>JAABUS010000997.1_pt1 | contig 66483 bp, 65 predicted proteins | sample 5560161 | NCBI WGS metagenome assembly JAABUS01 (sample SAMN10711885, study PRJNA513376) | rock metagenome | isolation source: Antarctica rocks | place: Antarctica: Victoria Land, Trio Nunatak nord | collected 2016-01-04
AATACCGAGGACGGGGGGTATGCGAGGGTTGGGGGGGGGTGGGTGTTGGGGAAGAGTAGGAGTGGGAGTGTTGCGTATGGGGGGAGTGGGTGGGTGGGGGCGAGGGGGAGGAGGAGGATGGTTGAGGGCGGTTGAGTGGGTGGATGACGAGGATAGTGATGTTTCGGTTTTTGCGGCGACATTTCAATCTCGAGGATGTAATATGAATTTTGCGTTCGAGACCAAGACGTTGGCGTCTGAAGTAATAACATTAGGAGTCTAGTCGAGAGGGTTGTTGTCGTACTTATTTCAGAGAAGCTCCATCTGTGACGAGGCCAAAAACTTCTTATGAATGGAGACTCCCCACTCCGAGGCCACAATCATTAATTGTACGATCAAAGTACACAACCGCAGATCTACAATACCTTAGAGCCTGAACAAACTAACTCCTACCTCGCCTATAATCCATTTCCCAACGACACCCAGTAAACACCAACACCCGCCCCCTCACCAATCCTCTTCCGCCTAGCCACCTCTCAGCTAACACCCCGTCCAAAGTCAACGGCCCATAAAAAAAGACGCAAGCAAGCAAGCAATCTAAAACCAAAAAACAACTAAAAACCTCAATGGAGGAATTCGGCGTCGTTCTAGCTCCTCAATCCAGCGTCGCAGCACACCTCAAACCCAAATCGTCACCATAGACCTACTCCACGCATGTAAAAGCACTCCTCCCATATATCCCAGCACACCGAATTCAGAAAAGTGCACCGAATCTTGTTATTTCTATTTCGTGGTAAATCTTAAGTGATGGGTGATTGGCGAGCGATCGCGCTGTAATCAGGAAGAGGGTGCCGTTGACAAATGCATACGATGTAGATGATTTATGTATGTATCCGTGATATTGATAGATAGATAGGTAGATAGATAGTGAGAGCGGATAGCTGCAGTGAAGCAGTCTCGGTTAGGGCTCGATAAAGGTAGTGTAGATCTTATGCATGAAGCCTGCTAGGCTGAAGGGAGTTGATTAGTCAATACCCAAGGGTAGGAATCCTGCAGGAAGCCGAGCTCCTTCGACGACGTGTGCTCTTTCGAGAAGACCGTACCAACAGACAATTGCATCGGAGAGGCTGTAGAGTATTCAATATTGCTTGCTTCGGAACTAGATACACGGAATGCATACTCTTTCGCAGTCTTGTTAAAAGCATTGAAGCAATGGTATAACATTGCTGACTCAAAGAACCCGTGGGATCATTACGGTGGTATCAATATTAGACATCCCATTCGCCCGAGCCCCGTCCGCCCACTGTCTGTATTCCTCGCCTAAGCAATCTTGTTGCCCTCATGGTCCAACTTGCCACGCTCTTGCATGCCCTTGACTGACCATGGGAAGTGGATAACTGGGAGGATGAAGAAGCTGGGTGATAGTCGTTAGCATAATCTCCTCTTCAAGAAATTGACATCAATATAGACATACCTGTTGGAATCGTCCGCAATACCAGCCAGCGCGTTGTACCAGGCCAAAAATGCTGCGAGCAAAGCGAAGAAGCCACCAGCCTTGATGATGGGTGGGTTTGGCTTACCCAGGGCGGTACGGTGGAGGTAGCCGATACCGAGGAGCATGAAGGCCATGTCTAGACTGAAGAACAGGGAGAAGAACGCAACGGTTGAACGAAGCGTGCAGAGCAGAAGGATGAAGGTGAAGATAAACCAGCCCTGTGTTTTGTGGTAAGAAATAGTGATTCCTAAAGCGCTGGGCTTGGAACGTGACTTACGATCAAGAATAGACCAAATTCGTCGTAGAAGTCGGTTTTGCCGACAGCTTTGAGCTCAGATTCGATCTCGAAACCGCCGGGTGTGAGGATGATGGCGAAGGAAAGCCAGAAGCCGCCGTAAGAGGAGAGTGCAGTGGCACCAAAGGTGTTGCCGACGGCCATCTCCCTGCAAAAATTGTCAGATACCATTCCGTGTTTTTGCTGCTCCTAAGATCCGTCACGTACCACATGCCAGCAAGCAACTGCACCAATCCACCGTATCCAAAGGCAATACCGACAACCAAGTTGGGCGCGCTCAAGCCTCGAGTGCCCATGTTGATCAAGCCCAGGACGAAAGTGGTGAGAGCGAAAGCGGAAAGGCCTAGCGGTGCAGGGTTGGCGAACCTACGTTCCTTGACGCCCTTGTAGAGACCGGGCTGGAACTCTCCTCCGAAAGCTGGGAGACGCTCTCCTCCGCTGCCAGTGTTGGCGTGGGCGAGAGGGCCGTAACCGAAGTGGGCGGCGGCTTTGGCCGTTTGGTGCTCCTCGTGGGTCATCTCGCGGTTCATGCCGGCGCCGTTTGTCTCTTTGTTGTAGTCTCCAGGCGCATTGCCAGTGTGGTCGGTGTTAAGGTGGGCAGACATTGTGGCGGTAGTCAATACTTGTTATGATGTTGTTGTAGTTGGGGAGGAGGTCAGGTTTGGACGTGAGAGAGGTGTCGATGAATTGATTATGCAAGTGCGATCTAGATGAGGAAGGAGCTATTTGGGATTTGGGTCAACCTAGGTTCCACAAGAAAGGCGCAAGTTAGAGTGAAGGTAAGATGACAAAATATAAAACACGAGATGAGTGAATTGACGAGACGACAGCAACTCAAATAAGAAGCAGCTCCCAGTCACATGCGGAGAAGCGGAGAGAGGCATTGGCTTTCACGCTTCATCATCAATCAATAATAGTGGGAGCCAATTGGGTGGCAGGTGCACAGTCATAGTAAAGTAGCTTTTGCGGAGAACCGGGGACTAAGGTAGCTTGGGGTCTCGAACTCTGCCTGGTCAGTAAAGTACTGTAATGATGTGTACTCTATTTGGGATGGTGCAATATCAGATCGGCTATTGCCGCTCGTCGACCAATGGAGGAGCTCCCTCGGAGGGTCCAGTGACCTTGACCATTGAGAGCTCGCATACGTCACGCCATGATCCAAATCCTCGGGCTGCAGGCACGAACGAAGCCTGCATAAAGTTATCTGCATAGTCCGTCACGTGGCACCACCTCCTTCCTTTTTGCTATGGAATGATCTGCTTTGGCATGATCTGATTGCTTGGCTGTTGTAATTATTTGCCCAAAAGCGCTCTGTGCTTTGATCATGGATGAAAGATATTGGTAGCCGGGAATTTCCCCATGGTTTTATTCTCGTCATCCTCCCGCTCGCCAATGCTGCCGCTAATCTCGATTCGCTCTCGCATCAACATCGGACATCGAAATCCTTTTCTCCGGTCCAATTCTGAGTAATCGGCTTGGGTCTGTGCTTTGAATAATACAAATACAATTATATAAACAGCAGTAAAAAATCCTGTCTATCTAGCGGAGAGCCAGCGGATGTTCGGCGGAGATATTCTTGGCGTGGAATTTGAATATGTAGCTGCAGATAGCTCGTGTCAGCGCGGACATATATGTGCATGCACGTCTTTTTCGGCACCGCTGTAACAGCCTTAGTAAGGCCAAAGGTGCATCCACGTGTGATGCATTGGCATTCGACCACGAGGGCCCAGGGTGCGTGTCTGTATCAGAGGAGCCTCTGGCACGCCAAGGACAAGATACTTGTCAATGAGGGGCCCCTAGGCAGCTCGTAAACGAGTCCCTAAAGGCCCCCCAAGAGTAGGTTTAGACGCTAGTAGGGGGATCTCCCGGGGCGGCTCCAGGGTAGAATAACCTTTATTGACAAGTATTCTATCCGTGGCGAGTCTGGGCTTCGGCTGTCATATTCTACAGCTTATATTAAGTCATGCTTACGCGGTGTTTTAAAGCGGGTGCATCGACTACTGGTGTAGGTAGGCTTGGGATTTTGCAAACTCTCTATAAGGAAGCCTGTCATAATTTGGAACTGTGCGACTTGTGCTCTTGGGTGTATTTGATCTCAAGAGGACAGAGCGTACATCTTTTCCACGCAAGGACTAGAGAATGAATACAGGACCTCGAGCAAAAAGTGAGGCTGAGGAGACAATTGAGAGTGTTTTAAGATACGCCCAGTGTTCCGTGAATACAAAGTTAGACCACTATTTACATCAGAGACGAGGTTAGCCTCTGCAATCAAGCAGGCGTTTGCAACGCAAAGTCTAATTCGGAAAGGCATCAGATCCGAGCATAAACAGCCGACCTGTCACAGTCATAGTGATTGGTATATTGGTTGGTAGGTATATTGGATGTTAGGGTTTTGTCTTGGTTGATTCCAGGGTTCGTGGCGAAGAAATCCTTACTGATCTTTTCGATTGGCTCAGTCAGTCATGAGATGAAAGCTGTCTATGCCCGCGAACAACTCCTGTACTGGATAGAGGATAGAACATTTCTACAGCATGAGACTCCCAGGCGATACCATTGTCTGCATTGGCATCACTTTGGACGATAAAAGCCTTCAACACGCTCTTCCAGCTATCTTGGTTTTCCAATTGCCAGCCCGCTAAGAGGTTTCTCATTCCACGATTTCTCATACAGCACGCCAACGAAGTCCCCTTTGCTCCATCAAAGCATCTTTAAAAACTTCGATTTTCCCATCCTTGCTGATCCGAATTAGTTCGAGTGGGAAACAGCGTTCCTGCATTGTTGTTGCCTTTGTAGCAGAGGGGCGAATGACAATGCATTCTTTAGAAATCGGAGAAGAATCTCTTGCGAGAAAGGCGAGCACCTACGCTGGCATGCTGTCAAAAGGTTGATTTCGAAGCGGGTTACACCTTCCTCTGCATGATTAGCGTTTACAAAGGCATACTTGCACGCCGATCGGAATACAATAGACGTTGCTCAAGCCATTTCCACGGGGCTCAGCTATCCAAGCATAAGCATTGTCGTTGAGGTTAGTGTGTTGGGGACTGTGGCTCAAAACAATCATTAAGGTTTTGAAACAGCTCAGAAAAGTCACAGCAGAATTATGGAAATTAGTGTAAAGATTGTGGTTTCAAAGATGGTGGTGTTCATGATCTATAAATCTAATTTCTAATGTTATGTAAGGAGATCAATATGTTATCAGTCTTCGCTTCGTTCTCGCAGAAAACATCCGATAGAGGTTTCGTCCAGCAGAGGCACTTTCTTCGCCGTGAGAATCAAAGAGCGATCTATAGTCTAAGTCCTTCTTTGATCTTGCTCTGTAGTTCCGCAGTCTGTGACATTTGATTAGACGAAACCTCAACAGGAAGACATTTGTAGCAGAACTTACAATAGGTTCTCTCATCATTGTGAAGTGATTTCCAGGTATCGTAGTACAAGTACACTTCCCAGCACCGAGTAGCTTTTCCCAACCATTCGACGTGAAGTCTGTGCGGTTGTCGAGCAGCCAGTTCATGATCTCTACATCGTCTTCTTGTGGTGGCGGCCGTGGATCCCCTGGATTTTTGCACACACCATCGGTACACCAGACGAGCAAGGTCTCGGGTGCGTCGTATGGATCATCTTTCATGAGGACGGGTTCGTAGGCTTTGAGGGCGTCGATAGTAGCTTGGAAGTGGGGCAATAACCAGCTAGGAGTGCGTGCTGGATTCCCGTCGCCCAGCAAACCGATCTTATTGAAGAAGATGTGTAGACGAGAAGGCAATGGCTCTAGAGCAACCGGGCATGGCGAATCGAGTAGAAGAAGTTTTTCGACATCGTAATTTTTCTTAGGATTGGCTTTCTTCATGATTGCGAATTGACGTGTGGCCTCGAACGCGAAAACCCCACCTGCCGACCAGCCGCCAATGAGGTAAGGGCCTTCAGGCTGGCGACGGAGAATCTCTTCAATGTACACCTTCGTGACACCCTGTACGCCACATTTCCAAGAAGTTGGATTCTTTATGAAAGGGCAGGTCAGACCGTAAACACAGAGCGACTGGGGAGATATTGGGGGTATGAAGGAGTACGAAGTAGGCGAGCCTGAACCGTCAGGGAAGAAAAACAAGTTCTGAGTAGCTGTCTTTGTGTGTCCTTGAAGGAGTATGGATTTGACGCGAGGTAGGGGCACAGGGACCGTTACTGGCTTCTCAGAGGAGATTGAGGAGTGTTTCATCTGCGGGACAACAGGCTCAGCACTGGCCCTTAAAGCCCTACGTAGAGCCGCGATCGAAGTGTTGTCGGCAAACAGAGAAGGCTCGAAAGAACGGCCAGTTTTCTCGCCTAAAACTCCCAGGATGGTCAAAGACATCAGTGAGTCCATGCCCATCGTTGACAGATCGGTCGTCTCCGAAATCTCCTCCTGGTCGAGATTCATCTGCTCAGCAATGGTATTGCGAATGATAGAGATGACATTTTGCCCATCTGATACCAAATCATCCTTGCTAGCACTGAATGGCTTCATTGCGGGGCTGTCCCCATCAGGCGTCGTCAAGCCTGTATTTGCGGTACTGTCGGTGTCGTCGCTCGAGTGCTCAGGAGAAGCATCATTGTCACTTGATGACAGAAGCGTCTTGAGATCCCCAACAGTCGGGCAATCAGCGAAGAGTGTGCTTTCAACATCAAGCGAGAGCTCCTCGCGGAAGTGGCCTGATATTGTTAAAGTCATCAGAGAATCCACTCCAAGATCAACAAGCCGCACTGCGTCTCCGAGTTCTTCAATGTTGACCCCGACCTCGCGCGCGATGATATTGAGCGCTCGCGCTGGTACATCGGATACAGAAGAAACTTTCGCAGCAGGCTGAAGCCTAACCTTCTCAAATTTAGCATTTTGAATGGTTGTATCGCGCGGTTCTTGGGGTTTGATCTGGGATGACCGAGGAACATTTGCGCGAGTAATTTTGGCTTCGGCAGGCGGGATGAAGGTATTCAGAAGCTGGCGTTGGATGCATTGAAATTTGAGCCCTCCAATAACCCAGATGACCTTTTTCTCTTCGTCGAAGAGGTAGACGTCACCCGCAAATACCTTTGAACCACTGGTGAGAGGCTGCATCTTGACCCATGAGTGGTACTTCTTCCCGGCCTGTAATGTCGTGGGCAACCGCATACTTTCCCAACCGTGGGATATGAAGACCTGATTTTTGGCATCGAGCCCGTCATTTCCATTCATGATGAACCCAGCAAGGTGCCCTATACTGTCAATGAAGTATGGTGGTAGGTAGTAGTTCCCGTCTTGGGAGCTAGCTTGGAGCTCAATCTGGGCACTGGCTTCGAGATTAGCGGTATCGAGAATGACCTCCTTCAGGCCTTGGTATAATTCACTATAATCAACCAACGATGCAAAGAGCTTGTAGACTATGCCCCTCAGCAGTCGGTGCGCATTTCCATTCAGGCAATTCTTTTCAAGGTGATCTGGGGAGTAAAACTTGATAGCGTGGGCTGCGGCTCGACATGACTCTAGGATAGGGTTCACCTGGCTCGAATGGAAGGTAAATGGAACATTAAGCTTCTGAGACTCGATGCCATTGGCGCGGAGCGTCGAGGAGATAGATTCAATCTCTGATCGACAGCCGGACAGAACAAGATCAGATTCCGAGTTGATACAGGCGATCTCGATATCTCTTCCAGTGATAGCTCTCTGGACTACCACATCTGAGGCTTTCACTGCCAACATGGCATGCTATAGTATTCAGTTAGCATCAACCATTCTCCACTTGGTGAGTGATCGAAACACTTTGCCTAGGACCTTTAGAAAAAAAGGAAGTGTTTGAATAATTGGGAAACGAATTCGAGTCGTTCTTGAGATGAGCTGGGAATGGGGAGCTTTGGATCTTGAAAAACAGACGAATTCAACTAGAATTTGGAGGGCATACCGTCTCTGGGGTACATTCCCTTTCGAGTTGCTGTGCTCTTGTGCCAACAAGGAATATAGTATCGGCGGCAGAAAGAACCTTTGCGGCGTAGAGCGCCGCGTATTCGCCTAGTGAGTGCCCCATGACAACACTGGGCTTGAGACCCCAGTAAGTCCACAGGTGAACTAGAGCCATCTGCACACATACGAGGCCTCATTGCGTGACAACAGGGGACAAATTCTTGACGTTCTGAACATTCCCATCAATGAGGACTAGAAACGAAGCGAACCCCTGAGCTTGTGCGAGCCGATGGAGGTGCTTGACCTCTGTTTGAAATTCTTTGGACGTCTCAAACAATTTTTTACCATCTCAGAATATTGTGATCCTTGGCCCGTGAAAGCGAAAGCGATCTTGAGGCGGTTCTGGTGGGACTGGGCTATAATTCTCATTCTTCATATTTGCAAGTACTAGCTCAAGTTGGATGCCGTCTGAGACAGCAAAAGCAGCCCGGTAGTTGTAATGGATACGACGGGCGGTGGTAGAATAGGAAAGACTTGCCAGGTCCGTATTTGAGATTTGGCCAATGTAAGACTGAGTACGCTGTAAATTTTTTCTGAATGAGGCGAGCGATTTGGCAGAGACTGTCACGACATGGGAGGACCGTGGATCTTGACTCTGTGCAGGCATTCTTTCGGGCCCATCTTCCAGTAGCAGTCCAGTGTTGCCACCAGCAGCACTGAAATTATTGACGAAGACAAGGCGCTTTCCGCCCGGGTTCGGGGAAAGGGAATCTTTTCTGTTGCGATCCTGACGTTTCGAGCCTTGAGATCATTCGGAAAGTTCTTATTCATGATCGCCTTTATACCACAATGTGGGGGTATCGTGCTGTACTGCATCATGAGGAGGACTTTGATGAGAGCACACACTCCAGACGCTGCCTCCCCGTGGCCGATGTTCGACTTAGCAGATCCAAGATAAAGGAGTTGCGCTGGAGAGCGGCGTAGAACATTCGGGGCGAAAATACTCGAGACAGACTCCATCTCCACCGCGTCACCTGCCTGACTCTGATTTTGTGAGAAGCTGCTGTTGGGTCTTGGGATCTCGTCTTGGACCTAAGCTATTGCTCGTTCCAGAGCTTGACTCAACGATTGTGGGAAGCAGCTGCTGTGTCTTCGGGGTTGATTGGGCATCTGCTATACTACTCTCCCCACTCTGTTTTGAAGTGTACTCTACACGGATCCATTTCGCCGTGATAATTGCATTCGCTGCATTCCCATCAGTTTTTTCGTCTCATATTCCAGTTGCTGGGCAGTGTCTTCGGCGTGCTTGATGGACGCGGTAAACAGACGCCCTTCCTCTTTTTTGGATACGGTCAAGCTCCTGTGCTCGCCTCCGCTCCTTGGTTCCAAACTTATCACAGTGACAGCAATTGCCTCTGATTGCGACTGTACTCATGACTAATTGCGTTCCGCATATTTCGCCAATCCGCTACTCGCGAATGCAATGCTCTCGAAAATGGCCCCATTTGAATTCTCCACAATCGAACTTGTGCTGGTCATAAAGCACATTGCGAAAGCTGGGCATGGAGAGATCTTAAGAAACGCAACAAGCAGCGCCAACACAAGACAGGAAAACGAAGATAAATTGAAGACGATATATTATGCGGTCAAGAAGTCTTTGAAGTACAGAGGTGGGGCAAGTGCAAGGAATAACCCACTTCGCGCCCTTTTTCCTCTTGCCAATCAATAAATGCAAATGGGAAACTTAAGGAGTGCTAAAGGGGATACTGCAAGTTCATTGATTTCGCGATTGGCACGGCCTTACTATGTTCGCATCACGCTGCATGGGACCCATACTTTTTCGAGCATGGCCCCGTAAACCGGACGCCCTGACAAAGGACGAGTCTGAGCCAGAGGAAATGCTTGGAGGACGAATTTGCGTCCGAGTTGTATTATCTCCACGAAAGGTCCCATTACAGCAAGATTCTATGGCGGAGCTAAATTGCGACTTGAGAATACGGAGTCACGAAGCGATCTCTTCACCGTCTCGATAAAGAGGTATCGGATCTCACACAGTGTTGCCTTTGGGATACCAACGAACACGTACTCTACATAGCGTAGTCTCCGAAGTGGGTGTCATACATACCGCAAGCCATGCCCACGCATCGCGGGCTAAAGAAATGAAAGCAAGCGGTGTCGAGAACGACTTCTGCATAGGTCAATTTAAGCACATCTTCGGCACAACAGCAGCCATGAGATAGGGACTGAGTTGCAATTTGACATCCGTGCTAGGAATTCCATCGTCAGTGCTTCCTTTACCGTTCATCCATTGCTTTCACATGTTTCTTAGTATATGATACATCTGAGTTCTCTTTTGTTGGTGCAAAAACCCATCTTAATGCTATTTTCGCGACCTAGAAATGAGACGGAAATAATGTACAACCGCAAAGCGGCTTACCGAATGGAAGCCACACGGGGAAGCTCGAGACATGGAAAACTACTAAAGCTCGCCATGATCATAGTACTGTATAATCGGTTTCACGTCTGCGCCAGCTGGCTTGGAGAGCTTTCCTTGCCTGAGCTGATCGATGGCAATGTCAAAGCGAGCACCGAATGCCCATGCAATACCGAGCTGAGTATTCGTATTAGCCTAAAAGGATAAAGGACGATACTCTTGGCTGTGGGACCTACCATAAGGCATGAGATGAAGAATAGTGTACCGCACACGGCTGCAAGTAGGTAGACTAGGCGGTTCGTTAGCGAAGCAGTACGAATTTTGAGAGGAAGACTTGCTAGTATCCCATTTTGAGTCTTGGGCCATTGCAGCATCCTTCTTCTCAGATTCTGTAGCAGAGTTAGGGGCAGCAGCTTGTGCGGCGATGATAGTCTTTGGATCTTGAGATGGAAAGATGGACTCGATGAATTGTTCGATCTATGAAGGGTCAGTCAGATCTATGATTTTTGACTCTTATGGGCGAGACATACCTTGCCGCATGCAATGCTAATTTTGAGGAAGTTGGGATCTCTTGGTGTATTCTTTTTGTGTATCTTTCTGGTGTACTCTCGGAATACATCGCATACTTTCTGCAGATTTTGAGTAGATTGCATCATGATCCGGCACGCATCACCTTTCGTAATTTTGACGTTCTTCTTGAAGATCGCTGGATTTCTGAAGACAAGCTCCAAGGTTGCTATTGCCATCGACTGCGGTATGGCCGCAAAGTTGAAGACAGACTGTTCTTTAAGACCGGCAAGGTAGTAGAGACATTCATCTGCGTGTCTCAGAGAATTTAAGACCATCTCGGAGCTACAATTCAACGCTGCGACCTTGTTCTTCGGATCGAAAAGATCCTCATACTTGTCCACATGCTTCGACCAGATCTCCTTGGGCCAGAACCTTCGCTTGTCGTCAAGGTCCTCTTTGATGTCTCGGATAATGTTAGTCTTTTGCAAGAACAAGCCCATGGACTCCTGCAGCTGCGGGCGTTGCATTAAAGCTTGATTTGCGAGACCACTCTCCACGAACAGACGGGTAAGGCCATTGCCGACAAGGCCTGCCACGTAATGGCAGTAGAGGTCGTAGTCCGCGATGGTATCTACACCATGGACGTTATGCTCCGCATTGTTACAATAGTCCGCCATACCATCGCCCATCTTGTGCGTGATGTCTTTGATGATCTCTCTGTACACAGGCTTGATCTTCATGAATTCCTCCACGACATTGTGGAATTGAACAAGTAATTCACGATCCTTCTCATTCGGCCCATTGCCATTGTAGTTCCAGCCTTCTTTCTCGATCACATTGTAGAAGTCTCTCAATAGTGGGTCCTTCTCGTCCAGGGAAATGGTCATATCATCTTCGACGGTGTCCAGGCCTCTCAAGATGAGGTAGAAAAGCGCGATGGGAACGAGAAGCTCTGGATGAAGTTCTTGGATAACGGAACTAAAGCTGCGGCTTGTTTTGTCAAGGAATTCGAAGCATGTCAGTAGTGAAGGGGCCTCCTTTTCAGGATCGCGGTTATGCACAGGATCGTGCCATGTTTGCCTATGTGAAGGTCAGACTGGCTTTCGTTTGATGAGCTCTGGTTGTTTGATTACCATTGAATGATCTGCCTCAATTCTTGAAAATGAATGACATAGTAGAGGACTTCGGTAGCTTTGATACCCATCGTGAGCTGATGTACTGATTGTAAGGAGTTTTATTGGGAATTGCTTGGGGGTTTCGTAAAGAGGGACGACTTTGGGTATAGGGGCATCAAAAGGAACGTGGCTCGCCGCTTTCTTCCCATTCAGACTTAACGGAGGAAGGGTAGTCGTAAAGTAGTGGTGGAAGAGAGTGGTGTAGGAGCAGCGCCAATGAACCTCCTCCGCAAAACTGAGAGATTTAGCATGCTCAAGTCCAACGCGACTTCTTGGCATTCGGGATTTCCCTACCACAAAAAGCTAACTCTACGTATAGTACTTCTAATACATTATATTTATATGAGTAGATAGCTCTACGAAAGCCGATTCTAAGGCAATAGGAATTATATAATTCAAATAAAAATTTGATAAACTATTAGGCTTAAAATCTATATAGGAGGCTTGCTCTTTTTAGTAGGGCCAAATTCTAAGATTCTGGCTAAGATTTTAACCCCTTATATCTTTCTTATTTGGTATCCGAATAAGTTAATTCCGACTGCGTTAGAATCGCCTTTCGTAGAGCTATCTACTCATATAAGATTTATGTATTAGAAGTACTATACGTAGAGTTAGCTTTTGGTGGTGGGCACGGTGGGGAAATCCTGAATGCCAAGAAGTCGCGTTGGACTTGAGCATGCTAAATGACACGCCAAGCCCGGTCAGGAAAAACTAATTGCCTGACCACTTGCATGGCACGAGGCAGCTGTCGGAGAAATATCACGCAAGTACAAGCCACTCCTGCTGACGATTTCTCTAAACACTACACTTTGAACATTGCCTTGTGAAGGTTCTGTTCCCAGGGGAGCCCTGCACACCTCTGTCTCAGGATCTATTTACATCTTCAACCTACTATCTAACACCCTACAGCACCCGCCACGATGGTGGTCGACACGACATACTACGACGCCCTTAACGTAACCCCCAAGGCCTCAGAGCTCGAGATCAAGAAAGCGTACCGGAAGCTTGCCATAACAACACATCCTGACAAGAATCCTGGCGATGAGACAGCACATGCCCGCTTCCAGGCAATAGGCGAAGCCTACCAAGTACTTAGCAATGAAGAGCTACGAAAACGATATGACAAATTTGGCAAAGAGGAAGCCATGCCTGGGGGTGGTTTCGAAGACCCGGCCGAGTTCTTTGGCATGATATTTGGAGGCGAGGCATTCGCGGATCTGATCGGCGAGCTGAGCCTGATGAAGGATCTGACCAAGACTATGGACATAACGGCCAAGCAGATGGAGGAGGAAAAAGCTGCCGAGTCTGCTGATGCTAAGCTGCAGGGAAAGGAAGGGAAAGAAGGGGCTGCAAATATAGGAGCAGCAGGAGCTGCACCAGAAAAAGCATCTGTCTCCTCAACGGAGCCCTCAGTATCAGATCTCAAGCCGCCCATGACTGAGAAAGCTCCATCCACCGGATCCGGAGCATCGACGCCACGAACACGGATGGGTCAGCAAGCTATAATGGACAAGTCAGAAGAAGACGCCCGGATGGACGCGGCAGGTCTCACAGCAGAAGAAAAAGAGCTCAGGCGGAAAGAGAAGAAGAGGGGTCTCTCGAAAGAGCAGCGGGAAGAGCTTGCCGCATACGAAGCCGAAAGAAAAAAGATACGAGATGAGCGCGTGGAAACTCTCGCAAAGAAACTTTTAGACCGTATCAGCATATGGACGGAGACCGATAAGGGCAGCGATGTCACGAAAGCATTCCAAGAGAAGACTCGATTAGAGGTCGAGAATCTGAAAATGGAGTCCTTTGGTCTTGAAATTCTCCACGCCATCGGTATGACCTACATGCAAAAAGCCACCTCCTTCCTCAAATCTCAGAAATTCCTCGGCATCTCAGGTTTCTTCTCCAGGTTAAAGGATAAGGGTACCCTAGCCAAGGACACCTGGAATACCATCTCCACAGCCATCGACGCCCAGCTGACCATGGAGGAAATGGCGAAGATGGAAGAGAAAGGGGGCGAGGACTGGACTGATGAGAAGAAGGCAGAATATGAGAAAAGGGTTACAGGCAAAATACTCGCTGCTGCGTGGAAGGGCTCAAGATTCGAGATTCAGAGTGTACTAAGGGATGTTTGCGATAAGGTGCTAAATGATAAGAACGTTAAGGTGGAGAAAAGGATTGAAAGGGCGCATGCGCTGATCATCTCCGGCACGATATATCAGAACGTAAGCAGGATGGTACTTCATTCTTTGCTATTTTGGCTGATAACGGTGACTAGGCCGCTCGGGACCCAGACGAAGAAGGCGACTATATGGCTTTCGAACAACTCATGGCCGACGCTGCAATCAAGAAAGACAAAAAAGACACGAAGAAGGATAAGAAAGAGGCGAAGAAAGAGGAAGCTTCTGCATCACATCACGGATTACACCCGCATGGGAAGGCAGAAGCTACAACGGCAACGAGTACATGATCAAAGCCCACGATGACCATCCTGCTTAATGGCTAATGTCCCTGTACACCCCCTAGATAGACTTTATTTCCTACGCCTGGATATCTGTCGTCCTTGTGGTGATGGTCTCTTTAGACCATATTATGCAAAGGCGCTCACAATATCATTACACTTCCAACCATGCTGAAGAGACGTATTGCTTGATTCGAAAGCACACAAGAGGGTATCGTACAAAACATAAAAGAAAATACAGAACCAAGTCATCCCATGCATGACATTCAGTCTTCACCCTCCTTCCGAATGAGTCTATCACTCTCTTTAAGCCTCTGCGCCCACTCAGTCCAACTCCCATCATACAGCCTCCTATCATCAGCCTTCCCCCACCCAGCCTCCCCAAGCGCAGTATCAATAACCGCAGCCGTAACACCAGTCCCACAACTGCTGATAATCGGCTTCTTAGGATCGAGTCCCTTCCTCTCGAAAATCTTCCTCAATTCCTCTCCAGACAATAAAGCCCCTGTCTTCGGATCCAGCAGCTCAGAATGTGGCACGCTGATACTCCCAGGAATATGCCCACTGCTCAACCCTTGTCTCGGCTCTGGCACAGTACCAGCCCACCGTCCCCTCGGTCTCGCATCAAGGATCTGTATGCCTTCTGCGCCCTCCTTGCCGTAGTCCTTCGCTATATCTTTCACCTCAGCGAACTTGACCACCATCTCAGGACTGATGCTCGGGACAGGGTACTCGCTCCGCTGCTCGTTCTGCACGGGCTGAGGTTCGCCGCTCTCGGTGGGGAAGCCCCTCTCGACCCAGAGCCGGTAATTGTTGAGGACGTGAACGCTCGGGTGCCCAAAGACACGAAAGGTCCAGCCCACCCTCGGCGCACTGAAGATCCCCAATTCTTTCGAGTCATAAATCACCACCTCATCATCCTTCCGTATCCCAAGTTCTTGCATAGCCTTCGCGAACTCCTCAGCCGTGGGCAACATATGCGGATACGGCGAATCGTGATCTTTCACAGCATCTAAATCAAAGAACCTGGCGGTGGGTATACGAGACTCGCGGAAGACTTGCTGACCGGTTCGCTTTTGTGGGTCATTGGGTAGGAACCAGGAGGCGCAGAGGGGGATTATCCGGGGGGCAGTGGAGATTTTGGTGGGGACATTTTTGGTGAGGGCGAAGGAGAGTTCGGCGGGGGTTACGAGGTAGGATTTGAACAGGGAGATGGGTCTGGTCTGTTGTGCCATTACAACTGAGCGTGGAGCGAGAAATGGTTGAGTGGAGAGCTTCGTGAGAGGCTGTTGTAGTCGCATGCGTGTTAGAAGTGCCATTGTTGATTTCATGTGCTGTTTGTCATTTCAGTATTGGAGGAGATATGTTGATGGCAATTTTTGGGGGGGATAAAGGCCAGCTTGTCATCGCATACGTGTACTGAAGGGAATGGACTGGGCGGAGTCACAGAAGGAAGTGATTCCCGGAGTGAATGTTACGGAGGCAGGGCATGGGTAGTTTCTTATCTTATCGCGTAGCGGGGAATAAACAGTGAACACCTCCTCTTTGACCTTTCTCCGCACACTACTGCAAGACATCACATGCTTTCTTCCTAAAAACCCTCGTCTGTGCACTAGAAATCGAGTCGCTGCTGGGAAAGGCTCGATCGACGCTTAGTGCCACAGTTCATCTACCTAATATCATCACGCCAAGCCACCATGAAAGTGACCATCAAAGAATGGAACGCGGTAGCATCATGGCGCTGGGACATGCCCGAGGACGACGTCTGCGGTATATGTCGAGTTCAGTTCGACGGAACTTGTCCCACGTGTAAATACCCTGGCGACGACTGTGCTCTGCGTGAGTGATACGGGACTTTTCCTCCATCGCTGCCTCGATCAACAGCTGATGCCACGTCTTAGTGATTGGCACTTGCGGACATTCGTTCCACATGGTACGAAGCTAGCGAAATGTTACAAAAGAGTCGGAAGCTGATAGGTGTTAGCATTGTCTCCTCACGTGGATACAGCAGGACTCGTCGAAAGGGCTTTGTCCGATGTGTAGGCAAAGTATGATTCAATGTCCATCAATAACGGTAGGAGCTGACAAGGCATGCAGAGTTCGAATGGAAGAAGAGCGGAGAGTGAACTTGGATCTCTATGCTACGGATGTCTATGACTAGTCCCGCGGTTCATGCTTCCTTCATCTCTTGGTTCGAGAATAGCGTCCGGCGCTCTTTGCTCAAGATACCCGATTCCGTGCATCATTCACAACATGAATTCCTTGCCAAAGTACATTCTTCCTCAACGCTGAGGAACAGAGTTGCTTTTGACCTTATAGTTAGTAGGGTACATACTGATACTCTTATACGCCCCCCCAAAAGTCGCTATACTAAAACAAGCCCTTGGCCCCCCATTCGCCCAGCTGGCAGGTCTTTTCACCGTCCATCCAGAGCTCTGCGAACAATTGTCATCCTTGTACATGAACAGCTGGCGAAAGGAGGCGTCAACCTCACCGGATCCAAATTGTTGACCTTTGGACCCCCAAAAGATACCGATGGTGTCTAGGGTCGGATTGAAGGTTACACAACCTCCTGCTTGCAGGTTATAAACGTTGTTTGTATCGGTGGCAGATTCGAAGATGGCGGGGCCGGTGCGCCCACCCCACAGCACCACCACCCTATTACGGGAACTTGTTACCGGTTGTGGACGCCTAAAAGGCCTCCGCACAATGGTCTTCATAAGCCTATACCGCATATACCGAATGGCAAGAGAAACATAGGTACTTGACTTTTATTTACGACCTCCTTTTCCAAACGAAGATCTTGAGGTAGATCCGCACCCACTGTGGGTATTTTCTCTGCTAAAGCAAAACATAAAAGATGTATGTTAGCCTGGAAGACAGCTGGAGAGTCAGATACAAATTCGATTCAAAGTTCAATGGCTTTAAGAACAATGAGACATGTCAAAAGAGATTAAAGTCTTACTATGAAACAATGCAGAATAAAATCCGTCATTATGGCTGCCTGCATCTATTACCCACAGTTAGAGTGAAATCTATTGGCGCTGATATGGCATCGCCAAAGCTGCGCAGAATGCTGAGAAATGTTCCTACGCCGAGAAGACCTGAGAAGATGGGGTCCAGGAGTAGGGGGACAGTGAGAGTTTGTGAGCCAAGTGAGATGGTGCTCGAAACGATACATGGGATGCCGTTGTCATCTTCATGTACTGCCAGAGAACATGAGCAGTGTTTTCAGGAGTTGCAGATGATTTGGCAATCCCGGTGCGAGCAAAACAATAATCGTATGACAGGCTTGCAGCGACGAAACGTGATAATTGGAAAGTAATCCAGTAAGGGGAAAGTTGATCGCCGAGCCAGCTGATTGGGTTTCAATATAGAGGTAAGACTGGAATGACTGAGGCAAGTGTTCTCGCCACTCGTCAGCTTCCGAGCGGAGCATGGTCCAATCCAAAGGGTCCATGCTGGTGTTGGGATCGAGAAAGAAGTTTATCGTCTTGTCGTAGGTAGAGCCAAACAGCGGCTAGACGAAGCTGATCAGACTCTTCATTCAGATCGCCGAGGCTGATTAGAGAGCATCTTCCTAGCAAATAATGTTGTGTGTCGTGTCTCGAAGATATGGACTGTCAATTAAAAGGAAAGGAAGACTATGATAGCACGCTGTCCTTGCGTTGTAACATCTTGTACATCCGAAGAAGCACTGTTGCTGCAAGAATCTTACCGCCTGGTACCAGCAAAGGGTTTTGGAGCATTGGGGTCATTGCCTTTATCGCTTAGCCATGATAGTATTCAACAACCAAAGCGTCGCAGCCGTTCACGCGGTAAAGATAACGGGCTGAGAACGCCAGAACGGTGTTGAAGAGCACGGGATATTGCATTGCAATCTGGGAGACTAATCTGAAAAGACGCGACGTGGATCAGTTGTATCGAGCTGCAAAGATTTCTGTCAGCTAGCAAGATAGGCGGAGGGAATCCACCTGATAACGTTTCCATAGTCCTATTACTTCGCCGTAGTGACAAGTGAATGGAAGACACGCAGGTCGTCGCTGACTTTCTGGCCTGGAATTTTGGGGTGATTGACAAGTGCGCGACGTATTCCTGGTCTCAAGTCTGAAGATGGACGACCTAAACGTCTAGTGTTAGGATTGGGTTTGACCCACAAGGATGAGGTCCTATGGTATTCGCGGGTCGTGGATGCGGGTTCGAGAGGAACGAAGGTCTGTAAGTCGTGTGAAGATGGTGAAATTTCAGATGGGCAACTCTTGGGGCGCTTGTCGGAGGTAGTCCAAAATGCTGTCCATAGGAGTACTCAAGGGGGTCCAAAGAATGCGTATTGTCCGGTCGCCGTTCGTTGTTTGGTGCGAAGCAGCACCGCCAAACGGCATCAGCTGAGTGTCAGCAGCCTAACCTGAATTCTTGCTCTTCCTTCTCAAGTCGCTCGCAAATTTGATAGATTCATCTACGAAAGAAACTAGATAGAAATCGATTGGTGGATGGAAGTCAAGATGAGAATGGCTCAGAGCCTCGTACACGCTTTGGGTGTCACACTCCATTCTTGCCCTTCTGCAAACACGCTTGATCGAGCTCTATCGGTCTGCAAGTTCCTTCGATGAATATGCCAATATGGACCGTTGTCGTTGTTACCAGTCCCTACTGATCCAGGCAGAGGCGTAGGCTCTCAAGCAACGCCCACATACAGGTACTGCCTTGTCACCTGAATAATGATAAGTCTAGAAATGTCAAGAAAACGCATTTAGGCGTTGACAGTTGTACATTTGAGGCTCGGTCACGACAGGTCAGACTGAACAGAATTGAATTAGCAATCCGAATCCTGCAACAAAGGGTGCAAATGCTGTTACCAGCCACGCTCTGGGCATCATGGATTTTACATCGGTAATTAACCTATTTAGACTAAGGGATTTGCATGTATTTCTGATCGTTTGATCCTTGTTGGAGACGCTCGGCCTCGTCTTTGACCTGGCCGAGATTGTCCAGATGAGAAAACTTACCAGGAATGGTCGAAGTGTAATACTGAGACATTGATTACAATCTGCAGGAGAGGCTGTCTACATGCGCGTAACTCCCACAAAATACAAATGCTTATCCAAGCTACCTAACCCTCAGTCAGGTCAAATGCATGCTAATTGGTGTAGGTTGGGACTGAGACAGTGACGCCTGCCGCAATGCGATGGCCAGCTACCGTGGTGGCCTTCTCAATACATTGCCGGCGCAGCCCTATCACAGTGGGCGGGCGGTGACGAAAGGCTTCGCCAATGCACGCACGTAGATATTTGAGGTCGTTGACCTGCACATCAGTCTCTATTACCGTGTCTGGTTCGAGGGCCGCATCTACCTCTTCCCGAAGCTTCTTCATTGTGTGGGGTTTCTTGATGAGAAGGTAGAGTATGTTCGTCATGGAGGTAGCGCTCACAGAGCCTGCGTTCAACAGCACACCAGCTTCTTGGATAAGTTCGCGAAAGTGCAGATTTTGATTTGCAACGTATTTGTAGTTCACGAAAAGGTCTCGGCCCTCCTTTTCCGGTAGGCCAGATTCAAGCCGCCGTCGGAGTTTGTAAATGCACGGATCACTGAAATTTTCGCCTTTGGTAGCTCCGAATGTCCACCAGAGAAGAGGTTTGGTGGTGGCAAGTGCAGAGGGCCAATGCGCGATGAAGACATCGTGGCGGGTTGATCCTTGAAACGCAGCGATTGCATTTGCTTTGTACCTTTTGCCCTCGGCTGTCACAGTATACGCCGTCATTCCCTTGCTCCAAGAAGCCAATCGATGTGTTGAAACCAAGCTCTGCCAAGATATCAAAGCCAAAAAGATTGAACCTTATACGATGTATTTGCGTTTGCGTGCGTGATCTGCACGGTCTCGAACACCCACCTGAACTGAGAAAGCCGAGCCCGTCTCCGAAAGATTCATATGATTCTTATAATTCATCTTTAAGAAAAGCGCTCCCATGGCCATAGATGTCTTGAACGGCATTGGGCTGTATTGAAAGATATGTGATTAGGCTGAATGCGAATGATGGGTCCAAGCCTCTCGTGCGCTTCATGAACAGCGAGCGTCCTATGATGACGAAAGTGATGCCCGGCGGCCCAGAAATTGGTGAATCCTGCCACGCTAGGTGCAGGAAAGCGACGAAGCCCGTTACGGCCCTAGAACTAGATAATGAAGTAACTCGCGAAGCCATACACGATGGCCAAGGCCAAAGAACTGTCCGTAATGTCAATGAATAGTAGTCCAAGAGACAATAGTGCAATAGTCAACGATTTCCTGCATTTGGCATCATGGTGAACAAGCCAGCATTTCTTTTGGATCAGAGAGAGGAACACGAATACTCGATGCACGCAGGCTAAAGCTAAGAGAGGTCTTTCCAAGAGATTAGATAAGAGTACAGCGTACGGGCAGACTGGCAATTCGAGCAAGATAAAAGGCACCTCGCATTCTTTCACATTTTTCAGGATTTCGAATAAGGCATGCATTGCGCTAAAGAACAACGGAACCATTAGACCGCGTGGACGGTCCCGTGCAAGGGCACGCTATGAGGACCGAGCTCGCCGAGAAGATTCCCATTACAATAACACCGCTGTAGTCGTCGCCTGATGTAGTCATAACCGCAAAATGCGCCGAGCGGGCCTGTCGGTTTAAAAATATTGAATACAATTTGAGAGAATACTCAAGAACATTAGGACTCATCCAGTCTTCCAGCATCGGTTCACCTGGATGTTTTGCACAAACACGCGAACATCTTCTCCCCATTTCAGCGTATGAGACAACACCGAGAGGCGATCAGATCTAGCTTCTAAAGCGGCTCTTTCAACAACGAAGCAAGGTAAGGATTAAGAGAAAAAGATGTGAGTCGGATAGTACTGAGTTATCCACACTGATGAACATGATCATCACCCAAGAAGAGAAAACTTCATCATCCGAGTCGCCAATCTCGTGGCGGCCTCTCTCGTACATCAGAGTTTTGGCTGTCTGATTGGCCCGTAACTCACAAAAAATACTGCGAGACTAGGTCCATGACTACCTTATGTTGGAGAGGTGAAATCGCATTTTTGGAGCCGCAAGGCTTAGCCGTGCTTAAAAATCCGACCTCGCAGGAATCGAGACATCTCAGGGGTGGTGACGATTGAGATAAAGAGCAGTAAAATTATAGTAAAGAGACCAATCTACAATCCGTTTACCGGGTATGAAGGTTTTATTGTTCGTTGTTGGACCCGTACTATAAAGCCTTAGCAGTTCTATCCGAGGCATGTTATCTAACCTAATTCGGACTTTCAACCGTCGAGTTGAGGGCGCCATTTGTACTCAAAACCTGACCCTTTCCTGATCAACATCTTCCATGATGTAGCCACCACCACCGCGCAAGGCCATGTCCTTCCTCCCACTATCATCTCCGCCCTCTCGGCAATCCGATCACCCACCAACTCTCCTACCATCGCCCATCCCCAAGCCAACAAGCGATGATGCCCTTCCGAAGCCCAACGCTCTTGAAGACGAGGCTACGGACTCCACGCCTCTCCTCCGACCGCCGAACTTTGCGCCCTTCTTCACGCTCCTCAATACGACCAGCACATCCGTGACACACCACCCCACTGTCCACTACATCTTCTCAGACGACACTTCCGATTCCGATCCCATCACCAGCGCTACTTTCCAGGTGCTGGACGACTCATCCCCCAGCTCCTCGCCACCCCGAAACACAAACGATGGCCATGATCATGACATAAACACCATAGAGAGATTCGTGCTGCTAGACATGGACGCCACAGGCACCAAAGTCCTTTCGGCGCAGAGCATGAGTCCTGATTGGGCGATCACATCTACGGAGCTGAGTCCGGCGCCCACTTGGGATAGAGATGGAGAAGGGAAGCAGGAGGAGGAAGAGGAAAGGGGGCTTATGTTGCGGATTGAGGGCATGGAGGTGCCGAGGGACAAGGGGGCAGAGCAGATGGATGAGAAGGGGTTGGAGGACTTGGTACAAGAGTATGAGAGGGGGATGGAGCAGCTGAGACGGGTGGTTGATGCTGGGATCGGGTCAGGTTTAGGTCATATACCCCAAGTTTGAAGCGTTGTAGCTATCACGAGACATAGTGATGGATTGTTTAATGTTATGTATTATTCATTGCTTCGTTTGATTTCTCGTGTACGTGTTGACCTTTTCGACATGATGGCCCCTCCAACACTCTTCAAGATCTGCTCAACCGATATCTAATGGGCCACTAGCCCCTCTTATAACACGTAACAACGCTTTCCTGCCCTTACGACTGGGTACCATTCCATGCTTGGCTGGTAGAATTGGCCCCTGCTGTTGGGCATGATAACATGCTTTTTGGAAACTTCATCGAGAAGAGAACCCAGGACACGTGTTCCATTGACTTCAGGAGCGATGTATTCCTGTCAATGATCAGTGTGAAGCCCATCATAGTATGAATTGGCCGCTAGCTTACCTCTTCGGTTGGCGAACCCAGCTCAGACGTGCTTCGATACTTCTGAGTGAAGGTTGGGAGAGCTGATAGGGCCTTAGCCATGAACGTACTGCCCATATTTTTCTCATTCTTTGGTACAGCGTATCCGTTCTTGGCCTCGGCCGCTGGGGCTCTCTTTGTGATAGGAGTAAAGCCAGGAGGCGTTGGTACGCGTTGGAGCTTTCCGAGCGCAATATCGTCGTCGTCGAAGTCGTCGATCAGCTTGTCAGCGAAAGAGTTGGAGGAGGCTTTGCGCGATAATGCTCCTTTCCTCTCCAAAGTGTCCAGCCAATACTTAGTAGCTGGATCAGTCTTGACTGGGCTATCGCCGAACTTGACGTTTTCCTTGTTAGAGCCATTCTCTGCCATGGCTGTAGTAGTAGAGACTCTGTTTGTCTTGACTGGTAGAACTATGTTTTGTGTGGAGGTGCTTGCTCGTAGCGCGCGTACATGAGCTGGGACGCGGAGATGAGGCAGAACCTCGGCCTCCTTGTTCGCTGGAGCTGGGGCTGCTGGAGCTTGTACCGGCGTCATTGATGTCGATTTCTTGAATTGAGCTTGCGCAGACGTCGCGGTTTCCTCTAGAGCTGGCTTCTCCGCCGCTAAGACTTGAGCCGGCACAGGCATCAATGGTCTTGACTCCTCAGTAGCTGGAAATTCAGCTTGCATTAGTGTCACTTTTGTTGTTGGCGTTGGCTTCCTAGCGGCTGGGACTTGGGCTTCTAAGGTTGTGACCTGGGTTGGCTTGTCTGTAGTTGTAAATTGAGCTTGCATAGCCTTCGTTGGTGTTTTTGGTTCAATGGGTGGAGCTTTCACTGTTATTGAGGGTGTTTTTGGGTTCGGCGCCTCAGCAGCGAAGACTTGGGCATCCGCCCCTGTGACCGAGATCGGCTTTCCTGAAGCTGAATTTTGAGCTTGCACAGGTATCGCTGCTGTCGACTGTGCAACCGCTTGTGCTTTGGCGGGAGTCGGAACGCGCAGGTGAGGTGGAACACATAAGTGAGGTAAAACCTTTGCCAGCTTCGGAACCGGAGCCGCTAGACCTGGCATGGGTGCTGCTGGTGTTGAATTCTCAGCGGCTGGGATTTGAGCCTGCAGTGGCATGACTGGGGCTAGCTTTCTGGTGGTTGGGAACTGAGCTTGGAAAGGTTCCGCTGTTTTAGGTTGTTCAGCGACTTGTATTTGAGATGGACTAGAATGAGCTTCAATGCTCGGCTTCTTCACCATGACTGGAGTACGCTTATGAGGCGTTGGAGCCTCGGGACTCTTCTCAGAGGACTCAGATTGATCGCTCAGTTCGTTCTCTATGACTGGAACGCCCTTCTGGGGTGACAGCGCTTCAGTGCTCGTTGATAACTCCAACTTGTTGATTGAGGGGATGAAAATGTCACTTCTGGCATTTAGCTTCCGCACGGGGGGTGCCTGCCTCATGCAAGCGGGTGTGAAGGACACGCACCCTGGATTGAGTTTCGGCAAAGCGTTCGGGGTTGCCATGGTAGCTTTCTTGGTTTCAGCCTCTCTCATGAGTTGGTTCGTGCGCTTGAGGTTGTCTGCGAGTGACTCGCTCCCCATGTTGGAGTCTGTGCTGGGCGAGCAGCCGTTGACGGTGATTGGCAAAGGAGTTCGTGCTGGGATTCGGGTACTGTTGGGCGCCGTACGTGATTGCTGAGTCAAGATGAATGGCACTGGTCTAACGAGATCGGTAATGTTGAGTTGATCTGCCTCTTGTAGAATTTGCTTAAAGCCCGCAGGAACATCTGAGGCGGTATGTCGGTTTAGCACGCTAATTCGAATCAGTCTCAGGTCTCAGGTAGCTCACCTTGCGGATGACTGTTGCTTAAGTACTTCAACTTGCTGATCATTGACTCAAGATTGATGTTTTGAGTCTCGTAGACCTCAAGCTTACGCTGTAAGGTGGCGATTGCCTGGTTTAGTACGTGGTAGTGCTGCAGGCCGGCAATCAGGGCCTGTTGGCTCTCCTGGAGACGCAAGCCTAGGCATATGCGATGATGCTGTATATTAGCCACAGCGTTTGCCATAATGTGGATACTGTTACCAGTGGTGTATCTACGAAAGAGAGGTGCGGGCTTTATGTGAGGTAGAGGCCCGGTCTCTCAGCGCTAACTTAGTGATGTTGACTCATATTGAGAACAACATCTAAGGGGTAACATCCCTTCATCTAATTGTCTTGGCACCGTTGAAGAGCCACTTGCTCTCTATTTTCTTGGTGAGCTGACCCACTGTCACAACCCTTGTTAAGATAGACGAGCTTGAGGTTGTCTAATTTCATGTCGTAACGAGTAAAAATAGTCCCCTTGTATGGCAACCGAAACCCAGCATTTCCCTCAATTGCATGCTCAATGAGCACACGGTTGTCTTTGTTCCTACTGCAATGTGCGAGAAGTGGTCCTCCTTCAAGGTGGTTCACAGCCAGCATTTCTTCCATTTCATGCCGCGATAAGGACAAGGTAGCCTTCGTTTATGGGTATGGAGAGTAAACATCCCATCCATTTTGCCCTTCAAGGGTGCCTATTGGGATATCCAGAGCCATCAATTCGGTCAGTCTTACAATCGTGGAGTGTTGCTTCATGGGTAAACAGAGTCAAGCTCCTGCTCAACTCTGTGCGTTGCGACCCTGAGGCCGTCCATTTGCGTCGTACAATTGCTCTGTTGCAAAGAGCGTAGGGCTGTAATTTTAAGGGGGCAGCAACTCACCCATTTGGTCTTCTTTACAGGAAAACGAAGCATGACTCATGTACAAGGGGGGCACTCAGTCAGTAGTGTCTCTGGAGACATGGTCATTTCTTGTAGAGCCAAGGATCATGCAAATGCTAATGAGAAACGCTCTTACAAATGGGTATCATCCTTCAAATAAGTTCGGCCTGGTCAGCCTGAGCTCTGTCACCACCCTCTCACACCTTTCGCAAAGAGCCTCTCCCTCCTTCGCATCTATAGGAGCTTTATACTTCCAGCACCGCGTACATTTGGCTAGCTGAGGTTCATACACGTGTACAGTGACCGAGTGGTCTTGACCCCAACCAAGGTCAAAATCCACCGTACGAGACCACCCAAGTTTTTCTGACTTTGCGACCTCCATGCGGTCATGTCTAACGTTCGACACCCCGAGTAGATTCTCCAGAGCTCCGCTGTAGCGCTCGAATAGATCACGCGCTTCATCTGTCTTGGAATCCAGCCACACCCATGATTGGAGCGAATCCCCCATCAATTTCGCAGTGCGGGCGTCTTCTTGGGCGCTCTTTACTGCAGCTATTGCTCGCATAAGCTGCGGGACGTCTTCATCGATCTTGTCACTGGAAGTTTTTTCCGGCTCATGATCCAGTTGTGACCACGTGCGGTGGCCAGGAGGCTCGTTCCAAGCATCCTTGATCTGCTTAGAGCTATACTGCCATACTTCCTCGATCAGCAGTGGGGTCACAGGGTACAGCATCTGCTGAAGCGCGACCAAGATCTGATAGAGTGTGGCGTGGACCTGGACGCGCTCGTCGACAGTACCACAATATGCAGCATCCTTGATGCATTCAAAGTAGAATGAGGAAAGGTCGTTGTTGATGTAGGTATTGATGAGGCTGATAGCCTTGTTGAATTCAAAGGATCGATAATGGCGGCGAACTTCGCTCACGACTTTGTTCAACCGCCAAAGAGCAATTAAGTGGACCTTGCCGAGCTTGGGATGATCCCTAATAATAGGTGAGAATGGATCGAAATCGTCAAGAATACCTAGTAGCAGCTTGAAGGTCACACGATACTTTGACAGATTGTTGTTTATGGCTTGTAGCATCTTCACACTGACTTTGACGTCTGTAGTGTAATCGCAACTGGCAACCCACAGGCGAAGAGCATCTGGGCCCATAGCGGCAGGGACATCTATCATTTTGCCGTTGATCTTTCTCCTCGTTGAAGGCAGTAGTGTCCCATCCATAATCTCATCTGGTGAAACAACGTTGCCAATGGACTTGCTCATCTTGCGTCCATCTTGGTCTAAAGTGAAGCCGTGAGTGATCAGAATCTCGTATGGAGCTTTGCTGTGGCAAGCCACGTGCGTCAATAGGCTTGATTGAAACCATCCGCGATGTTGATCTGTACCCTCGATGTAGCAAGATGCGACATTGCTTCTGCATTCCAAGGAATGGCTGGTCTGCGTCCAACTTGTCCCACTATCGAACCAAACGTCCATGGTATCTTTGCTTCGTCGATATGTGGTCTGACCGTCGCTGCTTCTGAGCAATGGGTGTGTCCACGCCGGGTCCGACTCGTCATCTGTCCACCAAGCATCGATGCCTCGTTCCTGAATGACGGAGATGATATGAGAGACGCTATCCTCTGTCAGGACTGCTTCGTTCGTTTCTCTGTGGTACAGCGCAGGGATGGCTACACCCCAAGCTCTTTGCCTCGAGATACACCATTCAGTGCGATTTCTCACAAAAGTCTGAAGTCTAGTCTTGCTACTGGGAGGGAGAAACGTTACACAGTCCAGAGCTGCCAGCGCATCGTTTTGAATACCTCCGACGTTTGCGAACCACTGCTCTGTGGCCCGCACGATGAGAGGCTGCTTGGACCGCCAGTCGTAAGGGTAATTGTGTTCATACTCATGCTGTGCTAAGAGATAGCCATGCTCGGACAAACGAGCGAGTACCGCAAGGTTACCCGTGGTCAAGACTGGTTTTCCCGAGAGGCAACTTATATCTTCAGGATATGCAACATTTGTGAAGCAGCCCTTGTCGTCAACCGGAGCGAAGGCGGTGATACTGTGCTTCTGACACAGTTGATAATCATCCATGCCGTGACCTGGAGCCATGTGTACCAAGCCTGAACCTGATACTTCCGAGACAAAGTCTGCATGGACGAAGGGCCGTGGAGGCGACTCGGTGTCGAACACTGGGCTTTTGTACAATGTACCAACGAGTTCGTGACCTTCAAGGGATACTACGATTTTCAGAGATTCTTTGAGTTGGTGTTCCAATTCTGCCAGCCTGGACGCAGCGAGTAGGAGCCGCTCATGAGTGAAAGATTCCACGACAATATACTCAATATCTTTGTGAAACCCGATAGCTCTGTTCGCTGGTAGGGTCCAAGGCGTCGTCGTCCAAATCACAGCGTTGACAGACACCGTCTCCAGTCCCAGCTTCTTTGTGAGCCCTTCTGAGGCTTCGCTAAGGGGGTATTTGACGAACGCAGCTGTAGACACATGATAGTCTCGATATTCTAGTTCTGCCTCGGCCAATGCAGTGTGAGAAGAGGGAGACCAGTACACCGGTTTGAATTGTCTATATATGAGTCCCTTCTTGACCATCTCCTTAAAAACACTTAGCTGCTTGATCTCGAAGTCCTTGTCCATAGTCGTCCACGCATTGTCCCAATCTGCCATAATGCCCCATTTTTTGAAGGCCTTCTTCTGGTCCTTGACTGTGTTCGCAGCCAATTTCCTGGCCGCTGACCGTGTACTGACGGCATTTGTGGGCTCATGACCCCTCTCTTGCAGCGCTTTCAGCTCAATGGGAAGCCCATGACAGTCCCATCCAGGCACCCAGTCTACCCTTCTCCCCTCCGAAACATGGTACCTTGTCACCACATCTTTAAGTATTTTGTTTAGCGCATGACCGATATGTAAACTACCATTGGCATACGGGGGTCCGTCAGCCAATACAAAAGGCGATTGCTCGGGATCTTGACGGCCGCGCTGCCATTCGTAGAGATCATTGGTGCATCGTTGGATGTACTTCGGGCGGTCTGCTACCACAGCTCGAGCTGGAAACAGGGACTTGGGCAGTTGAAGAGTCTTCTTCCAGGACGGTCGAAGACCACTCATTCCTTGACTGTTGGGTGGTTGCGAGTCTGGCAATTTGGATTCGGCTTTGGGCTTAGTAAGCAGCCTGGCGAGACATTGTACGCAGGCCCGGCAGGGCTAGCATTTACATTCACTCAATTGATTGGGCATACGTATGGAAATTGAGAATCTGCAAAGAAAAGTATTCCTTTCTTATAAGTCTATGTGTTCATTGTTTTGACATATCTTCAGAGTCATCATGTTCCTCTGAGTCACCCACGAGTCTAAAATATACCGAACGATAAATGGGTATACTCTTCCACAAGTCCATCGGGAAATTGTACGCCACGTCTGCGTGCCAGCTTTTTCAATACCCCGAAGACTCCTCTCCATCATGCAAATGCCATTATAGATCCCATTAATGATACAGCCCCAACGAGCTGCTACCCCTTCTCCCTCACCAGTACCTAACTCAATACACCGTTAGACAGCTCACGGCGTCATTCTTCAGCACTTCAAACAGTAGTCCAGGGAAGCCGTAAAGCTTGGTATTCCCAAAACCCGGGCCTGCATTAATGTCGTCGCCCGCCAAGCCCTTTCTGGGGGTGTCTGTACCCTCTTCCCAGTCACCAAGAATTTCGCAACTGCTTCCTGGGCTATCGTTCCAATCCCGATTGAGAACCATTGGGTTTTTATTCAAATCTTTGCTAGCTGCTTCTGGGGAGCGGTTGCGCCAAATCCGCAGGAGGGATTCCGACATTGTTCCAAAGCCTGTTTCAGAATTGAAGCCAACATCTCGCTCGGGATCCTCAATATCGATAATCCAGCGGCTCCGACGATAGCGATTGAATGGGAATGAGCCTGGAACGTTGCCATGCAAAAGGATTTTGGTAGCCACAAGCTGGTTGGAGCTCTGTCCATCAGCTAGCTCATCCTCTTCAGCCTCGCTAGAGAGCAATGCTGGAGATGGAGCTGCTGGGTATGAGATGAAGACATCAAAGCCGTGATGGAAGTAATTGTAGAAGCATTCTGTAGACGCATCGGCGGCCACGTTACCGACTGCTTGAGGCTCGTCTTCATTGTCTGACTCGTCCGTTGCAGTATGAGCGGAAGAATGATCGGTATCGGCAAAATCTTCGCTATGATCGCGAGAGTTGCTGGAGAATCTTCTTTCTCGATCTCTGTCTTTCTGCTGAGTCTTATGTATGGAGAGCCGCCGATCGTACTTGCGATATATCGCGTCTGGTGGCCCCAGCTCTGCAACGAGATCTTGAAGGGTAGTCTTACTCAGGACTATCTGGAACGGGGGGCTGGCCCTTCGCTCCAGATCTATCTTACCGTTACCGCGAATGATGGCGAGCTCGATCTCATCAGGTCGGAGTTCTTTCCCACGACTAGAGAATGCAAGCGACCTCGGATACGTGCACAGTTTAAACATGAGATCTCGACGAGCTTCTGGCCAAGATTGACCATCAAATATCGCCATAGATGTGGAGACGGAAGCTGCGTTAGAGGAAAGCAAAGATACGAAATCAACATCAGGAGACCATGCAGAATTCTGCAATGGAAAAGTGAAGGCGATACCTGGATATGACAGAACGTAAAGTCCTTCATTCAACCCAGAGTCTGGTTTTGTTGGCATATACTCTCCTGCGAAGGATGGGCCCATCAATCTGTAGACATGTCGGAAAGCTGGACCTCTCGGACTGGACGGCTCACCAAGCTTGACCAGGTCCGTGTCCTTGTAGTTCAATGGTGTTTTGACATAGTCTAAGACTTCTATCAGTCTCAACCTCTGGTCTGGCCCGTCGAATCGTAGACGAATGCCGTTCGGAGGGAGGTTCAGAATTACAGGGGCCCTAAGTGGTTCTGAAGGCGAGTAGGACGTGTCTATGGTAGGGTAGAGATTTGGCTGGGCTTTGAACCGTATCAAGACATCGTGTAGAGAAGCTCCCAACGCTGTGATCTATCAGCAAGAACAATAAATCAAGTTTGCATCGGCTGTACCTACTGAGAAACCCAAGCCCACGGCCAGGATGCACCTGCATAGCTGGTTTAGTAGACATCTCCCTCTCAGAAGTACTTGTTTAGCCAGACCAAGCTATGAGCACAAAACGAGCCCTCTTACAGGGAACAGACTGCTGCCTAGAGCATCGCGAAGTAGTGAGAGGCCTGTGTTCGTTGTCACAAGCTGAGGGGGTGGGAAGATCTGCGGCAGGGATTCTGGTGCCTGACGCTAATTCGCGGAACCATCTCCACTGTTTACTTCCAATGTTTTGCTGCGCTTTCCTTACCAGACGATAAATATTCAGACCATATCCTTAGTCGCATTATAGTTGCAACAGAGGAAGCTACGTATATCGTAGGGGCTCGATTTCCTCTTCTGATGGCCGGCTTACCACGGCCTGCAGCTGGCTTGCCTACCAAGAAACACTCAATGCGACCGCCCAACGCACGACCATCTACTGCTAGAACACAATCAAACATTTCTACCTCACAAGGCAGATCGCATTCGGGTGCTGCATCGCCTGCGGATAGTATCATATCAATGTCTACCAACACATCGCAAACCCTGTCGCCGCAGCGAAAGAATGGAGGGACGAAGCGCAAAGAGCGGGAGTTCGATTCTGAAGGTGGGGAGGAGACCAACATACATGTGGTCGTCAGATGTAGAGGACGCAACGATCGAGAAGTGCGCGAGAATAGCGGAGTGGTAGTATCTACGGACGGTACCAGAGGAAAGAATGTCGAGTTGTCAATGGGAGCCAGTGCGCTCAGCAACAAGACATACCACTTCGACAAAGTCTTCTCCCCTGCTGCTGATCAGTCCATGATTTATGACGATGTGGTTACTCCACTTCTTGACGAGGTCGGTTCCCACTAAACTTCCGCTACACTTGATCTGACTTGCCTCGCCAGATGCTCCAAGGCTATAATTGTACTATCTTCGCCTACGGACAGACAGGCACAGGGAAAACGTATACTATGTCTGGAGATATGTCTGACACGCTTGGCCTTCTCTCAGACTCGGCCGGTATCATTCCCAGAGCCTTACACTCCCTTTTCTCCAAGCTTGAGGCAGACAAAGCCGAGAGCTCGGTCAAATGCTCGTTCATCGAACTTTACAACGAAGAGCTGCGTGATCTGCTGTCAATCGATGACAGTACCAAGCTCAAGATATATGAGGACGGCCAAAAGAAAGGCCACGCCGCTACGATCGTCCAAGGCATGGAAGAATCGCACATCAAGTCAGCAGGCGATGGGATAAAGCTATTGCAGAATGGTAGCCATAAACGCCAAGTGGCTGCGACAAAGTGCAACGATCTTAGCTCTCGAAGTCATACTGTATTTACAGTCACAGCATATATCAAAAGAACGACCGAAACAGGGGAGGACTTCGTCAGTGCTGGGAAGCTCAATTTGGTTGATCTGGCAGGAAGTGAAAACATTCAAAGAAGCGGTGCTGAGAATAAGCGCGCTGCTGAAGCGGGGCTCATCAACAAGAGTCTGTTGACGCTGGGAAGAGTCATCAACGCTCTTGTTGAGAGAGGATCACATATCCCATACAGGTCAGTCCATGGCTTTTTGCTCATCTCTTGGAGAGACTAATATGGCCACAGAGAATCAAAACTCACACGACTGCTGCAAGACTCGCTTGGAGGGCGTACGAAGACATGTATTATTGCAACAGTATCGCCCGCGAAGAGCAATCTAGAAGAGACCATCTCAACGCTGGACTACGCTTTCCGGGCTAAGAATATTCGAAACAAGCCTCAAGTAAACCAGACGATATCCAAGAAAACCTTGCTTAAGGAATTCACCGCGGAAATTGAGAAGCTGAAAGGGGAGCTCATGGCCACAAGGCAACGAAATGGTGTTTACCTAACCACTGAGGGCTACGAGGAGATGGTTGGAGAAAGTGAATCTCGCCGTATACTCAGCGAGGAGCAACAGGCCAGAATCGAGACGATGGAGGCCAACTTGAGAAACAAAGTGCAGGAGTTGTTCTCATTGACAAGCAACTTTAACATCTTGAAGAAAGACAACGATGGCACAAAGCAGATCTTGGATGAGACCAAGGACGTCCTGGAGAAGACAGAGATTGTTCTGGCAAACACAAAGCAAAATCTCGCGGAGGAAGCCATTTTGCGAAAAGCACATCAGGCAACAGAAGAAAAATTAAACAATGTTGGTGGAGAGCTCGTTTCGACACTGGGACGGACTGTAGGGGATATTGGTGGACTACACTCCAGGATCGAGAGAAATTCAGACCTTCAATCTCTCAACCGCCAAGGATGGCATGCTTCGCAGACTCAGGTGGCCGATGTCACACAGCGCGTGGAATCAAATCTATCTTCCTTCAAGGCGGAGCAGGAGCAACTTGTGGCAAGACTGTCCAGTTGTATGCAAGACTTCGTCCAAGAGGAACTGCGGAAACTGGGAACAACACAGGAGCTTCTCCGAGAGAAGGTGTCGTCGTTTGAAGCATCTGAGAAGGAAGTTGTGCAGCAGACCTCGGGCGCGAAGGAAGACATGAATCTCGTGCTCGAAGAGATCAAGTATCTACGCGAGGATGTAAAGCGTAAGGTAGGCGAGGGTTTAAACGGACTGTCGGCTGCTGCGGGTCGCATCTCAGCTGAGGTGATAAGTGAGCTAGGAGCTTTCCATACGCAGGTACGCATCATCGTCATTGGTGTTCTAGCAATACATACTGACTATTTTCTTAGCTCCACACGTCCTACAGCTCGCTAGGCAAAGACTTCAAGAACATCTTCGAAGAGCTTGTCAAGTACGTCAATACACAGAAAGCCGAGGCAGACGAGCTAAGACTGAAGGCTTCGGCTGCCGCAAAGGTTGCTGTGCAAGCAAACGCTGATATTTCCGCTAAATTGGACACTTGCTTGATCGAAGAGCGTGTTCAAGCTTCCCAGAATCGCCAGAAGTTGCTCGCGCAGATAACAGCATTAATCAGCCAGTCCGGCGAGGTACAGGACTCACGTTGGGAGTCGAAGATCAGTGCTGTACGCAAGGACGTCGCATCCTCGAGGTTAGCGTTGCAAGCCGCAGACATGGAGTATAATGCTGGTATGGACGTGTGGTCGAAAAAAGAAAGCTTGCTTGTCGAGGAGGTGCTGGAGTCAAGAGATACCTTGAAGGGTAAAATGAAGGATGACTGGAAAGCTATAAACGAGCACAACACCTCCATTCAGGCTACCACCAGATCCGTGCATGAAGAGACGATCCGCATCGTTGACGCTCAGATGAAAGACATGGCGACCCAGATGCAAGCGCTGGATGACTTTGTCACTCGAGCCCGATTTCAGAATGAGCGTCACCACAGCACACACGTTGAGTCTCTAGGAGGTCTGGCTTCGACAGTGAGACAATCATACTCAAGCATAGGCGACCATTTTGTTTCCACCTACGACCGAGTCCGCGGAATCGGCAAGGACGTTTCGAACCAAAGCACAGCCCTTCAAGCGTCTCTGCCACCACTTTCCTCAGCGATCCAACAGCCTCTTGCGAATCTCCGTACCAACATCACAGGTGCACCTCTCAAGGAGTATGTACCAACTGGCGAAACCCCACGGAAGACACAGTACCAATACCCCACAAGTCTGCCACGAACTCAATCCCACGACAAACTCCTAGGCAAAGCAGCTCCATCATCACCCCGCCGCATCGCGAGCGCCGACTCTCCTACTAAATCTCCAAGCAAAGCCGTTGTCTACACTGACGCTCCTACAACCGACCCTGCCCCACCATCGCCGTCGAAAGAGGCCAATACGACCAGCCTGCGCGAAGTAAGCCTGAACGTCAATACATCTTTGCTCCGCAATCACAGCGATTCATCCGCACCCACTCTCTCGTCAAATGGAAAGGCTGACCCAGACATCGTGGGAATGGGACCACCTCCACTAAAGCGGCAAGCGACTATGGATAGCAAGTTACCCACGAAATATGGAGGTGGCAAACATGGTGTCACTGGTATAGTGCGATTAGAGGGCAGGGAGAACTTAGGAGCGAGTCTGGGGACTGGGAGGCGGTTGAGGAGCAGCCCTACTGGTTTGGGCGAGAGTAGATGAACCTTTAGATTCACGCGTTGGCGATAGAGGCGACTGCTTACTTGTGTCTGTTGTGTGCGGTGTTCGGACGGCTGTAACAAGGGGAAATCCTCAATCCTCTTTTATTGATAGGCTAGTCTTTCCAGAACAGATTTTCCGAAGAAACACTGACATGGTCGCTTCTCTTTTTCATCCAATGTCTTACATGCACCACCCCAACTTGCCAAAAGCCACGCTGACAAACTTATGAAAGAATGGGGCATGGGTTATGCGTACAGGCGGTCGGCTGGTAAGGATCCATAAAATTGAACGACACGACGCTCATCTTTGAGTCAAATGTCCACTTTCATTGCTCAAGAACGCCCTATATCAAGGCTTCGTGGTGGCGAAGGTCCTTGACAATACTCGCTCTGAGCTCAAGATGGAGTACGAAAGGCTTTCATCCCGCCCTTCTCAATCATCATTGGCTTCGTATCCGTGGTGAGAAATCACTCTATGCTGTTGTAAGGTGTAAAAAAATCTTGGCCCGTTTTTACCATCATGTGAAAAAGCGCTTTCTGTTGCTACTTTTTCTTAAAGTGCTTGAAAAAGAGTCTTTTGTGGTGTATGAACTCCAGCCTGAGGTACTTTGGTATAACGGGGTGGCAATGACTTGCCAATTGGAGACTCAGTACAACATAGACACCGTACACGTTGTATGATGGGCAGTGAAACTATTACCAAGATGTTGTTATGCTTTAGACAGTATCCTAGCTGCCCCGGGTATCATGAGAGGACCGGCTTTGACCTCGCCTGTCCATTTGCAGTCATTTCCCATGACTAATGCTCCATCCTCGCTATGCAAAACACATTCATATAGGAAAAGTCATCAAGTCCCCTTTGCGCTAAAGAAGATCTTCTTGTTTCCCCTTTCGCCCACCACCGCCTCGCTTTTCCGCTTCCCTTTGGGCCTGCCTCTACCATTTAGATGGCTATTTTCCTTGCCATCGGATAATGCTTTCGTCAATACGGGAGGCTCACGCGACGTATCTTTCGCAGCTTCCTTGATGGTTTGCTTGGACAAGCAAAAGTCAATATGATCATTGAAATCCTTCTCCGAGGCTGACTGCGGCCGCGCACAGATGGGACAGGTCCATGGCTTCTCTTCTTTCGGCTCGACAGGTTTGACGTAGCCAGTCGCGGGTTTCTGGAAACCGACGGAGGGAACGAGTTCTCTAACAGTGGCGTTCATCTTCTGCTTCTCGGGCCTGGGGTTAGGCAAGACTACCCGTCCATGCTTGAGGCGCCTGTTGGCTTCTTCGAGCCGTTCTTCTTGGCTAAGTGGATCTAGACCTATCGTGTCTTGCTCCTGGCTCAGGCATTCAAGTTCGTTCATCTCATCTTGACGTTCCTGTCGTGCGGCTTCCTCGAATTCTCCCTCCGGCCATACTTCCCACTCACCATCCTCATCTACTCTCGTTTTTAGGACATCTGCTCCTCCATCGATAGATAAAAGCGGACGTACACCGAAGAAATTAATACCGGTCTTCTTGGTGCTGACAAGGTGTGTACATCGAAGGCCCATGAGTCGAAGGCAGAGCCCGGGTATTTCCTTCTCAAGCTTCGCCAGCATGGGTAAGGAGTACGTATATAGGTCGTCCGCCGTACTGACCGCTTTGGGCGGGATGACCTGCCTTGTCAAGACTTCATAGGAATGTAGCTTTGCTTTGAGCACTAATGTTCGGCCTTTGAATTGCGTGCGCGTGAGATCTTTTTCCAACTCCTCGGCGATCCAGCGCAGCTTTTCCCGTAGCTCCGTCTTGTCACTCATGTCACGAAACGTACTTTCTGTGCCAACACTCTTTCGCTCGTATTCTTCTACTGGTTGGACCTTGGTGCGTCCGAGACCGAGATGGCACTGCATGAGGAATTGAAAAGCCTTCTCCCCAAAGAGCTTCGACAAGTATGCACGCTGAGGGTAGATGTCTCCACAAGTCTTCACGCCAATGGCATCAAGTTCGCGCTCGAAGACTCGGCCCACACCGTTGACTTTGCGAGTAGGAAGGTCCCGCATGAAGGCTAGGATCGTGGCTCTATCATTGGCAACTCTGAATTGACCGTTGGGCTTATTTCTGTTGGAGGATATCTTTGCTATTTTGGCATTCGCAGCGATGCCGGCTGAGATCGTGATATGGGTCTTTTCAGCAACTTCGTCGCGGAGCTGAGCTACAGCGTCTTCTGGATCCATGTCCTTCTCTTTGCAGTACTCCGTAATATTCAGATAGGCCTCATCGATGCTGGCGCTCTCAAATCTCGGGTCATAGTCCGCTAAGATCTCCCTGACCTCCTGTGCCTTCGCTGTGTACTTCTCGAAATTCAGAGGTAGGCAGATGAGTTCCGGGCACAGCTTCATTGCCACGAAGCCTGCCATGCCACTTCTGCATCCAAACTTTCTTGCATGGTAGTTGCACGTTGTGAGCACGCCTTTGCCAACGGCCATGGGGACATGCTTGAGTTCTGGGCGATCTAACTCTTCCACTGCAGCGTAGAATGCATCGCAGTCTATGTGAACAACCGTCTCAGATAAGTCCCTCGAGAGCTCCAGTTCCGCGATGTACTCGTCAGCTCGCCGAAGGTCAGAGGCTAGATCAACGCGTTCGAGTTGCCGTTTCCGTGCCAGGATTTTTTCGATCTTCTGAGTAAGATTCTTGTCCTTGTACTCCTCGTTATTGAAGTACTTCGAGCCCCTGGACGCATTGTAGATGATCTCTGATACCTACAACTTCATCAGCGATCGTCAGGTATAGGTGATTCTTATTTTAGATCTACCTTCTGCTGGTCGACAGAGTCTTGACCCGCCTTTGTCAGGGACGGTCCAAGGAGATGGTACTTAAGCGTGTCATGCTCGCTAATCTCTGGCACGGCAGAGGCCTCAATAGGGGTGTCCTGAGCATCCGGCGAAGGTCCTCGCCCCGCCGTGGTCATCTCGACAGCAAGCGTGGACTCGCTCTTGATTTCGACATCTGTCTCTGAGTTACCACGAGCACGTGAAGGCGCGCTCTCCTCTGGCGCTGGTGACAGCAATCGCTTTGTCTGACTTGACTTTCATAAGTCCAAGAGTGTATACATCGGCGTCATCCGCAAAGCCTCGCAGTTGCTGTCGAATACGCCGACGTGCGGTAGCAAGCTCGACCACATGAACTCTAAAGTTTCTAGCTGTAATAAGTAGAGCTTAGGATAAAGCGTTGGTATTATTCTGGATGACTTGCATAAACTGATGCACAAACTTGGCACAAATAGTGGGCCATGATGCGGTCAAGGTTCGCGCTTGGCCTAGCAGGGATCTATTGCTTTAAGGTAGAGCTCGTCAACACGACTTTGCGCAGACTCTCACCTTCATGATCTCATCGATTGTAGATACGAAAAGTCACTTGCATATCCGCCGCCGGCGGATATGATCTGATCTAAGTTCGAAGGCTCTGGTCGCCACCAGTTACACGAAATGGCATCGCGACAATGAACTACGAGAAACAGAATGGCGTCCCAAAACGACGGCCTCTCCCCACCATCGGTACTCAGTCCCCTAAGCTGTCTGGGAGAGTCCCCTCATTGCCAAAAGTAGCAGGTTCGCCCGCGACAAATGGCCACCTTTCTCACGGAAAAGAGAGCCAAATTGAAGGATCTGGCGCGGAGGACGGCTACATCGACGACAGTATCGCAACGCCTGTCAAGACCTTCTTGAGCTCCAACATTACCCCCCGATCAGGTGTACGAAAGGCCAGAGCTGAAACCGCGTCGCCATCGCCACATAATACCCCGAGCGGAACATCGAGCAACTCCAGACCGGCTTCGTCCAAGGAGAGTTACGAGACACCTACAGAAGATGCGCAGGCTAAGAGTGGGTTGGGATTGCGGATGGCGAAGACTGGGAAGAGATCGAGAGCAGGAAGCGTGATCAGTGATGGACCAGGGTCCTCTGTGTCCTCGCGGTCAGTCCTCATGGAACGCAACAACTCAGCGACGGGGATGACAAGCCCAGAGAGCACCCCAAAATTTTTCCACGCCAACGACGTTAGACCAGGTTTACCCTCTAGAACATCATCGGAAAGGCCTTTACCGAGAGTGCCAGGCTATCCACAATTTCAAGAGGAGAACATCGACTTTTCAAATGGGAGAAGTTCTTCTATGAGTAGCAGTCCGACTCCAGACCTGCACAGCCCTAAATTCTTTCATGCCAATGACTCCAACCAGTCCAGACCTTGTCTTCCAAGACCCGCTAAAGCGGACACGTCGAATAGGCCACCGCTGCAGACAATCTATAGTGCAAACCCTACCGATACTCCACCACGAGCGCCATCGCCGCTGAAGGAGGAAATACTACCTCGCAAATCGTCTATCAATAAAGCTTCGCCTAGAAGGCATACACGACTAGTCTCGAACGGTGGGACTGAGCTCAAACAACCGGAACCCATCCAGTATGGCAATGGGAGTCTTTCTCGCAAGTCCAGTCTGAATTCTCCTCGACCATCTCCAGCTATCACCCATAGGAGATCTTCGAGCGTGCAATCGGCCGGCCCGAGTCCACCGCGGAGATCTAGCACCGCATGTTCAAATACCAGCCCTACTGAACGGACAAGAACCACTTCGCTTGTTGGGGCAAATGGTGCTCTACCACATAGTGTCAATCCTCCTGCTATCACGCAAGAGCTTCCTCAATCTCCACTACTAGTATCTCCAAGGAGTCCAACCAAACCCCCAGGAGCTAGCCAAAGCAAGCTTGACCAGATGAATGACTTGGCGGGCAACGCTCGTCGCGAGCGCAAAGTTCTCGATCTCGAAATCAGCAATTCGTCCCTACTCGCCATCAATCGGACCCTTGAGCGCGAAATGCGGAAGCAAACCGCTGAAATCCGACGCTATCGTAGATTGAGCCGTTCTGGCCGTATGTCGATAGCTCCATCGCGGTCCGCGTCTGGAAAAATGTCTATCATGTCGGGGATTGATACAAATATCGATTCGGATGATCTTCTCTCTGCTTCTGAGGAAGAGGACGATCTCGATGACCTCCTCTCCAATCTATCCTCTACCTCCACAAAGTCTCGTTCCTCGTCTGCGAATGCCCGTGCTGCAAGGGCTCGCTTCCAGGACCCTGCTCGCATCCAGCTTGATTTGGATGCTCATCGAGCACTCCTCGTTGACAGCCAGGCGCTCAACTCATCGATAAAGCGGTGCATCTCACAATCTGAGTCACTTCTTAGCTTAGGTAAGCGAGCCTTGGAATATCAAGCTCCACCACCAGAACCAGAAAACCATGGTGCTCGAGTATTGACCCCGGACGATATCGAAGCTGAAGGCTTCGGCCGTGGTCAAGGATTGCTGAGCCCTAGTATCAATCCTGGAGGCATCAATCCTTGGGAACGAAGCCTGGGAAGCATCGATAGCCTAGATGAGGGCCTGTCTACACCCGACTATTCGCGCTGGGGACCGCCAATTGAGCCGCGGACGCCCTTTGCCGAAATTAGTGGACATGCATGGGCTGGAGACCTCGGTTACGACCCCGATGATACACCTGTAGGAGCAGACATTGATACCGCGGGAGAGCACTCGGTAGTGGCTGATACGGAAATCGCGTTTGATGCACCACCAATTCCACCTCCCAAGAACGAAGTGCAAGCCCGAAATATGCTCAAGCTAAAGCCCAACCCTCCCAATCGAAGGGTCAGTGATATCTCAATAGATGGCGTGGATGACTCCTCCGACTCGGAAGGATCAACAGACGAGGACAAAACACTGCAAAGCTTCACCGAGCGAGCGCGCACACCGGAAGGCCGATCTATTCTCGAAAAGAAACAGATCCCAAAACCTCCTGATCCGGCACCAGGCGATGCCGGGTACAGAGGCAGTATGCAAGGGTTGGGGCACTATTTACAGGCATTTTCTATATTTGGGACGAAGCAGGAAGCGTAAGTAATGTACTGGGTGGAGTACCATAATTCTGTTCAGAGTGGTGTAAGTGGGGGGACAAGGGAGAGGGAGGGAGTCTTGAGGCATTGGTGGCATGTGCATAGCCTTGGCGGTGCTTTGTTTGCTATGAAGATACCCCTTTTGATGTTAGCGTATGCTATTTAGCTCACTACTACCCTCAACTCACAGGACAACAGGCGATGAGCTTTTCCTTCAATCATCCAGACGAAACATACTTTTATAATTCTTTTGACTCGTCTCCATGCTACTGCTGGATCTATATCACCTCATCATTAATGCAAGAATGGTGGGACAGAGCTCATAGAACGATTGCTCAATGCATTTACCTTTTTTTTAATATATTATATATTATGTCCCCTTCTCCTAACATACGGCCATAGACTAAAGAATAATCGGCATCCCGTCCGCTCTGCCAAAGACAAGCTTTAGATCGGCCAATTAGTAGTTGGGTGGGTGACCACCAGCGAATACTGGCTGCTGTATGTTTTTGATTCTTTTGCAATCTTAACTTGGCATAGTACAACAGGAGCAAGAGAGCTATCTTCTGTAATCCTCGGCTTGAAGTTTGGTGGATACTTCAACGCTGACTGGATCATACAGAAGTGAGTGTATCTTATGGGAATGCGGGACTTTTATTCATTGTATCTAGAAACGCAATCTCGATTTGATACGCAAGCGCATCATTCTTCAGTCTTGTAAACATAAGGATGCATGCATAAACGAGTCTGAACAATCTAGCGTCTCCTTGTCTTTCTGCTTCCGCCATGACAATCTGTTTCCCCGGTGATGTGTTTCAATTTCAATTTGGATTTGGTCCTTGCGACCGCTGATCTCCTATCCACTTCTCGTCAACTTTGCGCATTTATCATCTCTGTTTCAGTGGGTTTGGTCAATGGTTTGTGTGTCAGCCCTCGCAAATGAAGGTGGACTCCGCCGTGTTGTTCGAGGCATGTGTATTAGATCAAGCTTCTCGGCTGCTATAGTAAATATTCCTCGAAGCAGCCGTGGGGGTTATGATGGCGTCCAAAGCCTGCCCCGACCGCGTGCTGATCCTCGGGTTGATCCAGACTTTAGGACATAATGCACATCAGGCATGGATGCTCTAGGCTCGATGAAATCTGGCTCAGAGACTCGCGGCTTGTACAGTTCCTGCGATATAGCAGATCGAGGAACAAAATCGTCGGTAGTCTCAAATGCTTTGGGCGTAGGTAGAACCGCCTTGGGTTGAGCTTCCGTCATCTGCAAGCGAGGTATCAACTCTGGAGCTTCGAAAGGCATGGCTTGAAGGGCCTGCGGCTTGAACTGGGCTTCTGAAAATGCCGACCTAGATACGAAGTCATCGGCCTCAGCAGTTTTTGATCCGGGTGTAGTTGGCCGGCGTCCAGCTCCTGGCGTAGGATCGAACGCTTTCTGTGCGCCATTTCCAGAGTCAAACCCTCTGGATCGTCGCCTGGGGCTCACACGCGGTGACAATTCTGGCTTTGCTTCAGGAGCTGGAGAAAGCCGTTGTGAATCATCACGAAGAGTCTGGTGGCTGGAGTTATTGCGAGCGTGGGAGCGACGAGGGCTGCGGGAAACTTGCGTAGGCGGACCCTTCTGCGTGGGAGGCTTAGGGTAATGGTGAGACCGAGGATTGTGGAGATTGTGGGGACCAGCATTGGTATTGACAGCAAAGGATCGCCCAAAAGCATCAGGGTCGATCACTGTAGGCGAGCTCTTGGGCTGTGGATGGCCATGGCTGATAAGCATAGGATTTCGGCCATGACTACTTCCTGGCCGTGGCTGTGGATGAGGCTTGAGCACCGCTGGTTTTGGACTCTCATTCACAGGCTTCTGCTGTGGTTGAATGACCAGCGTCGAAGTATTCTGCTGGAACGGAGTGATAGGGGTTGATGGACTTGAGTTTTGCTGAGTGGGCTTCTTTTGAGTTGAGTAGCGCTTTGCCGATGGCTTGAACACGACGACTTCCTCATCGCTATCTTCAGGCTCGTCCGCAGTATGGTTTCGTATTAGCGGCGTACTCATAGCAGCCATGGGAAGAGAGGATATTGCAGGAGCATCAATCTTCTCGTTTTCTGTCGACTGAACCGGCTTTGTAGCATCCACCTGAGGGGGTGGAGATGTGGTGGGTGAAGATCTTGATTCAGAATTCATGTTCCTCTGCTGTTGTTGCGTAGGACTGTCTTGTGGGATTGTGTTGTGCGATTTGTTTGTCATGAAACCGTTGACATTCTCGCCGTCTTCTAGGGCTCTCTTTGCTCCGTGAGACCCTGCTTTGAGCACCGCACTCCATGCCAGCTTTGGAGGGGCAGTCGCCTCGAAAATAGTCACGGTCGACTCCACTAAAGGCTCTTCCACCGTGGTTTTTCCATCTCCAACCCCAATCGCTGGCGAGATTTGCGCAACTTCAAGACCGTTCGCAATTATTTCCTCTCTTCGCGTATCCGCCTGCCGTTGGGCTTCTTCGTGTAACAGTTGGCTGCCATTGACTCTGCCATTCTCTCCGACCAACGTAGGTCTGTCTGTCTTTTCCTCGCTTATCGTACTACCATTACGGGGTTGTTGGGAAGCTTCTGCGTCTGGGTGCACACTCGCAATTCCATTGAGGCTAGGAGACTCAGAAGTCTTCCGCTGAACGCCAAATTCACGTTCCAGATCTCCAAAGGTTGCAAGATCGATCGTTTCTATTTTGCTTGCCAGCAGTTGCTTGAGCTCCTGTGTAGACCGAACAGTAATGTTCAACTTCTCCGCCACAGTCCGTATTTCAGTCTGGTCGCTGAGCAAGAATAGCTCATTGATATCGTTGCGGTCTATATGCTCATGCAGACGCCAGAGGGCACAGCTCATGAGCGGCCGTAATGTTCCTGGAACATCTTTCCCCAATATTTTTGGGGCATCTTTCCTGATTTTCCATGGAGACTGGTCGCTGCCTGGTACTCGAGCAACTAGCTTTGGTTTCGCAGGACCTGAGCATGAACGCTTAGTAATCTGCCAAGCCGTAACCTGAAATTGCTTACCTTTCGGTGCCGGAGAATCTTCTGATATCCCGTTCGCTAAGTTCGTCTTCCTCCTCAAGGCCTCTGCCCAGCTTGTTGGAGGGCCCATGATTGGCTCCACCTCTTCTTCCTCAAGGTCCGAGTCTTTCCATGGCGTGTATTGCTCGCTTGGTCGCTGGAACTCCACAGCGTCATGACTCTCTTTCTCCCGATAGAACTCCCGCTGTGCAGAGTCAGATTCATCTGATTCCTTCCATGTTTTCAGCCTCGAAAGAAAATCTCTCGCCAGGCGCGGGTTGATGTCGAAGGCGGGATATTCCTTTTTCGGTTGTCTGCCGAACGATCTTGGCCGGGTAGGTTCTGGTTGTGTCGGCTTGATCTCTATAGATTTTTGATAGTGTTGCTCGACGTTTTCGGTTGCTAGTGTTCTTTAGCGAGGCTAATTTGTTCGCGACTGAAGGGTACATACCGCTCGATGGCACAACAAGGCGTAGTTGACCATTGTAGATCCAGCGCTTGATATCTTGGATATGGTCGACCAGTATTTGGGCGTCAATGACGCAGATTGGAGTGTCCATCTCGATAGCAAGAGCAAAGGCTAACGTTGGTCGTGGTGCTCATCGAGACGGCATCCTAGTCAGTGCAGGCCCAGCGAGAGGACCTGAGCTAAAATTCAGTACTTGCAGAATCGGGTGCTATAATGGGATATTGTATGACGATTTTGCCGGGCTGAGTGTCAGAAACATACCCGAGGTGAGTGTTCCTTGAGGTAGGCGCAATTATACATTTTGCTTGTCGTGACCAGCCTCTCGATTCCTCAAGAGGCTTGTTTGATGGTTATTCTCGAACATGAGGAGGTGATGAGCGATGAGTCAGAGTGTTGTAAGAGGATGTCATGAAGGCGTGTAAGGTGAGTGAAGAAAGAGTCTACTTGTGTACTCAATGGAGGAAGTTCGGCGTCCGGGAACGCTAAGCAGGGTGAGCCAGCAAGGCTTGGCAAAGTACTGCCTCACTTTTGCGCACGAGGCGCACCATTGAAAACCTCGAGGCAAATCGGAAATTGCTTAATCAACCTGCATACAAACCATACAAACATCTTGATATTATATAATGCTTGATAGTGCTATGGTTGAGACAATCTATACCACGAAAAGATGCCAATAATTTCCCGTTTACCCAATGACCTGCTTCACAACCGTAACCAATCCTGCTTGGAATGCTCGACAATTGATACCTGTACATGGGCAGTAAGCCGCCAATCTTGCTTTTCCAAAAGGAGAGCTCCCAAAGAAACGTTCAAGATCCAAGTCAGCCCTTTACGAACCCTCAGACCTCACGCTCATTTGATTCAGGCGTCCCCAATTTGTACTCTTCCCAGTTCCGCATAGCCCTCGGGCTCCTCTTTTTTCCCTTACCTCGCTCCGATCTAGCCAATTCTGCTCTCAAAAGCCTATTTTCTTCTGCAAGCGTCATTCTTTCTGCTTGTCCAGCCTTCACTAAATCTTCGAACCACTTCTTCTGCACCTCAAATTGTTGCCCCATTTCTGCGCGTAAGGTAGTGAAGGAATGATGGAGAGTCGATTCGAGGGTGCTTGAGCAAGTACAGGTGTGCAGCTTGGGTAATGGTAGACCCGGGCTGATTCTCGGGTTGAGAGGAGGCGTGCCATTGGGTATGTAGCTTGGTAGTTCAGGAAAATCAGATGGAGAGTGAACTGTTCGTCTGGGGATTTTGGGAGGGGACGGAGAAGATGCTGCGTAAGTTTCGAGAACTGCCATGGTGGCGGAGGGCTCATACTTGCTCGTTGAAGAGGTTGTGTCTATCTCCCCTATCCCAGGCGACATCTTCAGAGATGTCCACTCGACAATGGGCCCTTCAGAACCAGATGAGACTGTCGTAATTGTATCGGTCATCGTAGTAGATTCTGGTAGAATGATCTGACCTCTCTGTTCCAACCTCGTGGGCACCGGTACTTCGCCAGAGGGCCGAAGTATGCGAACAGCCGGTATCGATTCCTGGGATGAGCCCACCGGCCACTGACCAACCATGTTTGGTAGCTCATCAGAGCTAGGAGAAATTGGACTGATTGTCTCACGGGAGGTAGAAGAGACGGACAAGCTGATATGGCCTTTCTGTTTACGCTTGATCTGTGTTGGACTTTTGTTGGGTGGCTTTATTGGCTGTAGAGAAGGTACTGGAAGCCTGCCTATACCTGCCGACCAATCGACTATAGTATCATGCGTAGCTGGCCACTGGATGACACTGTCGGCATTGCCGTTGGAGATGGGTGAATCAAAATTACTTGTCCCCATAGGTGTAGACAAGAGAGATGAGCTGACGTGACCTCTCCACTTTGGCCTTGTCGGTGCAGGACTTGTGTTAGTCGGCGTGGGTAGCAAGGAAGGAGACAGCATCCGGCTCAAGGCCGTTGACCAGTCAACTACAGTGTCAGTAGAAGCTTCTGACGATTGGACCTGCGACGATGCTGTCTTGAAACTCCTACCGCTTTCGCCAGAGGATATGGGGGTTACTATGACACCATGCTGTGGTGGCGCCGGTGCAACATCTGGAAAGCCATCGTGGAGCTGCTCCGTGGGAATTGGTACATTAGGAGAAGCAGGTATTTTGAAAACTTCGTCTCCAGGACTTGGTTGTCGGCGTGGGCCGAAGATGATTCCAGAGCGCCTACTATTGAAGTCCGAAGTCGCAGGTATCCAACCGGAAGACGGCATGTTCGGTGCAACATAAGGAGACGTTTGGGCACGACGCATTGGCAATCTGCCTCCCGGTCTTGGAGTAGGCCTGGGTGGTACTGTTGGAGGGGAGCAGCTGAACGCCAAGCCTGTTTGATTTGCAGAATTGACTTTTGCAGATGGCCTTTGCGAAGTACTGTCAGAACCGTCTATACTAGCACGTTGAGACTGCTCCACGCGGTCTGCGGTAGCATTGCCTGATTCTAATTTGGTTACTCTAGCATGGACTGTCTTTAGCTTCTGGTTTTTTTTCGAATCCGACCCTTCAGAGGCCATGTAGATAGGAACAAGTCCAGGTGCTTTTCGTGGGGTTGAGGAGTCGAAAGGAGGATCTTCGTCCAGCTCGTAGTCAGGCTGAACCAGCATGGTCGAAGTCGGCAAGGTTCCTGCTCGCTGTAGATGATCATGAGCCAGCGCAGAATCCACCAGGCGCCTCCTCTTTGGGCTCGCAGGAGTGTCTGGGGAGTCGCGTGGCTGGCCACCAACGTCACTGTTACCACCAATCTTTGCCCACTCCACGTCGACAATCCGAGCCCCTTTTGAATCCAGTGTTTGCTCCCCTATAGGTGTGCCATCGAGGTCGAAGAGCAGGACTCTTCCGTCCTCGCGGCCTATGGCGATGCAGTAAGTCCCTTTTGGCTCCTCATGAGCAGCTGCATGTGAAAGTTTCTGGCCGTGTGCTGGGTTCTGCGCATAGCATATGATTGATAGGCTAGTAGCTGGCCGTCGAAGATGCCATGACTTTAGCAAGACAGCTTTGTCTGGCGTTGACTGTGTGAAGTCGACAACGCAGCACTTGCCATCAGCGCCAACAGTGACGGCCACGGCTCTGCGTCCAGGGACAAAGGCGACAGCGGTTATGCCGGAATTTGTTGCACCTATCCCAATAGTACCTGTGCCAGGATCATAGCCATCGAAAGTCCAAAGTTCCTTAGTACTCGAGCTCCCAGTCGATGTTCCAGTCGCATGCAGTCCTTTTATGAAAGAAATTTCTCCACCACTGCCAGAGTACGCTGCTCGGGCTCGACGTTCACCCTTTCCGTGTTTGTGAAAGAAATGCATTGCGTCGATGACCGCAGCTGTCCCGTCCGCGAAAGCAAGGATGAATAAGCTTTCTCGCTCGGGGTGAGAACCCGCGGCGACTACTGCTGATGCAGAGCATTTGGGTCGTACCAGGACTGGTGCCATGTTGAGGGTCAAGTTCGTAAGGTGTATGGTTGGTGGAGCTGTCGAAGTAGAGAGGAGGAACTTGGAGCTGGATGACAACGCGAAGACCGACGGTGGTGAAGGATGTTCGTGAGATGGGTCCAGAAGTTTTGAATGCTGTACGGAATATGATTGCACAGAGTTCTGCAGAGTAGTTGTGAAAAACAATTTTTTTGACTCTTTGGCATATTTTAGCAGTCTTACGCGGCCCTGTAAAGCAACAATTAGCACCCCGTCGCATAATAATCATCAGTGGGGACCCGACCTCCGAGCCCTTCAATCGATAGCTCTTCTTGCCTCCATTGATCTCATGCAAGACCACGACTTGACTGTCAGCCACAGCAAGCATTTCGCTACCACTGGTCACTCTTCTGGCCGCCACAATGCCCTCGGATCCAGAACTGAAAATCTGGGTGATCCCATGTGCATCCCATGTGTACACGCCTCTCGTGGTCGTAATAATCAGTCGATACGTGGGCGGGAACGTGAACGAGCCCTCACCTTGAAACACAGGCTCGTCGAAGCTCAAAGGTCTGCGACGTGACGAGCGACCCGAAGTATGCCTCACTGCGTTGGTAAGCTCCCTCATGGTCGCTGTCTTTCGTCTGTCATTTGGTGAACATTTGATGAAGTTTTGGAGTTGTTAGACGCTGTAAGAGGACATTGTCGCAGGTTCCAACCGACCAAGGAAGGTGCACTGAACACTGAGTCTCCGAGAATATGTGCCAACTTGTGATCTAGTCCTTGGAAGGTGCAACCCAGTGTCTTGATCGCACCCGGCAGAAGTCGCTTTCGTCAACGCGAGCATTGCGCAAATTTTAGAATAGAGAGCGCGACCTCTACATTACGCGATGTCTTATGGCTCAAGAATGCGATGAACACTGCCTTTATCCCATACTCCCTCCGCTAGCATTGTGGTTGCCGACCAAGCCTGCCATCTCTAGTAAGGCTCTATCAGATTCGATGTCTTTACCGAATTTGATACTCTTTCTTGCCGCTGCTTCACGTTCTTCGAAGGCCCATGCGGCTTTCTGTTTTTCGGCCTCCTCATTACCACCGCAACCCCATATCTCCAGACTGTCAATTTCAAAGCGATCCTGCCAGTCTGCTTTTCGTGCCTGGCTTGGACGGAACGAGCCACCTCCGGTGCTATCATGATTAAAGACTCCAAATTCTAGCGATTCGTCGAGCAATAGAGAAACTGGTCCCAACACAGCGTTCGACGAGAGGCCAGAGATAGGCCTTGTTCTCGGAGGAGGGCTGCCGAATCTAATACCAGACTTGGTGAAAGTAGCGTAATCCGTGCTGATGGTGCTTGGTCTGAAGACCTCGTGGATTGGCTCAAGCTGGAAGAGCAGACTCTCAGATCCACCAATAGCTTCCTTGTAGGTATGCTTCCAAGGGACGTCCAGGTAGGCTCCAAATAAGACTTTCCCGGAGGTGCTGTTGCCTGAAGCTCCGTTGGGGAAACGCTTCGGCGGCAAGGTATCCGCGAAAGCTCGCTCACGCGTGCCCTCAGGCTCAGATGGCAGTAGAGTCCCAGAAACAAGTAAGATGCTTGGTGCGCGCCAATTGAATACCTTCTGCTCAATAGAACCCATGCTAAAGCCAGCATCGCCGCCCAAGTAGAGCGGTCGTAATCGACGAAACACATTATTGCCCTTGAGGAAGAATGCCAGTTGGCTGAGGATATTTAGGTCAAGAATATCGCCTTCTCGAGGTAAAAGGGGCTCCAATGGCTCGTCCGGCTCTTGCTTCAATGTCGGCGCGGCTAGCGTAGGTGAGACGAGTGGTGTCGAAAGGGACAACATCCTGCGGTGTCTGTTCAGGTCAAGGTCCTTACTGAACTGTTCGTCATTTCGGAGTCAGTACTGCCATAATGAGATGTCTCGCAAGTCACTTGATATACGGCCAGCGTGTAATAGGAGTAGATACTCCTAAGAGATTACTTGCGCCCCAAACAACGGTACCAATGGGGAAGAAATAACTTCAAAACTACGTACCAGAAAGTGCTCGAAGAGTGGATTCAGACCGTCAAACATGTATGGCAAAGAGACTGGGATGATGGTATTGAATGAGTGATAGAAAATGCCGGCGTTCTGTTCGGGCGTAAATGTCCACAGTATGCAGTCTGCCACGCGGCGAAGACCCTCGATTCTTGCGTCGGTCAAGCGTTGAGCATGTTTTGAAAGGCTTTCTTGCGCATCTAGTGGAGCGATAACAAGTAGTAGCATAATCAATCGTCTGAAGTTGTCGACCGGTATTTGGGCATGATGGATTTTTGTATCAGCCCTTTGATCGTATTTGAAAACCTCTATAGCATCTAGCGAGTCCAGTGCTGCAAGAGCCAGTTCGTCATCGTCCTCTTCCTCATCGTCATCATTGGCGGGCTGATCAATGGCGAAGCCCATTGGCGGTTGGCTTTGTACGGGAGAAGCAACCACTGGATCTATACCTCCATCACTAGCTTCTCTCAAGGCCTCTAATGTCTCCTTAGAGGGTGCCTCATACACAGAACTCATTCTTCTGTCGAACACAGCCAGGCTTCTGAAAAGTAATTTATTGCGGTCTGCTTTGCCGTTCTTTAAGACCCTGCCATATCGCTCTGTCATAATGACCACGACTTTGAGCATTGCTTCGATCGTCAAGATGCTCGGAGCCAGGCTAGGGAAAGGAAAGGCGCCAAGGTACGTTGCCATCTGATAGACGAGGGGGCCGGGTGTCAGGGCATCGGGCAGGACAAGGAACCGCCATAACGTTTCTTCCTTCCAGTAATGTATGCCGTCTTTTTCGTCGGCCAGCGACCTGAATACATCTTTGAAGTGGGTTATCTCGAGAGGTGTAAAGCATTTCCTGGCGAAGCGAAGCGCGAGCTCGTGGCTCAATTGTTCTTTGTGTAGATGAGTATAAATGGCGCTGCCACAGTGTGTAGGAGCATACCTGTTGAGACGTTACGAGCGCCTTGCTCTTCAGATTGACCTTGCCCCATCGTTGGTTTTGCTGTCCATGAAATGGCGGGGTTGAAAAGGACGCGCTGTGGTTGAGAGGACCTCAACAGTCAAAAGTCCCTCTATCTCCGATATAATCGCGGAGATAGCTGAACCCCGAAACAAGGTCACTCCACCTCAATCCCATCCCAGCCGTGCCAGCGTCGACTTCTGAGCTGGCGGGATAGCCATTGGCATTCAATACTGCCATCATGTCGTCAATGACTGCCTCCGCCTTGCTCAAAAGCCGGGTTCGCCGGCCTTCGATGCTGAAGAAATTAGCAAGGACCTCCGACCTTATCGATCTCTTTCCAAATGGTGCCAGCGTAGGCTGGTCTGGTTTTACTGGTGTAGGGTACCCTAAGTGAGTGAGCAGAAGGCTGAATCGTATCAATTGGCCTCATCATTCTTCCAGAAAGGTACCCACTGCCCTTGCGAACCATGTCGAAAAGAACAATCTACAAGGGAAGCTCAAGTACGATCTTTTCGTAGGCGCGTCGAGTGGAGCAGAGACAGAAAATCGATGGGCAAGATTAGACATGATCGCAAGGCGGAGCCCTCACCAGGTTGGAAAAGAAATTGCAAAGGGCATCAATGAAGGCAGGATACACTTCTTTGACAAGCATCTGAGCATGTTTCCGGTCGATTTGATGTATGTGAGTACGGTACCGAATCTTTTCCTATTCCAACATCTGAATTAGCTAGGGGTACTACACAAAAGATAAGCCCAACAAGAAGCTAGACGTGGTGATTGTGGAAGCTTCGGCAATAACAGAGGATGGAGGTATAGTGAATGAGAGATCCCCGCAAGTACCAATGCTCCGTGCTTAGTACTCAATAGGTATCATACCAGGAGCATCGGTCGGCGCTTCGCCAGAGCTCATCCAGATGGCGGAAAAGATTATCATAGAAGTCAATACGGCCATGCCCAGCTTCGAAGGCCTACACGATATCACCATGACCGATCTTCCTCCCAATCGCAAGCCGTACCTCATCATGGCTCCCGAAGATAGGATAGGAACGCCTCACATTCCGGTGGATCCCGAGAAGATTGTGGCGCTCGTCGAGAGCGATTATCCAGATCAGACACAACCAAACGCACCAGAAGACGATACTTCCAGAGCAATAGCAGCACATCTTATTGAATTCCTGAAGCACGAAGTCCAGCATGACCGGCTCCCAAAGAGTCTTCTCCCCATACAATCCGGTATTGGTAATATTGCAAACGCGGTAGTTGGGGGTCTGGCCCATGGGAACAATTTCGATAAGCTCAAGGTCTGGACGGAAGTACTTCAGGACTCCTTTCTTGACCTATTTGATAGTGGCCATCTGGACTTTGCAACTGCAACATCAATCAGGTTTTCTCCCGAAGGTTTTAAGCGCTTTTATGAAGGCTGGGAGAATTACGCTGGAAAGTTACTGCTGCGATCACAACAAGTTTCAAATTCACCGGAGATCATTCGCCGGTTGGGCGTCATCGGGATGAACACTCCTGTCGAGGTGTAAGCTGCTTTAATGAATTCAAGATGGGAGGTAAACTGAAGAAGAAGCAGTGATATATACGCTCATGCAAACTCAACCTGCGTCATGGGCTCTAGAATGCTCAACGGGCTGGGAGGCTCTGCCGACTTCTTGCGAAGCGCTAAGATCAGTATCATGCACACGCCATCGACTCGTCCCTCGAAGACTGATCCCACAGGCGTCTCATGCATTGTCCCTATGTGTACCCATGTCGATCAGACCGAGCATGATCTGGATATCGTCGTCACAGAGCAAGGTCTTGCCGACGTTCGTGGTCTCTCGCCTCGAGAGCGAGCTCGGGTGATTATTAACAAAACTGCGCACCCTGACTATAAGCCCATTCTGATGGACTATTTTGAGCGAGCTGAATATGAGTGTTTGAAGAAAGGTTGGGGTCACGAGCCGCATCTTTTGTGGCAAGCTTTCAAGATGCACAAGGAGTTCAACGACCGAGGAACGATGAAGATCCAAAATTGGGATCATTGAAACGTGTCGAGGATACTAAGAATAAGAATTCTATGATTGCAGAGCTAGCGAGCGAAAATGGGTGGTATTGTTAACGCGCGATTGGAGTTGTTGACAGAAGTCAATCCATCAGAATCGCATGGATTTTGGTCTGAGCAGATGTCACTTCAAGATTTCTTCATAGCAGCGAATCGGGGCCAGGGAGACATTCCAGGTCATAGCCATTATCCGACCCAATTCTCGTAATTAAGCTTGGCTAGCTTTGATCTCCTGCATGCTTCCAATTCCGTCGACTTACAGCTAGTACACTCCGTTACCCATCAAAAGATTTATCAAGAGGCTTGTCATGAACGTCGGCTATGACACCGCGGCTCATGGAGATCCATCTTATGTTTTCATGGTGCGGTTTCTGTTCCATCTTATTGCGTTTCTCACGAATCTCGGTCCAACATCCAAGCTTGATTTCCATCCTTCGTTGTGTCTCTGAATTTCGTCAACACCGCATGTCTATCTCAGTTGCATGCCCTACTCACCTCTCTCGTCCGCATGAATACCATGGTGCACATTCTTCAAGTTTGCATTCGTGACCATTTCCCGCCCCTCAGGCCAAAACCTCGCCACAAACGCTCTCACAACTTCTTCAGGTAGTATCAAAATCAAACGAGATGTGGAGCTCATCAACCACAATAAATTCGAAGAACTATCATCCTCTTCGACGAGACTTTCTGACATGATATGTGATATTCGCTCCAAGCGGGGCGTTGGGGAATAGTCGAGTTGTTGTTTTCACGGATGAGGTAAATAGACCTTGAGGTATGGACCGAGTGCGGATGGGTGTGCTTTACAGCGTGACCTGGGTGGCGCGTGGGAGGTCACACCATGGAGTATTGGTGAGTACGGATCTTACTGTACAGCGCGGACCCAACGGGGTTTCCTTACCTTAGTGCTGATTCAGCTGGGAGTGTGGTAACACATTGAGAGCCTCTCCCTGCAACGGTCATCTGTTCAAGGAATATGAATTATTACTCAGACAATCTGAGTAGTCGTCAAGCCTAGAATGGCCTGAAGCTGAGGGCTAAGACCTGTGAAATGATCATTGTCCATAGTCTGAGAGATCCTGCCATTGCATGGTTTTTCTTGATTTTCGCTCGCACACAAAGTAATGAGCAGTGCTTGATATTTGTATAAAGGACTAGCTGGGCCTTTTGGTAAATGATGTTTTGTTCTTGGTTCCGGAGCCTAGCTATAGGGAGGACTTCCCGGATTCGCATGACCATATCGCACGACCATAGAAATACCTCGAGTCTTAGTGACATCCGCTCATGCTATCGTACAGAAAAGAACTGAAGCAACGCTTTGCTTCGCTTTTTTTAGTCTATGCCTCCTCCATTCCATCAACCACCACCTCATCCATACACCTCCTCAAACCTCCCCGCCTTGATAGCATCGAAAATAGCACCAACACACTTCCCCACATCCTCTTTCCCACTCTTATCAAACCCCACCTCAAGCCCCTTGCGCACGAAATGATACATCTTCCCACTAACCTCCCCCACAACAGCCTCCACATCCCTATCCCCCACTCTCCCCGCCCTCCTATCCAGCTTCCCCAACGTATCACCCATAACACCAATCCACCTGTCCACCGGGCCCAGGACATCATACCCCTCCGTCACGCGCCCCACATGGCTACAGAAAAACGTAACCACGACACCGCTTGCTGTCACTGTGATATTGTTCCAGCGTACGGCGGGATCTTGAGAGGTGGTGAGGGGGAGCTGTGCGACGACGTGCTCGAGAATGCGGTTCGAGAGGGTAGAGAGGAGCTCGTAGTCGGGCAGGAGTCCGTGTTCGTCTAGGAGGATGCTGTTGAAGAGGTTGGTGGTTATGGAGAGGATTGCGGGAACGGCGTGGGCGAGGAAGGTGTGGTGGATTGTGTGGAGGGTGAGGAAATGGGTGAGGATGTAGCTGATTGGTGGGATGTCAGTGTGGCTCGTCTTGCGGTTGACCCTCAGGTATCACGTAGGGGAGAAGCTTACAGGTAGGTCGCAGACATCATTGACAGACACTCGATAGCCTCGCATGTCTTCTTGACATTGACTAGTGCCAGCCCGTTCAAGGCTTCCTTTCCGATATCCATGGTTGGCGCATGGTTGCTAAGAGGAGTGGCAAGGAACGACAATTCAGTCATATGAGCGTTCATGTTGAAATCAACGCTTTTGAAATTGCTTGAGCTGCCCGGTTGGACAAAGGCCAGAATGTTAAGTGTAGTATATTGCGAGAACATTCTACGACCAATCATATGCAATGAGAGGCGTGCTTTTTCCATCGCTGCAGTGATGCAGGCGGCTGTGATTTCGCCTTTGTAGCGAGCGATTTCGATCGTGATGCCGTCGAGGTTTGGGTTATCAGTGTTGGAGTAGATTTCTATTGCTATTACTGACAAGACTTGAGAGAGCTTGCTTAGCCGTTGGGCCTCTTTGAGTACAGAGCTAAGATATATAAGCTAGTGTTTATCTTTGTATCCGGATAGTTGCTTGTTAAAAGAATATAATAATAGCTGGGCCACGACTATGATTCTTGGTCTAGTCTAGCAAGGGGTCCGGTCTAGCGAGGCTGAACAAACCGGCAGCACGATACAGAGTATACCATATAGAAGTGGACTTACACCGCAGCAGAAGCAATCTTTTCAGCGCTCAGCTCTCCATAATCGAGAAAGACAGGGTTTTTGCTCTCAAGGTAAAGCTTCAACACATCTGGCTTCTCAGCGACAGCAGCAGCGCGCAATGGCATCTGCAGGAGCCAGTAAGTAAGTTACCGATGTATGCAAAGTAAAAAAATGGCAAATGCTCACGCCCAGGGGCTTCAGCCCAAGGACTTCCTCTGAACTCATTTTTTGGGTGGCTTAGGCTTTGGTGCTCCAGAGGTGTCGTAGGCGCCGCGGCCCATTCGTGCTGTGGCTCTGTGGAGCGTTGTTGTTGATTCGAAGATATAATGGGCTTTTAGCTATGCCAGTGGATGTAGTTTTGGGTTGTGGGAGGTGGAAGGTCGAAGAAGTGAGATTTTCGAAGTGACCTTCGGGCTATTTGATAAACAAACCGAGATTGCGTGGCAAAACAGTGGCGAAGGTGGAGTTCACCGTTGAGGTGCGACGAAGGGTCGCCATGGGAAAGAAGGAAAGACAATATATGCGGGTCACAAATATCACGACTCAAATCGCATGCAAGAAGCTGTAGTACTGCATATGCTGATTGTTATCGATATGTTACAACCCTCGCAACCTGGCTGATAGGACATATTTCACAGTGCAGTAAGGAAATTAGAAGGAAGTGAAGAAGTTAAGCAAGCCAGAATTCCACCACTTTTTGATCGCTCGATATCCACAATACTCCTTTCTGTGTTATCGTAACAATTTGATCCGATCGTGAAAGCTCGAAGTGAAGTCATATGCAACGGATCATGACCTATTTGAGAAGCCTTGGCGTTGTGTTTACGCGCCCTCGTCCTCACCACCGAGAGTGATGGCACCGTCCTTGGTCATGCCGTGGGCCCAGAAACCTTCCACGGAGGCAGTGCTGGCACAGTGTTAGCGAACATCAGGTTTGCAGGAGATTCATGCGTCTTACTCGGCCATGGCATCGTGGGTGAAAAGGAGCCAGAATCCGAAGACTGGCTTTGCGAGGACATCAAGAATAGCATAGGAGACGATCTCAGCGTCGACGTTGATGTTGCGGGATCCATCAGCGATACCCCAGATGCTATATAATGTCAGTCCTCGTTCACAGACGTCTTCGAACGATCACCTACATAGGGTAAACAGTCCACAGGATCAAAGTAAAACCGGCAATAGCACTGAAGAAGGTAGCAGTCTTCTTATCCTTGTTCTGAACAATGTGACGCCCATTGAAGGCGAGCTGGTACACGACGACCAAGTATGCAATGCAGGCAATAGCATACCATCCCCATTTAGGTCCCTCCTCAACGGTGAAGGCAGCGAAGAGACCAGTCAAGATCATGATAATGTCGGCAACGATAGCCACGAGGATGTTGGCGCCACCAAGACCAGCGAGAAGGCAGAGATCGAGGAGCAAAAGTGGGGTGGTAAGGCTCCAGTCGACGTAGCGGGCCCAGTAGACTTCGCGGTAGACGGTCTGGTGGATGTCGGGGAAGTGCTTCTGAGACTTGGTGATGATGATCTCGTTGTAGGAAACGCCGTCATGGACGGCCATGGCGAAGTAGGAGATCATAGCGAAGGTGGTGATGAAAGCCGTTAGGATGTGGAAGAGGCGCTTTTGCTATAGACAAGGTGGGTCAGCACGGCAACGTCTTTGGAAGCTCGCCGCTCGAGGGCATCGACTTGGCACTTACCACTGGGACACGGAATGCCATGATGTAGAAGGCCAAAGAGGAGATCATCATGATGACGAAGACGACCCTAATGCTTCATAAGTATGATTGCCTGTTGAGGGCAGTAGAGTAAACAGACCATAGGGTACGGTTGCCAACTTCACCAGCTTCCTGGTAGGTGGGAGTATCCCCGGGCACAACCTACTGTGCTGTCAGTCATCAATATTCAAGAAAAGGAATACAAAGAGAAGCGATGATGTTGCCTTGTTGGAGCGGAGGCAAACGTACGGTCGGGATCGGAGCGACGGATGCATGATGCTTGAGAGCTTCCATGACGCCTGTCATTGTCGTAGAGTGCTACGATGATAGTTGAAGTGATTGTTGTACTTCTGATAGAGGTGAATGAAGACTGATGAGGTTGTGAGAGATGTTGTTGTTATGATGAGGAGTAAGATGTGGGAAGAGGAAGATGAAGGAAGGAGGAGCTTTGGAAGATGTTGGAGCAGCCGCAGCGGGAGACTGTGATTGGCGCTTTCATGCGGGGTCAAAATATCCTTGATTTCGGGCTAGCATCTTCTCCGTCATCGAAATGGGGCGGCACGCCAGAGACGGATTAGGTAAGACTTCGTCTCTTCTTGCCCCACAAAGGCTGAAAGGGTACACATTTTTTACTTTGGCCCTCTCATGCTACCAAGATCTGTTTTACTCTTGCTTCTCGGGCAAATCTCGATACTGAGATTGCCATCTTACAGCAATTGAGATCTTCGGAGCTACACTCCGCTGAAAGACGGTGCAATTTGCCAAACCAAATCGCTATCTCGAGGTACATTCGATGTACCTTATCTATGAGCTTTCGGGCCTGCTTTACTATAAGCACCGCCGCTTCATCGCTAATTTCGATATTTGGCATACTTTCCCGGACCCTTCGCTAGGAAGTAGCTCTGTATATCGCTTCCCGCCCTTTCGACTTAAATAAAAGTCAGACATGCATTCATCCAGCGGCTGATATCGTTTGCAAAAATTCTCAGCTGCTTCAGATGCAATCGAATTGAGCAGTGCCACGGTGAATTAGGTGCGGGCACTGATTTTCTATCAAACATCAGAAATGATGGACGCTAAATATATCACTCATGTGACCTCGGTGATACAAGAATAGATCAAGGGAGAATGGCACAGGCTGTTACGCTAATCGAGGTTTATAATATCACATGAGCCATCTCCCACAGATCACACAATCCTACGACGATGCGACGGCGAAAATAACTACTATCGCAGACCGCCTACAGCTCGTGGAATGTCCTATCTACCACTGATATCTCCTTCTCAGCCAGCCCACACTCGAGCAAAGGTATATTAGAGGAATTCCATTAAAAATTTGATCGAGGTATATGTCCACTTCGATTGGGTTTCCCCAATTATCGAATCATCTTATCTAGGAACCTAATTACATAAATGTCACAATAAGCATGGGCAAGTTTTTGTACTGTTATTGGAGGTCAAAATTCCGGATTGAACTTCTATGCCTAAGGTCTTGACGCTGTCTACTTCGAAGTATCTTATCATCTCACATATCACGAGTGGGAACAATTGGTATATCGGTAGTGACAGTATTTGTAGATTATAAGGGTATTTATGCCCAAAGACTACACTCACCTTCCGGCTTTACCCCAAATTCCCAAAACAACGCCAGGACTGAGAAACACGAGGGCATGTCAGAAACGGACTCACGGATGCTCATTCGCAGGCAGTGTCCTCTATCTCCCAGACCTCCTACTGGATCTCCTCGGCATGAAATCTCCATCCGAATCCTGGCTCATCTCGTAATCACTGTACTCACTCTCCTCAACTTGCGTAGCCTTAAATTCCTTGGTATTTTGAATCTCCTTAACCAGCTTCAAATTCTTCCTCGTGAACTTGCGGACATTTTGATAGTAAGCCTTACTATCCTGTTGCGACTTAGCCTTGTACGCGGGATCGTCCTTGTAAGCCTGATACTGTTGCCGCCTTCTCTCGTTCTTCTCGCGGCGCTCCTTCGTCTGTTTGTGCACGTAAGGACGGCCCTTCTTGTTGCCTGTTTGCGAGGCCTCGGGTGCAGAGTACCAATCTTCGTCGGAGCTTTGAGCATCTTGCTTTGATCCGTGGTAGATTGCCTTTCTCTTCTCGTTGACGATCTTCCGCGCTTCGGTTTGCTTGTGCTTGTATGGTGGCCCAAGTTTTCTTGACTTCTCTGGTCTTCGGCCCGTGAAAATCATATCTGATGGGGTTGGGGAAGGCGCTGGGCCGCTGTCGGAGGTCTCGAGGTCTGACTGATGGATGCTCCCCTTTCGTTTACGTGCTGGCTGAGGATTTGAAATTGGAATTGGAGCTGGAGCCGGAGCCAAAGCATTCCTAGGGAAGCCAAGAACAGGGGACAACGCCAAGTCTTCAGCGTTAGGCGCGTTGAGGTCGGAGAACGGAGATATCGGTTGATACTGGCGGCCAAATGTGGGTGTCGGAAAAGGCGACATTCTCATTGGAGGAGAGTGTATTGAGCTATTGACCTGCAAGAAGTGGTTTTGGATTGGAGCCTGCGGTAGTGGGGGACCGAAGTATGGACCGCCATTGACCAAATGCTGTGGCTGACCGTAGATAGAGTCTAGGTCAGGATATTGGGATTGCGCCTGGGGGGTTTGGACCCTAGGATAAAGATTAGTCGGAGAAGCAATTGGCACCCACCTTGAAGCCTCGCGCTGGGTCGGCGAGGTCAAAGACGATTGCAGAGGCGTTGGAGTAGGCCCTGGAGGCCCAAGAGGAAGCTGCGCACCAGCGAGGGATTGTTGATTGAGTGGGGCCCATCTTGACACCGAGGGTTTGCGTAGCTCACTTGGCGAGACGTAAATGTCAGGTGATGCTGGCTTGGAGGCAATCAAGCCGTCAAGTAAAGCATTACTGTGATCTTCGGACGGCAGAGGGTCTTCGAAAGGGATGGATTCCAGAAGAGGGAAGTCAGGATCGAATTGATAGTCATCGAGGACTGAGAGGCCGAACGACATGGTGAGTGATGTTGTTGCGTACGACTAGCCTAAGTCGCATGGGTTGGGGTTGAGGTTTTCTGATCTTTGTTCTGTCGGTGACTGCTGAAGGCTTTGGGCAATCTTTTGTGTATGCTCGGTGCGAGGGATTCCTGACATTTGAATGAGAGTGAAGATGGCTATTTATATGCAAGCTCTTTGAAATCGAGAACAATACCCACAAGGCCATCTTTGTGCGTATTTCTTTATGTGTGTTCAAAAAAGAACAAGGAGTTGGGCAGCATGGTGGCCACGGATATCTTTTGATGGGACAACGCCATTGTTTCGACACAATGAAATGACAATGGCATGGTCCGACCCGGGACAATTGAACAATGCAGACCCTTCGAGGGCCACAAGCCTTGGAAAGGGTACCATTGAGACTCAGCGAACAGTGGCAACAACAGAGTTATAGCCTCAGTATGCTACCATCAAGCTCTTCCAAACATCCCCAACGTCGAGAAGGGCACGTTTCTACACACACGTCGGGCATCTTTAATAAAGTACGATGACAGAGCAGTCATAATCAAGCTGCAGGCTCTCGTTCTCAACAAGGTGCTGGCTGTCCCTTGATGTATCTATTAATCTGACACGACTTGGAGTCTATCTCAGCCAGTCTATTTCCAATCATGCGAGTCCAAATTGCGAGGTCCCAGATTTCATGGACGCTTTTATCCTCCAGCGGCACTATCAAGGGGTGTGCAGTAGCTAAATCCATGGCACCATCGACGAACATGCAGAGAGAGCTACAACGATGCACTCAAATGATGAATTTGTACGCCTTGAGGAAGCAACGCCGGCCTCGGGCCAATTCCCCTTCGGCGAACGCGGGGCGAGCCTCGTTAGCGCCTGTGTACCTTTGTGAGGGCCCCGTCTCGGACCAATGCGACATCACAAAAGTCAATCCCATTCTTTTGCCCCCACCTGTACACTCCTCGTCATCTCTCATCTTTCCTTTGTCTTTGTCTGTGTACCATTTGGCGGTCGTTGTCCTTGTCTTTGCCCTCTACAACTGTACATATTATACCCTCACTGTCCCTTCCACATTCCACCTATAATGTCCGGTAACTTGGGACAGTCAATCGCGATTTGAACCTCCACAAAAAGAACTCAAGTGACGCATTGGAACCATTGGAAGATCCTCTCTCCTTGCAGCAACGACTCTACGAGCCTTGAGCCTCTCTAGAATACTGCTGCCGTTATCCCTATCACCACTGCCAGATCATTCCCACCTTCGTGGCCAGCGGGCAGCTGGGGAAGATGTCCGTCGTTCAGCAAGTGGTTGATGTCGTCGCTCGACAAGCCTACCAAACCGTAGCGGCCACCTCGGAAGCAGCTGCCGCAGCAGCTTCAAAGCCAGCATGCTCCACAGGCAATGATTTCGATGGACGAATAGGTGTACGAATATCAGCCATCTTCGTGATCCTTGTGGGCTCGTCGTTCGGTAAGCCCGGACGGGAGATTTCCCCTAGCTGCCTCGATTGACATCTTCACACAGGCGCTGCTTTTCCCGTCTACGCTGCTCGTCACAAAGGTGTAGGAGTGCCAGAATGGGCCTTCTTCATAGCAAAATATTTCGGCTCTGGCGTCATCATAGCAACCGCCTTCATCCACGTACACTTCCGTACCTCCGATTTCGAAGGTCCGAACTGATAGAATCTTAACAGCTCATGGCTCCAGCCAACGATGCCCTCACAAAGCCCTGTCTTACAGGTCCAATCACCGACTACAACTGGGCCGAAGGCATCGCCCTCATGACTATCTTCCTCCTCTTTTTCATCGAATTAATGGCTATGCGATTTGCTACCTTCGGACATACCCATGACCAAGACGAAGAAGAGGAAACGGGTAAACTTGGTGAACCTGACGAACACACAAATCTGCAAATACGCAATACCCGATCTGGTTCCAACAGCCAAAGGCACACACCAGGCGAAGACCACCTCAGCCACACACGCGAGCACATCGAACACGACGATGGCGCCAATCCAAATACGCCCGACCCCCTCATTACGGTCATCCAAGACAAGCCACAGCGCCAGGTAGAGGACTATACGGCTCAGATGACCGCAATCTTCATCCTCGAATTCGGCGTAATTTTCCACTCCATCTTCATTGGACTCACCCTCGCCGTCACTGGCTCTGATTTCAACACCCTCTACGTCGTCCTAATCTTCCACCAAACATTCGAAGGACTCGGTCTCGGATCGCGTCTCGCAGCGACCCCATGGCCGAAATCAAAACGCTGGACGCCATACATTCTCGCCCTAGGTTACGGACTGAGTACACCGATAGCGATAGCAGTGGGCCTGGGGTTGCGCAAGACGTATAAGCCAGGCAGTCAGACGGCGCTCATTGTCAATGGGGTATTTGATTCGATGAGCGCGGGAATATTAATGTACACAGGGCTGGTGGAGTTGATGGCACATGAGTTTATGTTTAGTACGGTTATGAGGAGGGCGAAGCTGAGGGTTGTGATGAGTGCTTTTGGAATGATGTGTTTGGGAGCCGGTGAGCTGTATTTTGTCATGGTCTTGAAATCACGCTGACGGTTGAGTAGGACTGATGGCTCTACTGGGCAAATGGGCTTGAATGGAAGGATGGAATTTCGATCAGGACATAATAGACCTACCAGCGACTTATGTATATACTCCTCGATCAGGGCATATTATACCCACCTACTACAACTTTTGTACATACTCCTCAATTAAGATCGGAAACCGCCTAAGACTTGGTCGCGTCGTTTGTAATATCTTGACTAATTTTATATGAGCTGCACAGATCATCATATCCGCTGCTCATCTACCTCGATGTCGACAGCTAATCCAATCGGCCTCTCTCCCTGTGCCTGCAATAGATTATCCGTCTTCCTCGCCTCGGGCCTTCCAAAGTCCAACCCAGAAAATATAGCGCCTGCTTCACCCATATCTGACAGCCTTTGCTTCTCAGGTTCAGCATGGACACTCGCGTAGAGGAAGTGACTAGCCACGGCGGCTATTGCTGTCGTTGCTGTGATGATGGCTGGGAACAGAAGAGACGGAGACGTGGTCGTAGCAGGAGCTTCCGCATCAGGCGGCGCACTAACAATGTTACTCTTGTAGAACGGTATTGAATCCAACCTAGCATGCAACATTGCAATTCCAGCAGCCATCGCGCCACGCTGCTCAGGAGCTTGCCACGGTAGGGTCTTGTTGGTACTCAAAGACGCTTCCTCGGGCCTTGACATCGTGTCTTCCAGCCCGACGTCCCCACCAAAGTTCTCTTTCACGCTTCTCCCGACATAGGCACAAAGCTTCGGATACCGCGCCTGCATACCGTCCGCTAGCCATTTCTGCGGTACCTTCGGTATAAGAGCCAGTGACAGGTATCCCAGGGCCAGACAATCTAAACTCGACGGATTCTCATCCGATAGCATATATCTCTTGGAGCCGAGTAGTTGCGCCAACGGTTCGCATGCTACGTCGAGCAAGCCGTCGAGTCTGAATCTCTTCCCACTCCCCTTCTCCTTCAACAGACCCGTCAGCGTCTGCTTTGAAGTCCGGAGCCCAGTCGGTATCAGGTCGTCAAGTTTGCGCCTGCTATGCTCTTCGTCATCCACCGTGTCCAGATCCAGACTCGAGAGTCCCAGATGCTCCGTCCGCGCTTTCGCTAGAGAACGCTGGGAGAGTGGAATGTAGTATTGCGTCGGCCATGGCACGATAGGTGTGTACGCCGAGCGAGTGAGGGCATAGTTCTCGGAGGATACGTAGAGGGAGAGGTCGAGTAGCGGCTGGGCTGAGGTGAGGATGTGGGAAGAGAAGGCTGTGATATCTGCGCGATCTCTTGGATCGTCGATTTGTGCATCTAGATCCCATTGTCCATCGGACTTCTGGCGGAGGTAGTCAATGATGTTTTGGAATCCACCGATTGTTGTTGTACCATCTCGGAGGGCTGGGAACTCTTCTGTTGTTGTCGGAAGACACGATCAGCTCGGTCGTTCTTTCTTGGTATTTGGTTTTCGGGTAGAGAATTAGAGGCTCACCTACTCGTCGGACTCAATGCTGTGTCAGAGCTAGCTATGAGAACCCATTCATCTCTGGGTACAGTTCGCTGTAAGTAGGCCACGGCGGCAAGACATTGGGGGTCAATGGATGGGAGAGAGAAGGCATTGCCCCAGATGTGGAGTTCCATGTCCGTTGCTATTACATGCTTGAGCCCGGAATCGTGACAAGGTCGCAGGAGTCAACGTGTGGCTGAAGTCCAGCCGAAGAATCGTTGAACGCCTCTTGGAGCGCCACCATGCGTTGGCACGAAATCTACAATGTTTTCCCCTTTCACTTTGCTTTAGACTTTTGCTCTATAATCTATGCGTATAATGTAAACAGGAAGAACGCATGTGATGTACGGCGAGCATCTCTTCTCATATCGCTAGAATATGTTGAAGGGTTCTCCACGGCTCGAAAATCCTCACGCGTCCATCACAGCTTTGCGCGCTTACATGTTGGTTCAGGACTTGCCCAGAGCCACTCCATCTCGGAAGCTAAGTACTCTACGGACACTAGAAAAGGTAAGATTAATACAGGTGAGAACGAATAGTGATTGGCATGCTCATTGGCTACATGTTTTCAGCTGAAGAATCTCTTGTTAGGGTGCGGCGCAGCTGGCCTGCGTTTCAAGATGGAGGGCCTGCACACTGCGAGAATTGGAATTTGGATTCGAGGATCATGTAACCGTGCGGGCACCTCGCTATACTCGAGCGAGGTGCCCGCACGGTTACTCCGTATTCGATTTGTTTCTCTGTCCTGTCTCTCTTTTCTCTCTCTTCAGTCATTCGCTCATGCCTGTATTCATTCAATGATGATACCTTTCCTCTCGCTTCCTGTGGGACTTCTCTTGTTGATTGTAAGTCTAACAGAGGCAGCGCCATGTGAGTTGCTCCCGAAATGGTCAGACTCTTGCTTTCGTCGTCAAACATTGCATCAAGTTCTCAAATCCACGTCGTCTAGGACTATGCATCTGAGTTGAACGCTTATGCAGTCAACTTGTTTATTTTTTGGCATTGACTAAGTCCTCATTCTAATTTCTCGGTCTGGCAGCAATATCTTGCACGATTTAAATTTCATACGAGCTTCTCTACTGACACATGATGTACCAATGCAGCATTGTCCCCCAAATATGTTGCAAATTCAACCACGCCCTCGTTGGCAGGAACCAGCGGCTATGTCAGTGCTGGAACACAGCCCACCGCATCTGCATCCATGTGCCCGGTCCAAGCAAATGGCCTTGCTCCAATTGGCAATGGACCACCAAGTCCGGAGCAATTTTCAACAGCATGCTCGTGTAATGCTATAGCCAGCTCTGTCGTCACTACGGCGCCAACAATTGTGACTGGGATGAATTCGGATGGGTCTTTGTGGAGCGAGACAGCAACAGTGAAGACAGTGACGAATCCAAGCTACACGCCGCCACGAGATTGCTGCGTGCAATGTGTGGTCAGTGCGAAAGATGTCCAAATCCTTTACTGGCCCATCGAAACCACAATGAACGCGGGTAACCTATCCACCGCCAACAATTTATCTGTCACTGCAGCACCAGCTGCGGCACCAACCCCGTACAGTTTCGTATCTAATGGGATTACATTGTGAGTTATCTCAAACCGTGTAATACTTCCGCGGCTCTGATATCTGTACAGTATATCGCCCTCGGTTTATGTAGCCTACCGCAGCTTAGGAGCGCCTTACAATTGTCCAGCGTTTGGACCAAAATATTTTCCTTCTGGAGAAACATACAACACTACGATTGGTACGTCTTTTCGGATTGACTTCCTGGCACTTGCTCTTCTCTTTTCATCTGTAAGACATATTTCGCGGGTCTCCACTCGGACCAAATTCCTGAAACATGTGTTGTGGCTCATTGCACACCTTAAAGAGACAATGCTGACTCAAGAACATCGAATAGCTTACCCGCCAGAAGCATTGTCAACTTCAATGTGCGATGGACCACCAGCAGGCTTTCAATTGTATACAGCAGTCAACTACACACAGCTACAATTCCCCACTGGTGCTCAAACTACGGGGACCTGCGAGTGGCGAATCGGCCAGGCCGGGAGTAGCGCGCGAGGGCCAGTTCTTTCAATACCCTCGAACATTTTATCCGTAGACCCGTCATGGAGTACTTGCACCGGAGCTTTCGAAGGTTCCTTCGATCCACCAAGCGCCCTACACAAGGCAGCCAATATGGCGTCTCCAGGCCCGACCCCACCTCCTGCGAGTCCTGGAGCCTCTGTAGATCCTGGCAACGCTCAAGCAACGCCAACAGTACCCAACGAAGATCCTAAGCATAGAGCGTCCCTATTGGTGCCTCCCTCTGATCCTGGACAGTCTCAGGCACCGAATCCTCCACCTGCGAACATCCAGCCGCCGGATTCTAATCCGGCAGATCCTGGCGTACCAAACTCTGGTCCTGCAAAGTCGGCCAACGCACCAGTGGATCCGAATCAAAGCAGCCCCGCTGTCGCACCCGGTGCTCAGAACCCACCCTCGCAGAATCCGCCCTCCCAGAACCCTCCCTCTCAAAATCCACCAACTCAGGATCCGCCCTCACAGAACCCTCCCTCTCAAAATCCACCCTCGCAAAATCCGCCCTCA
>JAABUS010000999.1_pt1 | contig 66322 bp, 7 predicted proteins | sample 5560161 | NCBI WGS metagenome assembly JAABUS01 (sample SAMN10711885, study PRJNA513376) | rock metagenome | isolation source: Antarctica rocks | place: Antarctica: Victoria Land, Trio Nunatak nord | collected 2016-01-04
TTGAAATCGAATATTGACTTGAGTCGAATCGAATCAATTTTAAATAAGCGCAAATCGAATCGATTTTTAAATCGATTTTTAATATTAAAACTATCGAATTAAGTTGATTTCAATAGTTGAAATCGAATATTGACTTGAGTCGAATCGAATCAATTTTAAATAAGCGCAAATCGAATCGATTTTTAAATCGATTTTTAATATTAAAACTATCGAATTAAGTTGATTTCAATAGTTGAAATCGAAACTCGATTCGACAATTAGTCTAATATTAAGATTAAAAAAATATATATTCGAAAATAATAATCAAGAAAATCGAATAACTTATAAAGAATAATTAAAAGAAAAAAATATAATATTAATAATATATATAGATAGCGCAAAAATAATGAATAAACTAATTAATAATAAAAAGTACTACAAATTTAATATTAAAATTATATAACTCTATAACTTAAATTAAAAAATAAAAAGTATATTAATATTTAAAATATTAGAATTACAATTAGAAAATATATAGATACAAGAATATATTAAAATATATTTATTGCGCTTAGAATTATTGCTTGAAGCACTATTTATATATATAAATTTACAATATATAAAAATATAAAATATATCGAAATATATATAGAATTCTCGATTTTTAATAATATAAATAATAGATTAAAAAGAAAAAAATTAAGAAAATTATAAAGTATAGATCTATATATTATGCTATTTACAAATAGAAAATAATTAGAACAATAATATTAACAATATAAACAAAAATATCTATTAGTTTAAAACTTTAGAATCTTTAGTAAATAATAGTTTTAAAAAAAAACAAAAACAATTAACAAATTAAAGTTATCTAATTAGCGCTATTACTATATTATAATATATTATAATATATTACTTAATTAAAAGATTAAATTTAAATAAATTAGATTTAATATTAACTATATTAATATTGTTTTTTTTCGAAAGTCTAATATATAAAGCAAATATTTTACAAATATTTTAAAAAATACAAGATAGTTTTGATAAAGAACTTTAATATTTTAATAAAATAAATTCCGAATATTATAGTACAATATTTACAAGTTTAGAAACAACATAATATTAGCGCTATTATATAAGAAAAAGATAAAAGATTACAATATTTTAATAATATAGAAACTCTAATCATATAATAAGAATTTTAAAATATATTGTTTAATAAGTCTTAATTTTGAATTAAAAAATAATAAAGATAAAATTTATTTTTATATTAACAAAGAAATAAGCAACAATATCTAATACTTAATATAATATTTTAAAAATATAGATATAATTATATTATTGTTATAAATTGCGTACTAATAGATATTATTTATTATATATTATTTTTTACAAGTAATTAGAAAAGAAAAATCTATTAAAAAAATTAGAATAACTAAAATAACTTAATTCTTAAATATCTTAAATTTAAATTAAAATAATTAAAATAATTAAAATTTTAAATATTTTAAATATTTTGAATTTTTAATAATAAAAAGATATATAGTTTTTAAACACAACTTTCTTATAGATTGTATTTAATTTATTTTAAGTTTTTATTTATTGTTACTTTAATTTATTGAACTCTTAAAAAAATTTATTTAATATAAAATTATTTATAGTTGCAAATTCTTGTTATTAAGTAATTACTTATATTCTCTAAAGATATCTACAAATCTTTTTAATAATATAATTTTTTCTAATATTTTTTACAAAAGTATTAGCGTAATATTTTAGATACTTTAAGAATATTTATATTAAATTAATATATCTCTATCTTAAATATTAGTTTTGTCAAAATAATAAATAATAAAATATTTAGTTGCTATATAGAAGCTAGAAACAAAGTCTATCTATATATATTGATCGATACTATTCGAATCGACTACGTAATATCGAATCGAATAGTTTTAAATTAAGTAGTATCAATTATTAGCAATTATTTAGAAAATGCTAATTGCGAATTTTGCTAATTTAACTATTAGCTAATCTAAGATCTATTTAGCAAAAAAAGTTTTAACACTTGTTTAACAAAAATTCAATTTTGATATTCAAAATGCGCACGAACTTCTACAATATTTTGCTTACGTCTTTATTTGTTACTTGTCTACATTATAGTAGTTTATGTAATAAAATCGAACAATTTGTAAGATTTCTACGCGCAAGTTATATGTCGACGTAAACGTCTCTATTGCGTAGTTGTGTTGTGCGTATAATAGTTATAAATTGCGTTCGTAGATTGCGTTCGTAGATTGCGTTCGTAAATTGCGCTTGTAGATTACATTTGTTGTAAAATTTAACAACGTACAAGATTAAATTTTGACAAAGCGCGTATTAATTATGCGTTTGCGAATTTTGCTAATTTAAACTAATTGCGTCGAATCGAATTATCAAGTTCGAATTGAGTATTTAATTCAAATTGAATTGAATCAATTTCAAAAATTAAAATCAAAAAGTCGATTCGATTTCTAGAGTCGAAATCGACAATTCGAATCGATTTCTAAAGTTAAAATCAAAATTCGATTCGAAAAAATCGACTCGAATTGTCAAGACTTTTAATAAATAAATAAATAATTAATAAATAGTATCTATAACATCTATAGATGCAAATTACGCATTAATATTAATTTTTTAATATTTAAAAATTTAAATAGTATCTATAGATCTATAGATGCGAATTATGCATTAATATTAATATTTTAATATTTGAAAATTTAAATAGTATCTATAGATCTATAGATACGAATTATGCATTAATATCAATTTTTTAATATTTAAAATTTTAAATAATATCTATACATTTATAGATATAGATAATATATTATAGTAATGCATTTGTGTTCTCTACAATAAATTAATAATTAAACAATATCTATAGAATTTATTTGAAAATTTAAAATTTAAATTCAAAAATAGAAATTTTTGACAAAATAACGTAATTTTCGATTTCTTGACAATTCGATTCGATTTCTAATATTAGAATCGAAAATCAAATTAAGTTGTGTCGATTTGTATTTAAAATATTAGAAATCGATTCGAGTTTCGAATCGATTTCTAAAATTAAAATTGTCGAATCGAGTCGATTTCAATATTTGAAATCGAAATTCAATTCGACAATTAGTCTATGCTAATTGCAATTTAATTCTACGCTTAATTATATAAAGCGAATATATTAATATATTAGCTATTTTGACTATTTGTTATCAATAATACTATTAATAAGAGTTTCGAAATTGTCAATAATACTAGATTAGATCAATTATAATATTTCGATATTTCTATTTAATTTAAATTTAAAAATTAGTTTTTATATAAATTAAAAATTATATTTTATTAAATTCGAAATTTGTTCGAAAACTTTCAAGTCTTAAGTATTTTTTTAAATAAAAGTAAAAAAAGTATATAAAAGTTCTTTGTTAACAATTTATATATATATATATATATATTTACAAACTCAAGATTCAATAAAATTCGAAAAATATATAGAAAACAAAATTTTGTTAAGAGATTATACAAACGTTATTAATAATATTTGATAGCTATATTAGTAAAACAAAGAGAACAATAAGTGCAAATTTAAATAAATAGTTAATAGCAATAGATATAATAACTATCTAGTTGCAAGTTATTTAAATAACTAAGTCTAATATCTATATTCGAAATTACAAATAATTTAGTTATTAAGTTAGTTTAAGAGTTTGTCAAAATATTTTAAATATATTATAAAAAAAAACTTTAATTAGCTTGTTAGTTATTTGTTTCTTAACAAAAAAATATTTTAATTTAATTTAACTATTTGCAATCTTTTTACAAACAAACTAAATTTAAATATCTATATACTTTATTTGAATATATTGCGCAAAATTCTTAGTAAACGCAATAATTTTTTAATTGTTACAATAGATAACAATATCGATCAAATATAATATCAAAAATATCGAAAAAAGTTTTTTAATAACAACAAGAGTTCTAAATATAAACAATAAAAATAAAAACAAATAAAATAGTTGCAATTGCTTTAGTAGTATTTAAGATTAAATAATCTTTTTAACAATTTATATTTATTTAATATATTTAATTTTGCAAATAGATAGAACAATAATTAATTAATATTTAAATAATTAATTAATAGTAATACTCTTTAAATTAAAAATATATTTAGAGATAAAACAATAAATATTTTAATTTTAATTTTAATTAATATCGATATAGTCTAATAGAAAACAAATACTTTTACAAAAGATAAAACAAAAAACAAAAATATTTCGAAAATAACAAAATATTTGTTTAATAATCTTTTAGTAAATATTGATAAAATTAAAAATATATCTATTTATTATTAAAACAACAAAAGCAATATTTAATTAAATATCTAGTATTGCGTATATAAAGAAATAAATTATCAATTAATAGATATAATAATAATCTAAATTTGCAATATAGTTTAAATCGACAATATATATTTTAAATATATCTATAAAAGTAACAATCAATTTATATTTTTATATTTTGTAATTTTTTAGTATCTTTTTTAAATATATTTTTTAGCTTAAATAAAGAGTTTAAGTTGCAAAATTGTATTTAATTTCGATTTCTAAATACTATTAAATAGAATTTAAGTTAATTATTTTAAATTAATTAACAAGAGTTTTTTTAATAATATTAATAAACTTTTTGTTAATATTAACAATTAAGAGATTGTCTTTATAGATAACAATAATAGTAAAACTATTAATAAAAATATTTATATTAAAGTTTAATAAACAAAAGTAATATTTTTTAAAAAATATTGCAAAAGTATTATATTATATTTGAAATAATTATTTAAATTTATAAAGAGTTTTTCTAAATTAATAACTTTTTTTGTTTTGCTCAAAGTTAAAAAGTAATTTTATATAAATCTTTTTGTTAATATTTTTGTAAAAAAAAATAGTAACAATATTTGTTTGTTTTAGATCTTAATTATTAGTAACAACAAAAACAAAAATTATTTTGTAATTTATAAATTTAATTATAATTGTAAAAATTTCGATATAGTTTAGATTTTTGTATTATTTAAAGTTTCTAACAATTTAACAAACTTTATAGCAAAGAATCTTGCTATTAATTTTTTGTTTTATTTTGTAGATTTATTTTTTACAAAATATATAATATCTATTAGATACTAAATAAACAATATAAATATTAGTTTTTTTTAAAAATTCGATTTTATTTTGTTTAGCTAGTTGTTAGTCTATTTTATAATAAATATTTGCTATAGCTTTAATATAAATCTTAAATTTATATAATTTTAATAATATAATTTTAAATAGTAGAACAAAAAAATTTGTAAATTTATTTCGATATAATCGAAACTTTAAATATTTTTGCAATATTAAATCAAGATTTAGAGATAATAGATTTTAAAGTATATTTAATAATTTAGTAACTTTAGAGAACTTATTAAAATCGAAAAAGATATTGTTTTTAAAATCAAAAAATAACTTAAAAAAAGTAGTATTTTTAGAGTTTAAAGAAGGTAGTATTTTAAATAAAATAAATAAATGTAATCGAATATAGTTAAAACTATTATATTAATTTTGCTATTATTAAATATTATCTACAATTTAGTAATAAAATTATTTTATTTATTTTAAAACTTTATTAAGTTTAGTCTAATTATTAATAAAAGAATTGTAAAAGCTTGCAAAAAGTTTACTTAAATCTTGTTAACAATTAATAAAAATATAGAATTATTTATATTTTTATTGTTTGCAATACTTGTATTATTTTAACAAAACAAATTTTATTTTGCTAAATCTTTTATTTTTATTTTTTCAATTGTTATTGTTATATTTACAATTTCTTATTTTATAGTTTCTTTATTTTTAATTTTTAATTTTAATTTTTAATTAAATATATTTTAGTTATTTATATTTTAGCTATTTATATTTGCAATTTTTTTTATATAATTTAGTTTTTGTTTGTTGTTGCAATTAATTTAACAAAAAAGAAGAAATTTAAAACAAAATTTAATTTCGAAATTTTAATTCGATAAATATTAAAAATATACTTGTATAACAAAAAGATAAAACAAATTATCTAAATTAAGAAAATTAATAAATAAAAGATTTTAACTATTTTTTGCAAAACAATTAAATTATAACTCGAAAATTATATAATAATTAAATATTTAATAATTAAAGTTAGATATCTATTTGTTCGAAATAAAATATATATATTTTAAATCAAAAATAATATTTTTTAAGTTAAAACAATTAAATTCTAGTATAAATTATTAAGCGCTAGATATTTAAATCAAACAACAACGCTCAAAAAAATATAGTATTACTACTATAAATTTATACGATATCTAGATATTAAAAAATATATTAAAAGTTATTTAATTTATAAATATAATTTATTAAAATTTTTATTTATTTTAAACTATTATTAGCAAAATATATTTTATAACTTTATTTTTTTATTGTTATATTGCTATAAAGAAAAGATCTTCTAATATATTTTAATAGTAATTGATAAATTATTTAAGAATAAGCAATTTATATTTATAAATTTTTTAAAAATTAAAATTATTGTTTAGATTTTTATTAATTTTGTCTAATATATTAAGAGCTTTTTAGTTATTATTGTTTTTAATAGAGATATTTAATTTATTGCTTATTTTTAACAATATTTTTGCAAAAGATTAAAAACAAAATCCAAATTATTAATTGTATTTTATCTAGAAATTAATAGTTAAATTAAAAATATTAATATTGCTTTTAAACAATATCTTCGAATATATATACAATATAATTAGAATAACTAGATTAATTATTTTGTTATTGTTGAGTTTGTTGCAAATAGTTATTGATGTAAAAACGCACTATAAAAAGAACACTAGTAATAGAAATTATAATTGTATTGTCTAACTATCTAAAAAGAAAACTCTCGTTTTTTCTCTATAGAATTATTCTCTATTGGGATTTTTTTATAGAAAAAATTGTCTATTTAAAAGAAGAAAATTGTCTATTTAAAAGAAACACATGCTAGACAAAATTATAACAATTATATTAATAAATCTACTAACTTATTATTATTTTTAATTATTAAAAACTATTTATTACAATTAAATCTAAAATTATTTAGAGTCTTTTTTAACAAAAATATATTAAAAACTTATTACAATATAAAAAATATTAATAAGATTGTCAAAAAAATAAAACTTTACAAAACTTTTTTTGTTAAAAATTTGTTTAAATTTAAGTTAAACAAATAGAATTTACTAATTGTAGATATATTGCAATCTTAAAATTCAAAATTAATAATAAAATTATATTTGATATAAACTAATTGCGTCGAGTCGAGTTATCGAGTTCGAATCAAATATTCGACTCGAATCGAATCGAGTTAATTTCAAAAGTTAAAATTGAAAAGTCAATTCAATTTCTAATATTAAAATTGACAATTGAAATTAATTTCTAGAGTTAAAATCGAAATTTAATTCGAAAAAATTAATTCGAATTGTTAAGACTACTATTTTTAGTAAGTTTTATTATTTTTAGTAATAATTAATTAATATAGTAGATTGTTTTTATATTATATATTACTATTGTGCATTATCTAGAAAATAATTAAAAAAAATCAAATTTATACTATTTTTAGAATTCTTAATATTCTTAACAATTGAATTTAATTTTTAATATTGAAATCGAAAATCAAATTTAGACTAATTGTTAGATTGAATTTCGATCTCAATTTTTAAAATTAATTTGATTCGACAATTTTAATATTAGAAATCGATTTAAAACTTAATTCGATTTCTATTATTTTAGAATTAAATTAATTTGATTTGACTCGATTTTTAATTTTAACATTAAAAATCGAATTAAATTGCTAAGAACGCTAAAAATACTAAAAATAGTATAAAATAAGTTTAAATTTAGATTTGTAATTATTTTTTAGATAATGCACAATAGTAATATATAATATAAAAATAATCTACTATATTTATTTATTAATTAAATCAAATAAATTAATTATTTCTATTAAATTATTAATTAATTAATACTAAAAATAAAATAAATTACTAAAAATAGTAGTCTTGATAATTCGAATCGATTTTTTCGAATTCAATTTCGATTTTAATTTTAGAAATCGATTTAAATTGTCGATTTTAATATTAGAAATCGAATCGACTTTTCGATTTTAACTTTTGAAATCGACTCGATTCAATTTAAGTCGAATACTTGATTCGAACTTGATAATTCGATTCGACGCAATCAATCTAATTAAGTTAAATTAAATCGATTTAATTTTAAAATTTCGATAAAGTTGCACTTTTGTATTTGATTATTTAACAAATTTCGATTAATATAGTTTTTTTGTTAAAATTGTTTGTTTGAAAATCTTTTTTATAGTATAAATTTAAAAATTAATTATCTTTTATAACAAAATTTAAAACAAATTTGCAAATTTTGTAATTTGCAAAAATTTAGTCTTTTTTTAAAAGCAACAACTTGTTAAAATATATTAATATCTTGTAAAATATAATATTATATATAAGATTACTTATTTTAGTTGTTTTTTATCTTTTTTGCAAATCGATAATTTAAGTAGATTAAATATCGATATTGATTTGCAAAATATATTTTTTTTAAAAAATATTAACAATATATATAGATACAAAGATAAATTTTAGAGACGCACGTAATATATAAATATTACTATTTTTGTTAAAAGTTGCAAATTACAAAAAAAAACAATTGCGTATTATAATATTAGTGCAAACAATACAAATTATATTGTAATTAATAAGATATATATAATTTAACAAATAGTTAAAATAGTTAAAATAGTTATCTTTTTGTTAAATTAGAATAAAATTATACTTTTTTTAATTATTTTTGTATTTAGAATCTTTTTGTCAAAAATTAAATAAACAAAAATTTATTATTATTTTTGCAAAATATAATTATAGTAAGATAGCTATTAAGTATAAATATTTCGCAAATAAGTTGTTCGATATTTGTTATAATATATTTTTCGAAAAAATTGTATTTGATTTTGATATCTTTAGACTTAGTTTGTTGTTTTTTGATTTAATTTAATTATTATTATTTTATTAATTTAAAGTATTTGCAAAATTGTTTTTGATTATCTAATTAATAACTTTGTATTCGCAAACTTTTGTAATATTTTAACTAAAATAAAAGTTTTTGTTTTTTTTGTCGAAGACTATATTAATTGTTTGTTAAATAACAACAATAAACAAGTAGTTTTGCAATATAATAACAATAATAAAGATGCTACTATCGATAATATAAAAATAGTAGTTAATAATAGTAGACAAGAATGCAACAAATTTAAAGATAATAAACTTTAGTAATATTGTTAATATTAATATTAATTGTGCTACTATTCTAGTAAATTGCGTTTTATAACTAAAATTTATAAATTGTTTGCTATAAATAAACAATGGATTATAACTATTTAATATTATATCTAAACAAATAGTTTATTGTTATTAATTCTTAAATATTAATAACAAAAATATTTAAATAATATTTAAACGTTGTTGTTTTTTTTGCTATTTGTAACAATTTTAATCTTAGACAATCTATTTTTTTTTAAATATAAAAGTATTTTTTGTTGCTTTAAATAATTGATTGCGTTTCTTTAACAATAATATAGAAACAACAATATTTATTAAAGATATTAAAATAGTTACTTTAGATATTGTCATAATTGTTTTAAAACGTTTTGTAATAGAAAAAATAAATATTTTATATTTTGTTTTGTAGTTATTAACAAGATTTGCAAAATTGTTTAGCAAAATCTTGTTATACTATCGATTTTATTTAGTATTTAGACTAATCGCGTCGGGTCGAGTTATCGAGTTCGGGTCGGGTATTCGACCCAAATCGAGTCGAGTCGATTCCAAAAGTTGGAACTAAATTGTCAATTCGATTCCTAATGTTGAAATTAACAATTTGGGTCAAATTGTAGACTTAGAATCGAAAATCGACCCAAAAAATCGACTCAAATCGCCAAGACTTAATATTAGTATAAAGAAATTCTAAAATAAATAGTAGAAACTAGAAAGCTATGTTTTGTTTTATAATTTTTTGATGGTAAATTATCTAGTAATGCATTAAGATAATGCATATAAGCTATTTAGAATTAAAATTCAAAAAGTTAATTTGATTGTGTCTTAAGAGAGATTCGAACTCTTAACACAATATAAATATTAGATAAATTAATGTTATTTATAACTAGTTCAATGCTAACATTGCAACGCATCCTCAAATTTGACAACAATTATTAATATTTACATTTGCTCTAATTACTAAGCTATCGAGACTTGCTATATAAGTTTATTCTATCTATTTATATATAAAGAAATAATACTTAAACAATAGTAAAATTATCAAAGTATCAAATATATACTCTTAGTGCGTTATTAAGAATTAAAGTCTTTAAATTAAGTAAAATCAAATAAAGTTATATGTAAGTTGCAATTTTATTATTTATTTTAATTACGATTTTATAATGCAAAAGAATAACGAAATAAAGTATATAATATAATAATGCATTAGAGTAATGCATTATAATTGTTCTTGTAATAGTAGACTCTCTAAGCTATATATATAAAGTTATCAATTCGAAATCTTAATAATCTTGTTTGTTTTACTATTATTTTAAATAGTTTGATTCGAGTTATTCTTTATTTTGTTATTATTCTTGTTGTTGTTATTTTTATCAATCTTATTGCTATTGTCTTTATCGTTTTCGCTTTTATTATTTTCTTCGTTATTTTTATTATTTGTTGCTAGATAATAGTTATAATTTAGCTTTTTTATATTATCTTAAATCTTATATTGAGTCTCTTGCTTATAATTATTCTCTTTAATTATATTATTAAAATTCTCTATTTTAAAAATAATAAAATTTGAAATATTTCTCTTCTTTGCATTGTTTAAAATTGCAAATTCTTTAACAAAGATGTCAAACAATTCTATAGAATTGTTATTATTAGTTCTTTTTAAATTATTTAAGTTATCGTAATAAATAATTTGTTGTTAAATAATTTTTACAATTGATTCTATATAGATTAAAAAGCTCTTATCAATATTAAGTTCGTTGTTAACGTTTAATTATAATATTATTTAGCTTAAATATAGAGCACAAGTAATACATTTAAATAATGCATATTTTCTTAAAAAATAATCTTATTGCTATATTTGTATTTTTAAATAGCTTTTGTGTCTTTTTAATAATCTTAAGTCGATTTGCTTTCTTAATTGCAAATTTCTTTTTCGTTTTTTGTCTAAACTTATTTTTAAAGCATTTCGCTATAAAGTTGTTAACATTGTGTGTTTTATTGCATTATTTAAATATATTATTATAAAGATTTTAATTAATTTAATATTTGTTAATCTTATTTTTAATATTTTTTTTTATATATTTACAATTTAATGTAGAGACTTGCTTTTAAATAATTGTTTTACGCAATTTTTTAAATTAAATTAAGATAGCTTTGCGATTATTGCACTATTTTCGATACAACTTTTTCTTATTATTATTTTATTCTTGTGTGCAATTGCGACTTGCAATGCTTTTTGAATTAATTAATAGCGCTTTTATTATTTGTGCGTATACTTAGCTTATTTTACAAGTAATATATAGAGATAATGTAATTATATAGCAACTTAAAAATTTCTTACAATATCTAGTAAAATGCGACAAGATTTAAAGAATAAAAGATTCGAAAAGATTAACAAAATTGTAAATAATGTGTTAACAAATAATTTTATTGAAACGAAGTAAAAAATATGTGTATTAAAGTTAGAATTAATATTTACTTATTAACACTTACTTTGAACTTTTGTTAATACAAGATTATTATTTCTTTACATTAATACATATTTAATTTTGTTAATATATTACGCAAGTTTATGTTTGTTAATTGCTTTGTCGTTTATATTACGTATTTTTATTGTTAATTATTAATTTAAGTCTCTCTTTTTACGCGATTTTTTGACGCGTTTGCACTAGTCAAAATTATCAAAATTATTGCTTATTTTATTATAACTTCTTTGAATTTTGTTTCGAATTTAACATCTTTCTTTTACGTTTATATAAATTCCTTTTTAATATCGTCAAATTTATTATCTTCTTCAATAACTCGCGTAAAGCAAATAGATAATGTATACAAATAATACAAAATGTTTTGTCTAGAATTAACATACTTAATTTGCTAATTTGTCAATTAACTTCGAAGTCTTTTTGCGATAAACTAGTTTCCCAATTTGAACGTAATAAAATAAGCAAAAACAAAAAAAAGTCTCGAGAAGAAAAGAGTATTAAAAAAAAGAGTGTTTAAAATGTTAATATAATTAAAATAATGCAAATAGATAATGTATTTTCGACTAATATGTTAATGTTTTGCAATAGCATGCACAAAAGTAGAAGTTCAATATTGTCGCTCTTCGTAAGATTCGAAAATACTAGAAATTGATCGATTTTTTTATTTTTCGACTTGCATTTTAGCGTCTAGTTTGTAAGCTTCTTTATATTAAGACTAGTAATTACAAGCGTAATTAAATCGATTATCGCATTTAAAGCTTTGCTTTAATAGCATTTTAGAAAGCAACGAAAGCGTTTATAATTACTTTTTTTTTAATAAGTGCATTATCTCTTTGCATTACTATTATAATAACAAAATTATAACTAATATTTCGCGCATTATAGATTCGAATCTTGCGATTATTTACGCGAAGCGTTAGATACTTTAGCTAAAGAATTTGCTCTTTATTAAGAATTTTATAAAACAATTCGATCTTTTAAGCTAAAAATTCTACGACAATGTTATATTCTTCTTTTTAAATAAATATAATATGTTGTTTTTCTTAAGCAATTATAATTGTTCTTTGCATTAGCTAAGATTCAAATCTTCGAAATTTTATTATTAATAGATGTTTTTTAGCAATTTAATTTATTAAATATATTAATTTTTTGCATTATCTTTAATAGTACTTGATAATTTTTGTAGTTATTAAAGATGTCTTCTTTTCGAAAGTTAATTTATCTATAAATAAATTTAATCTAAAACAATCTTGAAATCTAGCGTAAAAAAATCTTCTTCTCTATTTATCGCTTAATTGTTATTCTTTTCTCTACAATATATATTTTATAATTCGAAAACAATCTTTTTTGCGTCTAGATTTATAGTACGATTAAAGTACTTAATTATTATAATTTGCTTAATTGTTTGCGAACTTATTTAAAATCGATTTTATCAATATACTTTTCGAACAAAACTAAAAGTTCGTTTAATATTTATTGATAACACTAAATATAAAAGTATATCTTAAATTATTTGCGTTAGCTTTAAAAAGTTCAATATATTGTCTCTTTAATATTCTTAGATTAAATATTTATCTTCTACAATATTAATACAAAGATATCGATCGTCTTTATTTTAAATCGAACAAGATTGTTAAGATTGTCGAAGTAAGAATCTCGTAACAATTATAGTAAACTATATTAATATTAGCAAAAAATTATATACATTATTATATTGCATTATCTTTTTAACAATAGTTTCTCTTTGCGCTTTTGCTCTTAAATTAGCAATTAAATTGTAATAACGTTGATAATAATTCTTAAATTCTATCTTGTATTTGTTCTTGTAATTAACAATATTGTTGTTTTCTCTTTTATTTTATAATTTATAAAAACTAACTTTTTGCGTAAGATCTAGAATATTGGCAAAATTGTATAATATATTGTTTAATTCTTTTGTTTTCGAATAGTATTTTGCAAGCTTTGTCGAAACTTTATTGCAAACTTTGAGTACAATATCTTTTAAAAAATAAATATTAATTTTTATTATCTTCTTTAGATGTTTAAGATAATTAAATATTGTATTAAATACTCGAAATTCTAAATAAATGTTTATATTAATTGTTCGCGAAACTATAAGAGTGTATTTGTAGAAAAAATTTAGTATATTGTTAACAAGCAAAACTAAGTTTTATTTGTTTTTGTTAAATTTAACTTGTTAAATCTTTGAATTTTAAAAATATTTCTTTACTCAAAAATTAATATAATTGCGTAATTGATATATTTAATAAAGCATAAAATAAATAAAGTTTCAACAAATACAAATATCTTGTATTAGTTTTTGTAACTTTTTATTAATTTTCTTTTAAAAGACTTTAAATTAAAGCAAACGTTAAACTAAGTTATTAATAACAATTGTAAAAGCGCAAATTTAATAAAATTAGTATATGCATTATCTCTTTGCATTATTATAAATTTAAATATCTTTTTAATTACATTAGACAAGCTTGTGCTTCTTGCAATATCTTAAAATTGTTTATTTTTTAATTGCATAACAATGTTATTATTTGTTGCTTTTGATTCTATAGTTAAAATAAAATTTTAAGTTCCAAAATTAATTATATAAGTTAAACAAGATATAGAGTTTTGTTGTTTGTTTTATTAAAACTTTTGTCGATTTAAGATCTTTTCGAATTTGTTCTTAAATGTATTGTTATTACTTGCGTTATTAGTAATAATTTTAAGAAGTTTGTCTTTAATTTTGAAAAACTTTAAAATTTTTATAAGCTTTAACATTAATTGACAATCTATATATTTAATATTAAAAGAAATAAATTTAATAAGATGTTCGCGAAATTAAAATATAATATTTACTCAATATATTAATACTTCTAGATAAACAACTTTTTGAGAACTAGACTATATATTTAAAGCAATAGAGACACGTTAAATACTTCTAAGATCTATCTTGATTTTCTTACAAATTTAATTATATTTCGAAAGAATTATTTTAAATAGTTTAATGCAACTCAAAAGTATTAAATTTGAGCAAAGCATTTTTAACAACTTTCGAAAGTTAGAATTGTTAATAGTTCGAAAAGACAAATTTAAATTTATAAAAGTCTTGTATAATTAATTTTTTCAATTATTTTAAGTAAAGAATAACAACAAATTAATATATTTTTTCTTCTAATAAATTGTTAGTTATGCATTATCTATATATATTATTAATTGTAACTTACGCAATTAAAGACTAAATCAATTGTAATTTGCAATCAAGATTGTTTTTGTTTTAAACAAAAGAAAAATAGAAGATGTTTCTTTATGTTCGATATATTCGAATAATTATAAGCAATAAAATAATTCAAAATTTTATAACAACTCTTGCACACAATTTTGAAATATTATTTATAATTAAAGCTATTTAAACATATTTGTTTCAAAGCTTAGATTGTGCTTCTACATTAATCTTTTTTGCTCAACGTAAATTGACAAGTCTCAATTAAGTTTTGTTCAAAATATTGTCGTTAACAATCGTTTATAATTATTATATTTAAAATTGAATATTAGTATTTGCACTTTATTCAACGTATTCGTTTCTTTCTCTCAAAACAAGCAATAAATAATTAATAAATATTTTGTTAAATATCTCGCAAAGATTTCTTTTTCTAGTATTAATAGTAGAAGTAAAAAAACTCTAATTAAATTAATTTGCGAATTAATTAAAATGTAAGCTACTAGATAACAAATTGCGAGAGATAGATTCGCTAGAATTTTCTTCGTTTAAAGACGACGATTGATTTAAAGCTCTCGAAGAATTCGACATTTTGCAAACAAAAATACAAACATAATATAACAATATTCTTTAACAATTTAAGAAAGAAACTTAAGAACAAAAAGATAATACAAAAGAGTAATACAAGCAACAACTAATGTAAATAAATTATTTTAAAATAATACAAGCAAGAGTAACTTTTAGATCGAAGCATATTACTTAATATTGTAGCGAAAAATCCAAAATTATAATAACGTATATTTAAAAATAGAAAATCTTAACATAATAACGTTATATTTGATTTCTTAGCAATTCGATTTAATTTTAAATGTTGAAATCGAAAATCAAGTTAAGTCGAATCGATTCGATTTTAAAATAATAGAAATCGAATCGAGTTTTAAGTCGATTCCTAATGTTGGAATCGTCGAGTTGGATCGATTTTAAAAGTTGGAATCGAAATCTAACCCGACGATTAGTCTATTAGTATTGTAGTTTTTCTATTAAACAAAATCTTTCGAGATAGAACAATTTTATTTATATCAACAAATATAAAATTCGATAAAAACTTTAATTTTGTAAAAATCCTATTCGATATTTAATTTAACAACAATCTTCGAATAATTTAACTTTAAATAGTTGTATAAATTTTTATTGTCTAATATTAACTTAAAATAAACAATAAATATAACTAAATAGATTTTTTAATTTGTCGAAAAATTTAATTTGTATATTAGATTGTCTTTTTGTTTAAAAATCTTAAAAAATTTAATATATTAAATCGACAACTTAAACAATTTAACAAATAGCAAAAAGTAATTTTTTTAAAAACAAAAATATATTATATTGTCTATAAAAAGCTCGATAAATTTATAATATTTGTTATATATTGTTTTAACTATTATATTAGTCTATATAATTGTTGCTTCTATCTTAAAAATATTAATAATTTTTTTTTGCAATTAATTTGTCTAAATATTATTAAATCTAAGAAGAAACAAAAATTATATATTTTAAAATCTATAATTATCTTATTTAATAATAGTTCGATTAATATATTAAATAAATTATTAAAATAAACATAAAATGCAAACAAAAAAATTATTTAATTTAGATTGAAATTACTAATTGCTATATATTGCAAAACTATTTTAATTGTTAAATTTGTCTATTTACTCTATTTGTCTATTTGTAAATAATATATTGTTAAAATTAGAAACTAAATTTTTAGTTTCTAGAATATAATTGTTTAAAATTTAAATATAAATTTGCAAGTTCTATTATATACAAGTATTTTTAAAATTTCTTAATCGACAAAATTGTTAAAAAAAATATTTGTTTATTTTGCTACAATATAAATTGTTTTATTAATTAAAATAGTTACTTTTTTAAAAAAATTACAAATTGTTATTAAAATAGTATTGAAACTCTAATATAACAAAAGTTTTAAAACAAAATTGATATATATTGTATAAAAAGATATAAAAAAACTTAGAATTAAATAAAGATTTCTATATAATTAATATTGCTTAATTTGACAAAAATTGTATTTTTAATAATAAACAATATATCGATACAATTAAAAGACAAATTTGCAAAAATAAAAGTTAACAATTATTATTTCGTAAATACAAATAAAGCTAGTATAACTATTTATATTTAATATTTAATAAAAGATTTTTGTTTTAAATTTCTTAAACAAATATAATCTTTTGCAATTTGTATAATCTATAAAATAAAATAAGTTGTTTTTTTTTAAAAATTAAATATTAGAAAATATAAATAATTTTCGAATTATTGTTAGAATTTTTATCTACTTAATAGATTTAATATATATTTTAAGAATTTTTTTTTTGAAATTTTACTTATTTAAACAAGACTTAAGTAAAATAAAACTACTTTGTTAATTGTATTTTAGTCGATTAAATTTGTTTTTTTTTTTAAAATTTGTTGTGTTAATTTAGTTATAATTTATATATTTGTTGCAAAATTGTTTATTTTATCTAAAATTAATAATTTGTTCTTGTTATATTTATTTTTAAATACAAAAAATTTAAATAATATATTCGAAACTATATATAGTTTTTTTGTACAATAATATATATTAAATAAAAATTTTAAAAAATATTAAAAGATATATACAAAATAGAAATTAAGCTTATTAATTAATAAAAAAAACAATATAGTTTGTTTAACAATATTTCTTGTAATTAAATAATTAATATAAATTATAATAGATCTTTAATTGCTTCTACTAGATATTTAATTTTTTGTATTATTTATACAAAACAAACTATTTCTATTTCAATTAATTAATAATTTATTTTAATAGAGTTTGAAATTTTTTTTAAAAAACAAAAACAAAATATATTAAAGATTGTTTTATATAAAATTGTTGCTAATTAAGTTGTTTTTAATATAATATATCTTAATATTAAATTTGCGTTTTTTGAAAATATCTAAATCTATATATAAACAACAATTAATGTTAAAATAGATTAAGAAATTTAAAGCTATTAAAAATTGCTATAGCTAATAAAAAAATTAAAGAAGAGCAAACAAATATTTAATATTTATATTTTTTAAATACATTTTTTGTTTTTGTTTGTTAATAGTAGAAAACTTTTTTAGAAAACAAGTTTTTTCTTGTTGTAAAATATCGATTTGCTAAATATATTAGACAATTTTGTTTTTTTAATAATTAACAAAATCTAAATAGATTTTAAATATTTTTAAATTTTTAGAAAATCTAATTGTCTTAATAGCGACAATACGTTTTTTGATAATAAATTAATTAAAGATATTTACTTTTTGCTCTAGCAATATAATACTAAAATTATTAAAATAGATTTTTTTAAAACTAAGTATAATATTTAGCAAAAATAATTTGTCAAATAGCTAAATAAAATAAGCTAAATATATATTAAACAATTTTAAGAAAACAACAATATTATTAATATATAAACTAATTGTTCGAGTCAATTTTTTTTCAAAATTTATAACTTGATTCGCAAGTCATATTTAATTAGATTAAGTTTTAATCTAATATAATTAGTATTTTTATAATTTATGCAATTCGATTCCAACTATTAGAATTAAATAGTTAATTTATTAATATAAATACAATAGAATTCTCTAAATTAATAGAGTTCTTTGTTTATTATTTGTTAAATATAAATAAACAAATTTTTGAATTTTATAATAGCAATATTAAGTTGCTTCTTATTTTGATAAATAATAAAAAAAACTTATATTTGTTTTTTAATATAATTAAGAATTGCAAAAAAAAATTAATTTGTTTATTAAACTTATATATTTACAATTACAAATCTAAACTATAATATTAGTTTAAATAGATATCAAATATCTATTTGTAATAATTAGTCTATTTAGTTTGCAAATATTAGTTATTACTTAATATTTTCGAATTTGATTTAACAAACTTTGTTAGACTACAAAGATAGAAAATTTAAACAACAAAAATTTAATCGACTATATCATTTTGTTTTAAATATATAGTTTGTCAAATTTTTTATTAACTATTTTGCGATTGCGTTCTTTTAAAAATAAATTTTATATTTTATTTTTAACGCTTATATAGAGTTTTAGTTGCTATTTAATAAAATTGACAATTAGTTTTTTTTAACAAAATTAATAGTTTTGTCGATATTCTTTTATAAAATATACAATTGTATTATAAAATACTATTTTTTATATTATTACTAATATATTTTATACAATTAAATATATATTTAAATAATAAAAATAAGCGTAGTAATTTTATTTAATTGTTGTAAATATAGATACTATTAATCAAATTTACTTAATAGCTATTATTAAATATATTTTTTTTGATATTTTTTTTAGTTGTTTAGTTTTTTTTGTCAAAACTAATTTAATAATAGTTTTGCTTTTTAAATTTTAGCAAACGTTTTAGTATTATATATTGTAAAAGATAAAAAAATATTAAGTAATTGTTACAAATATATACAAAAAATATTTTTTTATCTACAATATAAAAACAAATATTAAACAAAATCGATTAAAAAATATAGTTTTTATTAGACAAAATATTGTTTTATACAATTACTAAAATTTTTAAAACAAAATAAATAACAATTACAAAACTTGTTTCGATTTTAATAATTTCTTTTATTTTAATATTATTTTTCAATATTATTTTTAGCTTTGTTTTTAGATTGTAATAGCTTTTAATAATTAGTTTGTATTTATTTGTATCAACAATTATATATTTGAGATCGATAATATTTACTTTAAATAGCAACTTTATATTTAGATTTTTTACAATATATACTTTTTAATAGAAATAAGCAACAACTATTTTGCTATCTATTTTGTTCTAAAGATATATTAGAAGTCGAAAATAATTATTAATTAAATATTTGTTTTTTTTAATATTGTATACAAATATAGTAATACTAAAGTATTTTATAAGATACTTTAATCTTAAGTTACTCAAAAAATTATTATTAATTAATAATATAATGTATTTGTTGTTAATACAAACAACACAAGAGATATTTTTTATATAAAAAATTTATTTAATATTAGATTGATTGTTGGGTCGAATTTTGATTTCAACTATTAAAATTAATTTAACTCGACAATTTTAATATTAGAAATTAACTCGAAATTTGATCGAATTAATATTATTTTAAAATCGATTTAATTTAATTTAACTCGATTTTCGATTTTAATATTAGAAATCGAATCGAATTGTTAAGAAATCGAAAATAACATTATTATATCAAAAATTACTAAAAATAGTATAAAAAAGTTTAAATTTAGATTTATTATTATTATAGATAATACATTATAGTAATATTTAAAATACTATTATAGATAGATATTTCTAATATAATTATTAATTAAATGCAATAAATTAACTATTTCTATCAAATTATTACTAAAAATAATAATTTGAATCGATTTTTTAAGTTAAGTTTCGATTTTATCTCTAAATCTTAACTTAATTCAAATTGATTTTTGATTTTAACTTTAGAAATCGATTCGACTTTTCGATTTTAATTTTTGAAATCGATTCGATTTAATTCGATTCGATTAATCGATTCGAACTTGATTAATCGATTTAACGCGATTAATCTATTTAATATATTATATAGTATTAATATCTAAAAGTTAATTTATTTTAATATAATAATAGAGTATCTAACTTAATTAGTTCTAAATTTATAAAATCTACTTTAGCAAAAACAAAATTAATATAAAATATTTTAGTAGATTTTCGACAATATATTTTGTTGTATTTGTTTTCAATATATTGAAAAAACTTGTTTTTTAACAGAAAAATTAATATATATTGTATTTGTTTAATAACTTGTTTTTTGTAACAAATTAACTATATAAATAATTGCTAACGTTTTCTTCTTAATATAGTATACTTTTTCGAATTAAATTAATCGTGTTAAATCGATTAATCGAGTTTGAATTAACTAACTAAATTGAATCGAATTAAATTGATTTTTAAAGTTAAAATCGAAAAGTCGATTCGATTTCTAAAATTAAAATCGAAATCTAATTCGAAAAATCGAATCGAATTATTATTTTTAGTAAATTCTATTATTTTTAGTAATAATTTGATAGAAATAGTTAATTTATTGCACTTAATTAGTAATTATATTAAAAATATTTATCTATTATAGTTGTTACAAGTTCTAGCTAAGATAGCTTTTGTTTTTTGAATTTTTGTTTTTTTAACTTTAGATATACTACAAATAGTATTTAGCGTTTTAATATTTATAGTACTTCTATAAGATACAAATATGTTTGTTTTTTGCTAATATACTAAGATATAAAAGACGTAAAATATAATAGACTTGTATTACTATATCTTAATTATATAAAATAAATAATAATAGAACTAACTATTTAAAAACAACAAAAAACAAACTTTCTTTTTATTTAATATTTATTATAATATATAAATCTACTTTTTGTTTTTTAATCTAAAAAGAGATACTATACTATTCGAAATTTTCGAAAAAATTCGAAATTATATACTTTGCTATATTTTGAGACGCTATTGCGTTGCTAACGCTATAATATTATAGTTATTTTCTCTTTTAAAATATTAATTTTCAATAATATAAAAAACTATATTAGTCTTATTAAAGATAAAAGTATCTACTAAATATTAATATTACAAAAGTTTATTAAAAAAAATTTCAAATCTTTTTAGAAATTAAAAGAAAAAGAATCTTTTATTTAATAAAACTAAATCTATACTTTGATTTAACACAATTTATAAAACAATATAATAATAACAATAATAATCTATAATATATTATTGTTTCGCTATCTATTGTTGTTAGAATTCTAAACAAAATTAAAAGTAAAATTAATATTGCGCAAATATTAGATAGACTATAAATATAAATATTATTGTTTTTTTTTTATGTTTTTTTTAATTGCAATTGTTTTATTACTATAAATAAACTATTACAAAAATAATAATATATAAAACTTATATATATAGTACAAATCTTAAATTAATATATTTTCTATTTTTTCTTTTTTTTTTTAAGAAATTAAAAGATTAAAAAAGTAAATAATTTTAATATTTTATTGTTTGCAAAACTAATATATTATAGTTTATAATAATTTTTTGTATATAACTTGTATAGACAAATATATATATATTTATAAAAAAAAAGTTTCTATATTTATATTTGTTGCAAAAAAATTTATTGTAAATTAAATTACTATATTGCAATAAATTTTGTTTATATCTACAATTAAATAGTTATTAATATTTATTAGTTTGTTAAATACTTTTAAGATTATATAAAAGATTTTGTTATTAATTATTGCAAAAAATTTAAAATAAAAAATACAATTTTTAAAACAATAAAATATATATAAAAAAATATAGTTTGCGAAATAAAAAATTATATCGACAATTTTTTTTAAAACTTTAAATTGCTCTAAACAAGCTAGCAAAACTAAACAAAATTAAATATTTAAAAGTTATTGTGCTCTAACTTTTTTACAAATACAACTTGTAGAACTTTAAATATAGCTAAGTATTATAATTATAAATTAAAAAACGCTAATAACAAAAAATTAATTAAGTTTTCGCAAATATCTCTTAACTAAATTGATTATTAAATTGAATTTTGATTTTAACTTTTAAAATCGATTCGATTTAACAATTTTAATATTAGAAATCAATTTAAAATTTAATTCGATTTCTATTATTTTAGAATCGAATCAATTCGATTTAATTCGATTTTTAATTTTAATATTTAAAATCGAATCAAATTGTTAAAAAATCGAATATAATATTATTATATTAAGATTTTTTATTTTTGAATATATGTTATTATAATTTGAATTTTTTGTTATAATATTAAATAATATATTTCGACTTAAAAACTACTTTTGCTTGTATTATTTTAAAATAGCTTATTTATATTAGTTGCTACTTGTATTACTTTTTTATATTACTTTTTTGTTTTGGAATTTTTTTCTTAAACTATTAAAGAATATAGTTATATTATATTTGTATTTTTGTTTACAAAATATCAAATTTTTTAAAGATTTTAAATTAATTACTATTTTTAAACAAAAAAAATTCTAGCAAATCTATCTTTTGCAATTTGCTATTTAGTAGTTTATATTTTAATTAATTTGCAAATTAATTTAATTAAGATTTTCTTATTTTTGTTATTAATACTAGAAAAAGAAATTTTTATAAAATATTTAACGAAATATTTATTAATTATTTATTGCTTATTTTAAGAAAGAGAAACAAATATATTAAATAAAATTTGAATATTAATATTTAATCTTAAATATAGTAGTTACAAACAACTATTAACAACAATATTTTAAACAAAATTTAATCGAAACTTGTTAATTTATATTAAACAAAAAAAATTAATATAAAAATACAATTTAAGTTTTAAAACAAATATATTTAAATAATTTTAATTGTAGATAGTATTTCAAAAATTGTATACAAAAGTTGTTACAAAATTTTGAATTATTTTACTATTTATAACTATTTAAGTATATCGAATTAAAATAACAAGAACAAGTTTATAGTAAAAACAAAAAATATTGTACGAAACAAATTTTTTGCAATTTGTTTTTCTTAAAAAAATATAAATATTTCGAACAATTTCGAAAGTTTATCTATAGTTAATTCTAAAAAATTTAACAATTTATTTAGACTAATTGTTAAGTCGAATTTTAATTTCAACTCTTAAAACTAATTTAATTCAATAATTTTAATATTAAAAATTAATTTAAAATTCGATTTAATTTGTGCTAATTTAAAATTGATTTAATTTAATTCGAATTAATATTCGATTTTAATATTAAAAATCGAATTAAATTGTTAAAAAATCGAAAGTAATATTTTTATATCAAAAGTTACTATTTTAAAATCTATATAATTATAATATATTATCAAGATTATAGTTTGCTATATTATTAGATTATAATTACTTGTTAGTATAAAATCTTGTTTAATTTAATTTAATTTATACTTATATTATTCTTTTGTATTATTGTTTTACTTTAAAAAAAATTTCTTTAAATTATTTAAAAATATTGTTTATACTATTTTCAATTACAAAATATTTAATTTTTTAAAAATTTCTAGTTAATAGTTGTTTTTATTTGAAAATAATTTTAGTAAATTTATTTTTTACAATTTGCTATTTAGTACTTTATATTTTAATTAATTTGCAAATTAATTTAATTAAAATTTTAATTATATATTTAATACTAGAAAAAGAAAGTTTTAAAAAATATTAAATAAGATTTTAAGTAATTTTTTATTACTTAAACTAAGAGACAAAAACAAAAATATTAAGTAAAATACAAATACTAAAATTTAGTTTAAAGAATAGTAGTTATGTACTACAATTAATAAAAGTATCTTATATAAAACTTAAAATAAACTTGTTTATTTATATTAAATTAAAAAAATCAATATTAAAGTATAATCTAAGTTTTAAAACAAATATATTTAAATAATCTTAATTATTAATAGTTTGTTAAAAATTGTTTGCAAAGGTTTTTAAAAAATATTGAATTATTCTATTGTATACAATTATTCAAATATATTAAATATAAAAAAATATCTTTAATTTGTATTTTATTTAAAATAAAAAAGATCTCGATTATAATTAATAATCGATTTAGCTTTTATTTGCGTAAATTATTGTTAATAATATAAATAAATAATGCAAAACTAATATATTAATATAAAAAAATTATATTAATCTATTATTTTTTAGTTAAGATAATTAAGAAAATTAATTATACAAAATATTTATTAATTTAAATCTACTCTTTCGAATTATTAATAATTTAAATTTTTGAAAATTATTAGAAATACTTTAATTAAATCTAATACTTCTAGATTGTATTAAATTATTAAAATTGATTTTTACAAATTTTAATTAAATTTGTAACAAAATTAAATTAGATTTAAAAAAAATTTAATATATTTTTATTGTTTTAAATATATAATTTAGTTTTTAAAAAGTTGTCTATTTTAAAGTATTAATATATTGAATTAATATTATATTTTAATATTGCAAATATCTTATTAAATTTATTTCTTTTAATATTAAATATTGTTAAAATTAGAACTTTAATAGCTAATATAAAGTTAATTAACAAAAATACTAATTATGTAGAACTAACTATATATAGAAAATAAATATAAGTACTATAGATATTAAGACGCTAGATATTATTTGTAGTATATTCGAAACTAAAAAGCAAAAATTCGAAAAATAATTAAAAAACAAAATCTATTTAATTTGAAATTGTAATATTATTTTTCTTTTCTATTTGTAAGTTTTAACAAAATAATATTAAATCTTTTAATTAGTATTTTTAGTTAACTTTAATTAATTTCGAATATTTGTTAAATACAAGCTTTGATTAATATCGAATATATATCAAATATTGTTTAACAATTAGAATTGAAGTTTTGGATATATATTAATCAAAAAAATAAATTTGTTAAATAAAAAAAAAATCGAATTTTTTTAAAACAAAATATACAAAAAACAATAATATAAATATATATATTGCAAATAGTATTTTAATTAATTTTCAATTACTTTCGATTAATATTAAATATATCTATTAAATACAATTTGATATTCGAAATTAAATATTAAATAATTGTTAAATAGTAGAAATCGAGTTTCGAACAATTGTTAAACAATAAATATTATATTTTAAACAATTTGTTAAGCAACAACAAAATTAAAAAAAAAAAAAAAAAATTTTAAAAAAATATCAAATATAAAAAAATTAAAAAAAATATAAATTTTTTTTAAATTTAACTCTAAAAAGAGAATTCGAATAATATAATACAAAAATCGAAAAACTAATATTAAAATAGAGATTAATTGCATTTAAAAAAATTCGAAAAATTAATTATATTTAAAAGAATTTAGAGAGTCGATTAGTTATATAATTTGAGAAAAAATTAACAACAACAAAAGAAATAGCAATATTGAAAAATTAAAACTTGTCAAATTTTAACTATATTTAACTATATTTATTTAAATTTGCAATACAAAAAAAGAAAATAATATAAAAATATTTTGACAACAATTTATATATAGTTGTATATATATTTATAAATATTAAATTAATTTTGATTTAAATTTTTTTTAGAAGAAATATTAATAAAATATGTAACAAAAATACATTAGATTTTTAATTAGAAAATATCTTAAATATTTAATAAAATTTTGTTGTATCTAAATATTTGTAATAAAAATTAACAACAAAGTTAAAGCAATTGTTAATTATAAAATAGTTTAATTATTTAAATCTATTATTGTAGTTTATATAATTTGTAAAAAAAATTTAATATTGTAGTATTTTGTATTTGTAATTAGTAACAATTAGATTTAAATTTAAATTATTGTTATTTTTGTGTATATTATATTATAATATTTCGATATTTTTAATATAGTATTCGAAATTATTGTTGTTAATATCATTAACAATATTAACAAACAACAAGAGTTTAATTTGTTAATTTAACAAAGATTTGTTTTTGTTAAAATACAAAAATTATAAATAAAATACTAAATAAATCTTTATTAATTCGAGCAATTTTAGTTTGTAAATATAATTGTTAATTGTTTAAATAATTTTATAGAAGTTTGTATTCTTATATTCTAAAAACTTGTATAGTTAAGTTATTTTAATATTTCAAATATTAAATATAATTTAATTATTAATTTTAAATTTCGAAATTGCAATATATTTATAATTAGCAAACTCTACTTGTTTAACTTAAATTTAGACAAACTTTTAATAAAAAAAATTGTGCAAAATCTCGATTTTTTTAATAGTCTTATTAATATTTTTTATATTGCAACAAGCTTCGAATATACTATTATTAAAAAAAACTTTAAATAGTTTTAAATTTAATTATAATAAATAGTTTTTAATAGCAAAGAAAAATAATAAATTAGTAGACTTGCTAATATAGTTGTTTGCAACAAACTTAATAATAACAAAATAATTAATTTAGTTATTCTAATTGTATTGTATATATATTTAAAAATATTGTTTAAAAACAATATTAATATTTTTAATTTAATTGTTAATTTCTAGATAGAACGCAATTAATAGTTTAGATTTAATAGTTAATTTTTTGCAAAAATATTGTTAAAAATAAATAATAAATTAAGTATTTTTGTCGAAAACAATAGTAACTAAAAAGTTCTTAATATATTAGACAAAATTAATAAAAATCTAAATAATAATTTTGATTTTTAAAAAGTCTATAGATATAATTTTTTTATTTTTAAATAATTTATTAATTATTATTAAAATATATTAAAAGATCTTTTCTCTATAATAATATAACAACAAAAAGATAATAAAATTGTAAAATATATTTTGTTAATAATAATTTAAAATAGATAAAGACTTTAATAGATTATATTTATATTTGTAATATAATTTAATATATCTATATATTAAATAGTTTTTAATATATTTCTTAATATCTAAATACAATATAGATTAATGGTAGTAATATTATATTTTTTTAAAAGTAGTTGTTTAATTCGAATATTTAGTATTTAACAATTTATACTAAAGTTTAATTGTTTTAACTCGAAAAATATTATTTGTACGTTAAAATATATATATTTTGTTTTAAATAAATAGATATTTAATATTAATTGTTAAATATTTAACTATTGTATAGTTTAGACTAATTGTTCGAGTCGATTTTTTTTCAAAATCTATAACTCAATTCGAAAGTTTTAATCTAATATAGTTAGTATTTTTATAATTTATGCAATTTGATTTTAACTATTAGAATTGAACAATTAATCTAATATAGTTTTCGAGTTTCAATTTAATTGTTTTGCAAAAAATAGCTAAAATTTTCTATTTATTAAATTTTTTAATTTAAATAATCTATTTTATCTTTTTATTATATAAATATATCTTTGATATCTAATAAACAAAAACTTCGAAATTAAGTTTAATTTTAGATTTTTTTTTGATTAAATTAATTGCAACAACAAACAAAAACTAAATTATTAAAAAATTGTAAATATAGATAGCTAAATTGTAGACAAAAAAAATATATTTAAAAAAAAAATTAATAGTTAAAAACAACAAAACTATAAACTAAGAAATTATAAATACAACAATAATAAACAACAAAATTAAAAAAAGAAATTTAGCAAAACAAAATTTGTTTTGTTAAAGTAATACAAATACTACAAACAATAAAAATAAAAATAATTTTATATTTTTGTTAGTTGTTAGCAAAATTTGAATAAATTTTTTGCAAATTTTTGCAATTCTTTTGTTAGCAATTAGTTTAAACTTAATAAAGTTTCGAAACAAATAAACTAACTTTGTTACTAAATTGTAAATAATATTTAATAATAGCAAAATTAATACAATAGCTTTAACTATATTTAATTTTAAATTATATTATTTAAAAATTGTTTGTTGTTAAAACTAATTACAAAAGTGATTTTTATTAGAAAACAAATTTTGCAATTGTTTAATTAAATTGTCTAACTTTGTATCTAGTATATTTAATTAATAAATACTTTTAAAATTAAAATTAGATAGAAACTCGATTTAGCAAGTTTAATAACAATTGAGTTGCTTAATAGTTATAAAATACTTTAAATTGCAATAGTTAATAATAATTTTAATAAATTGTTTAACAAATATATTAATATACTCTAAATACTACTTTTTAAAAACGCAAACAATAATTAATAGTTTTTTATTATAGATTTTGTAATTATATTTTGCAAATAATATAGTTTTAAATATATAAACAATTAAATAAAATAATTTATTTAAATTTATCTACAAAAACACAACAATAATTACAAAATTAAAAATATTATTTTCGATTTAAATCTCTAAATCGAAATCGAAATAGTAAAAAATAAAAAATAAATTAATTAATTTTTTTTTTTTTAAAACTTTAAATACAAGATTTTTAAAATTGTTAAATTGTTATAGAAAATTAAAATTTTTGTTTTCGAACTTATTAAATACTAACAAAAATTTAATTAAATTCGAATAGTTATAGATAAAGTATTAATAGAAATTAATAAAATTTAAAAAAACCTATATATTATATATGCAAATAAATTTTTTTTATTTAAAAATATATTTAATTTTCTTAAAATCTATTTGAATTTCTTTAATAATAATAATTAGATCTAGATATTTAATTTATTTAACCAAAAAAAAATTTGTTAATATTTAAATAAAGATCTATATTATAAAATTTAGCAAAAACTTTGTTTATATAGTTTTTATATATTTTTTTAATATTATTATAGATTAAAATATTATTTATATAGATAATACAAAAATTGTTTAGATAGAAACTAAGAATTTTATTAATAAAAAATTTAAATATAGTCGAAACATTATATAACTTAAAAAATATTATAATATATTTAAATAAATTGTAATAAATAATAAAGATTGTCTTGTATTTATTATTAAAATATATTCGAATTTTGTTAAAGACAATAATAATATTAAACTTGCTATAGTATTTAATTTTGCATAATTGTTACAAGATTTCTTAAATTAACAATAGAGTATTACAATTTTTAATTATAAAAATATTAAAATTTCTATAGTCTATATAGATACGCAAATTTTTATTAGATTTCTTAATTATAAAAGTAAAAACAATATACTATAAAACACTATTGCAAATTTAATTTTTGCTCTTTATATTATTTAAATAAATTTTAATAATCTCTTTTTTTAACAAAATATACTATAGATTTTTTTAATTAAAAAAATTGTTTTTAAAACAAAATTAATAATATAATTAATATTTTTATTAAATAGCAACTTGTTAGCTTTTTGCAAATTAAAGAGTTTAATCTATTGTTTAAACTTTAAATAAATTTGCTTTTTAAATTGCTTTATATTCGAAAAATTTTGTTTAGGTTTAATATAGAATTTGTTGTAATTATCGAAAATAATAGTTGCAATATTTATTGTAATATTGTTGTCTATAGTACAAACTAGATATCTATTGTTTTTCTTTAATTAAGTTAGTATAGCAAAATACTTAGATAATATAACAACTATTTAATAGTTTTTTTTGTTAATAAATTTTAAAAATAAAAAAATACTAATTTAATAAATATCGACTTTATCTAAAAACTTTAGAAACAAATATTTTAACTATTTGTATTGTTTGCTAAAAATTTCTAACAATTAATAATTTAACAAATAGTACTTTATATAGTAGTCGAATTTAAATTAAAGAAACTATATATTTTTTTTAATTTATATATTATACTTTTTTATTTAAAATATATCGAGAATAATTGCAAATTATCTTAATTTAATTATTAAATATTATAAGATATTAATATATTTGTTTAAATTAACAATAATTTAAGCAATATAAATAATATTAAAGACAAATTTGTTATTAACAAAATATAATTTAATCGAATTTTGCAATAGTATAATAGAAAGTTTATAAAATTTAACAAACTTTCTATTAACAAAAATTCTATTAAAAACTTTAATATTAATAAATAGTATTATTTTAATATAATATTTATCGAAAAACAAATAAGTTTAATTTAAGCAAATTTTAATATAAAATTTTAATTGTTAATTGTTAAACAATTTGTTGTTAATAGTACTAGAATTAAGCTCGACTTTAATAAATAAAATTTTGTTATATAGATTAAATATAACTTTAAGCTTTTTTATTGTTTTTTATATAAATATTAGCTTTTGTTTTAAATTGCAACTTTTATTAAAAATATCTAATTTTTCGATTTGCTAAAATTATCTAAATTATTATTTAAGATATTAGAGCTATTTTTTTCCTTAAATATTGTTAGTTTAAGATTGCTAATATTATAAGTTTTAAACTTAATAATAGTTTTTATTTTTATTTTAGCTAACTTGTTTTTGCAAAAAGTATTTAAGTAATTAAAACAATATCTCGAACGCAAATACTTTTAATAAAGATTTTTTTTTTATTTTTTTTTTAAAATACTTAAGATTAGAAGTTTAATTTTGTTTTAAAAAAAGTTTTTTGTTTAGTTATATAATTAATTTATTTGTTATTATAGATTTTAAATTTATTTATAGACTTGTATATAATATTTCGATTTTTGTTTGCTTATATAGTAATAAATCTATTATATATGCTAGCTTATAGCAATTAATAATCTTTTTTTTGTTTTATTCTAAGATTTATATTATATAATCGAGAAATTGAATTATTAATATTAATTATATTAATTATATTAACAAATTAATTGTATAATTTGTTGTTTAGTTTTAAATTAAATTAATATATTTTTTGATTTTCGAACAATTTAATATTTGTTGTAGTTAATATAAATTAAATTATATATTTATTAAAGAGTTCTAAAATCTTTATAGCAAAATTAGATAATATAAGTTTAATAAAGTTTTTATATTATTAATTAGATTTGTTAAATTAAATATAGAAATTTGCTATTAGTTTAACTAATATGTTATAGAGCTAAGCAAAATTGTTGCTCTAATTTAACAAACAATATCTAATATTTTTAAAAATATTTTTTATATATTTAATTACAATATATATTAGTTTGATTAATTTGTTATTAAATATATAAAAACAAATTTTAAATTTAACAAAAAGTATTGTTTGCTATTAATCGAATTTCTTTCGATTATTTAAAAAAAAAATTAAATCGAGAAATTTAATATTATTATATATTAATTTTTTAATTTTTTAATTTTGAGCAAACTATTTTTATAGACTTTGTTAAAATATTCGCAATTTTATTAATATAATTTATAAAAAAATATATATTAATTTTTTAATTTTGAGCAAACTATTTTTATAGACTTTGTTAAAATATTCGCAATTTTATTAATATAATTTATAAAAAAATATATTATAATTGTTGTTGTTGTTGCTAAGATTTTAACAAAACAATAAATAACAAATAGATTTAAATTATTTACAATAATTAAGTTTCTTAATTAATTTATTTTGTTTCTTAATTAGTATATTAGTTGTCTTCTTTTATACTTTGTTTTTAGCTTGTTTTATATTTTGTTTTTTTTGTAAATTTTTGCAAATAATTTAAACTTTATTTAAATTTGTTTCTAATTGTATTATTTTTTTGTTTTGATTTTTCTTATATTGTATTAAATATTGCATGCAAAAATAGATATTATTAATATATTCGAATTAATATACAAGATTTTGAGTTATATCTTTAATAAAATTATTATTATATAAGAGTTTTGCAATTTTTTTTTAAGTTTTTTGTTAATAACAATTGTAATCGAAAAAAGATTAATAAAATAAAAATTAATTAATTTTAATTTTAGTTTTATATCTAAACTTCTTAATAAATAGAAATAATATATTAATATTTTTAAAAAAATTATTGTTAAATTCGATTAATTTAGAGTTTTTAAAAACAAATTTAAATAAAATTTGCAATTATAGTTTTAATAAAAATAGCAAAGTCTTAGTATTTAATTAATACTAAAATCGATTTTAAAATATAGCACTTTTATATAACTTAAAATTAAAATAAAATACTTAACTCTTTATAATAGAATTGCAATATATTATTGTAATAAATTTGTATAAATATTATAAATCTTAATAATTATAAACAATATTAAAGTAATAAATAAAAATTTAAATTTAAATAAAATACTTTGTTTAAATACGTTTGCTCTAATTAAATATTATACAATTTATTTTATTTAATTAAACTAATAAATATCGAAACAAAATTATTAATATTAAAAACAAGTATTGCTTAAATATTGTATTATATAGTAAATTTTGCGCAAAGTAAAAAGATATTGCTCGAAAACAACAATATTGCAATATAAATATTAATTTTAGCAAACTTTTTTGTTTATTTTAGCAAAATTACTAAATTGTAATTAGAACAATTTGTTATCTATTTATTTTAACAAATTTACTATTTTTTTTTTAAACTTTTTTTAGCTTAGCGCAATAAAAATTAGAGAATATTTATTTAAAGAATTAACAAAATTTATTATTGTTAAATTGTATATTTTTTTCAAAAATATTTATTGTTGCAATTTAGTTATATTTTGCAAAATATTTGTTTTAGTAGCTTTGTATTTAGAATTGTTTTAGTAACTCTATATTTAAAACTACTTTAGTAATTTTATATCTAAAATATATTTCGAAAAAAAAAAAGCTAGCAAATATAAATATTTTTAGAGTACAATTCGCAAGATTGTTTTTAAAAAGATAGCTAATATTATATTAGAATTAGAGCTTTAATAACTAATATATAGTTAATTAACAAAAATACTAGCTATGCAAAACTAACTATATACAAAAAATAAATATAAATACTATAGATATTAAGACGCTAAACATTATCTATAATATGTTCGAAACTAAAGAGTAAAAATTCGAAAAATAATTAAAAAGTAAAGTTTATCTAGTCTAGAATTGTAACAAATATATAAATCGACAATTAATATTAAAATTTATAAAAATATTAAAATTCTTTAAAATTAAGAATAAATTTCTTAAAATTATTGTTAATAATATAAATAATAATAATATTTTTAAAAACAAATTTAACAAAGTCTTAAATTAACAAAAATCTTAATAAAATAAACAACAAAATTCTATTTTTTATTTAATTTATATTATTAATTTAATAGTTTAAAACTTTATTATAACTCTTAAATTAAAAACAATTGTTAACAATATTATTTTTTAATTAAAGAATAAACAAGTTTAAAATATTATAAAAAATATAAACTTATTTGTTGTAATTAAAAAAATATTTATTTGTATAATAATACAAAAAAATAATATATTTGCTAAATTTTATTTAGATTTGCGCTTTTATTATTGTTATTAATAATTTATATTAGTACTTAATTTGCTTTAGAGTTTTTTAAAAACAAAAAAATAAATTTTTTTAAAAACTAATACAAAATATTTGTATTTGTTAAAATTTTATCTATTTAATATTTTGTTATACGTATTAACTACGCAACTATATTAATCTTTAAATAAAAAAATATATAGAAAATTAAAAAATCTAGTATATTCGACTAGACAAAAACAAATAACAATTAATTTAATTGTTTAACAATATATTAAATTTTTTCTATAAATATACTTTTATAGTTTCTCGAACAATTAATACTAATATTTATTTAAAATTTCGAATATTTGATATAATATTTAATTATTTTTATTATTTGAAGAAAACTATAACAAATTATAGTTGTTCTTTAAAAGAAATTATACTAAAAATTTGTAAAAAAGTTTTGACAAAATTTGTTAAATATTATTTAAAAACAAAAAAACTTAATAAAATATTATATGATTTTGTTAATATTTTAGATTTTATACAAAAAGTAAGTTTTTACAAGATATAAAACAAAAATAATAATAATAGTTTTGTAAATTATAAAACAAAATATTAGATAAAATTTAAAATTTATTTTTGATATTATTATAATTTAGTTCTTATTTTAAGAGTAAGAGCACAAAAAACAAATATTGTTAAAAAGATAATACAATATAGTAATATTTTTAATTTCTAATTAACTTTTTTTATAGTTTAATACAAATATTGTAAAATTTTTATTTTAATAATTTTAATATTTTTGTTTAATTTAAAACAAAAACAATCGATATTTTTGTATTAATATTATAGAAAATAAATATTTAATATAAAAATATTAAGAAGATAATACTTTAAACTATCTTAAATTAACACAAATAATTAGAGATTTTTTTTTTATTTAGTATTATTAATAAATATTAAACAAACTTTTAGTTTTGTTCGAAAAATATATTAATAAAATTGATTTTAAATAAGTTTATAAACAATTAAACAAATTATAGTAGTTAAGTACTATAATTATACTATAAATTTAAATTTAAAAAAAACTATTATTAAATTGTAAAATATATATTGTAGAGTACAAAATAATAATTAGCAAATTAATAAAAGTAGATTTTTTTTTAAATAAAGTTCGAGATTGTTTTAAGTAAAACTTATTTATAATTAGATTATTATACAAAAGATTTTATATTTATAATATTGTTATAAATAAACAAATATTATTAGCAATAATATAGATAGATAATATATTTAAAATAACTAAATACTTAATATTGTATTAAATTAATATTTTTAATTTTTTAAGAATTATATTATCTCTAATTTTAATATATATTTAAATATAATAAAATAAAATAATTAAGTTTCGATAACTTAGTAATAGTATATTTAGTTTTTTATAATAATAACGTGCAATTTATAATATTGTTTAAGATAATATTATAGTATTATTTAAGATTATATTGTAGATTGTATATTATTAACATAAAAAATTAAAAAAATAATAATTCGAATTTCTTTTAAAATATAATAATTTTCTTTTTATATAATTTTTTATAAAATTATATAGAACAAAATTGTTAAACTTTTTGTTATAAATTTATTTAAATTGTATTAGTAGTTGAAGTTCTACGTCTTTAAAGCAAATTTGCTATTATATTCGATATACTTAAGAAGCAAGTATTTCGAGTATAATATTTAATATACTTAATAAACAAGTATTGTAAGCAATTATATTTGCTATATTTAACAAACAAACAAAACAAACAATTAGTATTTTCTTAATATATAGAAAATCGAATACAACTTTTTTATAAATTGTATTTAATTTATTTTAATTTTTAATTTATTGTTATAATTATTTATATTGCAAACTCTTGTTATTAAATAATTGCTAATATTGTTTAAAGATATTTACAAATCTTTTTAATAATATAATTATCTTTAATATTTTTATAAAAAGTATCAATACAATATTTTAAATATTCTAAAAATATTTTTATTAAATTAATATATCTTTATTTTAAATACTAGTTTATCAATATTATATTAACTATTAGTTATAGAAAATAATAAAATCAAAATTAATAAATTTAATATCTAGTATAAAAATTGTATTAATTTAAAGAACTAATTTATACAAATAAATATTTATTTTATTTTTTATTCTATTTTAGCAAATTAGAAGACAATTTTTGTTTTATATTTTTTAGAAAAAAAGTTTAATATTAATTCAAATTAAATTTACAAAAGTATCTAAAAAATAATAGCAAAAATTTTTGTATAATATTTACAAATTTTAATAACTTTAAAAAAGAGTTTTGAAAAATTTTTAAAATATTTAATAAAAAACAAACTACAAAAAAGTAGTTTAATATTTAATTTAATAAATTTCTATAATAGATTACACAATTAAATTTCAAAAATATATTAATCTAATTAAATAAAATAATATTATATTTATAACAATATTTTGACAAGATTTAAAAAATAATTTAAAAAACAAAATTATATATAATAAAAGAATTTTCAACAATATATTTAATTTTATTAAAGTAATTATCGATTTTAATAATAAATTATATAAAAAAATTACAAAAAAAAAATACAAATAATTTCGAGAAAAAATCAAAATTTTCTTTAAATTAACAATTAAATATTAGCAAAAAAAAATTTTTTCAATTAGAAGTATAATAATTTAAACTATTAAGAATCTATATTTATAAAACTAAATTTTATTCAATAATATAAAAAAAAGAATTTTAGAAAAAAACAAAATAACAAATCTTAAAAAATATACTATTTATATAGCAAATTAAATTATTTTGCAAAAGATTATTAATTATAAAACTTAATAAATTGTTAACAAATTAATACTATATTAAAAGAGATATTTAATAGTTAAAACAATATTAGAAAGCAAATTAATATAGAAACAAATATTTCTAAAACTAAATTAAACAATAACTACTATTTAATAAAAAATTCAAATTAGTTATAAAAAGTTCTAGATAAAATATTATGAAACAAAATATTTATATTTATATAGAAAATTAATTAAATATTTAAGAAAACTATAAAAGTAAAATAATTAAAAATATTATACTTTTATTTAGCAACAAACTTAGATAACAAATATAGTTAAAAGAACTTTTACAAATATCTAAACAATATTACAAATTATCTTAATACTTTAACTAGTTTATTAAGAAAAAGAGAAATAAATTAAATTGTAAATAAATGCAAGAAAGCGCTAGAAAGTAATATTACTAAAAAAAAAAAATTCTAACAAAATTAAACAATAACTAAATAGTATAAGTCTATTTAAATAAACAATAAAGAAAGCAAAGAAATATACAATATTTAATTAAATTGCTTACTATAACAACTTATACTAAATTTATTAAAAAAATAGAAAATAAATTAATTAATTTTCTAAAAAATTAAAATTATTAATTTAGTATAGAAAAAAAATTAGTATAGATAGATATTTGCAGCAAAAATTTTAATACAAAAATAGAGAAAAATTTAAATTTTTTAATAAAAAGTATATTAGAAAAATACAATATATTAGTTTAATAGTAGCAACTAAACTTAACAATATATATATAATATTTTATTATATTAATTAAAATTAACAATTATTAATTTATTGCAATAGTTAATTCTAATATAATAGATAATTTTATAATTAGAACTATTATTAAAAGAGAAAATTATTTTATTTAAAAAAAATCTAATTTATATAATCTAATAATTGTAAATAAAAATTTGTTATCTAATAAAAATAAAAGAATAAATAAAAAAATAAAATTACTATTAATAGTTATTTAACAATATTACAAGTAATCAATTTTTAATATAGTAGAAATAGCTATTTATAATATTATTTTAGAAATATCTTAATTAAAGTAGAACAATTTAGAAATTAACTAAAATATATAAGTATTTAGATTTGTATAATATAATTATATAATTTATATTTAATCTATATATTAATAGCAATTAATAATAAATAAAAAATTAAATAAAAAATCGATTGCAAATAGCAAATTTATATTTTTGCAAAAAAATAATTTAATAAAATTCGATTTAACAAATATTAACAAAAATTAATTAAACTACAAAATTAAAATAAATAAATAAAATTACAAATTTTTTAAAAATCTTAAATTATTTAATATAGCAAAAAAATTGTTAAAATATATATTATAAATATATAACAATTAAAAATATCTATTTTAAAAAAAGAAAACAACAAAAAATTTTTCTAAATATTAATTATAAAATTATAAAATTAGATTTAAATTAAACAAGCAATTTATATTTAAATTTATATATATTTTATTTAAAAAAAAATTTGAAGTACTTTGCAAATATCTAACAAAAAATAAAAATAAAAAATTTGTTAAAATTTTTTAATTATAGATAGAATATTTAATTCTTTTTATATTAAAAAAAAATAAAATTTTTTATTTATATATTAATTATTAAAAACTAAATAATATTATAATTAAAAATTAATATTTACTATTTAATGTTAATAAACTTTAAAATTAATTATTCGAAGTAAAATATTTTATTAAATTAAATTTACAAAAAATATATAATTAAATTAAAAAAAAATAGAAAAAAAGAAAAAAAAAACTTTTTGTATATAGTATAAATTATATAAATATACAATAATATTGTTCGAATTTACAAATATTTTAACAATGTATTAGAAAATAATTAATAATATATTACAACAATATTTGAATTAATTTGTTATAATATATTTAAATAATATATTAATTATATTTTTAAAATTTTAAAATATTTTAATATAAAAAATTTATATTTTAAGTTAAAGAAATGCAAATTTTATTAAAAGAAAATTAATTTTTTAAAATTTGTTATTAAATAATACAAAATATATATAGATTTTAAAAAGTTACAAACAATTAAAAAATAAAAACTATTAATAAATATTAAAAAAGTATAATTTTTTCTAAATTTTATAAACTACAATAAAAAAATTATTAAAAATTATTTAGTAAACACAATACTATTAACAAATTTTACAAAAAAAAATATATTATAAATATAAAAATTTAAAGAAGAGAAATTATTTTAGAATCTTAAATTAAAATATTTAAAAAAATTAATATTAAAAATATATAATTTGCAATTGTTAAATAGAATTAAAATCAATATATTAAATTTAATTATTAATATATATTTTAGTTAAAAATATAAAAATATTTAATATTTAATAATATATTTTTTAAGAAAACTTTTATTAGTTAAACAAAATTATAATATTTATAATAAAAAATTACTTACTATAGTAGCTTTTTTAAAATTATAAAAAGTATATATAAAAAAATTATTAAAACTTACAATTTTTATAGATTATAAGAATTTTATATATTTTACTATTATTAAATAACTAAACAAAAAATAAATACAATAATTAGAAAAATCTAAAAAGTACAAGTCTAAAATATAATATACTTTAAACAAAAATAATAACAAAGCAAATATATTTAGCAAAAAAAATAATTATATAAAAATAAAGAATTGTTTACAATATATTTAAGATTAACAAAAACAAATTATTATTAGCAAATAAATATAAACTAAATACTATACTACAAATATTTCGAAATAATACAAAGAAATTTTTTATAAAAAAAAGAAAACTTCAAATATCTATTAACAAAATTAACAAATATATAAAAGAATACTATAATAAATTATTGCAAAAGTACTTAAAAGTAACAAATTTTTTTTAATTTTTATATTAGTATTGTTAGTTTTTATAAATAAAATAAGTTGTTAAAATATATATTAAACAATATTTTAACTATTAGTAGAACAAACATAATATATATACAAACTATAACAAAATTTAATATTAGAAATTATCTAAGTTATTACAAAATAAAATTACAATTAACTTTATTATTAAATTGTTTAAATTAACAAATTTAGTAACTAAAAACAAATATAATTTAATACTAATAATAGTTAATAAATTTATTAAATATTTATATATTATTGTATATAGAGAGAAGTTTAACATAGAACAACTAAAATATATTATATTAAATTAACTTATATAATATTATAATATATTTAAGAGACTAACAAGTAACAAAGACAAACTTTTTATATCTAATTATTAAAAATTATTTCTCTTAATATTAGATATAAGATTTTAAATATCTATTGTCTATTATTTAATTACAAATAAATAGATAGAATAAACAAATTAAAGTTTTAAGCAATATTTAAAATACTATATTAACAATACTTATAGTAATTAAGTATTATTTCTATTTATAATACAATTAATATTTAATACAAAAATTTCGAATATTATTAAAATAACTCTATTTCTTATTAATTATAACAAAAAACTTAATTTTTTTAAAGAAAAATATATATATCTATTATAGATTGATTGTTAAGTCGAATTTTGATTTCAACTTTTGAAATTAATTTAATTCGACAATTTTAATATTAGAAATCGATTTAAAATTCAATTCGATTTCTATTATTTTAAAATCGAATCGATCTAATTCGACTTAATTCTCAATTTTAATATTTGAAATTAAATCGAATTGCTAAGAAATCAAATATAACGTTATTATGCTAAGATTTTCTATTTTTGAAAATACGTTATTATAATATTAAATTTTTCGCTATAGTATTAAGTGATATATTTCGACTTAAAAGTTACTTTTGTTTGTATTATTTTAAAACAACTTATTTATATTAATTGCTATTTGTATTATTCTTTTGCATTATTTTTTTGTTTTTAAATTTTTTTTTCGAACTATTAAAGAATATAATTATATTATATTTGTATTTTTGTTTGCAAAATATCGAATTCTTTAAAAGTTTTAAATCAATTATTGTTTTTAAACAAAAAGAATTTTAGCAAATCTATCTTTTGCAATTTGCTATTTAATAGTTTATATTTTAATTAATTTGCAAATTAATTTGATTAAGATTTTCTTACTTTTGCTATTAATATTAGAAAAAGAAATCTTTACAAAATATTTAACAAAATATTTATCAATTATTTATTGCTTGTTTTGAGAAAAAGAAACAAATACGTTAAATAAAATTCAAATACTAATATTTAATTTCAAATATAATAATTACAAACAACTATTAACAACAATATTTTAGACAAAACTTAATCGAAACTTGTTAATTTATATTGAGCAAAAAAGATTAATACAAAAGTATAATTTAAACTTTGAAACAAATATATTTAAATAGCTTCGATTATAAATAATATTTCAAAAATTGTATACAAAAGTTGCTACAAGATTTTGAATTATTTTACTATTTATAACTATTTAAGTATATTAAATATAAAGAAATATTTTCTATTTTTCTTTTGTTTGAAACAAAAACAATCTTAATTATAAACAACAATTAATCTAGTCTTTAATTGCGTAAATTACAATTAGTAATATATATAAATAATATATAATTAACAATTTATTAAAAGAAGAGTTATATTAATTTGTTGTTATTCTTTATTTAAAATAATTAAGAAAATTAACTATGCAAGATTTTTGTAAATTTAAATTTGTTTTTTCGAATTATTAACAATTTTAACTTTCGAAAGTTGCTAAAAATGCTTTGTTCAAATTTAATACTTTTAAGTTGTATTAAACTATTTAAAATCATTCTTTCGAAATATAATTAAATTTGCAAAAAAATTAAAATAGATTTTAAGAATACTTAATATATTTTTATTATTTTAAATATATAATCTAGTTTTTAAAAAGTTGTTTATCTAGAAATTTTAATATATTAAATAAATATTATATTTTAGTTTCGCAAACATTTTATTAAATTTATTTTTTTTAATATTAAATATATAAATTGTTAATTAATGTTAAAGCTTATAAAAATTTTGAAATTTTTCAAAATTAAAAACAAGTTTTTTAAGATTATTATTAATAACGCAAGTAATAACAATATATTTAAAAACAAACTTAATAAAATCTTAAATTAACAAGAATTTTAATAAAACAAATAACAAAATTTTGTATTTTGTTTAATTTATATAATTAATTTTGTAACTTAAAATTTTATTTTAACTATAAAATTAAAAGCAACAAATAATAATATTGTTGTACAATTGAAAAATAAACAATTTTAAAATGTTGCAAGAAACACAAACTTGTTTAGTATAATTAAAAAAATATTTAAATTTGTAATAATACAAAAAGATAATATATATATTAAATTTATTAAATTTGCGCTTTTACAATTGCTATTAATAATCTAATTTAATATTTGCTTCAATTTAAAATCTTTTAAGAAAAAACTAATAAAAAATTACAAAAACTAATATAGAATATTTGTATTTGTTGAAACTCTATTTATTTTATACTTTGTTAAATATATTAATTACGCAATTATATTAATTTTTAAATAGAGAAATAGTTTTAAGATTCAAAGATTTAATAAATCAAATTTAACAAAAACAAATAAAACTTAGTTTTGCTTGTTAATAATATGTTAAATTTTTTTTACAAATATATTTTTATAGTTTCGCGAACAATTAATACAAACATTTATTTAAAATTTCGAATATTCGATATAATATTTAATTATCTTAAATATCTAAAAAAGATAATAAAAATCAATATTTATTTTTTGAAAAATATTGTATTTAAGATTTGCAATAAAGCTTCGACAAAGCTTGCAAAATACTATTCGAAAATAAAAAAATTAAACAATATATTATATAATCTTATTAATATTCTAGATTCTACGCAAAAAGTTAATCTTTATAAATTGTAAAATAAAAGAGAAAACAACAATACTATTAATTACGAAAACAAATACAAAACAAAATTCAAAAATTATTATCGACATTATTACAATTTAACTACTAATTTAAAAGCAAAAGTGCAAAGAGCAACTATTGTTAAAAAGATAATACAATATAGTAATGCATATAATTTTTTATTAATATTAATATAGTTTATTGTAATTGTTATAAAATTCTTACTTTAATAATCTTAACAATTTTATTCGATTTAAAATAAAAATAATCGATATCTTTGTATTAATATTGTAGAAAATAAATATTCGATTTAGAAATATTAAAAAAAAAATGAATTTTTTAAAACTAATACAAATAGCTTGAGATATACTTTTATATCTAGTATTATTAATAGATATTAAACGAACTTTTAGTTTTGTTTGAAAAATATATTAATAAAATCGATCTTAAATAAGTTCGCAAATAATTAAGCAAATTATAATAATTAAATACTTTAATCGTACTATAAATCTAAACGCAAAAAAGATTGTTCTCAAATTATAAAATATATATTATAGAGAAAAAAATAACAATTAAGCAATAAATAAAGAAGAAGATTTCTTTACGCTAAATTTTAAAATTGTTTTAGATTAGATTTATTTATAGATAAATCAACTTTTAAAAAGAAGATATCTTTAATAATTACAAAAATTATTAGATATTATTAGTAATAATGCAAAGAGATAATATATTTAATAAATTAAATTGCTAAAAAAAATCTATTAATAGTAAAATTTCGAAGATTTAAATCTTAACTAATACAAAGAACAATTATAATTGTTTGAAAAAAAAAAACATATTATATTTGCTTAAAAAGAAGAATATAATATTGTTGTAAAATTTTTAGTTTAAAAGATCAAATTGTTTTATAAAATTCTTAACAAAAAACAAATTTCTTAATTAAAGTATTATACGTTTTGCGTAAATAATCGCAAAATTCGAATCTATAGTGCGCAAAATATTAGTTATAATTCTATTATTATAATAGTAATATAAAGAGATAATACACTTATTAAAAAGAAAAATAATTATAAATGTTTTTGTTGCTTTTTAAAGTACTATTAAAGCTAAACTCTAAATGCGATAATTAATTTAATTACGTTTGTAATTATCGATCTTATTATAAAGAAGCTTACAAATCAAATACTAAAATACAAATCGAAAAATAAAAAAGTTGATCGATTTTTAATATTTTCGAATTTTACAAAAAACAACAATATCAAACTTTTACTTTCGTGCATATTAGCATATTAATTAAAAATATATTACTTGTTTGCATTATCTTAACTATATTAGTATTTTAAATATTCTTTTCTTTAATATTCTTTTTTTCTTGAGATTTTTTTTTGTTTTTGTTTATTTTATTACGTCTAAATTAAGAAATTAATTTATCGCAAGAAAACTTCGAAATTGATCGACAAACTAACAAATTAAATATATCAATTCTAGACAAAATATTTCGCATTATTTGTATATATTATCTATCTACTTTATGCGAACTATCGAAAAAGATAATAAATTTGACAATATTAAAAAGAAATTTATATAAATATAAAAGAAAAATATTGAATTCGAGACAAAATTCAAAGAAATTATAGTAAAATAAGCAATAATTTTGATAATCTTAACTAATACAAACGCGTTAAAAAATTGCGTAAAAAAAGAGACTTAAATTAGTAATTAACAATAAAAATATATAATATAAATAACAAAACAATTAACAAATATAAACTTGCGTAATATATTAACAAGATCAAGTATATATTAATATAAAAAAATAACAATTTTATATTAACAAAAGTTTAAAATAAGTATTAGTAAATAAATATTAACTTTAATTCTAATATATATATTTTTTACTTTGTTTTAATAAAACTATTCGTCAATATATTATCTACAATTCTATTAATTTTTTCGAATTTTTTATTTTTTAAATTTTGTTGCACTCTACTAGATATTGTAAGAAATTTCTAAATTGCTATATAATTGCATTATTTCTATATATTATTTGTAAAATAAGCTAAGTATATGCACAAATAATAAAAGCGCTATTAATTAATTTAAAAAGTATCGCAAGTCGCAATTGCGCACAAAAATAAAATAATAATAAAAAAAAATGTATCGAAAACAATACAATAATTGCAAAGCTATCTTAATTCAATCTAAAAAATTGCGTAAAACAACTATTTAAAAGCAAATCTCTATATCGAATTATAAATATATAAAGAAAAATATGAAAAATAAAATTAACAAACATCGAATTAATTAAGATCTTTATAGTAATATATTTAGATAATACAATAAAGTACACAATATTAACAATTTTATAACAAAATGCTTTAAGAATAAGTTTAGACAAAAAGCAAAAAAAAAAAATCGCAATCAAAAAAACAAATCGACTTAAAATTATTAAAAAGATACAAAAATTATTTAAAAATATAAATATAACAATAAAATTATCTTTTAAAAAAATATATATTATTTAAATATATTATTTGTACTCTATATTTAAACTAAATAATATTACAATTAAGCGTCGACAACAAACTTAATATTAATAAAAGCTTTTCGATTTATATAAAATTGATTGTAAAAATTATTTAACAACAAATTATCTATTATAATAACTTAAATAATTTAAAAAGAACTAATAATGACAATTTTATAGAATTGTTTAACATTTTTGTTAAAGAATTTGCAATCTTAAACAATACAAAAAAGAGAAATATTTCAAATTTTATTATTTTTAAGATAAAGAATTCTAATAATATAATTAAAAAAAAAATTATAAACAAGAAACTCAATACAAAACTTAAAATAATGTAGAAAAGCTAAATTATAACTACTATTTAGCAACAAATAATAAAAATAACAAAGAAAATAATAAAAGCGAGAACAATAAAAACAATAGCAATAAAATTAATAAAAATAACAACAACAAGAATAATAATAAGATAAAAAACAACTCGAATTAAACTATTTAAAATAATAGTAAAATAAACAAAATTATTGAGATTTCGAATTAATAGCTTTATATATATAGTTTAGAGAGTCTACTATTACAAAAACAATTATAATATATTACTCTAATATATTACTATATTGTATATTTTATTTTGTTATTCTTTTGTATTATAAAATTGTAATTAAAATAAATATTAGAATTGCAACTTATATATAACTTTATTTGATTTTATTTAATTTAAAGACTTTAATTCTTAATAATATATTAAAAGTATATATTTAATATTTTAATAATTTTACTATTGTTTAAGTATTATTTTACTATATATAAATAGATAGAATAGACTTAAATAACAAGTCTTAATAGCTTAATAATTAGAGCAAATATAATTGTTAATAATTGTTGTTAAATTTAAAAATGCGTTGCAATATTAATATTGAACTAGCTATAAATAATATTAATCTATCTAATATTTATATTGTATTAAGAATTCGAATCTCTCTTAAGATACAATTAAATTAACTTTTTAAGTTTCAATTCTAAATAGCTTAAATGCATTATCTTAATACATTACTAAATAATTTATTATCAAAAAATTATAAAATAGAATATAACTTTCTAGTTTCTACTATTTATTTTAGAATTTCTTTATACTAATACTAAGTCTTGACAATTTAAGTCGATTTTTCGAATTGATTTTCGATTTTAAGTTTGCGATTCGACTTAAATTGTCAATTTCAATATTAAGAATTGAATCGACAATTCGATTTTAACTTTTGAAATTAACTCAATTCGATTTGAATCGAATACTCGATTCAAACTTGATAATCCGACCCGACGCAATTAGTCTAATCTATTAGTATAATTAGTTATTAAAAGAATAGCAATACTAAAAAAGATATACAATAATATTTTAAAAATATAGAAAAAATTAATTATATATTAAAATAAAAATCTTAGAACAAAAAAGTTAAACAAAAAATTAAATTATATTAAAATTAAATTAAATTGTTTTTATTAAAAAAACTAAAAAATCAATTAATTACAAACTTAATTTATTTAAAAATATTAAAATATTTTTAGTATTTTATATTTTATTGTTAAAATCAACAAATTTAATTATATTTTTATAAAATATTTTTTATTTTTATTTGCAAAAAAAGAAACAATTCGAAATTAAGAAAATTCTAAGATAGAAAAATCAAAAATATCTTATTAAGTAAAAAAAATATTCTATTTCAAAAAATATATAAAAATAAAAATAAAATTTAATTGTTATTAGAATCTTCTAAGAAAATTCTATTAAAATAAAATATAAAAATAGTATTTTAATTTTAATTAGTCGAAAATTAAAACTATTTAAACAATATATTAAATAATAACTTAAAAATCTTTACAACAAATTTAATAAAATATACTTTGTTTATTTCTAAATTGTTAATATTTTTCTATTTTGTTATAATTATTTGTTTATTTTTATTTTTTAGAAAGTTAAACTGTTTTTTTAGTTAACTTAGTTTAGTATATATTTTGTATATTTCTTTTTTTAAATATATTAATTCTTTGTAAATTTGTTTAATTAAAGTTAAAAAAATTGTTAAATTACAATTACAATTAGATTGTATATATTTTATATATATTTTAGAATTATTATTTATATAATAGATCTTATTAGATATTGTACAGTTATAATAAAAATATGTTGCTATAAATATTAAATTTAGAATATCGAAAAAATCTTTCTTTTAATAGAAATTTTTTTTGATATTAATTTTTCTAAAAAATATAATAGAAAAATATTGAATTTCGAAACAAAAATTTTAAAAAAGAGAAATAATATTACAAATTTATTTAAGTTATATTAGTAATTTAGATTCTATATTTTTAAAACAAATTTGCTATTATATTTAATATACTCGAGAAACACGTATTTTAAATATAATATTTAATATATTCGACAAGCAAGTATTGCAAACAATTATATTTGCTATATTTAACAAATAAGCAAGACAAACAATTAGTATTTTTTTAATATATAGAAAATTAAATACAATTTTTTTATAGATTGTATTTAATTTATTTTAAGTTTTAATTTATTGTTACAACTATTTAAATTGCAAACTTTTATTATTAAGTAATTGCTAGTATTGTTTGAAGATATCTACAGATCTTTTTAATAGTATAACTATCTCTAATATTTTTGTAAGAAGTATTAGCGTAATACTCTTTAATTAGAAATATTAAATCAATAATTTAACTCTAATTATCTAGATAATCTAAATATATAATTATAATATACTTTTTAATTACTATATTTAATAGAAAAAAATACAAAAAATATATATAATAAAACAATATATTTAATAAATAATATAACAAAATAATACAAATAATAAAATACAATAAGTAGAATAACTTGTATTTTTAATTTCTTGCTAACTATTTCGAATTTTAATATAACAAAAATATTTAAATATTAATTTTATTACTATTTATTATAGTAAAGTCTTAGATTCTATATTAATTGTTTTAACAATTATAAATTCTTAGACTTAATAATCTTGCAATTAGTATAAATAGCAAAAAGATTGCTATCTAAATATATAAAGCGAAATATTAGTATATATTGTATAGAAACAATAGTAATACAAATAAATAATATACTTACTAGAGAAAAAATTAATTATAAAATTCTTAATAGTCTTTTAAAAAACTAACAAGATTAATATTTAAATTTAATATTTTTTATTGTTTTCTTTGTTAACAATTTTATGTTGCAAGATTTTTTAAATTAATTTTGCAAAGAATATCTTCAAAATTAACAAATTATTAATTTTCTAATATTTGCAAATTTTATATAGAGTTATTGTTTTAAATTTGTATTTGCGCTTTTTCTATATTACAAATACTTAGCTAGTAATAGTTTAATATATTATTTCTTTGCATTATCTTTTATATACTAGAAATTATCTTAATCGATTTCTTTTTTTTGCTACAATTAACTTGCGCTATTATATTTTTTTGCAATTTTTTGTCTATTGTTTTATAAGTTAAATTAAGTATATTAGCAATATATAACATATTAAATATATTATTTGAATATATTATTAATTTGTTTAATTCGAGTTATTAGAGTTTTAGAGCAAAATATATTGTTAAATTAGGAATTTTTAATATTAAATAAAAGAATTAACAATATAGAATGCAAGAATTAACAAGTTTTGCAATTAAATATTTAATAAATAATACAATAGAATAATACGCAACAAATCTATATACTTGTATTTAATTTCAATAATTAAAGAGTATATATTATACAATAATTAATATAATTAATATAATAATTTTTAGTTATAATAATATTAAATAAAAGTAATATTTAAATTCTAACTCTAATATTAAGCACGTAAGTTTATTTTATAATTGCAACAACTTTTCTATTTAAATACTATATATTAATTAATATATTTAATACTATCTATTGTTTTAATTTATATAGTCGATACACAAGTTTGTTTTATATTATCTATATATATTATTATTAAAATTAATTAAAAAAATAGACTTTTTAAAATCGAATTTCTTCTTATTTAGAAATTCGAATATTGCTAAATAGTTAATATTATATTATTAAATAAAAGATTTGTTTTATATTATCTATATATATTATTTTTAAAACTAATTTAAAGCGCAAAATATCTATTTTATTAACTTTTTCGCAAATTATTGTTAGTAAAAATTGTGTTACAATATAAATCAAAGATAAAAAGCTATTTTACAAAAAACAAAATATTAATTATATAATATTTTACAAACATCTAATTAAGTTGCAAACAACAATTGTTTTTAAAAAAGTCTCTAGATAAATTCAAATTAATATAGAAAAAAATGTTAGAAATATAATAGCTAATAAAAGAGTAAAAAAAGAATTATATAATAATATATTTAAATAATATATATATATTCAAAAAATTAATTATATTGTAGCGCAATACTTTAAGATCGAACTAATAAAAAAAATTGAAGACAAAAATATTGCAAAATAAACTAAAATTAATACAATTACTATACAAATAGTTTTAGAGAATAAAAATATAAACACAATACAATCTCTTAATATTTAAATATATATAGAGTTTAATATAAATAAAATAACAAATCTATATATTAGTCTAATTCTAATTAGTTCAAATTAAGCAAAAATATAATCAAATATATAATATTAATTATCGAAATAATTTAACAACATATTCTATATTATAAAGAATTTAATAAATTAAAGAAAGCATATAATTTAGATACAATTAATAAATTTAAAAAATTCAAAAATACTTTTACAAGCAATAAAAATATTGCAAATTGCAAAATATCTAATTTTTTAAAATCGATAAATAACAATTCTAAAAACTTAATTAAAATTAATAATAATAGAGTAAAGATAAGATAAAAGAAGACAAAAATTAATACAAAAATAATAGATAACAAATATAAAGATACAAAATACAAAAATAACAATAATAATAATAAGAGCAAAAACAATAATAATAATATTAAGAATAAAATTAATTACAAGATTGTAGAGATCTCGAACTAGTTAATAGTATTAATAAGTTTAAATATATTATCTAAATATATTACTATATACTTTTCGATAAAATATAGAATCGAAGTTTATTAAAAGACTATAATAACTGTAATCTATTTACTATATAAATATTAAATAGTTTATATATATTATTTTACTATATTATTATAGAATATTTAGATAAAAGAATAATAAGATTTAAAATCTAATTTATATTTATTAAATTTGTTATTAAATAACTTTATTTTCTTAGCAATTTAAATCGATTTTTTCGAGTTAATTTTCAATTTTAACTCTAGAAATTGACTCGACTTAACTCGATTTTCGATTTCAACTTTAGAAATTAACTTGTTAAGACTTTCGAGTTAAGTTAACTGAAATTGTTAAGATTTAAGTCGATTAATTAATTTAAACTCGATTAATCGATTTAACGCAATTAGTCTAAATTTATTTTTATTAAATAAATTCGACAATTTTTTTTAGTTGTTTTAAAATAAATTTAATAAAGTATTAAAAACTTGCTAAATTGCTGCAATATATTGTTAATTAATAAACAATAATAAAATAGCTATATTTTTAAACTATATTTTAAATATCTATATTAAAAGAGACAATTCTATTATTTCTAATATTTTGTATAACAAAATAAAAAGATCTTTCTTTGTAAATCTAATTATACAACAGCAATACAATAACAATTGCGCAATATTCTATTAAGCAAATTATTGTTTATATAGTTGCTATTGTTACAATATATATTAAGTTATCTTTTTTGTTTTTGTTTGCTATATATTTGTTTTTTAAAAAAAAATCGCAATTTATTAATATTATCTAGAAACTCTTCTTTTAACTATTAATTGTATTTTTTGTTTTAATTTAGTTATTTAATTTTATATTATATCTATTTCTTTAATTTAGTTTTGTCTAGAAGTTTTTCAATTCTTTATTAAAGTTTGTTATTAATAAGTTTTAAAGTTTGCAATATTTGTTTTATTTACTAATTATTAACGCAATACAAATATAATTTTAGAAGTAAAATATAAAAAGTATTATAGATTCGATAGATATTAAGTAGAATAAAATAATAAATTTATTTTTTATTTTTATTTTTAATTCTAAACAATTCGATATATTTGTACAATATTTTTTTGCTAAATATTTTTTATTTTAGATTTTTTATTAAAAGTATACTTAATTTTTTTATAATAAAACTTTTTAATTTATACTTTCTATTGTAGTATTTTGTCTATTGCGCAACAGTATTTTTAAAAAAATTTGCTAATTTTTTTTAAGTTACAAAGTTGTTTTACGCGTTTTTGTATTAATAGTATCTTTTTTTAATAAAATTGTTCTTAATTTTTTAGTAAATTTTCGAATAATAATTGTATATTAAATAGAACAACAAAGTTTCAACTAAAGTATAATAATTATTATTATAGACAAATTCTATTATTAATAATAGATTTGTCTATTTTATTTGTTTAATATTAATATAAGTACAAAAATAATATTCGAGAATTTAATTTTGTTGCTTAATTAAGTTATTTGTTTAAAAATAAAAAACAGTATTTAATTATTTTCTAATTTATATATAGAAATAAACAGCAAATTAAAAGATACTAGTAAAAAAAAAAATTATTACTTACTATATCAACTAATATTTCGAAATATAAAACAATTTTATCGAAAAATATTTTTGTTAGTTTTGCAATATTAATTCTAATAATTATAAATATATATCTAGTTATTTTTATATAGCAATCGATTATTATAAAAATCGAGTTATATACAATTTTATAATATTTGTTTAAAAACAAGTCTATTACAAAATTTATATTAATTTTTTTTTATAACTTCTTTGCAACAAATAAGAATCGAAACTTATTATATAACTTATAATAAGAAATTTTAATACGTTAATAAATATTATATATTTTAATATATATTTTTATTTTTTTTGCGCAAACAAGTTAAAAATATTTCTGCTAAAATAAATTTAGAATTTTCTCGATTTCAAAATATTCTATTAATAGATTGTTATAATTTTTGCAAACTAATTTTTTTCTAATAGCTATATTTTTTAAAATATAGAGTAATCTATTGTATTTGTAAGATACGAGTGCGTCTACTTCTTGTTAACGCACTAAGATATAAAAGACGTAAGATATAATAGACTTGTATTACTATATCTCAATTATATAGAATAGATAGTAATAGAACTAATTGTTGAAGAACAACAAGAAACAAACTTTCTCTCTATTTAATACTTGCTATAACATGCGAATCTATTTCTCGCTATCTAATCAAAAAGAGATATTGTGCTATTCGAAATTTTTATCGATATTCGAAATTATATGTTCTGCTATACTTTAAAACGCTAGCGCGCTAAAAGTACTATAGTATTATAGTTATCTTCTCTTTTAGAGTATTAATTCTTAATAATATAAAAAGCTATATTAGTCTTATCAAAAACAAAAGTATCTACTAAATATCAATATTGCAAGAACTTATTAAAAATCTTCTTAAATCTTTTTGAAAATTAAAAGAAAAAGAGTCTTCTATTTGATAAAAATAAATTTATACTTCAATTTAATATAATTCGTAGAATAATATAATAACAACAATAATAATTTATAATATATTATTGTTTTGTTGTTTGTTATTATTAGAATTCTAAACAAAATTCAAAGTAAAGTTAGCGTTATATAGACGCTAAATAAACTATAAATATAGATATTATTGTTTCTCTTTTTTTTTTTTTTTTTTTTTTTTTTTTTTTTTTTTTTTTTTCTTAATTGCAGTTGCTTTATTGTTGTAAATAAACTATTGCAAAAACAACAATATATAAAGCTTATATATATAATACAAATCTTAAATTAATATATTTTTTGTTTTTTTTTTCTCTATTTTTTCAATTATATTTTTTGAGAAATTGAGAAAATAAAAAAGTAAACAATTTCGATACTTTATTGTTTGCAATACTAATATATTATAGTTTGTAATAATCTTCTATATATAACTTGTATAAACAGATATATATATATTTGCAAAAAAAGAAGTATTTGTATTTGTTGCAAAAAAATTTATTGCAAATCAAATTACTATATTGCAATAAATTTTGCTCGTATTTACAATACAACAATTGTTAATATTTATTAGTTTGTTAAATGTTTTCGAAATTGTATAAAGAATTTTGTTATCGATTATTGCAAGAAACTCGAGATAGAAAATATACTTATTAGACAAATAGAATATATACAAAAAAGTATAATTTGTACAATAAAGAATTGACAACGCAATAAAGAGTTTATTCTATTAACAACAAATTTAATTTAATCTTGTATTTAACAACTCGAGCAAAATTTAACTTTTGTTTAAAAATATTAGATCGAACTTGAACAAAAACTTGCAAAAATAAAAATAATTCGAAATAAAGCTCTTGCTAAAATGCAACAATTAATCGATCTATTTTTTAAAAAAATATTAAAAATAAATATTTCTATTTGCTTTTCGATATTTTACTAATATATATTTAAAATTTAAAACAAAATAAAGACAAAAACAAAAACAAATTGTCGATAAAAACAAAAAAAACAAAATTGAAATAGATTGTTTCTAAATTTGTTGTCGATCTAAATTAAATAAATTCGAAAAAAAAATTGCAAAATTTTACAATTTTAAGACTAAATCTCTTTGCAACTTTGAGTTGTTAATAGAATTATTAAATAAAAATAAAATAAACTTTTATTTCTATTTTGTTTGCGTTTTGCTTACTTATATATTTTTAAAAAATAAAGAAAACAAAAATATATATAGATAGCAAGAACAAGTCTATAACAAAAACAAAAAATATTGTGCGAAATAAATTTTCTACAATCTATTTTTCTTAAAAAAATATAAGTATTTTAAACAATTTCGAAAACTTGTCTATAGTTAATTCTAAGAAATTTAACAACTTATTTTTAAATAAATTCGAGAGTTTTCTCTAGTTGTTCTAAAATAAATTTGATAAAATATTAAGAGTTTGCTAAGTTGTTGCAATGCGTTGTCGACTAATTAACAATAATAAAATAGCTTTGTTTTCGAACTATATTTTAATCATTTATATTAAGAGAAACAATTCTATTATTTCTAATATCTTGTATAACAAAATAAAGAAATCTTTCTATATAACTTAATTATACAACAACAATACAATAACAATTGTGCAATATTTTATCGAATAAATTATTGTTAATATAATTGTTATTATTGCAATATATATTACGCTATTTTTTTTGCTTTTGTTTGCTATATATTTGTTTCTCAAAATTCTTTTGCAATTTATTAGTATTATTTAGAAACTCTTTTTTTAGCTATTAATTGTACTCTTTGTTTTAGTTTATTTATTTAATTTTATATTATATTTGTCTTTTTAACTCAATCTTATCTAGAATTTTTTCAATCTTTTATTAAATTTTGTTGTTAACAAGTTTCGAAACTTGTAATATTTGTTTTGTCTACTAATTGTTAACGCAATACAAGTATAACTTTAGAAATAAAATATAAAAAGTATTATAAATTTGATAGATATTAAATAGAGTAAAACAATAAGTTTGTATTTTAATTTTGTTTTTAATTCTAAACAATTCGATATATTTGTATAATATTTTTTTGCTAGATTTCTTTTGTTTTAGATTTCTAATCGAAAGTATAATCAATTTTTTTACAACCAAATTTTTTGATTTATATTTTTAATTGTAGTATTTTGTCTATTGCGCAACAATATTTTTAAAATAGTTTGTTAAAACTTTTCTTAAATTATAAAGCTATTTTATATATTTTTGTATTAACAATATCTTTTTTTCAATAAAATTGTTTTTAACTTTATAGTAAATCTTCAAATAGTAATTGTATATTAAGTAGAATAACAAAATTTTAACTAAGACGTAATAGCTATTGTTGTAAACAAATTCTACTATTAACAATAAATTTGTTTATTTTGTCTATTTAATATTAGTATAAGTACAAAGATAATATTCGAAAGTTTAATTTTGTTGCTTAATTAAATTATTTGTCTAAGAGTAAAAGACAATACTTAATTGTCTTCTAATTTGCGCATAAAAATATATAGCAAATTAGAAAATACTAGTAAAAACAAATTTTCTATTATTTACTATATTAGTTAATATTTCGAAATATAAAACAATTTTATTAAAAAATACTTTTGCTAGCTTTGCAATATCGATTCTAATAATTACAAATATATATTTAATTATTTTTGTATAGCAATTAATTATTATAAAAATCGAGTTATATACAACTTTACAATACTTATTTGATAGCAAATTTGTTATAAAATTTATAATAATTTTCTTTTATAGTTTTTTGCAACAAATAAGAATCGAAACTTATTATACAATTTATAACAAAAAACTTTAATGCATTAACAAATATTATATATTTTGATATATATTTTTATTTGTTTTGTATAGACAAGTTAAAAATACTTTCTTTAAAATAAATTTAAAATTTTCTCGACTTTAAAATACTTTGTTAAAGAATTGTTATAGTTTTTGCAAATTAATTTTTTTTTAATAGTTATATTCTCTAAAATATAGAGCAATTTGTTATATTTAACAAGACTTTTTTGATTTAAAGTTTATATTTTTTGTTTGCAATAAAATAGCATTTTAATTTTAATTTAAATTTTTTCAATTTAAGTATTTTTAGTTTAAAGATTCTTTATTAAAAATCTTATTAATTTTTAAAATTTTTTGTACAATTTTTTTAATATATCTTTAATTACTTTTTTTAAAATAACAATTTAAATATTAGCTAGTTAAAGCAGAGATACTAGTTTTTTAAAAACTTTCTTTTTATTTTATAGTTGCAAAATCTTTGCGTTACTAGTAAGTATTTTTGCTAGTTATAATACAAAGATTAGATTATCTAATACTTTTTGTTTGTTTTGTGTTAGCAACTTTTTGTTAAACAACAACGCTAGCTTATTTTAAAATACAAAAATTAAATTATTTAATACTTTTTGTTTGTTTTGCGTTAGCAAATCTTTGTTAAACAACAATATTAATTTATTTTGCAATATTAATAGCAATCTTATATTTAATAGCAAAATCTTTTTATAATCGAAATGTCTTAACAATCTTTTTATCGAATTTTTCTTATTTAAACAATAAAAGATTTCAAAGTTATAGATAGCTAAGTTAAGTGCTTAGCAAATTTGTTTTAAGTTTAACTTCTTTTAACTTATAAATTTTCTAAGATTATTGTAATTCGATTATATCTTAATAAGATAAGTATTGCTTTTTAGATAGTATCTTTATTGCTTAAAAGCAACTACAATAGTTAGCAATTTCTAATTATATATCTTATAATTTTGCTTTGTTAAAATTATTTTTTGCGATTAGAATATTATTGAGTATTAATTTTTGTTATTATTTTGTTAATTTAGAATGCTTGCAATTGCAAAGTTTGACGCGTTAGTTTTTACTCTAATCTTCTTATTCGAATTGTAGTAACAAAGTAGTAAAGTCGATATAAAAATATTGCAAAATTGACAAAATATTTGCTCTACTTTATTTGATTAAACAAAAGAATTAAATTTCTTGTTATTCTTACTTTCTTTTAATAGATTAATAAGAAAAATAATTTTTTTCGAATAATAATATATAAAGCGTCTATAAAAGTTTATAAAGTTTAGAAATATTTAAAACTTACAATAAGTTTTCGATTTAAATTACTTTTTAATTGTTTTAATTTTTTTCAAATTTATCTATATATTTTCTAAAAATACAATAAAGTTTAGAAATTTAATTTTAGTAATATTAAACTTATACTTCTTTAGATTAATATATAACAAATATTTGCAAAAATATTTCAATATTTATCTAACATAATATTAGTGTTTTGCTAAATTATTGCTATATATAAGTATATTATTTATATAGATTATGCAAGTTATATCTATTAGTTTTTGCAATATTTTATTAATATAAATCTAAAAAGTTGCAAATATATTTGCTAATTTAAATAATATAATCTAATACTCGAAATATTTCTAATACATGCAAAATATTATCTTTTACTTATTATTGCGTTTAATACAAATACAATAATAGACGTTCTTTAGATCTAAGACAATAAAGCGCTTTGCTTTGCATAGACAATTTAGCGTTTTTATAATTAGAAACAATAAATAACAATTTTTGATAGTAATTGTATTTAGATTTCTATAGTCGATCTATAAACGTAATTTATTGTTCGATTTTAATACAAATAAAATAGAGACATCTATAGACAAAACTAAATATTTAATTTAATTTTTCGCTAATATATTATCGACATATTGTCAAAGTATTATTAGTTTGTTTTATAAAAAATTATAAAAAGATATAAACAATAACTCTTTATTGTTCTAAAACTTAATAGTGTAATTTTTTTTTCTTAATTTTAATAGAATTTTAGTTAATTTATTATTACAAATATTTTTTAAATCTCTTAATTTCTTAAAAATCTTAAATTTTATTAATTTTTTGTCTAATATCTCTATAATATTAGCGCAAACAATTGTATAGATTGTACTATACTTAACAAAATCTAAAACAAACTATTTAAGATTAACTATTTTCAATTTTTTATCTAAGATTTTAAATTGTTAGTTTTGTATTTTCGAATTAATTAATATATTTTGTTTGAACAATATTAATATATTTAATATAAAATCAAAATTTATATATTCTATTAAGTAAAACAAGATAGTGTATTCTTAATACTAATTTTATAAGTTAATTAAGTAATAGATTAACTTATAGATATTGTAATAGAAACAATTATTGTTATTAAGAAAATTCGATATCGATAAGATAGCAAATATAAATTGCAATTTCTATTGTACTATATAGATATAGTTAATAAGATTTATTTTAGCTTTCGAATCGACTAGATTTGTAATTTGACACTTGTTATTAAAAAATCGAATTTAATTTTTTACTAAAATTAAAATTATTATTTTTATTTGTTTTTTTTGCTTTGCTTGCGAGATATCGACAAAGCTTAATTTTTTTTTGTATCTATTATAATAACAGCAATAGCAATAGACTTGTTTTATTATATTTATTAAAATAGTTTATTTTGTAATATCTCTTTTTATAGTATTTAAAATATTTGATACTTTTTAAATAGTTTGCGTTATTAATCTTATAGATTTGCTTGCACAATATTAACAAGTTTTTGAAAATATATAATTTTTTGCTCTGAATAAACTTGTCGATATTGTTTAAACAACAATTTTAATAAAATATGTCTAAAAAGATATTAAAGCTTTTTGTAATTTGTTAATTTTCGAAACTATTTACGTTTGTTTTGTAAATACAATTTAATATTTGTTCTTGTATAATAATTATAATTAAAAGCTTATTGCGAGTATTCGATATTGTATCGATATTTAGAATTTTTACTTTTAAATTCAATTTAAACTTAGTTAAAAATATATAGATTCTATATTTTTCTAAAAATAACAATAAATAGATTTCTAGTTTATTTAGATATTTCTTAAAAATAGTTATTTTTTAATCTAATTTTTGTCTAGCAATCTCTTATCTTCTATAGACAAAAAAACAACAATTAGTAGAATCGATTATTAAATTTAATAAAAACTCTCTAAATTCTTTAAAAATCTTGCTTTTTAACTTAGTATTATTGTTTGTTCTTAAATATTATTAAATAGCAATATTGTTTTTCAAAAATAATATATAATAGAGAATTTTGTTCTTATTTGTAATAAAATATATCAAAAATCGCATTATATTAATATCGATTTTTCGAAATCAAATAATATATTTATTTATATTTTAACTCTTGTACAATTTTAGTTTCTTAAATTTTAGAAACTTAAATATTATCGATAACAATACAATAGTAAATTAAGAAATTTAAGAATTTGTTTGTTCGACTATTATAGTTTAAATTTGCTAAACATTTTGCAAATCTTAAATCTTTGTTATTAAGATTTTTATTTGTTAATATAAAGTCGAAACACTAATTGTAGCTAAATTATCTTTTTTACTATTGTTACGCTAGCAAGAATTATTTTTGTCGATATTTTGTAAACAATTGTTGTTTTAAAAAATATTAAAGTCTTTAAACTTTAATTTAGTAGTTAAATAGTTATTGTAGCTTAAACTACTATAATTCGATATAATACTATTATATTACGAGTCTTTTTTTTCGAAAAATAAAACAATTAGAATTGTAAAATACAAATGTATTTGCTTTTTGCTAACATACTAAGATATAAAAAATATAAGATATAATAGACTTGTATTACTATGTTTTAACTATATAAGATAAATAGTAGTAGAACTAATTGTTAAAGAACAACAAGAGACAAACTTTTTTTCTATCTAATACTTGCTATAACGTGCGAGTTTGTTTCTTGCTATCTAATTAGAAAGAGATGCCGTACTATTTGAAATTTCTATCGATATTCGGGATTACGTGCTCTGCTATACCCTGAGGCGCTAGCGCGTCGGGGGCGCTATGGCATTACAGTATTTAACAAAAATTTTCTAATTTAAAATCTATATTTTTTGTTTGCAACAAAATAGTATTACGATTTTAATTTAAATTTTTTTAATCTAAAAATTCTTTATTAAAAATCTTATTAATTTCTAAAATTTTTAATATAATTTCTCTAATATATTTCTAATTATTTTTCTTAAAATAACAATCTAAATATTGACTAGTAAAAATAAAGATACTAGTTTTTAAAAAAAAAAAATCTACTTTATAGTTGCAAAATTTTTGCGTTACTAATAAATACTTCTGCTAATTATAATACAAAAATCAAATTATTTAATATTTTTTATTTATTTTGTATTAGCAACTTTCTGTTAAATAATAGTGCTAGTTTATTTTAAAATATAAAAATTAGATTATTTAATATTTAATATTTATTTTGTATTAACAAATTTTTGTAAAATAATAACATTAATTTGTTCTACAATTTTAACAGCAATTTTATATTTAACAATAAAATTCTTTTATAATCGAAATATTTTAACAATTTTTTTGTCAATTTTTTTTATCTAAACAATAGAAAATTTCAAAATTATAAATAACTAACTTAAGTGCTTAGCAAACTTGTCTTAAATTTAGTTTCTTTTAATCTATAAATTCTTTAAAATTATTATAATTCGACTATATCTTAATAAAATAAGTACTATTTTATAAATAGTATTTTTACTGCTTAAAAGCAACTACAATAGTTAGCAGTTTCTAATTATATATTTTATAATTTTGCTTTGTTAAAATTATTTTTCGCAATTAGAACGCTATCGAATGTTAATTTTTATTGTTATTTTATTAATTTAGAATACTTGCAATTGCAAAATTAGACGCGTCGATTTCTATTCTAATTCTTTTGCTCGAATTGTAGTAACAAAGTAGTAAAATTAATATAAAAATATTGCAAAATTAATAAAATATCTGCTCTACTTTATTTGATTAAACAAAAAAACTATATTTTTTATTATTCTTATTTTCTTTTAACAAATTAATAAGAGAAACAATTTTTTTCAAATAGTAATATATAAAGCGTCTATAAAAGTTTTCGAAGTTCAAAAATATTTAAAATTTGCAATAAGTTTTCGATTTAGATTACTTTTTAATTGTTTTAATTTTTTTCAAATTTATTTATATACTTTCTAAAGATATAATAAAGCTTAAAAATTCAATCTCTATAATATTAAATTTATATTTTTTTAGATTAATATATAGCAAATATTTGCAAAAATATTTTAGTATCTATCTAATATAATATTAGTATTTTGTCAAATTATTGCTATATACAAGTATATTATCTATATAGACTACGCAAGTTATATTAATCAATTCTTGCAATATTTTATTAATATAGATCTAAAAGATTGCAAATATATTTGCTAGTTTAAATAATATAATTTAATACTCGAAATATCTATAATATATACGAAATACTATCTTTTATTTACTATTGTATTTAATTAGACTGATCGCGTCGAGTCGAATTATCGAGTTCGAATCGAATACTTGATTCGAATCGAATCGAATTGATTTTAAAAGTTAAAATCGAAAAATCGACAATTCGAGTTGATTTCTAGAGTTAAAATCGAAATTCAACTCGAAAAAATCGATTCAAATTGTTAAGACTACTATTTTTAGTAATTTATTTTATTTTTAGTATTAATTAATTAATAATTTAATAGAAATAATTAATCTATTTAATTTAATTAATAAATAAATATAGTAGATTATTTTTATATTATATATTATTATTGTGCATTATCTAAAAAATAATTAAAAATCTAAATTTCAAACTTATTTTATACTATTTTTAGTATTCTTGACATTCTTGACAATTTGATTTGATTTCTAATATTGAAATCGAGAATCGAGTCGAATCAAATTAATTCGATTTTAAAATAATAGAAATCGAATTGAATTTCGAATCGATTTCTAATATTGAAATTGTTGAATCGAGTCGATTTCAAAAGTTGAAATCGAAATCCGATCCAACAATCAGTCTATATTTAATACAAATATAATAGTAGATATTCTTTAAATTTAAAACAATAAAATATTTTACTCTATATAGACAATCTAGCGTTTTTGTAATTAGAAACAATAGATAACAATTTTTAATAGTAATTGTATTTAAATCTCTATAATTAATATATAAATATAACTTATTGTTCGATTTTAATACAAATAGAATAGAAATATCTATAAACAAAATTAAATATTTAATTTGATTTTTTGCTAATATATTATCGAAATATTGTTAAAATATTGTTAGCTTGTTCTATAAAAAATTATAAAAAAATTATAAATAATAGCTTTTTATTGTTCTAAAACTTAATAATATAATTTTCTTTTCTTAATTCTAATAGAATTTTAGCTAATTTATTATTACAAATGTCTTTTAAATTTCTTAATTTCTTAAAAATCTTAAATTTTATTAATTTTTTGTCTAATATCTTTCTAATATTAGTACAAACAATTGTATAAATTGTACTATACTTAACAAGATCTAAAACAAACTATTTAAAATTAGCTATTTTCAATTTTTTATTTTCAATTTTTAATTGTTAACTTTGTATTTTCGAATTAATTAATATATTTTGTTTAAACAATATTAATATATCTAATATAAAATTAAAATTTATATATTCTACTAAGTAGAATAAGATTGTATATTCTCGATACTAACTTTATAAATCAATTAAATAGTAGATTAACTTATAGATATTGTAACAAAAACAATTATTGCTATTAAGAAAATTTAATATCGATACAATAGCAAATATAGATTGCAATTTCTATTGTATTATATAGATATAATTAATAAGATTTATTTTAGCTTTCGAATTAATTAGATCTATAATTTAATATTTGTTATCAAAAAATCGAATTTAATTTTTTACTAAAATTAAATTTGTTATCTCTATTTGTTTTTTTTGTTCTATTTGCAAAATATTAACAAAACTTAATCTATTTTTGTATATATTGTAATAATAGCAGCAGCAATAAATTTGTTTTATTTATACTTATTAAAATATTCTATTTTGTAATATCTTTTTTTATATATTGGCAATTCCGGAATTCTTGTTAATAGTACTATTAGTAACTAATAGTTAAATTAGCTAATATATTAATATACTCGCTTTATAGTCTAAAGCGCAGAGTTAAACTACAATTAGTAGAATTAGCAGACACGTAATTAATACGCGTTTTACTAAGATCTAATCTTATATTCGACGTTAAGTCTTATAGACGCAATTTATAGATACAATTTACGAACGCAACTTACAAGCGCAATTTACGAATACAATTTACAATTATTATAGAGATGTTCTTGTCGACGCATAACTCGCGCGTAGAAATCTTACAAATTGTTCGATTCTACTATACAAATTACTATAATATAAACAAGTAACAAATAAAGATATAAACAAAGCATTGCAAGAGTTTGTGCGTATCTTAAATATTAAAATTGATTTCTTGTTAAGCAAGTATTAAGACTTTTGCTGCTAAATAGATTCTAGACTAGCTAATAGCCAAATTAGTAGTTTTCGCAACAGACACTTTCTAAGCAGAGGTTCCGGAATTGTCAATATAGTATTTAAAGTATTTAATATTTTTCAAATAGTTTGTATTACTAATATTGTAGATTTGCTTATACAATATTAACAAGTGTTTAAAAATATATAATTTTCTGCTTTTAATAGATTTATTAATATTGTTTAAGCAGCAATTCTAATAAAATCTGTCTAAAAAAATATTAGAATTTTTTGTAATTTATTAATTTTTAAAATTGCTTATATCTGTTTTGCAAGTATAATTTAATATTTGTTCTTATATAATAGTTATAGTTAAAAATTTATTGCAAGTATTCGATATATTATTAATTTTTAGAATTTTTATTTTTAAGTTTAACTTAAATTTAGTTAAAAATATATAGATTCTATATTTTTCTAAAAGCAACAATAAATAGATTTTTAGTTTATTTAAATATTTTTTAAAAATAATTATTTTTTAATCTAATTTTTGTCTAGTAACTTTTTATCTTTTGTAGACAAAAAACAACAATTAGTAAAATCGACTATTAAATTTAATAGAAACTTTTTAATTTTTTTAAAGATTTTGTTTTTCAATTTAGTATTATTGTTTGTTCTTAAATATTACTAAATAGCAATATTGTTTTTTAAAAATAGTATACAATAGAGAACTTTGTTCTTATTTGTAATAAAGTATATTAAAAATTGCATTATATTAATATTAATTTTTCGAAATTAAATAATATATTTATTTATACTTAAACTTTTGTAGAATTTTAGTTTCTCGAATTTTAGAAACTTAAATATTATTAATAGCAATACAATAGCAAACTAAGAAACTTATTTATTTATTTATTTAACTATTATAGCTTAAATTTGCTAAATATTTTGCAAATTTCGAATTTTTGTTATTAAAATTTCTATCTGCTAATATAAAGTCGAAATTCTAATTGTAGCTAAACTATTTTTTTTATTGTTGTTATACTAACAACAATTATTTTTGTTAATATTCTATAAACAATTGTTGTTTTAAAAGATATTAAACTCTTTAAATTTTAATTTAGTAATTGAATAATTATTGTAATTTAAATTGCTATAATTTGATATAATACTATTATATATTAAGTTTTTCTTTTCGAAAAATAAAACAATTAGAATTGTAAAATACAGATATGTCTATTTTTTGCTAACATACTAAAATATAAAAGACATAAAACATAATAGACTTGTATTACTATACTTTAACTATATAGAATAGATAGTAGTAGAACTAATTGTTAAAAAATAATAAAAAACAAACTTTCTCTTTATTTAATATTCGCTATAATATACAAGTCTACTTTTCGCTTTCTAATCTAAAAAGAGATGTTGTACTAATTGAAATTTTCAAAGAAATTCGGAATTATATGCTCTATTATACTCTAAGACGCTATCGCGTCGCTAACGCTATAATATTACAACTTCTATTTATTTTCTATATATAGATAGTTTTGCATAGCTAGTATTCTTGTCAATTAACTATATACTAGTCTATTAACTCTATTCTTTAATATAATACTAACTATTTCTTCGAAATTAGTTAACAAACTATTTGTTAAAGAGATTTCTATTTGTTATTTTATTAACTTTGTTGTAGTTAGACTAATTGCGTCGGATCGAGTTATTAAGTTCGAGTCGAATATTTAATTCGAATCGAATTAAATCGATTTCAAAAGTTAAAATTAAAAAGTCGATTTAATTTCTAATATTAAAATCGACTATTCGAGTTAAATTGCAAACTTAAAATTGAAAATTAACTTAAAAAATTAATTCGAATTATTAAAACTTAGTATTAGTATAAAGATATTCTAAAATAAATAGTAGAAAGCTATAGTCTATTCTATAATCTCTTAGTAGTAAATTATTTAATAATATATTAAGATAATATATCTAAACTATTTAGAGTTAAAGTTTAAAAAATTAATTTAATTGTATTTTGAGAGAAATTCGAACGTTTAATACAATACAAATATTAGATAGATTAATACTATTTATAGCTAACTTAATATTAATATTGCAATATATTTCTAAATATAACAACAACTATTAACAACTATATTTGCTCTATTTATTAAGCTATCGAAACTTATTAATTAAGTCTATTCTATTTATTTATATATAAAAAAATAATACTTAAACAATAGTATAATTATTGAAGTATTGAATATAAATTGTTAATATATTATTAAGAATTAAAGTCTTTATATTAAGTAAAATTAAGTAAAATTATATATAAGTTGTAATTCTAATATTTATTTTAATTAGAATTTTATAATAGAAAAAAATAATAAAATAGAGTATACAATATAGTAATATATTAGAATAATATATTATAATTGTTCTTATAATAGTAGACTCTATAGACTATATATATAAAGTTATTAGTTTAAAATCTTAATAATTTTGTTTATTTTACTATTATTTTAAATAGTCTAATTCGAGTTATTCTTTGTTTTATTTTGTTATTATTCTTATTATTTTTATTTCTATTAATTTTATTGCTATTGTTTTTATTGTTCTTGCATTTATTATTCTCTTTGTTATTTTTATTATTTGTTGCTAAATAGTAATTATAATTTAACTCTTTTATATTATTGTAAATCTTATATTAAGTCTTTTATTTATAATTATTTTCTTTAATTATATTATTAGAATTCTCTATTTTAGAAATAATAAAATTTAAATTTTTTTTTATTGTTTAAAATTGCAAATTCTTTAACAAAAATATTAAACAATTT
>JAABUS010001000.1_pt1 | contig 66263 bp, 76 predicted proteins | sample 5560161 | NCBI WGS metagenome assembly JAABUS01 (sample SAMN10711885, study PRJNA513376) | rock metagenome | isolation source: Antarctica rocks | place: Antarctica: Victoria Land, Trio Nunatak nord | collected 2016-01-04
CCTGAGATCAGTATCAACTAAGCGTATTAGCAGGGTCGTCATCGGCTTTGCGATTGAGGCGGACGCACTGGCATGTTAATGGTGATGCTGACATCTACAGGCGGGCGGGATGTGAGTATCTATGTACTGTAGATATGTAGAGAGTCGCTCGGTCAAGCGAGGCCCGGGTCCCGTGTGGTTCAGGCTGCTTTTGACACAATTCCGGAACTACCTACTGTACATCATCTTCTAGAAATACTGCGCAATTGTACAACTTAATACCAGCTGCTATCATTGTTTCTATGTGTGTTGTACCTTGAAAGCTATTTACAGCTACCTAGAGCTCTTTTTTTTTGACAGATGCTAGCTTGTAGAGCATCTGAACGTATAAGACTCTACCGTGAGCTACTGTAGGTAAAGTGAAACCCTTTGCCAATATCCATGTGCATGGCCGTCTCCTCCCGAAACCATGGACGGGTTTGACCTGCATCCTCGATCGATCCTGAAGTATCAGCTTCGCTCGAAAGTGGCACTGCCCTGTTCATCCCTTTTCTTGGCGCTACACCCCTTTGATCGAGTACAATTTTCCTTGCGGTACCATCCATTTCCAATAAAGAAGCATTCGAGTTCATTTCCGTTAACCCTCCAAAGCGAATCCCCGAGTCGAAATTTACAAGGACAATTGCACTCTCCTTTTCTAGGTTCTCCTTCGCCATGTAGACGATTGACCTCTCATCTGATACGGCCTGGACCCCTCCACCAACTATTCGTTGACCAGCAAGGTGAGATCTGGTACCTGGGCTTGGGTTAAGCAAGTCCAGTAGCTCCTCAGGCGCGTTTGCTGTAGGCCATATATTAATACCTCTATCTGTAAAGCGACTTTCACTGTCCTCGATTGCAGTTCCCTCAGTATCGTCCATTATTGGCTGGTGAAGAATTCCATTAGAATCAAGAGGAGAAGATTGCTTTCGAGATCCGATGCGGAGCCGGATTTGCTGTGTCCATCGTCGTTGAGAATGAGCATGGTCATCAATCACCAGATCTAAAAAAGCAGAGCAACTGGGGTTGTAGGCTCGGTGTTTTGTTTTGGCCAGAATAAACGATCGAGGCACTGAAGCTGTGGCGTCGTCGGTATATTCACGATGGCAGTTCCGATCTATGCGTTGGTGCGCTGCTTCGTAGAGCGGTCTGCTTTTGCCGTCGAGCAAGCCAATGAGTGGATCCCCAATAGGCAGAGTCATAGTCCCAAGCTCTCGGGGCGGCGTCGTTGAGCCTGTGGTTGGGGGCGGAGTAACCATCAGATGATCGGGAACCTGTCCCGGCGTGTAAGGGAAAATGAGCGGTTGGTGATAGTAGGTTCGTCTCTGCGTACTGCCCCCATCCTTCCATTCACGTCGGCACTCAGTGATCAGTAGATTGCCAGTGCGCTCGTCTCTATGCAGTGAGAGTTCTGTCCACGAGTCGTTGATAGGTCCTTCTCGATGCTGCCTTCGCCACAATTGCTTAGGCTCTAAATGAGTTGGTGAAGGATCGTGAAGCGGAAAGCGATAGCAGTGGTAGTAAGACGTCCAGTCTATCTCCTCGAACTCGGCGGAAGACTGGTTCGAGATCGCATATAGGAAGTCGCCGTAAATCTGGAAGTTCACAGTTTGACCAACGTCTGTTCCAAACAGGTTCGGCAATTGCAGGTCTGCGAATCGATGGCCATTCTTCAGACTGTAGCCTCGTAAGACCCATTCATGATGTCCGTGTGTCCCCAAGCCGACATGTGAACCAATGAAGAGGTATCGAGAATCGTTCCGAACCCAGAATTTTGACTCTGGGCATTCGATGGCTAACTTTACTCTTTCGGCGTTGGGCGGACTGTCTTCGGTGTTGAGAGCGATGAGCCAAGGTTGTCCAGTAAGGTCCGTATCATAGACTAAGAAGGAATGCACACCATCTTGGTAGTGGAGCAGCTCAGTATGAGTGATGTCTATGTGGTGTTTCCAAATCGCTTGGCCAACGTAATTGAGGTCAATTACCTTCTCGGTAACGTCTGCTTCATGAACATTGAGGATGCGAATCGTCGCTTCGTGAAGGTAACACAAGACCCCATCCCGGTATATGAAAAGGCTTCCAAAGCCCAGCAACAGAGCCGAACAGGGTCGGGCCAAAGCAAACGATTCTCTCCTGCAGAAAGTTCTCTGTATAGCAGCCGCATAGTTGATGATACCCTTTTCGGCAAGTTGAGATTCTTTAGAATAGTAGATGTGTCTCTATACACTTCAATCAGCGCTGGCCATGTTTTGACTCCCGCACACAGACCAGGATGGGGGTTTATTATCTACAGACCCTGGCTGTTTCACCACTGATTCTCTCACCGTGGAGAGTCTCAAAGAGCTCCTTTCCTGTCCACTTCAAGTTCACAAAGTCTTCTAGATTGAGATATGAGACGACGTTGATCAGAATTTCAAGAGGCAGCGCCGTGATGCTACAATGCGTTTCCATTAAATTTCAGAGATTACAAACCCCGAGATATCCACTATGGAATTATAATAGGCAAAACAATATCGAGATTGACCGCACATTGGGTGATGGTGTGGGCGAGTTTCAGAAATGGAAGTCTCGTTCAGTGACTTCAGTCTTGGATTAAAATCAAGATTGGACGACAGCGGAAAGCGAGAAGGTCCACAATGATAATCATTCAAAGCCATGTCTAGAGAATGTGACAGAGCCTGATTTATGAGGGTACTCACCAGAGCCGCAGCCAGCCGGCTTCGATGAGGCTGAGATGTTGTCTACGTTCTCTTACCATACTAGAACTGGATTATGAAACCAGGAGATGAGATGTCAGTGATCCCGTACGTCGATGCAAGGTACAAGGTTTTTGCCAAAGCCATGACCTTACTTCGATGTCTGCGTCTCACGACGACGGGTGAAAGGCGAAGACCGGAGTCGGACAGGCCAATACGGAACTTGAGGCTCCGCGTCCAACGTTACACGGTCAAGGCAATCCAACAATTTGAATAAGGCAAACTTTTGAACGATTGAGCCTCATAGATGTTAGTAATTTAAAGATTGCGACTGCCTATAATATACTAGTGCATTGTGCAGTGCAGATGGATGCATGCATGCAACCCAAGAACTAAGGTACTACTTGGCGATACCTTACCTAGGGTTCGGAAACGTATAATACATCATAATCACTGATCGTATTAGGTCTTGTATTACAAACATGTAGTATGTTGATCGAGTGAATGTTGAGAAAATACAGCAGGGGTAGTTGACCAATGATATTAAGGATATGCCATGTACATCGGTTTTGGGGGTAACCTCGATCAATTATAAGTACCTATTTCAAACCGAACAAGCGAATTTCTTCCTTCTGTTTCATAGCCTTCTGGTATTCAATGCATGTCTCTAAATGAGACTGAGCTCGACATGTGTTCTTAGTAGATAGATACTTGCAATAATAACACTTCTATCAAGGCACCTTCTTGGCTTCAAAAAGGATAAATCTGAAATTATCCTTAGTATATATGGGGAGGTACTTAATATCAGGCTTATCCTGGAGCAAATGAAGGTAGCTCCCTACATATGCTAACTTACTACTTGGTCTACCAGGGAGTTAATAGGTACATAGCGTGCGGGAGCAATACGTTAGTTTCTCCACGCTGCTCTAACCATTTAGGTATCATGGCAGCTGGAGACAGTATCTTACTCAACGCTTTTACATCACAATTAATCAATCGATCGATCAATCTGATTCTTTACTTAAGACGAAGCTTACTTCAAATTTTACGGAGCTTTCTTCACCTTTTACGCTTATTCGCAAGCAATTAACTCCAGAGCTGTCATAATAAATCGTTGGAGCGGCGTGAAGAATGCAGCGCTTTGCTCCCGTACGCTAGGGTTTAACTTCCTGGAGGACGAGTAACAGCTTACTAGTATTATACGTTTATTTCATGGTCATGTTTGCACTTGATGTATTATACATGTACGTTGAACCAAAATACGTATTTTTCCGAACCCAACTTGACGAGGTACATGCTGAATACTGAGTATGCAGCCTCGCTACATTGCCTTAGGGCGTGCAGACGACCTCCATATGCGTCGTCCGTGCTCGACTATACTACTCGCAAAGTCACCGAGTACGAGAATTCCTTCGATCACGCCATCTACCTTCGGATCGATTGGCAGCCTTGCAGGGTGACAATCACCAGCCTTGTCTGCGCGTCACGACCTCCATTGAGTCCCGCTTTGATTCCCGTTGAGGCTCTTCCAAAGCCAGTGATACTTTCAGCAACCGAGCCTGTTGGGACGAATGGCGATTCTAAGGCGCAAATCCAGATTCTAGACCGTCATCTTCGAGTATCTATGTTGTTCATTGGACGTAGCTAATGCAACTCCCCTCTTATACTTCGATGATAAGAAACCCCGAATGCAAGCCTTGTTCTTTGACAAGCCCGTGATCTTCTGACCAGAGTTCGGTGCGGACAGCATTGGGAGGCTGCAGAAGCTGTGGAGCCAAGCCTTCACGGTACACCGCATGGAGCTCAAGACAAACAACACCAAAAAGTGGAGAAAACTATTCGCCAGCCGTGATGTTGGAACGGAGAGCGCCAATGCTCAAGAAGATAAGGATGACAGCTCAGAATGAGTACCTCCGTAAGCCTTGCCAACAACAATCTTCATGTGATATGATACACTCACTGAAATGTCTTTCCTGAGAACGTTGTTTTTCCCAGCAAGCCAAATAGTAACAACTTTGCTTCTTCGATACTAAGTCGGTGTTGCGGTAAGGTAAGAGATCCTGAACTCATGTTCATCTGCCACGAAGTTTGGGGTGTTGACTCTCATTTATGTCATCTCGAAACATCCTCTCTATAATAGCCTATCGGCTAACTCGAGGCCTCTATTGCTGAAAGAACTTCTGGTTCACAAAGGACTGCACGCCATCTTGGATGCGAATACGGATGCGAATGAAAAGAGAATACCGCGAATCGCAGCGAAGTGATAATGACTTGGCGCGGACTACTGTAAGTAGCACATGCAGCTGCTAGCAATAGGTTCTACCATCGAGAACAAGCAAGGCTTCGTAGAACTTGAATCAAACAGACTAAGGAGAAGGGATGGATAGATACGCCGATAACGCAGAAAAGGTGAACAAGAATGTGTAGGTTGAGCTGCTTTCAATTTGACAAGGATTCCCTCCATATAAGAAGCAGTGATTCTGCTATCGCGCTGCAAGTACCGAATCAAATGTCTGCACGCTGTGAATTTTCAGTATATAAGGATGGGAAGGCAGAAAGCTGATTAGACCCACCTTCTGCAATAATAAGCTTTCATCCCAGCGGAAGCAGGGCGCCTTCAAGGCGTGCCGGCCTTCCCAGCTTGGCGTAGCTCATCGTCTCGCTCGCTCTCGACCGTTGTTATAATTCGTTCGTTGTATCGGGTTCGGGTTCGCTAACTTGTAAGCGTCCTATTTCCGAGAGTGTCATGCCTAATTCTGTCTCTCGGAATCTCCATATCTCTTCATTTCCCAAGTTGTGAAGCTCCCTTTGGGATATCACCATCTCTGGAGCTACCACGTTGAACCTGTCCAATAGTACCCAAAAAATCCTGGTTCTGTAGGTGAAGGTTTTCGAACAATATATGAGTAGGTTTTACGTACTCAAAAGGTGTGGTCAACTGCCTCGGAAACACACTTCAAACCCTGGAGCAGACAGCTTACAGGAATCATGCTAACACTCAAAGTTTCGTTTGCGATTAAGGGACTTTTGCCGAAACCAATCATGGCCACGATGAAGGCGTTAGTGATCCACGAAGCGGGCGGCGCTGAGGTTCTCAAGCTCGAACAAGTACCACTTCCCACGCCTCAAAATGGACAGGTCTTGATTCGGGTCAAGGCTTTCGGACTCAATCGCTCCGAGATGTTCACTCCGCAAGGCCATTCCCCCAATATCAAATTCCCACGTATCCTTGGCATTGAAGCAGTTGGTACTGTCGAGGATGCGCCAGGTAATGAATTCCGCAAAGGCGATGTTGTCGCAACCGCAATGGGTGGCCTTGGACGAGTATTGGACGGTGGCTATGCGCAATATACGTGCGTACCCGCAACATAAGCTCAAGTCATCAAGACTCAAATAGCTTGGGAAACTCTCGGTGCTATTCCTGAGATGCTGCAGACTGCGTGGGGCTCATTGTTCAGGTCACTTCGCCTTCAGAGAGGTGATCGTTTGCTCATTCGAGGAGGTACGACCTCAGTAGGGTTAGCCGCGGCAGCCATTGCCAAAAATCATGGTGCATTCGTGACAGCAACAACACGCAGGTCCGATCGTGAGAGCTTGCTACGTGCAAGTGGCGCTGACCAAGTGTTCGTCGATGATGGGTCGATTGCAGAGCAAAATCAATCCCACGAAGCTTTTGACACAGTGCTTGAGCTGATGGGTACAACAACGCTCAAGGACTCACTCCGCTGCACAAAAGACGCTGAAATTGTATTCATGACTGGCATAGTTGACGGCAAGTAGTCGCTGGAAGGATTCTCCTCAACGGACATGATCCCAACGACGGTAAATTTGACGACATACTCGGGTGGATCCGAAGATTTCATGAGTACACCACTTGAGGAGTTGGTCCAACAAATTGAGAGAGCTCAGTTGCATATTCAGATTGGCAAAGTTTTTGAACTTGATGATATTGTGGAGGCGCACCGCTACGTGGAGGAAAACAAGGCCGGCGGCAAGATTGTGGTTCTAGCATAAACGTTTAGAGAAAGTATATGAATATGGTCTTGACGTTGAGCATCATGGGATTTCGTCCAATTGACACAGGGATCTTGCATGTCACTCCACGTAGTAGATAGGTAGATGATTCGGTGGACCATCAGACAGCTCGCTTCAAGAAGTTTAGAACGGAGCAGGATTGAGTTTCACCGCCTCAACTTGCACACATGTACCTGCAAAGTTCCCCAGCCAAGACGTTGATATGATAGCTCCTTGCCATGGCACGCCTGAATCGTACGAGCTGGGACAGCAGAGTACTTTTGTACAGCGATGGCTACCTTTGTCGACAGCTCACTAACACCGTAAGAAATGCAATCAAATAAGCTATGTGGCTATCAATCCAAATCCAAATCCAATCCATTAACGATACGGTAGCAACTCGCTGCTTCGATCGTGAAATGGTGACAGCTGGTGAAGAGCGCTATAACTATTGCTCTAGGATTGGTCAGCTGCTACTTCTACACCTTTTGGCTATCTGCTTCCTCGGGTTATGTACTATCTTATGCAATCTTCCCACGCAGTGACAAAGAGTTTGAAGCACTCGATTTGGAAGCAGGCAAATCAGTGATCACCTGCCGAGTTAGGTTTCCCTTGCTGTTAAAGGACGAGCGTGCCCGGCAAACCAGACGCGAGACGTTGGCATTCCGAGACTGCATATGCTCTGTGGCAGGATCGATAAGTTTCGGAAAAGCACGGTGCCAAAGGATTGAGATAACAAGCGATGTATTCTCAATTGCTCCCGACTCTGAAGAGATCCCACAAGAAATCAAAGAACAAGATGCAAAAATACGCGAAATCAAAGTCTGGATAATTCTACAGACCAACCAGCACTACATGAGCGCTAGATAACATGTGGGGACCAGTGCGACGAAAGACGCCCACTACCTTATGCCGCAATTGCGAAAGACACTATGCCAATATTGAAAATGCGATTTGGATAGTCCGAGCCCGAGTACGTCCGGTTCACGAAACAGGGTTTCTTCTTGTCTGAGAATCCATTATCTGTACCTGCTGGTGTGAGCACCCTGCCAGTTCGTGGGCAGTACCGACAGCAGTTGAAGCGGGAATGCTGGATTCATTCGAAGCTCATCAGCCAACTCAAGCCCCGGATGTAGACAAACTGATGAACCATTGTATGTAGGCATCACTTTGTGGGAGCGTTCTGCAAAAGAGATACCATTCCGAAGCCGAGCCTGATCACTAGTTGCGCTACTCTTAGATCTCTCGACGTTCGTATACCGATCCTTTCCCTAATTCGCTACGTGTCCCATGATCTAAATTTGGTGGTGTTGGAATACGAGGTCATATAGGGGCATATGAATATTCTGGTTATTGCTGTTAGGAGGCGTGGGAGGCTATCTAGCAGGTGGAAGGTGAAAACTCTATGTACTAGCAGGCCCAGCCCTACCAGCCCTATGAGGCGGAGGTTACCAACTTCTTTTGTCCGAACAGACAATGTACTTTTTCACATTACTCTTCTGCTTAGCACGCTGAATCCGGAGAAGCTGGAACAACAACAGGAAGGCGCTATTCGAAAAAGCTGCTGGGAGAGTGCGTGACGCTTTTGAGAAGTAGTTCTAGACAGCAAGATTCAGACTTGGGTACATCATGTTGGTTGACGAATGGGCCAAAATGTGAACACACTTTGGAACAATTCTATTCAGGGTGGCCTACGAAAACCTGCGTTCGCTCCCGGTCGGGTTAGTCAGCTGTCGCCGCTCTTCTCACCCACCTTGCCTCAGGAGTCAGGACCTCAGACGTGTTTCCGTAGCTAAGCCCCTTCGGGTTAGCTACTTCCCCTAAGCCCCTTCGGGTTAGGGACCCTCTGGATGACTACGCAGCCTACGGGTAACACGTCTGAGCGTACAACCCTGTATTTTTGCCAGATATTTGTTTTAATTCAATAATACGCTCATACTTTACCGCATCAGGTAAGGCGACCGGCAAAGTTCGGTATTATTCTGAATCTAAGGAATATCTGACTGTAATTCGGGCTAATGGGCTCAGACGTGTAACAGCACCTTACGTAGTAAGCAAGAAAGCTAACCCGAAGGGGCTAGCTACAGTTACACGTCTGAGGTCCTGAGGCAACACCCACCACGCACCTTCGCGTCACCCACTGCTCACTCCAACTCACCTTTGCTCTCCCACCGCTCAGGCACTACTCCTTCCTGCTCTCTTGCGTTCCTATTCTCGTGACTCTTAGTGCATCCTACCAGCTTGAATTTGTCAAGTTTAGACGGCGAAGCCCAGCAAGATGGAGGGGAGCCCAAGCTGGCTCCCTGGGGCTCCAAGACTGGATGCAAAGCCTACGCCATGCCCTCGCCCCCGTTGTTTCGTACAAAGCCTGGCTTGCTGCCCTCGTTCTTTCTGTTTCTTCTTTCCTACCTGTCTACCGTGCTCCCATTGTTTTTGCCAATCGTCTGGCAATACGCTTTTGCTCTTAGCAAGTTATAGCTCCATGATACCTGCGCAGTCTCTCTATTGTCTCTCTCTTCTCCTCCCTCTTGTTTCGCTTTACGCTCTTCAGTCCGTCTGATTGCTCCTCTCACCGTCTCTAATGCCGAAGAAGAAGTCCCCGGAGGATTTTCTCCAGCGAGCTCGTGAGAAGGGTTCTGAGATCAACACAGAGATCGTCAACGGTACTGAAATCAAGAAGCACATTGAACCCAAGACCGATAAAAATTACGCTCGTGCCTTGGGTCTGTGGAAGGGGTAGGTCTACCGCCCTGACCTCTTACCCAATTTCAAAAGAAGCCTATTTAGCTGACACCCATCCTCACTCAAACAGATACGCGCAGACCCACCCTGACGCTGATCCGTACGACTTGAAGCCCTTGAAGGGCTTTGTGAGGACGATTGCGTACGGGATCGATGACATTTACGGCGATCCCAAGGCTGATGAGAAAACCGTCCTCCAATACTGGAAAGACTTCACGGCCGGCTAGCGAAGGCACGCTTCCCTCATACCTTCAGAAACAACCCAGTCCGTCACAAACGTCTGTATCCTTTGGCTGTGCCAGTCCTCTGTGCTCTGAGTATTGAAGCTGACCCTCATGCAGTTCATCAAGAAACCTCTGCGAATAGAGCTTGACCTTGCTCATAGAAAGAGAATTAGAAGCTACGATACCATCAACCACTTCATTCATCTGAGAACTCAGCTTTGAGAGAAAGACTGGCAGATCTACGATAAGTCATGAGTACGATTGAACATGTGGGTGAAGATTCAGCTCTATGTGTTTACTTCAGTCAGAGTGAGTGAGTATATCGAGTTCACCTGTCGTGTCGATTCTGGTCGCGAGCTCTACTACCGTGTAAGTGCAGTTCGCAGATGAAAGAGATACTCACATGAAGAATGTCATTCATGTTATGAGTCTGCATAGAGCGAATCATATGAGTGTATTCTAACTAGAAGTTCAAAGCTGAAGAAGAAAAAAGATGCAACACGTCGTGAGTTTTACCCACGAAGGCACGCTAGGCCGCTAGCGTGTCAACATCAGCTCTATACTAGTTTATGATAGTCTGACACGATCTATGTTAGGCTAACTCAAAGTGCATGATCGCAACATTATTCTTCTTCTTCATCTAGCAATGTTCTCATTGCTGCAGTTCAGTCGATCTTTCTTGAGTCAATTTCTATCTTGACTTGTTCAAATAATGTTCATGAAAGTCATTGATGACTTTCAAGCAATCTTCGAATTCACTTTTATCAATGTTGTATCAATGTAAATCAACATTGTATTCTTTTCAATTAACATGATATTGTAGTTGTTTATCTCATTTGTAGTGTCTGAAGTTCAATATGTTCTTCACTTTTCATTCATCTTTATTTTCAATCACTATAAAATCAAATGATTCATTTCATTGTTCTTTTAAAGCATCTTTTGAATTTAGTTGCAGCAAATTTGATGCAAACTTTGAATGAATCTTCATAGTCAACGACAGTTTCAGTTGATATGCATGTTCAATCTTGATCAGAATCTTAAAGAGTTTTAACATTTTATCGTTTAACTTCTTTGATGTTATGAGTGTATCAAGACTGAACAAGGCTGAAGCTTTAATCAATTTGTAATGCATGCTAGCAAGTACTCTGCATAATGATTAAAGCTAGTCAACAATCTAGTTGAAATCTGACCTAGATATGACTCAGATTTGACTTAAATATAACTCAGCATCTTTTCTCTTTTCTAGCATCTTCTAATCAGCTTCTATTGTTTTCTAGACAAACACACTTCTTTGTGTTACAAATGATCAACAGATTTCTATGATAAACACATTTCTTTGTGTTGCAAACATCTTTTAAATCAACATCTTTCTTGTGTTTCAACACGTCTTCTTTGAGACTAGCGTTGATCTGAGTAACTACTATATAAAGTGTGTTCTTCTTGTCTTTTGTATCTTCTTTCTTCTGTATTCTTAAAGTCTTAGTTATAACTATCTTTATCGATCAAACATTCTAGTCACGCACGCACTCTGATTAGTTTCTAGACATGATCTCAACATTACTTTAAGAATTCATTAATCACATAATACTGATCTCATTACTCATTCAAATTTACTTGATTGACAATAAGATGAGTATAAAGAAATTTGTATATCTGATGATTAATAACATCGAAAGACAGAACAACATCAAGAAATCAATAGAATCAACAAAAACATATGATTATGTGATTGCTAGAGAATTTATCGCTCAGTCAGTAGCATCAGTTCAAATAAATTAATAGAATTAATGATAAAGAATCTTCATTAATTGCTTGAGAATCACAAAAAATCTCTTCAAATCAGCAACATTCTTCTTTGAAAACTAAACACTTTAACAAATGATTTCACTATTTACTGTTAAGCATCATCATTCGCTTGATCATCAAAATCTTCATCATGATTCAATCATCTGTGAATATTCAACTTGATTTCTTAAAGAGTAATCAAAGTCTTGATTCAGTCATTTATCTCAAGTTATCTTCTCATTTATCAAAATTTCTAAGAACTGACTTTGTACAAAAACATCATTAATTCTTGTCTCATTCTCAAACACTTAATGAATTTCTGAAAGTCTCTATTCTCTGAAATATCAAAAATGTAAAGCAGTTACAACACTGAGTCAAACAAGACTCAGAAGTTTTTCTAGAAGATTTAAACAATCTTCAAACTCAACGAAATTTAAATGTAGAAGCTTGTGAGTTATTTGATAGAATACTCAGTGAACAGATATGAAAAACTTGTTTCGAAGAAATTGATCAAGCAAAAAAATGATTGAATCTAAATCTTAAAAAGCTTCAAGATCAGATGATGAAACTACAACATTGACTGCAATTGACTAAAGAAGATACATTTACTTCTTTCATCATGTTCAATTTATTCAAGCGATTTCAAAAGCTTTCAAATTCATTTTTATTTACTGATGAAACAGAATTTTTCTGAAATGATTGATAAGAAAAGATTTGTGACAAGCTAGAAATCAACGTCAATCATTTCAATACTGATAAAGTTATATTGATTTATATTTACTTCAGAATTGATGAAAATGCAGTCAAAGCTACTTTAGCTTGATATCAACATGATTCATTGAATTTCTATAAAATAATCAATGATTTGTTAAATGAACTTGCTCAGCTATATGATGATTTCGACAAAGAGACAAACTTTCAAAAAGAATATGCTAATTTTATTCAAGAAAAGAGCAAATTCAGCAACTTTTATTTGATATTTCAACGTCTGTTTTTCTATTTAGAGTATCACGAAAAGCAATTGATCATTGATTTACAAGATAAGATAGTCTATCATCTTCATGCAGCTTGAAGTAGTCAGCTGATTCAGTCAGAATCTTTCAATGAAATTTGTAGTTATCTGATTCATTTGAACAATGAGCATAAAGTCATGAATGACATCAAAGAAAAGAAATTCTTGATCAAAGTCAGAAAGCAAGTCATTTTTGCTGAGAAATGAGATTCATTAAATCTCTATAGAAAGATCGAAGTCACTACATTCGTTGATCATTCAAAGTTGCACGATGTGATTTTAACTAACGTCAAAAACATTTATCTACAAGCTAAAATCTGTTTCATCTGTCACAAATCAGATCATACTTCTAGAGAGTGTTCTGATCAATCGAAAGTCAATGCATTAAAAGATGACAAGTTTAATCAATTTACATTGAACTCTGAGTTCAATTCTGATTCAAAAAACTAACTATTTCTTTCAGAATCATCAAAGAGATAGAGATCATATCTTTGTGCAGTCAAATCAAAATTCTATTGAAAGAAAACTATTTTGAAAAGTCATTTCTAATCAATGCTTCTTTTATCTCTCAGAGCAATTCTTTCAGTCTTCATTCTTTGATAAATAGTGATTTTATCATCTACATGCTGATACATAACAAGCTAGTCAATAAAGTATGTCAGAAACTTGAAATACAATCTATATTACTAGCAAAAGAGAAGTTAATATGAGACTATAATGAGAAGTTAGTTAAAAAGACTATTACTCATAAGATTCTACTCAATCTTACGATTGAAAGTCATAAGAAATTGACTATGTCAATGCTGATAGCTGATATCAAGCATTATGAAACTATATTAAGCAAATTCTGAATGAATAAAAATGAAATATTATTGAACATGAGACATGATACTATCGTATTCTCTGATCAATTAAATACTTCTATTTCGATTTTTTCAATTTCGTCAAATACAAAGTACTCAAGTTGATCGCGATCAACTTTGATCTCTTCAGCAGCTCACAGCAAAATCTCTAAGATGTTCAAGCACTCAGTTTCATTCATTCAGAAAGAGTCATTCTTGATTCAAAACATAAACGTCACTTCTTTTCAAGCACTAGTAAAACGAAAAAAGAAGAATTAAACAGAGATTTTTGCTATGTTCATTGAAGACATCAATAGAAAAATCGTCTAAAATACTCAATGCAAACTAAATGTCATAAACGTTTTTTCAGTCAATGAAATGACTCAGAATTTAGAAGATATTAAAGTCAAGTTATCATTGAAATATCAGAATTTTCTAGATGTTTTTGATCGAGCTCAAGCAGACAAGCTATTGTCTCATTGTTTGTATGATCATAAGATAGAACTTACTAGTGACGCAACGTCATCTTGTTGTCGAGCATATTGAATGTCTTTTTACAAGCTTCAGAAAGTAAAGAAATATCTGAACAAGAATCTTTTCAAAGAATTTATAATCTTTAGCAAAGCTTCGTATTTCTCACTTATTCTGTTCGCTTTAAAAGCAAATGAAGATCTATGATTCTGCGTTAACTATCAAAAGCTCAATGCTATTATCAAAAGAAATCGCTATTCTCTATCACTCATAAATAAGATGATCAACAAAATAGTTGATTGCAAGCATCTGACTTAATTAGATATCATTTCGACTTTCAACAAACTGCGAATGCATTCTAATAGTGAGAATTACACTATCTTTATCATTGCTTTAGAAGCATACAAATCAAAGATGTTATCTTTTAAACTTATCAATGATTCTGTCTTGTTTCAGCAATATATGAATGATATTCTTTGAAACTTTCTAAATGACTTTTGTCAAGTCTATCTAGACAACATTCTGATCTACAGCAAAACTCAACGAGAACATTGACAACATGTCAAGATAATATTAAACCGTTTACAAGAAGCTGATCTACAAGTAAATATTTGAAAGTGCGAATTCAACGTAGAAGAAACTGTCTTCTTAGAAGTCATAGTTTCAGAACAAGATCTTTGTATAAATTCTATCAAAGTGAAAGTCATAGTCAACTGAGCTATGTTGATCAATCTAAAAGAAATTCAGAGCTTCGTGAGATTCATTAACTTCTATCGTTGTTTCATTAAAAACTTCTTGAAGCTAGTCAAATCGTTCATTCAATTAACTAGAAAAGACACATCTTTTGTTTGAAACAAAGTCTGTGTTCAAGCTTTTGATGATTTAAAAAAACAAGTCAGCTCGACTTCAATCTTATGACATTTGAATTTAAAACAACAGACTATTCTGAAAATCAATGCATCTGACTACGTCAAAGATGAAATACTATCACAGTATAATGATGAGAATGTTCTTTACTCAGTAGCATTCTACAGCAAGAGCATGATTTTCGCTGAATGCAATTATCATATCTATGACAAGAAATTACTAGTCATTATTCAATGTTTTGAACATTGAAGACTTGAGCTAGAATGCACAGAGCTGTTCATTCAAATGTTCATTGATCATCAGACTTTAAAGATCTTTATGAAAAACAAACAGTTAACTCGATGTCAAGTCAATTATCTAGACATTCTATTCAAGTTTAACTTTCAGATCATTTTTCAATCAGACAAAATAAACATTAAAGTCAATGCTTTAATCAGAATGTCTCTGATCAATGTCTCTGAATCAACTCAACATATCAAAGATCACTATCAAATCATTCTGACACTTGATAAAGTAGATATTCTAGCTATTGAATCTGAAGTTGATCTTTATCAGTGAATAAAAGATGTCAACAAGATGAACGAGCTTTGCAATGAGTATAAACAAGCTATAAGCGAAAACAAGCTCAAGTTACATAGCACTGAATTGAAGCATTGCAAGATCATTGACGACGTTCTGTTCAGAAAGAAACTACTGTGAGTTTCTGAGAATATGCATACAAAATTACTAAAGAAAATTCATGATCAGTCTTTCATTTCTCACTCTGACAATCGAAGAACTACTGATCTAGTTCAACGTTTCTACTATTGATCAGATCATCAAGCAATGATTAAACGTTACATTCAAAACTGTCATGTTTGTCAACGAAGCAAGACATCTAGAAATAGCATTAATGAACTTCTTTATTTTCTGTCAATTTCACAGAAACGCTGAAAAGATATAGCTATGAACTTCATTACTGAACTATCTCTATCGAAAGATTATAACGTTATTTGCATAATCATATGTCGTCTCATCAAGAAACATCACTATGTCTTTTGTCATTGAGAAGATGATGACATCTCAGTTGAAGAAATGATTTGAATCATGCTATAAAACGTCTATTGACTTCATGATCTATTTAGTTCTATTGTTTCAAACAGAGACTTTCAATTCATATCAATTATGTGACAAAGTCTTTGCAAGTGACTAAAAATCACGATTAATTTATCAACAGTCTATCATTCTGAGATCAATGATCAATTGAAACGAGCTAATCAAAATGTTGAACGCGAATTAAGAATTTACTGTAACTACATGCAGAACGACTGAGCAAAATGACTATCAATGATAGAATTCAGCGAGAATTTCAATATTTTCTTGATCATCTCAATGACTTCATTCTACTTCAATAAGAATTTTCACTCACGAATGAGTTTTGATTCAAATACGACTAATTATGAAACTATTCATGAGCATCTTGAAGCTAAAAAAGCAGATGATATTATTATTTGAATGAAAGAACTTCTTATCTTCGATCATCAGCAATTGAAAAAGACGAAGCAGATCATCAAAGCTCAAATCAATAAACATAAACGAGATGTCATCTATGAAGTAAACGACTGAGTTTAATTATTCTCTAGAAACATAAAGACAATTAGATTATGTAAGAATTTGAAAGACAAACAGCTAGAATCTTATTAAATCACTGTCAAAGTTGAGATTTTCTATCATCTTCGTTTATTGATAAGCATGAAGCAGCTGCATTCAATGTTCAGTTCAAAGCTATTACATTCTTGTTTTGACAATCTCTTATCAGAACAGCATTCAGAATCATTTAAATCTCTCACTATTGAAGATGATGAGTATTGAAAGATAGATAACATTTTGAACTTTAGACGTTATCGAGGTTGAATACAATACAAAGTCAAATGAACAAGACTAGATTGAAACAACGAATGATACTATGTCAACAAAGAAAAATTCGAGAAATCGAAAGAAGTTCTAGTTGAATTTCATAAGCTTTATTCAGACAAGTCATACTAAATTGAAAAACAGTGGAAAATTTTTTGCGTTTCATTTATTCTATTCATGCAAACATGAATTTTTGAAGAAAAGAGTAATGTTATGAGCGTATCAAGACTGAACAAGACTGAAGCTCTAATTAATTCACAGTGCACGCTAGCGAGTATTCTGCGTAATGATTAAAGTTAGTCAACGATCTAGTCAAGATCTGACCTAAATCTGACTCAAATTTGACTCAGATATGACTCAGCATCTTTTTTCTTTTCTAGTATCTTCTAATCAGCTTCTATTATCTTTTAGATAAACACACTTCTTTATATTACGAGTAGTCAACAGATTTCTAGATAAACACATTTCTTTGTGTCACAAATATCTTTTGAACCAACATCTTTCTTATGTTTCAACACGTCTTCTTTGAGACTAGCGTCAATCTGAGTAACTACTATATAGAGCATGTTCTTCTTGTCTTTTGTATCTTCTTTCTTCTGTATTCTTAAAGTCTTAGTTATAACTATCTCTATCGATTAAACATTCTAGTCACGCACGCACTTTGATTAGTTTCTGAGCATGATTTCAACATTTAAATAATAATCTCTTTTGATCAGAGCATTCAGTTTTCAATAATCTATGCAAAAGCAAAGACTATCATCTTTCTTTTCAACAAATAGTATTGATGAAGCGAAGAAAGCTTTGCTGAGTGTAATAAACTTTTTCTTCAAGTTCTTTTTTAAATACTTCTTAATCTTCTGCAACTTGTGACTCAACATGAGATACAATTGACTTTTAGAAAATTGATTCTCATCTTTTAATTCAATCTTATGATCATATGATTAATGCAAAGGCAACTGCGTTGTCTTTTCTCTATCAAAAACATTCAGAAAGTCGTGATAAACTATCAAAAGCTTCTTCTTCAGTTCATTTAATGACATGACAGAAGTCATTTCATTCAGTTTCGCGAAATCTTCGACTGAGCTAAGCGCTTTGTTGATTTCACTAATGATCAAGAAGAAGATCTTGATCTTCTTATTCTTGACTAAAGTTCAATATGCAACAACTTCGATCATGACAATATTAATGAGTTTCTTTTTCTCAGTTGACTGAAAGAAGCGAAGTTGATTGAGATCAACTTGAGTGCTTTGCTTTGTTATAAGAGTAGATTCAATGAATCTATTTACTGATTTCTGATTCAGAAATCTCTTCAAAATGATTATTAATATAATAATTGAGTTCAAGTTCTTTTGTTTCATTTTGCAGATTTCATTTGACTCAGATCTGTGAAATGATGATTGACTGCTTGCTTTTGAAACAACATATTTTAATGTTCAAATCTTCAATGATAATATTAATTAATTGTTTGCAGAATCTATCAAAATTTGATTTCTTTTCAATCAAAGATTTTCAATGATTATTTTGTGCTGATCTAGATGAGTTATTAATAAAAACATTATTTCATTCTTGTGTTCTTGAATCATGATTGATGTATACAGAGCGTGTGTAATCAACTTTCAATCAGAAGTTTCATCATACAATTGAATTAACTTTGATTTTGACAGCGATATTGACTGAATATCAAAGCGTTCACATAACTCTGACATCAAAGATTTATCAATGAAAGTCATGTCAATGACTTCAGTATTTATCAGAGCGAAAGATCTGAATATCTTTTCTAAACTACTTAAGATGACATTAACAGTGAACAACTTGAAATCAAATGAATTATCAGACATGCTAATGAAACAAAATATGAGTATATCATTCTCAGTCACTACTTTGACGAAAGCAGATCGTTTTTCAAATTCGCAGCGATCTCATGCACTTAAGTCGTCTTGAAACAATCATATGCTTTATGTTTTGACTTCTTGCATTTGAAGCAGAGTTTTTTCTTAAACAACTCTTTCTGAATAAAGTCAAGATTCAATCTTCTGAGTTTCTTTCACGCAGAGACTGATGACGTAGATCAAGCAGACAAAGCGCTAGCGACAGAGCGAGCAGCTGAGATTGCTGAAACTTTAATGATTGATTGAACGTTCAATTCAGTCAATCTAACATCGACTTGCATGCAGATGTCAATAAACTCATTCAAATTCGTGATTCATTCATTGAACATTGCTCGTTGAAGATCTGAGCTGATCTTATGCTGAAAATTATCTAGTAAAGTCTCATTATTGTACTTTAGTTCTGCGCTGAATCTTTGAAATTTCATTCAAATTTCATGAAAGAAGATCTTGTTTTAATACAGCTTCAAGTACTGTCGTTGAGTCGTGTGATAATGATTGAAATCATCATACATTTTATCAATGATCAATAGTACTTCTTCAACTTCTAGAAACAAGTTCAAGAAGATATTTTGCATGCAAGAAGCTATGTGCTTGATTGCAGCTTCACTGACTTGACTTTCAAAGTAAACAATCTTCAACTCTTTGATAGAAAAGTGATTCTTGTTTGCCTTCAGCTTATTTCACATTCGCGATAGTCAATTATTTACATTCTGCAATGAATCTTCAAACAGTGAAGAGTTCAATAATTTGATCGATTTCAAGAAACAATCTTCAGAAATCAAAGTGCTTTGTTGACTTAATGCAGTTTTTAAATGATGTATAATCACATTCTTGTCTTTCATCTTTTTCTGCAGACGCGTCTGCGCAGCTTTCAATGTGATGTTTATCTCGTTGACATCTTCTAACATCTGAATTATGTCATTGTGAATCTCGATTTCAATGTTGTGCTGTTGACATATGTACTTGATAAAGACAATGATGTCATCTGCTTCATGAATGCTTATTCAAGCATTCAGTTCAGTGCTGATGCTGATCTTGATCATTTCGTGATTAAAAAGCAACATGTTCATGTTCTTTTCTTCTGTATCTGATGATGCATTCGTGTCTTCTTCTTCTGATGCTGTTCAATTCTGTGATAGAAGTGATTTTCTTCTAACATTTTGAAAGTCATAACAAGCAATGCTTACTGATTCTGATTCTGTGCTTCTAGTCATGATATGAATAGAAAATTGCTGATTGAGATTTTAATGTTACTTTATCAAACTTTCTGAGTTCAAGTACTGCTGAAATTTCTGATTTCTGATGACGAGCTCAATAAAGAGTTAGTCAAGAGTAACGTGTTCATGTTCTTCAATTCTGATTCTATCGAAATTTCTGATTTCAAATCAAGATTCTTCTTTAGAAATTTCTGATTTTTATCAAGCTTTCTGAACTCAAGTTCTGATTTTGCTATTGAAATTTCTGATTTCGACTTCTGATTTGAGTTGTGTAACTTGTTTTTATATCATCTACACATCAATAGCAAGATTAATAAGCTTTGAACTAATGTTATGAGTCTGCATAGAGCGAATCATATGAGTGTATTCTAACTAGAAGTTCAAAGCTGAAGAAGAAAGAAGATGCAACATGTCGTGAGCTTTACTCACGAAGACACGCTAGGCCGCTAGCGTGTCAACATCAGCCCTATACTAGTCTATAATAGTCTGACATGATTTATGTTAGACTAACTCGAAGTGCATGATCGCAACAATTCACTAAGATCATGTTAAATAGAATATGATCTTTAAAGTCTTTCAAAATGAACACAAGCAAGTCAAATTCATTCTACAAATTGTACAAGATGTCAAGAATATGATCTTGACGTCAGAAAAAAGATTTGTCTTCTGAATATTCAAGATCTTTATGTTGACACATCTTTTCTGACACTTGACTTGATATACAGATCAAAACATTCAATACATGAGAGTCTGAAGTCATGATCACTTTTCTGCAATTCAATGCTCATGATGCTAGTCAGAGTCATTGCAGATAATGCTTTTTAAAACTACAATACTATGAAAGAATTGTTGACTATCAAATCTTCGAAGAACGAAATGTATCATCTTTGACAGAATGAAAATGTTCGTGACAAGCTTTTTTTCTTTGTCATCTCTTCTGAAGAGATGAAAAAGATCGACACGTTCAGCAGATGTCTGAGATGTCAAAATCATGCTTAAATAATACAATCAATGAAGATCAAAGTTGATAATGCTTGATCTTTAAAGATAGCTATAACTGAATATTAAGAATACAGAAGAAGATTGATATAAAAGCTTTTATTTATGTAATGTTCAGAGACTGCGCTAGACTTGAAAGAAATGTGTTTATGACATGAAAAGAAGATGATGTAGATGAACAAAATGTTGATGAAAGAAAAGAATGTTGAGAAAGAAAAAAGATGTTGAGTCATATTTGAGTTAAACCTGAGTCAGATCTCGATCAGATCATTGACTAGCTTTAATCATTATGCAAAGTACTCGCTAGCATGCATTGCGAATTGATTAAAGCTTCAGTCTTGTTCAGTCTTATCAATCTTGATACACTTATAACATTATTCTTTTCTTTAAAAATTCATGTTCGCATGAATGTAGTTTCTTTGCTCACTTTTGTTGATAATTATTTCGATATTTAGCGCAGTTTGCTTAAATATAGCTTATGAAATTCGTTCAAAACTTTCTCTGAGTCATTGAATTTTTCTTTATCAACATAGTATCATTCATCGTTTCTATCTAGATCTTTTTATTTGACTTTGTACTGTATTCAATCTCAATAGCATCTGAAATTTAATATATTATTTATCTTTCAATGTTCATCATCTTTAATAGTGATTGATTTGAGTGATTCTGAATGTTGTTCTGATAAAGAATTTTCTGAATATGATCATAGTAGCTTTGAGCTGAACATCAAATGCAAATGCTTTATACTGACTGATAAATGAAGATGATAAAAGATACTCACTTTAGCAATGATTTGATATGAGTTTAGTTGTTTGTCTTTTAAATCTTTGCAAAGTCTCATTGTCTTGACATTTCTGAAAGATAGTCAAACTCAATTATTTACTTCATATGTGATGTCTCATTTATGTTTATTGATCTGAACTTCAATGATTAGCTTCGTCTTTTTCAATTATTAATGATCAAAGCTCAGTAGCTTTTTCATTTGAATGACAATATCATTTGCTTTTTTAGCTTCAAGTTGTTTACAAGTTGTTTCATAGTCAGTCATATCTGAATCAAAATTCATTCGAGAATGAAATTCTTTATTAAAGTAGAAGAGAATGATTAAAGTGATTGAGAAAATATTGAAATTATTGCTGAATTTCATCATAGATATTCATTTAATTCAGTTGTCTTGCATGTAATTGCAGTATGTTCTAAGTTTGCATTCAATGTCTTGATTGACTTGTTTCAATTGATCATTGATTTCAAAATGATAGATTGTGAATAGACTAACTGTGATTCTCAGTCACTTGCAAAGATTCTTTCACATAGTTAATATGAATTGAGAGTCTCTGTCTGAAACGATAGAACTGAGTAAATCATGCAGTCAATAGACGTTTCATAGCATGATTCAAACTGTTTCTTCAGCTGAGATATCATCGTCTTCTTAATGACAGAAAACATAGTGATGTTCTTTGATGAGATGACATATGATCATGCAAATGATGTTATAGTTTTCTGACGAAAATAGTTCAGTAATGAAGTTCATAGTTATATCTTTTCAACGTTTCTGTGAAATTGAAAGAGAATGATAAAGTTCATTGATGCTATCTTTAGAAACTTTGCTTCGCTAACAAGCATGATAGTTTCAAATGTATCATTAAATAGTAACTCAATGATCTGATCAATAGTAGAAACGCTGAACTAGATCAATGATTCATTTATTGTCAAAATGAAAGATTAAAGATTGATTATGCACTTTTTGTAGTAATTTCGTGTGCATGTTTTTAGAAATTCATAGTAAATCTTTTCTAAATAAAATGTCATCAATGATTTCGCAATTCTTTAGTTTAGTGATATGAAATTTGAGCTTGTTATCATTCATAGCTTATTTATATTTGCTGCAAAACTCATTTATTTGATTGATCATATATACTCATTGATAGAGATTTGCTTTTGATTCAACAGATAAAACATTAACTTTATCAAAGATTAAAATAGTCTGAAAATGATCTTTAAGTTTTTAAGCTGATTCAGAGATGTTCATTAAAGACATTCTGATTAAAGCATTGACTTTAATGTTTATTTTGTCTGATCTAAAAATGATCTGAAAGTTGAACTTCAATAGAATGTTCAGATAGTTGACTTGTCGTTAACTCAACTATTTGTTTTTCATAAAGATTTTCAAAGTCTGATGATTGATAAATATCTAAATGAATAGTTTAATGCATTTTAATTCAAGTCATCAGTGTTTGAAGCATTGAATAATGACTAGCAATTTCTTGTCATAGATGTGATAATTGATTTTAGCGAAGATTATGCTTTTGCTGTAGAAGATCATTGAATGAAGAACTTTCTTGTCATTGTACTGAAATAATATTTCATCTTTTACATAGTTCAAAGCATTGATTTTCAGAATAGCTTGTCGTTTAAAATCAAAGTGACGAAGTACTGAGATTGAGTTGACTTGTTTCTTTAGATTGTTAAAGATTTGAACACAGATTTTATTTCAAACAAAAGACATGTCTTTTCTAGTCAGCTGAGCGAATGATTTGACTAGCTTCGAGAAGTTCTTAATGAAACAATGATAGAAGTTAACAAATCTCACGAAGCTCTGAATTTCTTTTAGATTGATTGAAGTGATTTAGCTGACTATGATTGTTACTTTGCTGAAATTCATACGAAGATTTAGTTCTGATACAATGATTTCTAGAAAGACAGTCTTTTTTACATTAAATTCGCACTTTTGAATATTCATCTGCAGTTTAGCTTCACGTAGTCGACTCAATACTAGTTTGACATGATCTCTATGTTTCTTTCTCATTTTGCTATAAATGAGAATGTCATTTAAATAAACTTGGCAAAAGTCATTCAAAAAGTTTCATAAAATGTCATTCATATATTGCTAAAAGAAGATTGATTTATTAATCAGTTCAAATGATAACATCTTGTATTTATATGCTTCTAAAGCAGTGATAAAAGTGATGTAATTCTCGCTATCAAGATGCATTTGCAGTTTGTTGAATGCTGATATGATGTTCAATCTAATCAGATGTTTGCAATTCATTATTTTATCAATGATTTTGTCTATCAATGATAGAGAATATTTATTTCTTTTGAAAATGACATTTAGCTTTTGATAGTTTTCACAGAATCGAAGATCTTCATTTGCTTTAAGAATGAATAAAACGAGAAAGAAATAGAAAGTCTGACTGAGAGTAATGAATCTCTTCAACAGATTCTTATTTAAGTACTTCTTTACTTTCAGAAGTTTAATAAAGAACATTTGATAAACTCAACAGCAAGAAAACATTGAATCATTGATAAGTTCAATTTTATGATCATAGAAGTAATGAAAGAATAGTTTATTTGATTAAACTTAATCAAAAACATCTAGAAACTCATGATATTTCAATGATAGTTTCGCTTTAATATTTTGCAAATTCTGAGTCATTTCATCAATTAAAGAGACGTTTAAAGCATTCAAATTGCACTGAGTATTATACGCGATTTTTCTATTAATGTTCATCATGAATAGAGCAAAAACTTCGATCTTGTTCTTTTTTAAACAATTCAACAATGTTTTGAATGAAGCGACATTTTTACTTTGAATTGAGAATGACTCTTTCTGAGCAGTGATTGAAATGAGTCGTTTGAGCATCATAAAAGTCTTAGTCTGAGTGATTGAAGAGAGCAAAAATAATCATGATCAACTTAAGTGCTTTGAATTGAGAGAGATTAAAAAAAACAGAAATAAAAGTATTTAATTGATTCAAAAAAAACAATGATGTTATTTTGCATATTCAGTAATATTTCATTTTTATTCATTCAAAGCTAAAAACAATCACAACGCACGCATCACAAATTTTGAAAAAGAGCATTACAAACAAGACAGAGTGAATCTAGAAGATGATTGAATGACGATGAATTGCATGAATCGCAGCAATGCTGATTCGAAAACGATTGCAAGCGACGTTGATTCATTGCAAGAAAACAGAGATGCAGAGTTGAAACACTCACGTGATGATGAAGAGAACGTTGCTAACATTATTGATCTACTAATAAAGATATCAACGTTAGAGAAAGAGAAGAGCAAAGATCATTCGTGAAAAAAGATAGCATTGAAGCTGATTCGACGTCTTTGACTCGACTCAGAAGAAAAACATCACGCGAATCAGAACGCGTTCATCGCGAAGAATGTACAGAAACTGAAAACATCAGTTCAACTGCTTAACAAGCAGTTGCATACACAGAAAAACACACGTCTTTCAACGAAAATCACGTCATGAGCGAACGTGACAAGAGAAGAAATAGCGACGAGAGAGCAACGTCTCAGAGATGACTCGTCGTCGCTTCGCAAGAAACGAGAAGTCATGATTAAGATAATGAACAGAAGAGAAATAGAAGAGATACAGAAGAAGTTGATTGAACAGATTCTACAGAGAATTGCAGACGTGTCGACAGGTCAAAGAAATCTAATCGTGTCACTTCGCAAGCTGAGCAGCGATAACATTTTCCTTCACGCAATTAGCTCAAATGCTTGAGCAAATCTGAAAAAGACTCAGACGTGAGCAAAAGAAATCGCGAGTTTGACACGCGTAGCACGTTGAATCTTCGCAGTGCTGACACATGAAGTACGCACTACAATAGACATGAGCAATCAAGAAAAGATCATTGAAAGACTGATAAAAGATAACGCGAGACTTTATGAAGATCTGAAAGTTCTAAGAATAGTCTGACTCAAGAAGATAGCAGATAGCGAAAAGACTCATTCATCACTCATCGTAGAGATCGCGATCGAAGCGATGACAAATCAACTAATGAACGTGAGCATGCTGAACTTGTATCAAGAATGTGCATGCAAGCTATTTGAAAAGAACTGTTGCATCACACAGTGCTTCAGATGTCACAAATTTGATCACATGATTAAAATCTGCAGAAAGAATCAGCGCTGCGAAAAATGCGCAGACAAGCATCACATAGAGAAGTGTGTGATGTCTTCGAATAGAAGACGTTGCGTCAACTGCAACGAAAATCACGAATTCTGAAGACGCATCTGTCTCAAGTGACGACAGCAGATGAAACAAGCGTTCGAAATCTATAGAAATAAATCGTTCAGATACTCTGAGATGTCTAAATACAATTGCACACTCTTCTCGCTGTTTCTGAACTCTTTAAATTCAACGAACTCTTCAGATTCAACGAATTCTTTTGATTCAATGAATTTCTCGAGCTCAGCAACAGTCATGCTGAAAATACGCAGTTGAATCGCTGATGAATCAGCTTGACAGATAGTAGAGATCAAGAAGAGACAAGTCAATCTTTTCTCTTGCGTGAGTAGTGACTCAGACGAGACGACATCTGAGCAGATTCAGAAACATTCAATCAGAAAGTGAGAAAGATCATCGATGATCAAAAGCATACAAAGAGTTTTCTCATTGCAGAGTCAACAATAGTTATGAATAACTCTATGACGAAACAGTCTTTTCTACGAATTCTACAGTACAACATCAGAAAATCATTAAGAATTCAAGAATCGTTTCTAATTAACAGAAAAGTTCGCGAATTCAACATAGTAACTATACAGAAGCAAGATTGCAACAACAACGACTTGCAGTCATTTAGCACAGCACACAACTTCTTTCATCTAGTGAAAAACTCGTCATCTTAATCAAGAACATGCATATATGTTAACAAATGTTTAAGACTCGATCAATGAATAGTAGAAACAGCTGAGTCAGACATTTGCTCAATCAGAATATTAACTTGCAACACAGACAACGAAACGCAGACGTTAAGACTTCTAAACGTTTACAACTCATGCTCACTGTCTACTACATTCACAGAGAGATCTTTAGTCATTTCTCGTTTGAACGAACTACTCAAGAATAACTGCAAACAACTGATCATAGAAGATTTCAATCTACATCATTCTCACTGAGAGAAACGAAGATGCTTCACTCGTCATACAACGACTGATACTCTACTAAACGTCATTACAAATGCAAGACTGAAATTATTACTGAAATCAGACACTATTACTCGCGAAGCTCACAATCAATTTACGACGATTGATTTAGTCTTTAGCAGCGAGAAAATACAGTTCATGATATGCAAGTGCAAGATACGAATCGATCTGCATCAGAGATCAAATCATCTTTCGATTATCACAGAGCTATGTCTACAAACAATCTCAGTGCAATTCTCGACTTGATGACTTTGAAAGAAAATGAATACAGAAGCATTGAATGCTTATCTGCAAATATATTTATCTTTGAAACGCTCTCTAGACAACAAGACTATGATGAATGACAGAGTGTGCAAGATTATCAGAGTGCTATAGAAGATCATCAAGAAATCTACTCTCTTGACAAAGTCATCAAATTAAGCAAAAGACTTTTGAAATCAAAGCTGCTTCGAAGTAGTAATGAAATCAAGACGACTGCAAATCATATGAAAAACGCAAGACACATTGAAAGCATGAAATGAATATCTGAAGCACAACGATTATAAAAACAAGATCATTCGACAAATGAAATGCGCACACTTCAGAACACAAATGCATGAGCTGAGCGAAGCACTCAAATCAATATGACGCTTTGCAAAATGAGCTAGAATCGAAAGTCAGCTATCTAAAAAGCTTTCTCAGTTTTCGTCACTGAAGCGAAGCGACATCGATCATATGACAACGACGTTCGAGGAAAAAATCGAGATACTGCGAGAAAAGTTCTTTTTCTCATCTTCTCAAGCGAATGTCAGCGACATTGCAGAATCATTCATATCTCTGACAGTCTCATTCAATTCACGCATCACAGAAGATGAAGTGAAGCAGACAATCAGACGAGTAAAAGCAGACAAAGCGTCGAGCGCTTCAGATATTTCAAACAGAGCGCTTCAAGCGAGTCTTGCAGAACTGATCTCAGTACTGACGAGTTTATTCAATGCATGCATAATACACAAGTATCATTCAAAGCAGTTCAAAAAGACTCAGACAATAGTACTACGCAAATTGAAGAAAAGTGACTATATCAATTTGAAGACGTATCGACTCATTGCTTTGCTCGATATCATGAGCAAAGCGCTGAAGTCGATCATGATCAAAAGACTGAGTGACATAGTTGAGACTCATCACATGCTATCAAATGCTCAAATGAAAGCGAGACGCAAGCAATTCGTGATCTCGACGTTAGATCTACTAGTAGATCAAGTTCACACAGTGTGAGACTGTGAAATCAAATATGTGATCTTCATGCTAAGCTTAGACGTCGTCGAAGCGTTTGATCGAGTCTCACACATCAGACTTCTGCACATGCTGAAAATGAAAAGAACGTTAAGCTACATAATTGAATGAACACGCAGCTTTCTAGAGAATCGAGAGACGTCGCTAATATTCGATGAACAAACGAGCGACATGCGCGAGATAAACGCAGACATATCGCAGAGATCTTTCATTTCATCGATTCTCTTTCTATTCTTCAACGCAAGTCTAATTGAAAAATGCGAAGCATTGAGAATTAAAATCGAAGTGCTTGACTTCATAAACGATATTAACATTCTAGTCTACGACAGATTCACTGAAGAAATCTGCAGAACACTGAGCAAAGCACACGACGTCTGCGCGGAATGAGCTTGCACTCATGACGCAACGTTCGCACCAGAAAAGTATGAGCTTACGCATTTCACTAGAAAATCGAAGAGATTCAACATGACGACTAGCATACAAATAGAAAGCTCAGTTATCAAATCAAAATCAGACGTACGAGTTCTAGAGATGCAACTGAACACGAAACTGCAATGAAGCGCGCATCTTCGACAAATAAAGACGAATCACGTCACAAGAATGCTGACACTTAGTTGTCTTGAAGTCTTCACATGAGAAGCTATCTTCACAAAAGCGAGGCAAGTATACTCAGCAGTAGTGAGATCAGAAATTGCATTCGAAGCGTCAGTCTGACATCAGCGCAGCAAGAAAAATGAACTGTCAAGCAAAGAACGCAGGCTAGAAACACTTCAAAATCAGACTCTGCATCACGTAGCAGAAGCATTCAAAAGATTAAACATCGAAACTCTAAAGACAGAAACATACACGAGTTCGCTACATGTTCATTTGAACATGCTACAGAACAAGATCACGCTACACAGTCGAGTCAACGATCGAACGCAAGAGATCAGACAAGCATGCAAACTAATACGCGTTCGTTTGACGAAAGTTAATCGCGTCATTTCTCGCTCACTCGTCATCAAGAAAATAGTACTTCTGAATGTCTTCATTCAAGAAGATGCAAAGATACAGTCGAGACGCAGATGATACACTCTCTTCTTCACAACGATTTCAACAAGCGATAGCATCGCAATAACGCAGTATCACAAAGATCAATGAAATCAACGATGAGAAAAGTACAGAGAACGCGTCGCAGATGTCAACGCAATCTCAGCACAAAGATCGCATCTGAGCAATAAGATGATAAAGATGCGTGATGATCTTCAGAAAGCAGAAAGCACTCTCGCAATACAAATCAGAATTAAACGCATAGATCTGAATGCTTATCTGCACTCTAGAAACATTTCAGGCATGAATAGCTCGCGATGCGACTGCGAATGAAGTCATCAGACGACGAAGCATGTACTCATGCACTGCTCAAACTGATCGCATCTGCGATCAAGAATGCTACAAGATGTCGACTTCTTAAACTATTGAATAATCGTTGTCATCACGAAGAGTCTCAAAGCAGTAGCGAAGATAATGATGAAAACGAAGCTCTTGAAGCAATTTAAAGTGACTAGAACACTCGTTCTTTAACGTGCAATCAACGCGAACAAATTTGATACATAGTCTCAAAACTCATTGTTTTGACTGCGTAAAGCAGTCGTGTAGACTGCGAGTAATTTTCTACCTCAGAGAATTTTGTTCACTCGATACAGATAGCATAGAGTTTCTCATGAGTCGATCTAATCGATGTCACAAGAGTGTATGAATTTATTATTATTATTATTATTATTATTATTATTATTATTCATTCAAAGCTTACTCAATATGACTTCATGATGATCAATATCAGCTATTAACATTGATACAATTAATTTCTTATGACTTTTGATGATGAGATTGAATAGAATTTTATGAGTGATGATCTTCTTAAATATCTTTTCATCATAATCTTTTATTAGCTTCTCTTTTATCAATGATATAAATTGAATTTTCAGTTTCTTGCATACTTTATTGACTATATTGAAATGTATGATCATGTAAATGACTGAATCACTGTTTATTAAAGAACAAAGATTGAAAGATCATTTCAAAGAGTTGAGATGAGCATCAATTAAAAACGACTTTTCAAAGTAATTCTCTTTCAATAGAATTTCATCTAGTTTGCACAAAAATATAATCTCTATTTCTTTAATGACTTTTGAAGAGATGACTAGTTATTTGAATCGAAATTTGAATCAAAATCAAAATGATCATATTCATTGTTCACTGCATTAATTTTAGTGAGTCGATCAAGACACTTTTTAAAGCTATGATCTGATTTATGACATATAAAACAAATTTCAACTAGAACGTTTACTTCTTTGACGCTAGTTAAAATCGCGTCATGCAACTTTAACTGATCAGACTTTGAATGATTGATTGATTAAGTGATAATAATCACTTTATGAAAGATAGTTTTTGAAAAATCATTAATGCATTTGAGCTTGTTCTTGATCTTTTAAATAAATCGCTGATCATTATTCAAACAAATCAAATAGAAACGAATTTCTTTTAAAGAATCAGATTGAACTAGTTAACTCACTCAAATGAATTAAAGACGAGAATTGATTTTATCTTTCAAATCAATGATCAATTGCTTTTCGTAATAGTCTAAATAGAAAGATAAACGTTGAAACTGAGTATAAAATTCATTGAATTTCTTGAATTCTTGAATCAAGTTGTAGTATTCTTTATGAAAGTTGACTTTCTTATTTGAATCATTGAATAACTGAGTTAACTCTTTTAAAAGATCTTCAACAATTTTATAAAGATTGATACAGTTATGATCACATTTAGCTTAAGTAATTTCAGCTGTGTCATCTGATAATCTAGAATGTATATAACTTAATTTGACTCATTCATTAGAAAAGAGATCAACGTTGATCTCTAGTTTATTCTGAATTTTTCCGTATCAGTTTTCTCAAGTAAAGTTCTTTTTATCAGTAAACAACAAAGAATCAGATATTTTTTGAGATCTAGAACGCTCAGAGTAGATGAAATCAGAAGAAGTGTTTTCTTTAGCTTGAAGTTTAGTTTTCAACTCTTTGATTTCATCTTCTTGTTGTTTATTTAACTTGTAAAGTCAATCTGTTTCTTTATCAAGAGCTAGACTTCAAGTCTTTCAGATTTCATATGACATAAGAAGTATTATTGTTTCAGTGAATGATTCATCATCTTCATGAATGAATAATGCAGCACTTGATGATTTCGTTCGTGATTTTGATGAATTAGCATCAGAGATTTGAAAGAAATGATTTCAGAATTCTTTGAAACACTCTTTAATAAATGAACAACTAAACATGATAAGATTTGTTTGAAAGAAGATTGAATAAATGACGATGCTTGATGATTGAAAAAGAAAAACATATGAGATGATGTTTAATCTTCAACAAAGAAGATGAGATTTGTTTGTTGATTGATTTGATTGATTCTCTAGCAAACAACGAAGATTCTTCATCATTGAATCTATCAATCAATTTGATTCTTGAGCAATTCACGAAGATTCTTTATTATGATTCTCATAATTAAGTGAACTTTGTATATTTAATGAGTGATAAGTAGTCTAGCAATTTAAACAGTCTCATCATTGATTTTATTTAATCTTCTAGTGTTGTTCTATCTTTTGATTATCATTGATCATCAGATAAATGAATTTCTTTAAACTCATTCTGTTTAAACAAGTATGTTGAATGAGTAATGAGATCAGTATCATGTAATTAACGAATTCTTAATATAATGTCAGAATCATGTCTAAATGATACAATTAATGAAGATCAGAATTGATAATGCTCATTTGCAGTTTAAGAAGTGAACTGAATTATTGAGTTTAGCTAAAGAAACATTTGTCGCTTAAAGTGAAATAAAGTTGAGATTTTAGCTGAGCTCATCTGAATTTGATCAGATTTTATGAATAAAATCTGCAATCATTTCATATGTCGTTGAACTAAATCTGCGTTTGTTCATATATCATTGAACTGAATCGCGCTTTCGTCACTTTCATCACTTTCATTGCTTTCATCACTTTCGTTTCTTTCATCACATTCAGCCTACTACTTGTCTATCTACTCGCTCATCTACTCACTCATTTACTCGCTCACCTACTCATTTATCTACTCGCTCATCTACACTTCACTCTACTCGTCTATCTACTCTTCATTCTACTCGCTCATCTACTCTTCACTCTACTCGCTTATCTACTCTTCATTCTACTCTTCACTCTACTCGTCTATCTACTCGCTCATCTACTTATCACTCTACTTTCTATCAAACTCTCTATCAAATGCTCTATCAAACACTCTATTAAATGCGTCGATCAAGCGCACAAAACACGTCAAACAGTGCTTTAAACAATGCTTTCTATATGACTTTCTATTTATGTTGACGTTAAGAAGTTCAAAGTTTTCATCTTCTTTTTTTCTTCATAGTTTCTACTTTCTAGAACAACAACAATTAAAATATCAACATGTTCAGCTATCAACTCAGCTATCAACTCAGCTATCTACTCATTCATCTAGTAGTCAGTCTATCGCTTTGAAACATGCTTCAAAAGACACGTTGATCAAGTGCATAACATGAGTCAAACAGTGCTTTAAACAATGCTTTCTACTGAGCTTTTCACTAATCTTTCTACTGATCTTTCAATCGATCTTTCTATTGATCTTTTTACTAGTGAGCTTTCTACTGATCTTTCAATTGATCTTTCTATCAATCTTTCTATCAATCTTTCTATCAATCTTTCTATCGACTTTTCTATCAATCTTTCTATCAATCTTTCTATCAATCTTTCTATCGACCTTTCTACTGAGCTATTTATTGAGCTATCGACTGAGCTTTTTATCAAACACTCTATCAAACATTCTACATGCTTCAAAATATGCGTCAATCGAGCGCATAACATGAATCAAACAATGCTTTCTACATGACTTTCTACATGACTTTCTACATGACTTTCTATCAAGCACTCTTCATAACTCTTTACCAAGCACTCTTCATGTTTTTCTATCAAGCATTCTCGCTGATCTTTCTACTGATCTTTTGATCAAGTCATTTACTGATCTTTTTACTACATGACTCTCTTCATGACTTTCTACATGACTTTTCATCAAGCTTCAAATTGCTTTGCAATCAAGAATCAAATTTGTTCTCTATCAAGCTTTAAACACGATTCTATCAATCATTCTACATGACTTTCTACCTCTCTAGTTTACTCATTAACTTTCTCATTAACTTTCTCATTGACTTTCTCATTGACTTTCCCGACACATATATTAAATAGCTATTATTTAGATAGTCAAATCAATCATTAATTATTCAACGTTGCAACTACGTATCAATGTTACAAATGTCAAAATAGTCATGTTTATTGAATTAAATGATAAAGACGCATACTGCGTCTATGAGAATGCTAGAGATGCTAAAGATGTTAAGAATATTGACGCTTTTATGAATATGCATCAGCTAAAAGTGACGCAAATCTGAGACATAAGATTAAATAAATATTTGAGATATTAATTACTAAAAGCGCTAAAATCTGTCTCTGTCACTCTTTACAAATTGCAGATGAATGATTGCTAGTAATTTCTTATTATAGATTTTATAATTGCACTCAGCGAAGCTCAGATTCTTGCTGTAGTAAATCATTGAATGTAATGTTTCTTCGTCGTCATACTGAGAAAGTATGTCATCATTAATGTAGTTGAATGAGTTTATTTCAAGAATAGTCTTTTTATTCTAATCAAAATGACGAAGAATAAAAGCTTCAGTCATTCATTTCTTCATATGATCAAAGATTGTTTGACAAGCTTAATTTCATTCAAATATCATCTCTTTTTGAGTTAGTTGAATCAGAAAATGAACAATCTTCGAAAAGTTCTTTATAAAACGTTGATAGAAATTGCAGAAGTCAACGAAGAATTGCATCTGAGTGAGATTTGTAGAAGTAAATTATTCAACTACTGCTTATACTTTTCTGAGATTCATCTTTAGTTCTTCAATGAATAGCAATAGTTTCAGAAAGAAAATCTTCTGAACATGAAACTTGCACTTGTTTATATTCATCTGAAGATCAGTCTCTTGTAGTTTATGTAGAATTAATCGTACGTGTTGCTTATGTTTCTTTAATGTTTTGCTGTAAATGATAATGTCATCTAGATAAATCTGACAAAACTGATAAAGATAATCAAATAGCACGTCGTTCATATAGTGTTGATAGAAAGTCAAATCGTTGATTAATTCAAAAGACATCACATGATATTTGTAGAAATCAAAAGAAATGATAAAAATAGTCAAATCTTCGCTGCTTGAATGCATATGCAGTTTGTTGAAGACAATAATGATGTTCAATCAAGTCAGATACTTGCTATCTTGAATACAAGCGAAAGTTTCGTCTATTAATGATAAGAAATAGCAATTTCGTTTGATCAAAGCATTGAGCTTTCTGTAGTTTACACAGAAACGCAAGCTATCATCTTTCTTTTCAATAAATAGTATGAGCGAAGTGTATAAAGCTGAGCTAGAAGATATGAAATCTTTATTCAAATGCTTGATCAGATAATTCTTTATCTTTTGAAGCTTGTGACCAGACATATGATAGAGATGACTTCAAGAAGATGTTTTCTCGTTAATTAACTCAATTTCATGATCATAGAAGTAATGAGAGAGTAGTTGATCAGTTATCGCTCGATCAAACACGTCTAGATAGTCATGATATTTCAAAGAAAGCTTAGCTTTGACTTCTTTCAAGATCTTTTCATGTGAAAGCTCTTGTAGATTTACATCTTCGAGTTTATTTCTAGCTGTTTTTAAAAGTCGATCGATTTTCGTGATGATGATCACGAAAGTAGTCACATTCGATCATTTGACTAGTGATCTATATGCTGCAGTCTTTATCATTGCTATGTTCATTGAATTGAAAGGCGAAGCGAAGTTGATTGAATTAAATGATTTCACGATTTTACTGAATGAAGATAACTTCTTGCTGAGTTGAGTGATGACAGAAGAGATAAATCTCTTTAGTATTTGAGTAGAAGTTAAGCTCTTCTGTTTCGTGATTGTTTTATTGCTTGAGAGTAGAACAATTAATGTCTGACTAGAAATGAAATTCGAAAATCGAAGAGAATCGATTTGCATATCAATTACTAGATTGATTTTGTTCATTCATGTTTTTTCAAGAATCATTTAATGTTGATTTAATCAAGTGATTAACATAAAAGCTGTGTCAATTGTATGATCTTAAACAGTTAGATTTGAATAAATTGCATGAGTAATGAGCTTTTTTGCATAATAATCATCGAATTCTCTTATTGATTTGAGCTTGATTAAAGATAAAGATTCAATTTGCAAATGATCATAAACATTCTGCGCGATTAATTTATCAATGAACGAATAGTCAGCTGCTTCAGTGTCAAGCAATAACTTTAATGAGTAATTAATTTCATTGCTAAATAATACACATTCAGTAGTCAAAGATTTCAAAGCAAAGAAATCATTTGAGCTGCTCATTGTTGAAGAAATTAACACATCTTTCATCACGTCTTTGATGAAAGTCACTAGTTTTTTGTCTCATTCTTCAATTTCTCTGTAAATAATTTCTTCTCTTTTTTTGACATGATGATTTCATTGAGACAAGAGATGAATGCATAAGATGTCAAAGTACTAGTCTTTAGCTGAGAGCAGTTCTTTGAAAGATAACTCAATACTTTGCAGTTAAAGCAGATGATTGACATTCTTGATCATTCAGATTCAAGAATGAAAAAAGTAGCGAGTTGAACATAGCTAGTAGTTGAGACTGTTAGAATCGTGCTTAAATGATACAATTAATGAAGATCAGAGTTGATAGTGCTTGATCTTTAAAGATAGCTATAACTGAATATTAAGAATACAGAAAAAGATTGATACAAAAGCTTCTATTTATGTAATGTTCAGAGACTGCGCTAGACTCAAAAGAGATGTGTTTGTGACATAAAAAGAAGATGATGTAAATGAACAAGATGTTGATGAAAGAAAAGAGTGTTGAGAAAGAAAAAAGATGTTGAGTCATATCTGAGTCAAATCTCGACTAGCTTTAATCATTACACAGAGTACTCACTAGCATGCATTACGAATTGATTAGAACTTCAGCCTTGTTCAGTCTTATTGATCTTGATACGCTGATAACATTATCTCTTTCTTTGAAAATTCATGTTTGCATGAATGTAGTTTCTTTGCTCACTTTTGTTGATATTTATTTCGATATTTTAGCGCGGTTTGCTTGAATATAGCTTATGAAATTCGTTTAAAACTTTCTCTGAATCATCGAATTTCTCTATATCGACATAGTATCATTCGTTGTTTCTATCTAGATCTTTTCATTTGACTTTGTACTGTATTCAATCTCGATAGCGTCTGAAGTTTAATATATCATCTATCTTTTAATGTTTATCATCTTCAATAGTGATTGATCTGAGTGATTCTAAATGTTGTTCTGATAGAAAATCTTCTGAATACGATCGTAGTAGCTTTGAGCTGAACATCGAATGCAGATGCTTCATGCTGACTGATAGATGAAGATGATAGAAAATACTCACTTTAGCAGTGATTTGATAAAGATTTAGCTGTTTATCTTTCAAATCTTTGCAGAGTCTCGTTGTTTTGATGTTTTTGAAAGATAGTCAAACTCAGTCATTTACTTTATATGTGATGTTTCGTTTATGTTTATTGATCTGAACTTTGATGATTAGCTTCATTTTTTTCAATTGTTGATGATTGAAGCTCAGTAACTCTTTCATTCAGATGACAATATCATCTGTCTTTCTAGCTTCAAGTCATTCACAAGTCATTTTGTAGTCAGTTGTATCTGAATCAAAACTCATTCAAGAGTGAAATTCTTTATTGAAGTAGAAGAAAGTCATTGAAGTGATTGAGAAAATATTGAAATTGTGTTGAGATTGTGCCTAGAATCTAACCACACTGCAGCGAGATAGTGCGTAGTTGAATAGAATGTTTGATCAATAGAGGTAGCTCTAACTAGAAAACTAAGAATACAGAAGAAAGAAGACAGTTTCGAGCTGTATCTATAGTAGAGCGAACAAAGAGACGAAGTAGTCAATTTGCTAGAGCTCAAATAGATAAAATGTTTCAGCATATTTCAATTTGAAACATCGCTGTTTCTTGTTCATATATTGAAATCTCTAGAGTCTATTGACTAGACTCTATTCAATGTCAACACGATTCATAACAAATTGTCGCTGAATTTCATCATAGATATTCATTTAACTCAGTCATTCTGCATGTAATTGTTGAGATCGTGTCTAGAAACTAATCAGAGTGCATGCGTAACTAGAATGTTTGATCTATAAAGATAGCTATAACTAAGACTTTAAGAATATAGAAGAAAGAAGATACAAAAGACAAGAAGAACACACTCTATATAGTAGTTACTCAGATTGACGCTAGTCTTAAAGAAGACGTGTTGAAATATAAGAAAGATGTTGATTTGAAAGATGTTTGTGACACAAAGAAATGTGTTTGTCATAGAAATTTATTGACTATTTATAATACAAAAAAGTGTGTTTATCTAGAAGACAATAGAAGCTGATTAGAAGATGCTAGAAAAGAGAAAAGATGCTGAGTCATATCTGAGTCAAACCTGAGTCAGATTTAGATCAGATCTCGACTAAATCGTTGACTAGCTTTAATCATTACACAGAGTACTCGCTAGCATGCACTGTGAATTGATTAAAGCTTCAGCCTTGATACACTTGTAACATTATCTTTTCTTTTGAAAATTCATGTTTGCATGAATAGAACAAATGAAACGCAAAAATTTTCCACTGTTTTTCAATTTAGTGTGACTTGTCTGAATAAAGCTTATGAAATTCAACTAGAACTTCTTTCGAACTCTTGAATTCTTCTTTGTCAGCATAGTATCATTCGTCATCTCAATTTAGTCTCGTTCATTTAACTTTGTATTGTATTCAATCTCGATAGCATCTAAAGTTCAAAATGTCATTTATCTTTCAATGCTCATCATCTTCAATAGTGAGAGATTTAAATGATTCTGAATGCTGTTCTGATAAAAGATCATTGAAACAAGAATGTAATAGCTTTGAACTGAACATTGAATGCAGTTGCTTCATGCTTATTGATAAACAAAGATGATAGAAGATCTCAACTTTAACAGTGATTTGATAGAATTCTAGTTGTTTATCTTTCAAATCTTTGCATGATCTTGTTGTTTTTATGTTTCTGAAGAATAATCAAACTCAATCATCTACTTCATAAATGACGTCTCATTTATGTTTATTGATTTGAGCTTTGATGATCTGCTTCGTCTTTTTCAATTGCTGATGATTGAAGATAAGAAGCTCTTTCATTTGAATGATAATATCATCTGCTTTTCTAGCTTCAAGACGTTCATGAGTAGTTTCATAGTCAGTTGTATCTGAATTGAAACTCATTCGTGAGTGAAAACTTTTATTGAAGTAGAATGAAGTTATTGAGATGATTGAGAAAATATTGAAATTCTTGCTGAATTCTATCATTGATAGTCATTTTGCTCAGTTGTTCTGCATGTAATTGCAGTAGATTCTTAGTTCGCGTTCAACATCTTGATTAGCTTGTTTCTATTGATCATTGATTTCAGAATGATAAACTGTTAATAAACTAGCTGTGATTCTTAGTCACTTACAAAGACTTTGTCACATTATTGATATGAATTAAAAGTCTTTGTTCGAAACAATAGAACTAGATAGATTATGAAGTCGATAAACATTTCATAGCATGATTCAAATCATTTCTTCGACTGAGATGTCATCATCTCTTCAATGACAGAAAACATAGTGATGTTTCTTGATGAAACAACATATGATTATGCAAATAACGTTATAATCTTTCGATAGAAATAGCTCAGTAATGAAGTTCATAGTTATATCTTTTCAGCGTTTCTGTGAAATTGATAAAGAATAAAGAAGTTCATTGATGTTATTTTTAAATGTCTTGCTTCGTTGACAAGCATGACAGTTTCGAATGTAACATCTAATTGTTGCTTGATGATTTGATCAATAGTAGAAACGTTGAACTAGATCAGTAGTTCTTCAATTGTCAAAGTGAAAGATGAAAGACTGATCATGAATTTTCTTTAGCAATTTCATATGCATATTCTCAGAAACTCACAGTAGATTTTTTCTAAACAGAACGTTGTCAATGATCTTGCAGTGCTTCAATTTAGTGCTGTATAGCTTGAGCTTGTTTTCGCTTATAGCTTGTTTATACTCATCGCAAAGCTCATTTGTCTTGTTGACATCTTTTACTCATCGATAGAAATCAACTTCAGATTCAATAGTTAGAATATTTATTCTATCAAATGTCAGAATGATTTGATAGCAACCTTCAGTACACTAAGTTGATTCAAAGATGTTGATCAGAGACATTCTGATTAAAGCATCGACTTTAGTGTTTATTTTGCCTGATCAAAATATAATTTGAAAGTTGAATTCAAATAAAATGTCTAGATAATTGACTTGACATCAAGTTAACTGTTTATTTTTCATGAAAATCTTCAGAGTCTGATGATCGATGAATATCTGAATGAGTAGTTCAATGCATTCAAGCTTGAATCTTTAATGTTTGAAACATTGAATAATGATTAGTAATTTCTTGTCATAAATATGATAATTGCATTCAGTGAGAATCATGCTCTTGCTGTAGAATGCTACTGAATGAAGAACATTCTCATCATCGTACTGTGATAGCATTTCATCTTTGACGTAGTCAGATGCATTAATTTTCAGAATAGTCTGTTGTTTTGAATCAAAATGTCGTAAGACTGAGATTGAGCTGACTTGTTTCTTTAAATCATCAAAAGCTTGAACACAGACTTTGTTTCAAACAAAAGATGTATTTTTTCTAGTTAACTGAGTGAACAATTTGACTAGCTTCAAGAAGTCTTTAATGAAACAACGATAAAAGTTAATGAATCTCACGAAGCTCTGAACTTCTTTTAGATTAATCAACGTAGTTCAGTTGACTATGACTTTCACTTTGATAAAATTCATGTGAAAACTTTGTTCTGACACTATGACTTCTAAGAAGACAGTTTCTTCTACGTTGAATTCGCACTTTTAAATATTTACTTGTAGATCAGCTTCTTGTAAATGATTTAATATCATCTTGACATGTTGTTGATGTTTTCATTGAGTTTTGCTGTAGATCAGAATGTTGTTTAGATAGACTTGACAAAAGTTATTTAGAAAGTCTCAAAGAATATCATTCATATACTGTTAAAATGAGGCAGAATCATTGATAAGTTTAAAAGATAACATCTTTGATTTGTATACTTTTAAAGCGATGATAAAGATAGTGTAGTTTTCACTATCAGAATGCATTCATAGTTTGTTGAAAGTTGAAATGATATTTAATCAAGTCAGATGCTTGCAATCAACTATTTTGTTGATCATCTCATTTATGAGTGATAGAGAATAGCGATTTCTTTTGATAATAGCATTGAGCTTTCAATAGTCAACGCAGAATCGTAGATCTTCGTTTGCTTTTAGAGCGAACAGAACAAGTGAGAAATATGAAGCTTTGCTAGAGGTTATAAATTCTTTGAAAAGATTTTCATTCAGATATTTCTTTACTTTCTGAAGCTTGTAGAAAGACATTCAATATGCTCAACAATGAGATGACGTTGCATCACTAGTAAGCTTTATCTTATGATCATACAAATGATGAGATTATAGCTTGTCTGCTTGAGCTCAATCAAAGATGTCTAGAAAATTCTGATATTTCGATGATAGCTTGACTTTAATATCTTCTAGATTCTGAGTCATTTCATTGACTGAAAAGACGTTTATGACATCTAGTTTGCATTGAGTATTGTAGACGATTTTTCTATCGATGTTTTCAATGAACATAGCAAAAATCTCTGTTTAATTCTTCTTTTTTCATTTTACTAATGCTTGAAAAAAAATGATGTTTATGTTTTGAATCGAGAATGACTCTTTCTGAATGAATGAAACTGAGTGCTTAAGCATCTTAAAGATCTTGCTGTGAGCTGCTGAAGAAGTCAAAGTTGATCGCGATCAACTTGAGTGCTTTGTATTTGACAAGATCGAAAAAATCGAAATAGAAGTATTTAATTGATCAGAAAATACGATAGTATCATGTTTCATGTTCAATAATATTTCATTTTTGTTCATTCAAAATTTACTCAATATAGCTTCATGATGCTCAATATCAGCTATCAGCATTGACATAGTCAATTTCTTATGACTTTTGATCGTGAGATTGAGTAGAATCTTATGAGTAATAGTCTTTCTAACTAACTTCTCATCATAGTTTTGTATTAACTTCTCTTTTGCTAATAATATAAATTGTATTTCAAGTTTCTGACATATTTTATTGACTAGCTTGTCATGTATTAGCATGTAGACAATGAAATCACTATCTATTAAAGAGTGAAGGCTGAAAGAATTGCTCTGAGAGATAAGAGAAGCATTGATCAGAAATGACTTTTCAAAATAGTTTTCTTTCAATAGAACTTTAATTTGACAGCACAAAGATATAATCTTTATTTCTTCAATGACTTTGAAAGAGACAGTTAGTTTTTTGAATCAAAATTGAATTTACAGTTCAATGTAAATTGATTAAACTCATCATCTTCTAATGTATTGACTTTCAATTGATCAGAACACTCTCTAGAAGTATGATTTGATTTGTGACAGATGAAACAGATTTCAGCTTGTAGATTGATGTCTTTGACGTTAGTTAAAATCACGTCATGCAACTTTGAATGATCAACGAATGTAGTGACTTTGATCTTTTTATAGAGATTCAATGAATCTCATTTCTCAGCAAAGATGACTTGCTTTCTGATTTTGACCAAGAATTTCTTTTCTTTGATGTCATTCATGACTCGATGCTCATTGTTCAAATGAATCAAATAACTACGAATTTTATTGAGAGATTCTGACTGAATTAGCTGACTACTTCAAGCTGCATGAAGATAATAAACTATTTTGTCTTATAAATTGATGATCAATTGCTTTTCATGATACTTTAGATAAAAGAATAAACGTTGAAATATTGAATAAAAGTCGCTGAATTTGCTCTTTTCTTGAATGAGATTAGCATATTCTCTTCGAAAGTTTGTCTCTTTGTTGAAATCATCGTATAGCTGAGCAAGTTCATCTAACAAATCATTGATTATTTTATAAAGATTCAATGAATCATGTTGATATCAAGCTAAAGTAGCTTTGACTGCGTTTTCATTGATTCTGAAGTGAATATAAATCAGTATGATTCTATCAGTATTGAAATGATTGATGTTGATCTTTAGCTTGTCATGAATCTTTTCTTGTCAATCATTTCAGAAAGATTCTGTTTCATCAGTAAATAAAGATGAATTTGAAAGCTTTTGAAATCGCTTGAATGAATTGAACATGATGAAAGAAGTAAAAGTATCTTCTTTAGTCAATTGCAGTCGATGTCGTAGTTTCATCACCTGATCTTGAAGCTTTTTAAGATTTAGATTCAATCATTCTTTTGCTTGATTAATTTCTTTGAAACAAGTCTTTCATATCTGTTCGCTGAGTATTCTATCAAATAGCTCACAAGCTTCTACATTTAGATCTCGTTGAGTTCGAAGATTGTTTAAATCTTCTAGAAAAACTTCTGAGTCTTGTTTGACTCAGTGTTGTAGCTGCTTTACATTTTTGATATTTCAGAAGATAGAAACTTTCAGAGATTCATCAAGTGTCTGAGAATGAGACAAGAATTGATGATGTTTTTGTACAAAGTCAGTTCTTAGAAATTTTGATAAATAAGAAAATAACTTGAGATAAATAACTGAATCAAGACTTTGATTACTCTTTAAGAAATTGAGTTGAATATTCATAGATGATTGAATCATGATGAAGATTTTGATGATTGAGCGAATGATGATGCTTGACAGTAAATAGTGAAATCATTTGTTAAAGTGTTTAGTTTTCAAAGAAGAATGTTGCTGATTTGAAGAGATTTTTTGTGATTCTCAAGCAATCAATGAAGATTCTTTATCATTAATTCTATTAATTGATTTGAACTGATGCTATTGACTGAGCGATAGATTCTTTAGCAATCACATGATTGTATGTTCTCATTGATTTTATTAATTTCTTGATGTTGTTCTGTCTTTCAATGTCGTTGATCATCAGATACATAAATTTCTTTATACTCATTTCGTTGTCAGTCGAGTTGATTTGAATGAGTATAGAAATCAGTATCATGTAATTAACAAATTCTTAAAGTAATGTTGAAATCATGTCTAGAAACTAATCAGAGTGCGTGCGTGACTAAAATGTTTGATCTATAAAGATAATTATAACTAAGACTTTAAGAATACAGAAGAAAGAAGATATAAAAGACAAGAAGAACATGCTCTATATAGTAATTACTCAGATCGACGTTAGTCTCAAAGAAGACGTGTTGAAACACAAGAAAGATGTTGATTTGAAAGATGTTTGCAACACAAAGAAATGTGTTTGTCATAGAAATCTGTTGACTATTCATAATACAAAGAAGTGTGTTTATCTAAAAGACAATAAAAGTTGATTAGAAGATGCTAAAGAAGAAAAAAGATGCTGAGTTATATTTGAGTCAAATCTGAGTTAGATCTAGATCAGATCTCAACTAGATCATTGACTAGCTTTAATCATTATGCAAAGTACTTGCTAGCGTGCATTGCAAATTGATTAAAGCTTCAGTCTTGTTCAGTCTTGATATGCTCATAACAGTCTGAGTGATTGAAGAAAGCGAAGTTGATCATGATTAACTTAAGTGCTTTGAATTGAGCAAAATCGAAAAAATCGAAATAAAAGTATTCAATTAATTTGAAAAAACAATGACGTTGTTTTGCATATTCAGTAATATTTCGTTTTTATTCATTCAGAGCTTACTCAATATGACTTCATGATGATCAATATCAGTTATCAACATTGATACAGTTAATTTCTCATGATTTTCAATGATGCGATTGAGTAGAATTTTATGAGTGATAATCTTCTTAAATATCTTCTCATCATAATCTCTTATTAGCTTCTCTTTTGTCAATGATATAGATTGAATTTTCAGTTTCTTACATACTTTATCGACTAAATTAGAATGTATGATCATGTAAACAACTGAATCACTGTCTATTAAAGAATGAAGATTGAAAGATCAATTCTGAGAGATGAAATGAGCATCAATTAGAAATAACTTTTTAAAGTAATTCTCTTTTGATAGAATTTCATCTAGTTTGCACAAAGATATAATCTTTATTTCTTTAATGACTTTTGAAGAGATGACTAGTTTTTTGAATCGAAATTCAAATTGAAATTGAAGCAATCATATTTATTGTTCACTGCATTAATTTTAGTAGATCAATTGAAACACTCTTTAAAGCTATGATCTGATTTATGACATATAAAACAGATTTCAACTAAAACGTCTGCTTTCTTGACGCTAGTTAAAATCACGCTGCGCGACTTTAACTGATCAGACTTCAAATGATCGACTGATTAAGTGATAATAGTCACTTTATGAAAGATAGTTTTTGAAAAATCATTGATGCATTTGAGCTTGTTCTTGATCTCTTGAATGACTCACTAATCATTATTCAAATGAATCAGATAGAAACGAATTTCTTTTAAAGAATCAGATTAAACTAGTTGATCTACTCAAATGAATTGAAGATGAAGATTGATTTTATCTTTCAGATCAATGATCAGTTGCTTTTCATGATAGTCTAGATAGAAAGATAGACGTTGAAACTGAGTATAAAATTCATTGAATTTCTTGAATTCTTGAATCAAGTTGTAGTATTTTCTACGAAATTTGACTTTCTTATTCAAGTCATCAAACAACTGAGCTAGCTTTTTCAAAAGATCTTCGATGATTTTATAAAGATTGACACAGTCACGTTCATGTCTAGCTTGAATGATCTCAGCTGTGTCATCAAATAATCTAGAATGTATATAACTCAATTTGACTCGTTCATTAAAAAAGAGATTGACGTTGATCTTTAGTTTATTCTGAATTTTTCCGTATCAGTTCTCTCAAGTAGAGTTCTTTTCATCAGTAAACAGCAAAGAATCAGGTATTTTTTAAGATCTAGAACGCTCAGAGTAGATGAAATCAGAAGAAGTGTTTTCTTTAGCTTGAAGTCTAGTTTTCAACTCTTTGATTTCGTCTTCTTGTTGTTTATTTAACTTGTAAAATTGATCTGTTTCTTCATCAAGAGCTAGACTTTAAGTCTTTCAGATTTCGTAAAACACAAGAAATATTATTGTTTCAGCGAATGATTCATTATCTTCATGAATGAAGAGCGCAGCACTTGATGATTTCAATGAATCAGCATCAGAGATTTGATAGAAACAATTTCGAAATTCTTCAGAATGCTCTTCAGTAAATGAACGACTAAATATGATGAGATTTATTTGAAAGAGAATTGAATGAATGATGATGCTTAACGATTGAAGAAGAAAGACGTATAGAATGATGTTTAATCTTCAACAAAGAAGATGAGATTTTGTTTATTGATTTGATTGATTCTCTAGCAAACAACGAAGATTCTTGATTGTTGAATTTATTGATCGATTTGATTCTTGAGCAATTCACGAAGATTCTTTATCGTGATTCTCATAATCAAGTGAACTTTATGTACTTAATGAGCAATAAGTAGTTTAGCAATTCAAACAGTCTTGTCGTTGATGCTATTCAATTTTCTAATGTTGTTCTATTTTTCAATTACGTCAATTATTAGATATGTTGAGAAGTGCAATGACAAACTTGTTTCTAGCAGCTTATTGTGATAACTCTGAATTCAGTCTGAATTCAGTCAGACTTGTTTCTAGCAACTCTCTTTAAACTAGCATCAGAAGTAAAGTTGTATGTCACGACTTTGTCATGCATGACAGTATATAAATAAAGCAGTCTGTAACTTCTCTCTACAATCTAGATAAATTTCATCAAATGTGATACTGTTCACTCTACTCTTTGAATAAATTATGAGACTCAATTAGCAAGAAGCTTTCAATGTAATTAAATCAAAACACTTTAAGCATTTGATGCTTGACAACTCAATATAAAATCTATTCAAATGAGCAATCAATGATCACTTACTACGCGTCTCACAAGAAGACAAATAAGTACATTGACTTAAAGAAGTTCAGTGAAATTCAACAGCTTACTACGCATCTTATGAGAAAATAAATAAGCACTCACATCAAGTTGACAATTTACTACGAGTTTTCAAGAAAGCAAACAAATAGACACACTTAATTGCATTGAAGAACGCATAAACTTTCATCATCATTGATGAGATTAAATTTTTTTCACTTCACTCGTCAATCTATTTAATATCTTTATTTTTTTCTTTGATTTTAACAACAAGCTGAGTCTACATTGCACGTCATGAACTTCAATGACTTCTTCGTCAAACGATGATCTGTTCTCATTCTCACTTGCAAGAACTGCAATCAATGATTTTCTCTCATGAAGAGATGACTCATTGAAAAAGACTTGTGATTTGTTATTGAAGACAAGTCTGACTCGAACACATTCAACAACATCATCAACATCATCAATGAAATTCAATCTTTCAACTTTGAAAGTCAAAAGATTGATGTAAAAGCTTATTACTGACTGATCATTTGCATCATCATTGATGATCAAGAATACACTGCAAACAAAATGTCAGCAAAAAAGATTTGAGATGCTTTGAATTATAAATACAAAGAGAAGTTACAAATCACTGAAAGACAATATTTGATAAACTTCATTAACTACAAAATGTCGATGAATATCTTCATTGAAAAGACATGAACACATCTCATCAAGTTGACTTGAAAGATCATCACAACACAGAAAGACATGAGTGATTTATTCAAGTCAGAACGTCACTTTCAAGTCTTACTTCAATTGCTGTCAGATGAATACATGATCATTCAAAACATCATTAATGCGCAGAATAAGTCAGACATCAAGAAGAGACTTCAAAAGCTACAAAAGAAGAAAGCATAATTGAAGATAACAAAGATTATGCTATGAGTCAAGCAAAGAAACGAACGTGAGCGCACTGATCATGAGCAGAACAAATGCAAAATCAGTCATCATTGCAAAAATCTCTCAGACTTCAACAGCAATCAATTGCATCATCATCAGTCACAATGATTTCTAAAATGTTTTCTCTGTGAAGATGAACATCATTTAGTCAATTGCTCTCATTTGTTTGCAGCTCAAAAGCTTGTGAAGAAACATAAAGACAAAGAGAAAACAAAGCACAAGAGTGCTGATAATTTTCAAACTCTCACTGAACTTCTGAAAAGTAAGCACAAGAAACACAGAGTCTACAATGCAAAAAGCGATGACTTTGAAATTTCTGATAACAATGAGAAAGATGAGAATGAGAAGAATGAGAATATTGCAACTCTGTCAAAGAACATTGTCAGTAAGATTTCTGAATTTGACTGAGTTGCAGATTCTGATGTCTTTTTACATATAACTGATCAACTTCAACTTTTTAATGATTTTCTAGTTTGCATTAAAATATGCATCATTAAAGTTGAAGAAAGAAAATTGTATATTAATTATTATGACACAGCAATCATGTGAAATCATCATGAAAACTTAGTCAAGCTGTCTTCTGTTCTACATGTTTCTAAGCTTGAAGTGAATCTTTTTTTTGAAAGAAGAATGTGTAAGAAAGATCTGCAAGAAAGTTTTGATGATAAAGATTTATACATGCATGACAAGCGAAAGAAATAAATGATTGAAATTTTAAAATGTAAAGATGTTTATATAGTAAAGAGAATTGCAAACAATCTTGATGAATTTGCATTACTATCAGCTATGCAGCATGACGTCTTATCAGCATTTTCAGCAATGCACAGTTCAATGAATCTTGATGATTTAATGAATTTAAATCACTTCACATCTCACATTGATGTGATTTATCATGAGAATGAGATTGAAGTTAATCATGATCAACTTAGTTTTGCAAATGATAAAAGCTTCAAGTTGTACAAGCTGTGATATCATCATTTTGTTCATCTCAAATCAGCAAAGCTTCATCAACTTCATAAGATCATCACTTTGAAAAAATCTATTTTCATTAACGACAGTCATGAGAATGTGTATGAAATATGTGCGCTCATCAAGTTCATTAACAAATGAGAACACAATGTCAGCAATTGAAAGACAAGTATTTTAACTTTCATTTTCATAAACATCTGTGAATCATTATCATTATTTCTTAATAATGAGTTGTACTTTCTAAAGATAGTTGATAATCACTTCAGAAAGACTTGATGCATTTTTTTGAAGCAACAATTCAATGCATCAGATGCTTTGCAAAAATGAAAACTTAGCGTAAAGCTTTACAGCAATGTCAAACTTCTTTCAGTACACAGTGATAATATCATAAAATTTAAAGTCATCTTGAATGATTGATGTTCATCAATTGACATTGTCTTTCAATACATTGTTTCACATATGTTGATTCAAAATGAAGTAGTTAAAAGAATTATATGCATCACAGAAAACTTGATGCAAGTCATGATCAAGAATGCTGAACTTTTCATTAAGTTTTAAGCAAAAGCTGCAAAGACAGATGTTTATCTGCAAAATTGAATTATCATGAAATTCTTAATCAACGAAGTTCTCATGATCTTGAAGAAGATATTCATCAAGATCAAGTTTTCAATTGATCATGTACAAGTATAAGAATGCAAATGTTACTTATACGTTAATCTCAAGTTATTGTCAATCGAAGACAAATGAAATAAATTTATGAACAAAGATAGATTTGATGTTTTCATGAGATATGTGAAAAATATTGACAAGCAATATCATCTCTGAGTTTCAGATTTCAAGTTCACTGAAGATGAAAAGAGTGAAGACATGAACTTGCAACTTTGCAAGCAGACATTCAACATTCTTTTAAAGCAAAGATCTGTGAGAAAATCATCAAAGAATAACATTTCAACTAATATTTCAAAATCTGATGCTTTCATAATTAATGTTTCATCTGAATCAACTGATGCATTGAAGACTATTGTGATCAACTTGAATGCACTCAATTCTAAGATCACGTCACATACATCAGATGAGTGCAAAGTTCACATGAATGTTCAAATCATTCAAAAAGTCTTTGCATCAAGCATGTTTAAGTCAATAGTTCAAACATTTTTGCATGTAATTATTTCAAAGAGAAAAAGAAACAGTGAAGATTAATAATTGAAAGAATGTGCATTCAAGATCTTGCAAACTATGATGATCTGATTCATCACAAAGAAAGTTAATAATGATGAGAGCAATTCTGACATAAGCATGTCATGAACATTATTCAATGTCAATGAATCTGACTCTTTTAAAGCAATAAGAATTTTCACGTTGAACATTTACAAAAATGTAATGCAGAACTCAGTTTAAAAAGAACTTTGAAAAGAAGTGATCAATGCAAAACTTGTGATGCTAGTCATTAATGAAATCTGACAAGAAGAAGTGTCACTCAAAAAAATGTTAAGATCATGTCTAGAATTTAATCACATTGCAATGAAATAATGCATAGTTGAGTAAAATGTTTGATCAATAGAAATAACTTTAACTAGAAAACTAAGAATACAAAAGAAAGAAGACAGTTTCAAGCTGTATCTATAGTAAAGCAAACAAAGAGACAAAGTAGTTGATTTGCTAAAGCTTGAATAAATGAAATGTTTCAGTATATTTTAATTTGAAACATTGTTGTTTCTTGTTCACATATTGAAATCTCTAGAGTTTATTGACTAGATTCTATTCAATGTCAACATGCTTCGTAACAAAAAATCAACATCGTGACAAGCAAATAAATCTTCAAGTCAAAGATGCACGTTGATGATTTTCTTGATAAACTGAAGACAAGATTGATAGTCAGAAATTTCTCTTAAATTCATGAAGTTGACTATGAAAATACTTTCACGTTAATCATCAAGTTTGACACTCTGCAAGTCTTTCTAATTATTGCAACAATGAAGAATCTTAAACTTCAACAGAAAAACATGAATTTTATGAATGAATTAAACTCACTATCTTCATGATGTTTTTGAAAGACTCAACATGAGACAAGACAAGCACAAGACAATAAATCTTTCAATGAATGAATATGATGCTTTTCGCTCAGCTGAACTTGAAGACATAAAAATCAATCAGCATGAGTATCAACAAGTCATTGAAAGTCTCATGTATGTTGCAATTCACACTCATCTCAACATTACTTTTACTTTCAATTGACTAAGTCAATATCTCAATGATTTTGCAGAACATCATGAACACACTTTGAAGAAGTTGATGTGATACATTCGTTTCATCATTGATTTAGACATCATGTACGAAGTCAGTGAAAGCATAAAGTTAGTAAAATACTCTGGTTCAGACTACGTCTCAAACAGACTAGATTGCAAGTTGATTCTTATTTATATCTACATGCTTAATGAAGAATCAGTCTTTTAAATGAGTTGAAAGCAAAAGTTTGTTGTCACATTGATCATCAAGACAAAGTACATGACTTTATTAATTTGCATTAAGAAAGATTTATGAATCAATTAAGTGCTTAAAAACATGAATCTGACAAAGTATTTAAGCATCAGTTACAGTCACGTTGATATTCTTGAGAAGATTACTCATTAATCTGTCTTATTCACACAGCTCAAGAAAGATAATCAAGCATCTTTTATGCTGATTAAGAATGCTCATATTCACGAAAGATCAAAGCACATTAACATTGCTTATCATCACATTCGAAATCTGCACAAGAAGAATCAAATTTCAGTGAACTTTGTCTTTAGTCAAAATATGATAGCAGACGAATTGATTAAGTCACTATCTCAATAAAACTTCAAGAGATTCATTGAACAACTGAGATTAAAAAGCAGTGAAAGCTGAGAAACTTGCAAGCATCAAGTAAGAATGTTGAGAAATGTAATGATAGACTTGTTTCTAGCAACTTATTGTGATAACTCTGAATTCAGTCTGAATTCAGTCAGACTTGTTTCTAGCAACTTTCTTTAAACTAGCATCAGAAATAAAGTTGTGTGTTGCAACTTTGTCATGCATGACAGTATGTAAGTAAAGCAGTCTGTGACTTCTTTCTACAATTTAAATAGATTTCATCAAATGTGATACTGTTTATTCTATTCTTTGAATAAGATAAACGAAATTCTTTAAACTCATTCTGTCTAAATGAGTATGTTGAATGAGTAATGAGATCAGTATCATGTGATTAATGAATTCTTAACATAATGTCAGAATCATGTCTAAATGATACAATCAATGAAGATCAGAATTAATAGTGCTTGATCTTTAAAAATAGACTGATTGTTAAGTTAAGTTTTGATATCAATCTTCTGACTTGACTTGAGTACTCAATATCAATCTTCTGATTCAACTCAAATACTTGATTTCAACATTCTAAATCAATCTGATATCAATCTCAAGTCAATACTTGATTCAAATTCTCGACTCAACTCATCAAGAAATCGAAAATAATGTCAAATGTCAAGATTTACTATTTTTGAATTTATTACGTCATTATATTTAAAAGACTTACGTGAAACAAATGAATTTATTTCTCTTCTCATTGTTTGCATTACCTTGTTGCATTATCAATAAAATATATTGCAAAATGTCTGATTCTGATAAGATATATGAATTATCAAGATCTTCGATTGAGAAAGAATTTAATTTCTCGATTCTTCATTCATCTACTTTCAGTAGTATTCATTTTAATGAATTTGCAAGTCAAGATTCATGAAACATCAATCAGAATTTCGTCGAAAAGAAATGAACTCTTCAAGAAGCGATGAATAGAATTCATCGCGATACTTCTCTTTTAATATTAAGAGAGAATAATCAGTATGTTGAGTGAAGTGCTGATATCAATGCTCAATTTCAACAATGATGATTACAGATGTCTGTTGACGAAAGTGTCATCAACAAGACTCAAAGAAAGATAGATAATTCACTTTAAGCTAAGAAGATTGAAGTGAATAAACAATTCAACATCTGAAACAACTTTATTCAAATGATCTTGACGTTGAAAGAATATTCTAAGATTTCATGCAAGAATTGTCTTAAAATTTTAGATCATTCTACGACTATTGATGAATCTAGTACGTTCAATATGTTCAAGCATCTCAAGTCAAATGCTTGTCAGAAACGAAAATGACTCAACTTTCTTTCACAGTTCAAGATATCTTTTAATCATGTAAGTTTAATATGATAATGCAAATAAATAATGCAAAGTTGATGTATTTATAAAAGAAAAGTCATATTAACTTATCATTTCAATTCAATCAACAAAATTGAAAAAAGATATTGTGTCAGATCTTTGTTGCACTGAATTTGTCTTTTCAAATCATCAAAAACAAGCATTTTCGACAGTTACTACAAATGCTTCGTTCAGAGATTACTCTTGTGCATTGCACTAAATTGTCAAACATGATTTTCTTGAAATATGATGAAATTCAAGCAAAGATAAAGCAAGATTTAAAAAAGTCACGACAGATTTTTATTGCGTTGAATGCATGATTTAGTTCTCAAAAAGTCACTTATCTGAAAGTTTTGATATATTGAATGAATGTTACATTTCAATATTATGAACATCTCATTGAATTTACGTCTCTTCAAGTTGAGCATACTGATTGTCATTTGATGCAAGAGCTGTTTAAGATTTTGAATACATACAACATCAAGAACAAGCTTTTCGACGTTGTTATCAATAATGCAAGCAACAATGACATTCTGAAGAAGAAGCTTGAAAGAGCGCTCAATCAACGTGACATTTCATGAAATAGAGCACAAAACTCGATATTTTGTATGACTCATATCATTAATCTAGTGACTCAAGAGTTTATCAAAGTTATTGAATCAGAGACTTTGTACGACAATTTCGCTGTGTTATTGAACGATGATCAAGTTAAGAATGTAATCACAAGCAATGATCTTTGCACTGTTGTCAAGAAGATATTTATCAAGATGATAATGCAAAAAGATAATGCATTTACTAATCAATAAAACAGATTCGCGTTATTATTATTGCTATCAACAGTTCTTCTTAACAAAAGCTTCGCTTTTTAAAGCTGCAAGCAACAAGATCTTGAAAATTGATACAACACATTTGCATTCGCTGAAACTTTATTTATTTAATGCTTCGACATGCATATCAACTGCGTGACATGATCAATACATGAGTTGAGAAATTCTTGATAGATGCAAAGATTCAAGCTATTCAATTAAAGAAGAATGAATGATCACTAGTATTGCTTGTTGATAACATGTTAAATTCTTTCTACAAGCTAACTCTAATCATATCTAAAATCATTAATGTTAACATACATTTAGAATTTTGAATGTTTGATACTCTTTTCAATCATCTCAATGTTATTAAGATGATAGTACGCAATAATGCATGTACTTTACAAGCACTTGTTCTTCAAGCTTGCGAACTAGCTTTTAACAAGCTTGCAAAGTACTATTTCAAGACGAAAAGCAAAGATGAACTGATATACAATCTCGCTATGATTTTAAATTCTACTCAAAAGCTGAATTTGTATTATGATTGAGATGCAAATGAGAATGATTCTCATTTTTATTACGACAAGTACAGAAAAGAGTTCAAGAACTATTTTCATCATCATTATGAAGAGAAAACTACAACTGCAGAAGTCAGAGTGCAAGTGACTAGTGATGTTGATCAGATAATGCAATATGATAATGCAATTGATCATTTGTTAACAATGCTATAGTCTGTTGTGATGATTACACAAACTCTTCTTCAAAGAACTCAACGTCGCTCTGTATCTGTTAATGAAGATGATTGATATCTTTGCACTGATGCTATTGTCTGTTACGAAGCGTGTCAACATTGAATAAAGTCTAGTCAATAAACTCTAGAAATTTCAATATGTGAACAAGAAACAGCGATGTTTCAAATCGAAATATGCTGAAACATTTCATTTATTCGAGCTTTAGCAAATCAACTACTTCGTCTCTTTGTTCACTCTACTATAAATACAGCTTGAAACTGTTTTCTTTCTTCTGTATTCTTAGTTTTCTAGTTAAAGCTACCTCTATTGATCAAACATTCTACTCAGCTATGCATTATCTCGCTGCAGTGTGATTAGATTCTAGACATGATTTCAACATTAAACTAAGAATTCGTTTATCACATAATATTGATTTTATTACTCATTCAAGTCACTCAATGAACAATAAAACAAGTCTAAAGAAATTTGTTTATCTGATGATCAACGACTTCAAAAGACAGAACAACATCAGAAGATCAATAAAATCAACGACAAGACTGTTGAATTGCTAAAGAATCTATCGCTCATTCAGTAGCATTGATTTATTTAATCAATAGAATCAACGAGAACATATGATCGTTGATTGCTAGAAAATCACAAACTTCTTTTCTCTCTTAAAAAGCTTGTGAATCAGTCGAGTCAAAATAAACTGTATCATTAAATTCAATTCGACTCAATTTGAATTCAGATCAATTTAGTGAGTCTGCTACAAAGACAAGTCAATAGTCAATCTCTTTGATGAGCTAGTCGATTTTCTTCTAGTGAGTCTGCTACAAAGACGCTGTCAATGCAATGATTTATTTACTCACATCGCTCTATTTATCAGTGAATCGATCTATCTCATGTTTCTGTGTCAACTAGTGAGTCTGCTTCAATGACACGATCAGAATCAATCTCTTTAATGAGCTAGTTGATTTTCTTCTAGTGAGTTTGCTATAAAGATGCTGTCAATGCAATGATCTATCAGTGAATCAATATATCTCATGTTTCTACGTCAAATAATGAGTCTGCTACAATGATTGCTCTTTCTCTCTCATAGTGAGTTTGCTACAATAAACATTTCGATGATCTGAAAGATCAATAGAAAGATTGATAGAAAGACGAGCATCAAGCTCTACGTCAGTGTTATGAACTACATTACAAGTCATAGAAACATGACTTTTAAAGAGAAGAAAGTAATGTTACGAAGCATGTTGACATTGAATAGAGTCTAGTCAATAGACTCTAGAAATTTCAATATGTGAACAAAAAACAGTAATGTTTCAAATTGAAATATGCTGAAACATTTCATCTATTCAAGCTTTAGCAAATCAACTACTTCGTCTCTTTGTTCGCTTTACTATAGATACAGCTTGAAACTGTCTTCTTTCTTCTGTATTCTTAGTTTTCTAGTTAAAGCTATCTCTATTGATCAAACATTCTACTCAACTATGCACTATCTCGCTGCAGTGTGATTAAATTCTAGGCACAATCTCAACATTGTCAAGAAGTTTTCAACATGAAAGTATTAAAAAGACAACGTCTTAAACTATTCAAGATTGATTCAAATGACTAAGAATGTTCTTTCATGTTTAATATTCTTTGTAAATATTGAATGAACATTCAGTTTTGCAAGAAGAGTTTGTTGATGAAATTGATTACAAATGACTTCAGAATCAGTTAAATAAATAATGCTTCTTAAGTATTATAATTGTATCATGAACTTGAATTCTGAAAAGACTATCATCGAAGCATGAGATATTTATCATAAAGAAGAAGATGAAGATAATGCAATTAATGAATTTTATTCAAAAAATAGAGTGAATAGTATCACATTTGATGAAATTTATCTAGATTGTAAAGAGAAGTCACAAACTGCTCTATTTATATACTGTCATGCATGACAAAGTTGCAACATACAACTTTACTTTTGATGCTAGTTTAAAGAAAGTTGCTAGAAACAAGTCTGACTGAATTCAGACTGAATTCAGAGCTATCACAATAAGCTGCTAGAAACAAGTTTGTCATTGCACTTCTTAATATTTTCACTTGATGCTTGCGAGTTTCTCAACTTTCACTGCTTTTCAATCTCAGTTGTTTAATGAATTTCTTGAAGTTCTGTCAAGATAGTGACTTGATCAATTCGTCTGCTATCATATCTTGACTAGAAACGAAGTTCACTGAAATCTGATTCTTCTTGTACAGATTTCGAATGTGATGATAAGCAATGTCAATGTGCTTTGATCTTTCGTGAATATGAGCATTCTTAATCAGCATAAGAGATGCTTAATTATCTTTCTTGAGCTGTGTGAATGAGACAGATTGATGAGTAATCTTCTCAAGAATATCAACGTGATTGTGACTGATGCTCAGATACTTTGTCAGATTCATGTTCTTAAGCACTTGATTGATTCATAAATCTTTCTTGATGCAGATTGATAAAATCATGTACTCTGTCTTGATGATCAATGTAATAACAAACTTTTGCTTTCAACTCATTCAGAAGACTGATTCTTCATTAAGCATGTAAATATAAATGAGAATTAACTTGTGATTTAGTTTGTCTGAAATGTAGTCTGAGTCAAAGTATTCTACTAACTTCATGCTTTTACTGACTTTGTACATGATGTTTAAATCAATGATGAAACAAACATATTGCATCAACTTCTTCAAAGCATGTTCATGATGTTTTACAAAATTGCTGAGATAATGACTTAGTTGATTGAAAGCAAAAGCAATGTTGAAATGAGTGTGAATTGCAGCATACATGAAACTTTCAATGACTTGTTGATACTCATGTTGATTGATTCTCACATCTTTGAGTTCAGCTGAGTGAAAAGCATCATATTCATTCATTGAAAAATCTGTTGCTTTGTGCTTATCTTGTCTCATGTTGAGTCTTTCAAGAATGTCATGAAGATAGTGAGTTTGATTCACTTGTAAGATTCATGTCTTTCTGTTGCAAGTGATTTGAATGTCAAGAATCTTTTTCATTTTTCTCAAATTCTTGACTTTGAAAACACATTGAAACTCATGTTTAAATCATTTAACATTGCTCAATGATTTGAAGATAATAATTATGTTGTCAATGTATAATAGCAACATGATTTCTTTTAATTCATGAATCAAAAGTCATGAATTTACAGCGCATTAAATGAAGTTGAGTTCAGACAGCGCTGTTACACAATAATCATGTTAGTTTCATGCAGCTTGCTTGAGATTGTAAAAACTTTGAACAATTTTCAAAGCACAGTCAAGTCTGACTTTCACTTTTAATAAAAAAAACATGTAAATAATTTCTTTGAAAAATGATTCAGTAAACGCATTGTTTACATCAATTTGATGAAGTTCAAGATTCTTCATTATTGCAATAATTAGAAAAACTCGCAAAGTGTCAAACTTGATGATTGACGTGAAAGTATTCTCATAGTCAACTTCATGAATTTGAAAGAAATTTCTGACTATCAGTCTTGTTTTTAGTTTATCAAGAAAATCATCAATATGCATCTTTAACTTGAAGACTCATTTGCTTATTATAATGTTGATTTTTTTGAGCAAAACTTTTTCTTGTCAAATTTCATTAATGATTAACATCACAAGTTCTGCGTTAATTGCTTCTTTTGAAAGTTTTTCTCAAACTAAGTTCTGCATTGCATCTTTGTAAATATTCAACATGAGAATTTTTATTGCTTTAAAAGAGTCAGATTCATTGATGTTGAATAATGTTCATGACATACTTGTGTTAAAATTGCTCTCATCATCATCAACTTTCTCTGTGATGAATCAAATCATCATAACTTGTAAAATCTTAAATATGCATTCTTTCAATTATTGATCTTTGCTGTCTCTTTTTCTCTTTGAAATGACTACATGCAGAAATGTTTGAGCTGTTGACTTAAACATGCTTGATGCAAAGACTTTTTGAGTGATCTGAACATTCACGTAAGCTTTATGCTTATCTGATGTATGTAATGTGATCTTAAAATTGAGTGCATTCAAGTTGATCACAATAGTTTTCAATACATCAGTTGATTCAAATGAAACATTAATCATGAAAGTGTCAGATTTTGAAACATTAGTTGAAACATTATTTTTTGATGATCTTCTCACAGATCTTCGCTCTGAAAGAACATTAAATGTTTGCTTGCAAAGTTGCAAATTTATGTTTTCATTCTTTTCATTTTCAGCGAACTTAATAATGTGATTCTTGATGACTTGATTGAGATCTGAGACTCAGAGATGATATTGCTTGTTGATATTTTTCACATACTTCATGAAGATGTTAAATCTGTCTCTGTTCATGAATTTATCTTGTCTGTCTTTAATTGACAATGACTTGAGATCAATGTATGAGTAACATTTGCATTCTTATACTTGTACATGATCAATTGAGAGCTTGATCTCGATGAATGTTTTCTTCAAGATCATGAGAACTTTGTTGATCAAAAGTTTCATGATGATTCAATTTTGCAGATAAACATCTGTCTTTGCAGCTTTTGCTCAAAACTTAATGAAAAGTTTAGCATTCTTGATCATGACTTGCATCAAGTTTTCTGTGATGCATATAATTCTTTCGACTACTTCATTTTAAATCAACATATGTGAAACAATGTATTGAAAAACAATGTCAATTGATGAACATCAATCATTCAAGATGACTTTAAATTTTATGATGTTATCACTGTGTACTGAAAGAAGTTTGACATTGCTGTAAAGCTTTACGCTGAGTTTTTATTTTTGCAAAGCATTTGATGCATTGAATTGTTGCTTCAAAAAAATGCATCAAGTCTTTCTGAAGTGATTATCAACTATCTTTAGAAAGTACGACTCGTTATTAAGAAATGATGATAATGATTCACAGATGTTTATGAAAATGAAAGTCAAGATACTTGTTTTTCAATCACTGAAATTGTGTTCTCGTTTGTTAATGAACTTGATGAGTGCACATATTTCATACACATTTTCATGACTGTCATTAATGAGAATAGATTTTTTCAGAGTGATGATTTTATGAAGTTGACGAAGCTTTGCTGATTTAAGATGAGCAAAATGACAATGTCACAGCTTATACAACTTGAAGTTTTTGTCATTTGCAAAACTAAGTTGATCATGATTAACTTCAATCTCATTCTCATGATAAATCACATCAATGTTAGATGTGAAGTGATTTAAATTCATTAAATCATCAAGATTCATTGAACTGTGCATTGCTGAAAATGCTGATGAGACGTCATGCTGCATAACTGATAGTAATGCAAATTCATCAAGATTGTTTGCAATTCTCTTTACTATATAAACATCTTTACATTTTAAAATTTCAATCATTTATTTCTTTCGCTTGTCATGCATGTATAAATCTTTATCATCAAAACTTTCTTGCAAATCTTTCTTACACATTCTTTTTTCAAAAAGAAGATTCATCTCAAGCTTAAAAACATGAAGAACAGAAAATAACTTAACTGAATTTTCATGATGATCTTGCATAATTGCTATGTCACAGTGATTAACATACAATTTCTTCTCTTCAACTTTGATGATGCATCTTTTAATGCAAACTAAAAAATCACTAAAAAGTCAAAGTTGATCAGTCATGTATGAAAAAACATCAGAATTTGCAACTCAGTTGAATTCAAAAATCTTATTGACAATGTTCTTTGACAGAGTTGCAATATTCTCGCTCTTCTTATTTTTATCTTTCTCATTATCATCAAAGATTTCAAAATCATTACTTTTCATATTGTAAACTTTATCTTTCTTGTGCTTGCTCTTCAGAAGCTCAATGAAAGTTTGAAAATCATCAACACTTTTATGCTTTGTTTTGTCTTTATCTTTGCATTTCTTCACAAGCTTTTAAGCTGCAGACAGATGAAAGCAATCGACTAAACGATGTTTATCTTCATAAAGAAAATTTTTTAAAAATCATTGCAATTGACGATGATGCAATTGATTGCTGTCAAAGTCTGAAAGACTTTTGCAATGATGATTGATTTTACATTTGTTTTGCTCATGATCAGTGCACTCGCGTTTATTTTCTCGCTTAACTCATAGCACAGTCTTTATTGTTTTCAATTGTGCTTTTTTCTCTTGTAGCTTTTGAAGTTTCTTCTTGACATCTGACTTATTCTGTGCATCAATGATATCTTGAATGATCATGTATTCATTTGATAATGATTGAAGTAAGACTTGAAAGCAACGTTTTGACTTGAATAAATTGCTTATGTCTTTCTGTGTTGCAACGATCTTTCAAGTCAACTTGATGAGATGTGTTCATGTTTTTTCAATGAAGATATTTATCAACATTCTGTAATCAATGAAGTTTGTCAGATATTGTTTTTCAGTGATTTGTAACTTCTCTTTGTATTTATAATTCAAAGCATCTCAAATCTCTTTTGCTGATATCTTGTCTGCAGTGTGTTCTTGATCATCAATGATGATGCAGATGATCAGTCAGTAATGAGCTTTTACATTGATTTTTTGACTTTCAAAGTTGAAAGATTGAATTTCATTAATGATGCTGATGATGTTGTTGAGTATGTTCAAGTCAGACTTGTCTTTAATAATGAATCACAAGTCTTTTTCAATGAATCATCTCTTCATGAGAGAAAATCATTGATCGCAGTTCTTGTGAGTGAGAATGAGAACAGATCATCATTTGACGAAGAAGTTATTGAAGTTCATGATGTGCAATGTAGACTCAGTTTGTTGTTAGAATCAAAAAAAATAAAGATATTAAATAAATTGACGAGTGAAGTGAAAAGAATTTAATCTCGTTAATGATGATGAAAGTTTATGCATTCTTCGACGCGATTAAGTGTGTCTATTTATTCACTTTCTTGAGAACTTGTAGTAAACTGTCAACTTGATGTGAATGCTTATTTATCTTCTTGTGAGATGTGTAGTAAGCTGTTGAATTTCACTGAACTTCTTTAAGTCAATGTACTTATTTGTTTTCTCATGAGACGCATAGTAAGTGATTGTTGATTGCTCATTTGAATAAATCTTGTATCGAGTTATCAAGCATCAAATGCTTAAAGTGTTTCAATCTAATTACGTTGAAAGCTTCTTGCTAATTGAGCTCATAATCTATTCAAAGAGTAGAGTGAACAGTATCACATTTAATGAAATCTATCTAGATTATAAAGAGAAGTCACAGACTGCTTTATTTATATACTGTCATGCATGACAAAGTCGCGATGCATGACTTTACTTCTGATGCTAGTTTAGAGAAAGCTGCTAGAAACAAGTCTGACTGAATTCAGACTGAATTCAAAGTTATCACAATAAGCTGCTAGAAACAAGTTTATCATTGCACTTCTCAACAAATCTGATGATTCTTTCAAAACAGATTTGCAGAATGTTTTACATTTTATTAGTATTTAAATGTTTAATATCATTTCATTCAAAGTTGCTTTTGCATTGTCAATATATGTAGTATGATAACACACTTACAAGATAATGCAAAGAGATAATGCAGTTCATAGAGTGTATTACTATGCTAGATAGCTTGATTTGATCAAGTTATCATGAATGCTATTTCTATTCATGACTCAACTGAATTTCAAGATTGCGCATCAAAGTCTTCATGAGTATCAAATCTCTTTGCTGAATAATTATTCGCTTGACATGAATAGCAAGAAGATTGCTATCTGCATATGTAAAGCATGATATCAGTAAATGTTGTAAAACATCAAGAATAATGCAAATGAATAATGCATTTACTGACAAGAAATTCACATAGAAATGCTTCTGTGATCTTCTGAAGAGCAAGCAAAGTTGAAGCTTAAATTCTGTAGTTTTCATCGCTTATTCTTGAACTAAGTTGATTCATATCAGTTTCATTCTGAAGAATTTCTCGTACTAGTTGTTACGAGTGTGTCGGAATTGAATAGAATTTTCTAGTCAACAAGCTCTAGAAATTTTGACTCATGTTGAATCTCTAGCCTCAACACTCTATTCTAGCGCTTTCGATACTCGAGCAAACCTGCTTCGTTCTCTTTGTTTTGCACTACTATAGATACAGCTCGAAACTCTCTTTGATTTCTTCTGTATTCTTAATATTCTAGTTATAGCTATCTCTATTGATCAAACATTCTATTCAGCTACGCACTATCTCGCTGCAGTGTGATTAGATTCTAGGCACGGTCTCAACATTATATTAAGAATTCGTTAATCACACGATATTGATATCATTACTCATTCAACATACTCGTACAGACAGAACGAGTCTAAAGAAATTCGTTTACCTGATGATCGACGCAATCGAAAGACTGAACAACACTAGAGAGTTTGATAGAATCAACGACGAGACTGTTTGAATCGCTAGACAACTTATCGCTCACTAAGTACGCAAAGTTCACTCGATCAAGAGAATCAACTCATTCTCGTGAAACAGACGAGTGAAAATAAGCTGTTCAACTCATTTCTTTCCCTCTTCGCTTCGAACCAAGCTCGTGAATCAGGCGAGTCAAAACAATCTGTGCCGTCAGATCAAATTAGTGAGTCTGCTACTACAAATGACGTTCTCATAGTGAGTCTGCTACAATGACACTCTTCGTCAATGCAATGATCTACCTACTCTCATCGTCTTACCTATCAGTGAACCTGATTCTACGTTCACATGCAAATAGTGAGTCTGCTACAATGACAAGTCGAAAGTTGATCTCTTCAATGAGCAAGTCGACTAGTGAGTCTGCTTCAATGACACTCTTCGTCAATGCGATGACATATCTACTCTCATCGCTCTATCTATCAGTAAATCGATCTACCTCACGTTTACGTGCAACTAGTGAGCCTGCTTCAATGACAAGTCGATAGTTGATCTCTTCGATGAGCAAGTCGACTAGTGAGTCTGCTTCAATGATCATTCTATCTCACATAGTGAGTCTGCTACAATAGGCATTTGACGAGTTGATTTGAATCAATAGAAAGGTTGATAGAAAGGCAGGCATCAAGACTCTACGTTAGTGCTATGAACTACACTACAAGTCATAGAAACATGACTTTTAAAGAGAAGAAGATAATGTTACAAGTGTGTCGAAATTGAATAGAATTTTCTAGTCAACAAGCTCTAGAGGTTTTGACTCATGTTGAATCTCTAGCCTCAACACTCTATTCTAGCGCTTTCGATACTTGAGCAAATCTGCTTCGCTCTCTTTGTTTTGCACTACTATAGATACAGCTCGAAACTCTCTTTGATTTCTTCTGTATTCTTAATATTCTAGTTATAGCTATCTCTATTGATCAAACATTCTATTCAGCTACGCACTATCTCGCTGCAGTGTGATTAGATTCTAGGCACGGTTTCAACACTAGTCTTTTGAATGAGATCTTAGATATTAAAAAATTCGCAGCTTTCTGATAATGACAAATTTCTCGAAGAGTAATGATTTCTGACTTTTATTTTCTCTTTGTCTGTTGCAATAAATTAGCTGTTGATTGCTTAATGCATTATCTGTTTGCATTATCTTCTCAATTTTATTTATCTTGCTTTCAAGCAAGATCTTACTTTCAGACATGATTTTATGATCTTGTCTTGATTCTTTCTCAATTTGATTTAACAAATATTTATTATCACGAGTTAACTTTTTCAAATCATCATGCAATGTGTCTTCGCTTGACTTTCGTTTTAAATCAAGTCTGTCAGCAATGCGCAACAAGAAATGCATTATCTAAATGCATTATCTATTTGCTTGCAACGCATCATAAATATGATGTAAATTATTTGATCACGATTTGAAAAGTTGTGATAATTGAGTAGAAAATTGCAATAATTGAGTAAAAGATAGCGATAATTGAGTAAAGTGAAAGCAAAGTGAAGTACAATGTCAACAAAAGATGATGACTGAACAAACTATGTTAATAGTATCACTTTTATGATGAATGTGTTGATTGTATCACTATTATGATGAATGTGTTGATCACATCACTGAGATGATGATTGTGATAATTGCAGCTTTAAGATGATGACTGAATTTCAAAATTCAGCTTTAACTTTAATTTATCTACATTTCACATCTATTTTAACACTAACTTTATTTACACTTCATGTTTATTCTAACTCTAACTTTATCTACGTTTTACATCTATTTTAACTCTAACGTTGTTCAACATCACTATCAAATAAGAAGATTATTATGCATTATTTATATGCATTATCATTGAGACTAATCAAGATCGCAGAATGTTCAATCTATTTATTAAGTTGCAATTTATTGCGAGTAGAAATTGAGTTGTTGAATGAAATGAAGATCAAAAAACTTTTTATATCAAGCAGAATGCAAATTGAGTCACTCTTCACAAGCAACTGACAAAGCTGAGAGTCATCAGTGTATATCAGAAAGTCTTGAAAGAGAAGCAGATGAACATGAAAAGCAATATGCAAGATACAATCACAGATAATTGAGTGAAAAAGAGTCTGTATAATAATGCATTTAAGTAATGTATATGTATTTCAAAAGCTGATTGTATAATAGCTCAATGCTTTGAGATAAATTTGATGAAGAAGACAAGAAAGAAGAAGATTGCTGTAATGATTGTTTCTTTAACAACACAAGATATATACAGAGATTAAACAGTAATCACTATTATTAAACTTGAGATCTGAAAATAGTTGAGACAATAATATGTATTAACTACTTACATAAGTTGAGCACGAAGCTTTTATCTAAGAAAACGATCATTGTTATATAAACATAAAAGAATCATGTCAAGTCATTTCTGCTCTGAATGATCACTTTGATCATTTTTGAGCAAGATGAGCAAGATGAGCATTATGCTCATCATGCTCACTGTGATCACTTCTGATTCAAATGATCAGAATAATCACTTTGAAATCTTGATTACTCAATGATTATTTAATCATTGCTGTTACATAATTTCATGCAAGAGAGTTTTAACACTAGATTTTCTTCTAAGATTTTCGTTTTGAAAATCACTTTTTTCTTCATGTCTTCTCATCACACAATCAAAAACTTTATCTTGCGTCACAGAGATTTTCTTGAACGTATGAGTTCTGAGCATGCTGTCATGCATTCTTGTGAACATTGCAGTCACTTGCAAAAGAAATGTCGTGTTGACAACGAAATTGATCATTGCATCAAGTGTGTGCATCTTGATCGCAAGTGCAATCTTACTTTCTTGATAATGAAGTGAAAAAGAATAAAGACAGAACATGATTGCATTCTTGATGAACTGCTAAATGCTCACAAGCAGATGCAAAAGATCTTCGCGAAAGCTACTCATTTACAAAATCAATTTGTGTTTCTGAAAAACAAGAAACAGATGATGATTGAACGAAAGTTTCAAAACATCATCAAGCTCAAGAAGAATGAAAGAAAGACTAGCAAATCAACATTGAATGATCTTTTCTTTGACGTGTTCTTCAAGCAGATTGAGATTTCATCAGACTTTGACTGATTGAATTTCTCAACTAAAACTGTCACAGAAGCATTTGACAGTTCTTGAGATTTTTCTTCAATTCTCAAGTGTTCTCGATATGTTTATAATCTTTTCATTTGACTAATCAATGAAGCTGATCTTTGATATTCTGTTGATTCAGTATATTCTTTACTTCGTATTCAACGTTCTGACTCTCTGAATTAATATCTGAAGATTTTGTTTGAATTGATGTATTCAAGTCTGCAGACTTCAAAAGACAGATATGAAATATTGAATGTATTTTCATAAAGACTGACAAATTTAACTTGTAGTTAATCAATTCTATGATTTTCAAAATCTTATAAGATTCTAGCTTTGTATGATTCAGTTTGTTACTTGATCTTTTCGTTTTGATGTTTCGTCTTAATAGATACACTTTGTTTTTCTTCTTAAAAGTAAATTTTCTATCTCTTTTCTTATTTGCATACAGAGTCATGCGCTTACTAAGAAACTGTATGTTCTTTTATAATTCTTTTTGTAGCAGCTGCAATTGTTCTATCTGTAACGTAGCTTTTTGAGCTAATTGTGCAAATTCACGTGATTTTTTAAGAGTTTTTGACTCAAATTCATAGTTTGCAAAAAATGATGACATGCTGATTACTTTCGTTGTTATGCTATTGAAAGTCAACTGTGCTACTGATAGTAACTGTATTCAATCGTTCTGTCTATAGTTGATATAGCATCTGAAATACTGTTTCAATGTCTGATTCATTCTTTTCATTTATTCATTTATTTGTGAATGATAAGCTGTTGACAGCTTGTGATGAATTTCTAACTGATTCATCAAGAATTTTCAGAATTTCGATGTGAAAAGCTTGTCTCTATTTGAAATTATCTCATCTGATAATTTATGATTTGCTACAATTGTTCTTAGAAACGTGTAAGTTAAATCTTCTGCGAATGTCACTTTCTTATATGACAAGAAGTATTCATACTTAATTAATCTGTCTGTTATAATCAATATAAAGTCATACATTGTTTCAATAACTCTTTTCTTTGACTTAAATAGCTTGACTATGAAGTTCAAAGCTATGCTTTTTCATGCATGATTCAATGTGCTGAAGCTTTTCAAAAGTTCATAGAGTTTATGTTGATTGTGTTTTGTACAAATAC
>JAABUS010001001.1_pt1 | contig 66259 bp, 4 predicted proteins | sample 5560161 | NCBI WGS metagenome assembly JAABUS01 (sample SAMN10711885, study PRJNA513376) | rock metagenome | isolation source: Antarctica rocks | place: Antarctica: Victoria Land, Trio Nunatak nord | collected 2016-01-04
ATAAATAAATAAATAAATAAATAAATAAATAAATAAATAAATAAATAAATAAATAAATAAATAAATAAATAAATAAATAAATAAATAAATAAATAAAGAGATATATTTTAAATTTATTATCGTTTCTAATTTATATATTTTATTATATATTTTTAATTTACCCTTATCGTTTCTATAATTTTTCTACGGAAATAACGATTTTATAAATTAATAATTAATTCATAAATAATAATATTATATAAATTTATAAGAATAAATTCTCTAAATCTTTCTATTATTTATATAGATAATAATAATAATTATTATTATAAGAAATAATAAAAATATATAAAGAGATTAAAATCTCTTATATTAAAAGTATATTTTAAAAAAAATCTATATTATAAAAATAATTATTATATTAACGAGTAGTATAAATTTTTTAATAAAATAATCTTTAAGTTATTTAAATAATAATAATTATAATTAATATAAATTCTAATAAATTCTATAAATGATTTTAGGACAGACTTCGAAAAAAATTATTAAATAATTAAAATAAATAATTAATAGAAATAAAATATATTATATTTATATATATTTAAATTATAAAAGATATTAATATAATAGTATATTTAACGAATTTATAATTATATATATAATTATATATATAATTAATAAATTTTATAACTTTATTATATATTCTTTATTAAACCTTACCGCCCCCGTAATCTCCTTGCGGAGATGGCGACCCTCTAGTAGCCTCGTAGGGAGACAATCTCACCAATGACTAACATACTTCTGGATCACAGTTTGCTACTGCTGGACTCGATGAAACGAATTGGAATGGTTTGTATGTTCAAACAAAGGCAGCGCTGTTCAATTAGCGCTTGCGGCCTTACTGCGCCCGATTTTGCCTGCTGCTTGCATAAGGCCAGGCAACAAGAATCTCATACAAAGCCCCATCCTTCCTCCCGTATGAGAATGCAACAAGAATCATCCCTTACTCCTTCAAAACAAGATTCCAGATTCAGACACATCTTTTAACAGGGAAAATGGCATTTGACGTGCAGAATTTCCTTGTCATGGCTGTCCAAGACATCTATCTTCTAATGTTACTTATATTCCTCCTCATTATCCTCGGAGCCATGCTATTCTTCCTCGGTTGGTTTCTGTGGGATATGATTATCGAACGTCGGCGCGGCTATACGAGGTTCTAAGTATGTAAATGATTTAAGAAGGGGCCGAAGATATAATGTTAAGATCAATTTCATAGCTACGTTTTGTCGTTCAAATATCGCGTAGGGTTCGAGGCTTGCTGACTCTTCTAGGCGACAAATTTAGTTTCTTACTCGACCTCCGAGAGATCCTTGGATGGCATTGTCGCCATTTGCATGCTGGCAGAGGGAGTATGGGCAGATATTGAGGATTACATGAGTGTGGCTGTGCACCACGGCCATTGGATATCATGGCGCGGGGCCAAAGCCCCAGCTCTAAAGCATCTGTGTTGATTCTTGGAACGTCTTTGAGGAGGCATTCACCCAGAGAGGGACTGGTGCTCATGGATTGAACCTCCCCCCACCTCTATACATGGCCAAGAGCAAATCGTGCCGATTAGTATTCTATATTGTATACTCTGACTGTTGAACAAGTGACCTGCATTATATGATATGTACAGCGCGTCGATAATGTAGTGGTGGCGAAGAGGAATGGAGATGAAAAACCGTAACTTAAAGCTTGACTTATAAGTAAGGCGCAACGGTCCGTACACGCGGATACGTAGCCTTGCCATCAGGATGCTCGCAGCCATGCTGCGCCCAGTGCTGCCTGATACTAAGCCAAACTAACCTATGGCATCCTGTTTGAACCAGGCATGGGCAGAATGACATTCGCATTTGAAAGTGAAATATATTCCCCGTGTGAAGTTCGTCATTTCAGTCTTATCCTCAAAAGTCCAACATGTCTTTCAGCTGCTCAGAGCTCATGACGACCTCACTTTCGGAGACGTCCTTTCTTGTGTTGACCATGCTCTTGGTACCTGCTCTCGGAAGTATCATTTTCTTTATCGGACGTCCTGTGCGGAACGCTTTACCCGAGGACTATCGCGATTACTCTAGCTACTAGAGTGCAAGGAAGTTGCTGCGAACTTGGGGACAGTCGTGGCAGGTATGGGAAGAGCGAGTCCGTTTCGTAATATGTGGGCTCTGTGGCTTATATACATTAGGGGTTACAGTGCCAAAGTAGCTGGCGCCACAGTCGATCCTGAGGGCTGCTGTCACAACCACCGCCGAACCTGCAGAGACACCCCTTCAGCGATTGAGGATTCCTTTCACGCTCTTGAGACAACATCTGCAAAAAAGAAGTCAGAGTGAAATATGCTTTGCCTTGGTTGACGGTTAGGTGATAACTCGGGAAGTCGCTGTCTGCTGGACGGGACGGTATGTTCGGAAGGAAAGAGGAGTAGCTTGGACTACAGTGGAAAGAACGTGTGATTAGCTCTTTAGATGCACGTCGCGAGTAGAGAGCAGATTACCGGTCTTCTGGCAGTGCAAGAAGTGATTGCAGTGAATGTCAGAAGGTCTAACATTGAAGTCTCCCTGAGCATGATTGCTGTCGCACCAGTCACCATCAGGACATTGTATTCTCCCAATACTCTCCCATACCGCGTCACTGAAGGCTCCCAGCTTAACTCCGTCAGAGAGATTCAGGGCTTCTTATCTCCCGGCCTTAGCTGATCCTGCTGATGGAGCAGCATGATGAGCTATGATCATTTCGACACAATTACCGAAAGCCGCTTCCATAGCCACCGATCTGGCGTTGCACCCAAACAGGGCCTTAACATCACCCTTTTTGATTTTGATAGTAGGTGGAAGTGCTTTCAAAGGCTTCATAAAGTCCCAGAGGAGCCAAGATAACTTATCCACTCGAGGCCCAGAAGACACCATCCACTCGTCATCGCACCATGGATAATCTGATGTCCACTTGATACTACTCTCTGTCCAGGCCATTTGTAGACTCTGCAAGGATGGTGCTCCCTGAAGTACCGTGCAGATCTCCTTGAAGTTGGTGGGGAACTGATCAAGGGAATGCTCGGAACGAGTACTGAGTTTTCGAGCGTACAGCCAGTCGAACATTCGGAATCTAATGAACACCTTTCGCATGTACGGCAGGGCGGAGGAGAGCGGAGGTAGCTTGAAAGCAATTGATCGGATGTTAAAATCTTGACCGGCGTAAAGTGTCCAGTAATTCTCTCCGTAGAATACCTGCTTCGCTTCGTGGGAGATCTGATGGTTTGTGATCAGGATCTGAGGGTAGAAGCCGTAGCTGGCGTAGCCTATCGCTTTGTTGTCATCTGGATGATTTAGGCGTAGGGAGCGAGTCGTCCTTAGCGATCGGTAGATCATCATCCTGATTTCCAACGGGAGCTCGAGAAGCGGGAACATCTTAATGAATTTGCTGAGATGTTCCTCGGGAAGCGTGGTTGGTGTATTGATGCTAAAGGGATTTTGCCTTGTGCTTCGTCATGTGCTCGGCTTTAGTCAACCTACACAAACGTCGACATGCGCTTGAGCGCAGAAGGTGGCTCTGAATTTGGAGTGGACTAGTATGGGATATTGGTATTGATGTGTGATTCCAAGGATTGATGAGACAAATGGTCGAGCGAAGAAAGACTGAGCGGTCGTCTTGTTTGGATGCGGGAGTCCGCATCGACCCCTCTCTCGCCTATATTCGCCTAGGTAGGCTGTATCTTGGCGATATCGTTGGAGGAAAGGATCTGCGCAAGAATCTTCCCTTGCTTGTGATTCGTGACTAGCAGCTTTCTAGGCTGTTGCTAGATCTAGTCTAGAAGAAATATTGAGTAGTAAGCCTTATTGACTAATATCGAACAAACAAATCTGATAACGGTAGCCCAGAGATATTGTTATCCCCGGTCGCGATATTAAATAGAGAGTGGTAGTATCAAAAGACCCTAATTAGTATATCAACACCGTTGATTGCCACAACTAGCGCCATTGCTCCCTCCCAGGCTTGGCATTGAGGTTGTAGACTATATGGCAGATTTAGACTCCTGATCTGTGATTCTAGTAGCAAGCAAGGCGCTCAAGCTTATCTAGAGCTGCATAGCCGCGACTTGTTCGCAGCGCTGGAAGATACTGTCACGGTACGCCAAGCCTTATGCTTGATTAGGACTAGCGCGCCCTTGGCACTGGCTACATAGTAGCTTGCAACTCCATAGACTCAAAAGAATCAACTTATTATCAATAAACCAAACTACATCCATTCTATTTATAGTCTAAGTCTTGACTACGTAGTCTATTCTTTAATAAATACTTTTTCTACGGTTCTATATTTATATACTATAATTTCTAATAGTATTCGTAATAGTTAATTAATTAATTAATAAATTATTAATTTAATAATTTAATTCGCCCTTTTCCCCCTTAATATTTAGTTAATTTAATATCTCTAACTAATTTAATTCTAAATTATTTAAATTATAAACTATTAATTAAAATTAATAATATATTAATTTAAACTAGTAGTTTTAGTAATATTATATAGGGAGGCGGAGTAAGAGTTAATTATCTATTATAATTACCTTAGAGATAGCGCTACCTAGATAGATTTAATATAGAGATTTTTTTTTCGCGTAGATTTTTAAAAATTTTCAATTTTAACTTCTATTAAACTTTAATTATAATTATATTATAAAATAAAATAAGGAATCTCTTCTTTTCCCCGGTTAAAAAAAAGAACTGGGGAAAGAAAAAAAAGAGAATAAAAACTCGGTAATTCTCTTCCTTAAAATAGAGAAGAGAAAAGAATAATAAAGAATTCTTTCTTTATTCTCTCTATAAAACTAATACTATAATTTATTAATATACTATTTTAACGCGTATTTTAATTATATTAATCTTTATTTTAACCGCGGGTTATATTAAACGGTCTAGTATATTTCTAAATACTTTTACTAAATATATTAAATATTTTAATATATTTATTTATATATTTATAAAGATTTAATAATTTAATTATACTAAATATATATAAATATAATAGAGTAACTAGACTAGGTTTATTAATACTAGGTATATTAAATCCTAGACTTTTAATAAATCTTCGATTTAATAATTATAATTTTCTAGGATAATTAAGATTATTTATATTATATAATATTATAATAGTTACTAGTACCGCGCTAGTAGTTTATTTCTATATCGTTTATATTTTCCTTTTATTTCTAGACTTTATTAACTATTTATTTAATTAATAAACTCGTTAAATTACTCGGATATTTTAATATCTAGCTCTTTTATTATTTAATTTTTTATAATTATATTTATCTTTATACCTAGTATTATTTAATAGTTATTTTATCGCGGAATTCTCTCTTTTAATAATAGTTAAATAAGAATTTAAATCTATATTAAAATCCAAAGAATATAAAAATTAATATATTTAAAATAACTAGTCTCTTTAATTAAAACTTATTATAAATATTATTATAATATTAAATAATAAATAATAAAAAAGGATAATATAAAATAATTTTTATTAATTATTTTATAATTAAATTAAAAGATTAAGAAACCTAGGATTAATCTATATCTAGATTATTAAAGGACGGGATTAGTATTTAAATATTTATTAAACTAACGGCTAAGTTCATTAAACTATAATTTAATTATAATATAAAAGTAAACTAAGATAAAAGATAAAGAACGAAAATTAGGGTAAAACTAACTACTATTTAAATAAAAATTAATATATAGAGTATTTATTTATTTCCTATCCCGATTATATTAAAATAAAAATAGGGAAACTAGTTTAAACCTAAATTAAATCTTAGATAAATTAAACTAGGTTAAAATAATTTAGATTTAAATTAAATTTAAGGTAAGTAAAATTATATTATAATAATAACCCCCTCTTTAAAGTCGAGTTTCTATAAAATAAATAAACGATTAATTCGATTAATTAAATTTCGTAACCTTAAATTTTATTTAGGGTTACGAAATAATTAAAATAAAAACGCGTCGGAGTATTCGAGTTATTAATAATAATAAATAAAAAATAGGACGGGGAATAAACGGCGGTATACGGATAAAATTAAACATTAACGTTATTATCTATAAACGATAACAGCGGGGCTAGGCTATAGAGTACTATTTATTTATATAATAATATAAAATATCGGTCGAAGCCGATATAAAACGATAATCGAGGGGATAATAACGGATAAAGAATAAACTATAATATAAACGGGGGTTAACTTCTTAAAAATCGGATTAAAATAAAAATAATAAAGATTCTTTATATTAATACCTCTAAATAATATATAATAATTCGTAGAGGCTAGCGGCGCTAGGATTCGAGATATAATATTTATTAATAAATTATTAATAACGGGTAAAGTACTAGAAGGGTTTTTATATAACGATATAATCTTTTTAATTAATATAATACTTTAATAAAAATAGACTATAGCGGCGATTATATTTAGAATTTAAAATATCGTTAACGTATTATTTATATTAATTATCTTCGGTAATTATAAATTCTCGGATAAACTAGACTTATCTAGGTAAAGAGTTATTAATTATTAATTATAATAAATTAGTGTAAAAAACGGGGTAAATTTTTATAGAATATAGAAAATCTAACTAAACTATAAAAGGATTATCGAAAACCTTAAAGATTCGGAAGAGGCCGATATTATAATCGTCGAGTTTAATTAAAAAGCGTATAATATTCAGATTCTTAATATTTAATTATATTTAGTCGTTTATTAAATATATTAAATATAAACGCCTTCGTTAGTTAACCGAGGATTTAAAGATAATTTAAATAATAAATATCTTATCGCGGAGGTAGTCGTTTAAAGTTTTTATTTATATTACGAATTTATTAATAACGATTAAATAAATACGGGTTTAAATAGTAAAATCTTAGAGTAAAAATTCGGTAGGCTCGAAATCGATACGTAGATATTAATTATAATTAGTTAAGAAAGGCGAGGTTAAAATATTAAAAAAATCAGTATTATTACTAGAAAACTCTACTCTAGGGAGTTATTTCACCTAATTATCCTATATATAATTAATATATATACGGAGGTAGTATTTTATTATAATATTAAACTACTCGGTTTAATTATCCGTCTAAGGATAATACCCGGTAGATATATATTAATCGATTTTAAAACATTTATATAAAGCCTCTTAAAACTCCGATATAAATTAAAATCCTCGATCCGAAATAAAGATATTTAATAATTTATAAAGCTTCTATATATTCTAGTAGAAAACGTCGTAGGCTTCGTCTACTTTTATCGATATAATTAATACTAGATACCGTATCTTAGTTAAGCGGTCTACGAAAACTAGGATATATTAATAAATAATTCTTATAAAGATATAAAGCGGTAGGGGACCTATATAATTTATTAAAACATTTTTCTAATATTATTACGGGGGCGGTAATAAACGTAATTATCTTTAAATATATTAACGGGAAAGTTTAATTCTTCGGTATATATAATAATTCCTAACGAAGCGCTAGATAATAGTATAGATATTAGGCCATTAATAAACCCGACTAATTAATTCGTAATATTTAATACGATTTAAGTAATTACCCGCGATATTATTATAAACTAGCTAGATTAGACGAAGGCGTAGTTTACTAGAATTCGGAATATATCTTTTTCCTCGGAAGTAAAGAACTTTATCCCTATCTTTATATTTAGCGAGGGGAATTCCGTTATAATAATACATTTTAGAACGTAGTATTTCTAGGACTCTAAAAGCGAATTAATCGGTTTAATTAATTATATCCTATAATTAATAAATCGGGGTATCGTATAAGTCTTTATTTAAATTAATAAATTAATCTCTATTTAATTTAAATTTATAGAACGTAGGTAGGGTCTAGGGTTCTAGATCGACGTCCGTATCGAAGTTTATCGGGGTTATATAAATTAGTACGAGGTATAACTAAAAAAATTAAACGAGAATCTTTAAATTTATTACCGATATAACTAGGGTAATTAGGACTAAGGTTAGGGTCGTTATATTTAATAATATATTATAAATATAATTCTTAAGGATTTCTAGGGCTAGGTTTTTTCTTTTTAATATAATTTAATATTAATATTAATATCTAGAGTCTAATTTATCCCCCTCTTTAAAGAAATCTCTTAACCGATATATTAATATATTAAGTTTACTACTTTCTTTACCGGGCTAGTAGGTAATTTTATAATTAAAACGGGATAAAAACTTACTCTATCTCGCTTAATAACGAGATAATATTTTAAATAAAGTAAAATATTTAAGAACTTTATAATTAGATATTACCTCGATAAAGAGAGTAGATCCCTCTAGTTTAAAACGTTATTCCTCGAATACACGGATAATTACTATAAACTCTTTATTATAAATCTTATAATTATACTCGGTAAGATTATATTTCTTTAAAAAATAAATAATAAAACGAAGGATATTTTAATCGTTATACTAGGATAAAACCCCTTTAAATATATAATTAAACGTATTTATTTCTACTATAATCTTACGGTCGGGGTCGAAATAAATTAAAATAATATTAAAGATAAAAGCCTTCTTTAAGGTATTAAAAACTACTTAATATTAAATACTCTACTCGAAGATAATATCTTTCTTAATTAAAATTATAAGTAATATAGCGAGTTTATTAAATTTATAAATAAAGCGCCGATAAAAGTTAACGAACCCTAGGAAACTTTAAATATCTTTAATATTAACTAGTTATAGTTAATTCAGGATCGTATCGATTTTCTTTAAATTTATTTTAATTCTTTAAATAATAATAATTAATCCTAGGTATATAACTTTCTTAATATAGAAATTATATTTAATAATATTTATTTAAAGCCCCGCCTCGCGGAGCTTTTAAAAAATATATTTAACGTAGATTTTATACTCTTCTTTAATATCGCTATAAATTAAAATATTATCGAGATATATAGTATAAGTCTTATCGAGAAATTTATAAAAAATATCGTTAATATAGTATTAGAACGAGGTAGGGTTATTATATAATCTAAATAATATAATAAAGTATTCGAATAGGCCGAATCGGGTATAGAACGCGGTAAATTCTTTATCGCCCTCCTTAACGCGGAGGCGATTAAAAATAGATATAATATTTAATTTAAAAAATACCTTAATACGATTTAATTAATTTAAGGTTTTTAATATTAAGGGTAAAGAGTATTTATTCTTTATAATAATAATATTTAACTTTTAATAATTAATATAGAAATATAGGCCTCCGTTAGGTTTCTTTATAAATAAAATAAAGAATATAATATAAAACTAATTAACTCGAATAAAACCTTTATTAAAATTCTTATCTAGGTAACGGCGGAGTTTTAAGATTTTATTATAATTTATACTATATAAATTAAATAACGGAGATTATAACCCTTTTTTAAATTTAATAATATAATTATATAACTAATACGGGGGTAAAATATTAACGTTTTTTTTTAAAAAAATATCTAAGAATTCATAATACCGCGTAAATAAAATCGTAATTAAATTAATATTTTTATTATCTCGATAGGCTTAAAGCTCTTCTTAAATAATAACGGAGACGAGATAAAACTCTTTATTTATTTTAAATATAACTCGGTTCTAGGTTTAATCGTAAATATTTAATTTAAAATTTTAATTAAGGCGAGGTTTAGGTTTATAATATTTAAATTCTTAATAAAACTAAATATTTAAAATCGAGATTTTTTCTAAAATACCTAAAAATTAATCGATTTCTATAAATAATAGATTAAATATAGTTTACTCGTTAAGCCTAACGAGCCGGGTAAATAATCGAGATTCTATCTCGTATATATTAAGAGTAATTAGGTACTAGGTTCGTTATTCTTAATATTAAAATTTAAAACGAAGCGAGGCTAGGCTATAATATTTAATCTTAAATATCTTTCTTTATTTAACGGTAGTAACGATACGATTATACTCGTTATTATAGCTAGTTCCTATAAGAATAAATAACTAAGACTAAAATAAAGAAAACTTCTTTTAAATCTAAATTTATTATTAATAAACCTAGAATTAAGATAACTCCTTTTAAATTCTAGATTATTTTATACGAGTATTAAACTAGACTAGAGATTAAATTTACTTCTAATAAATTTAAGACTAGATTAACTTTTCTTAAATCAAGGTTTACTTTTTATAAACTTAGAATTAAATATACTATTAATAAACTTAAGACTAAATTAATTTTTCTTAAATCGAGGTTTACTTTTTATAAATTTAAGATTAAATATACTACTAATAAATTTAAAACTAAAGTAACTTCTCTCGAGTCGGAATTAACTATTTAATAATAATATTATTGTTTATAAATAATAACGGCTTTTTATATACTAGCGACTCCTTTTAAATCGGGGTTTACTTTATATAAATATTAAATAAAACTAAAGACTAGGATTTTTAAGTTTAGAAACTTTCTTAAGATATAAAAAAGAGTTTATTTTCTATAAAGACTTTTATAGGATTTAAGGTATAGTTTCTTAAATAAAAATATAAAGCGAAGATTAAGGAATTATCTAAAAAATTAATAATAACTTTATAACAGTAGAGGTATAATAAGCCGATTATAACGGGGTATTAACTAAATTTAATAATAAAGAAAACTATTCGTTCCTAATAACTATAAATATTTAAAATCGTTTCTATAATATAAATAATACGTCCTATAATAGTAGGTACGCTATTAAAGGGTCGGACGATACAAGGATAACGAAGAAAACGAAGGGGTAAATACTAAATATATATAAAATTATAATTAATAAAAAGATAGCCGGATATATTAATATTAATTAAAATTTTAATTTAAATTCGGGACTAGTTATTCCGTAATTAATAAAAAATAATTATATATTTATTATAAAAAATAGGGTCGGTCTTAAAAAACTATATAATAAATTTAAACGAAAATTTAATTAATAATAAAGATAAATTAAACGATATAACCGATAGGTAAAAAGATATATATAAAATTCTAAATACCTATAATCCTAGTACGCGACTTTATACTAGGACTATTTTTTTTTTATATTTAAAATAACTCCTCCTATAACGCTCTCGTCGTCGTCGATAATAATTATAATATTAGATTAAAGACTAATTAGTTTAATTAAATAAACTTTTATATTATATTTAAATAATTTATAATAAAAGTAAAGCCTCTACTTCTTATAAATAATTTTAATAACCGGGGTTCTTATTAATTTACCTTTAATAATAATTTAGGTAGAATTAAAATTCATTAACTCTTTAAATAAAAAAGTTAAAATTACGATAACGGGGATAAAAGTACTCGTTATAATAAAACGGGCTATAAGGGTAGAAATTAATAAAGATATAATAAACCTCCTCGAGGTTTATTTTAATTTAATAAGAGTAATACTCTAACGAGGTAGATAATACTTAATCTATTAAAGTTCTTAATCGATTTCAGAGTATATACGGACGTATTTATCGAAAGTATATAACCGTTAATTATTAACTTTCCTCTAAAAGATAGAGGCCTATTAGGTAATATAATTAACATTATATTTTATAATATTAATTAAGAATTCGTCCTTTATTCGAGAATATTCCTTTTTTTAAATAACGAGGTTAAAGTATTTATTAAAAAATATAAAGTCTTATTTAAGTTCCTAGATATAATTCCGAGTATCCTTTTATTTAAACGGGTTATTATATACTTCCCGTAACTTCTTTTATTAATCGGTAAAATTAATTAAAGTATAAAGATTTTTTTTTTAATAACGGTTTATTAAATTAAAGGCCTTCTTACCGATAGTTAATTTAAACTCTATATAAACGATCTTATTATTATTAGTAGGGTAACGATTATAATTAATATATATCCACTATATTAACATTTATTTTTAAATATCTAATTTATTTTAATCTCTTTTATATTTCGAGATATCTAAGAGCTTTTCGGATCTAAAAGGCGTTCGAGATCGGGAAAAAATAAATTTTAAAAAGATTTAAAAAGGAAAACGAGCGTAAATCTATAATAATAGTATTATTAAAAGTATTTTTATCGAATACTTAAAGCGGGGGTTAAGGTATAATTTAAATTATAATAAATACGACCTAAACTATTACTTAAATAATAATATAAACTAGAGATTACGTATTTAGTATAAGAAAAGGAAAAGGCGTAAATAAAGATAAAATATTAAATAAAAAATTACTCTCGACCTAAATATATAAATAATCGAAGGTATTTAAGAAACTAATAAAGTTATTCTAAACTTCGGCGAGGAATTATTATATACGGTCTTCGGGGTTAGAGGGTTAATCCCTTATAATAATTATTTTAATATTAAAGAGTATTAATTAAATAATTAATCTTTTATAATATTAAAGAACGGGATTAATATTTAAATATTTATTAAATTAACAATTAAGTTCATTAAACTATAGTCTAATTATAATATAAAAGTAAATTAAAATAAAAAATAAAGAACGAAAATTAGGGTAGAGCTAGCTATTATCTAAATAAAAACTAATATACGGAGTATTTACTTATTTTCTATCCCGATTATATTAAGATAAAAATAAGGAAACTAGTTTAGACTTAAATTAAATCTAAAATAAATTAAATTAAATTAAAATAATTTAAATCTAAATTAAATCTAAAGTAAATAAAGTTATACTATAATATAAATATTAATTAAACTTAATACCGAATAATAAATATTAGAATAAATTAATATATTATATATATCGCTAACTATTTTATAGCCGACGAAAAGAAGTAAATTTTAAATTAATCCTTATTTATATCTAATTTAAAATAAAGTAATCGAGGTTATTTATTTAATAAATAAAGAAAAAGAAAGGCCGAAGAGGAGTTAAATAAAAACCTTAATATAGTAAAATTAAGAAATTATTTAATAAATCGTTTCGTAAAAGAGCTTTAAGTAGAGCTAGTTAAAATTATTAATTAAAAAATAATTCGACGAGTAGAAAAAACTTTAACGCGTAATAAGAGATAAATAAATTTATTAATTATAAATTAATAAAAATAACTTAATAGGCGAAGATCGATACTATTAATAAAATATATATACTAATCTTTATATTAATTTATATTATATTATTTAAACGGGATTAATATATAATAATATAATAAAGTTTTTTAAGGTAAATATATATATATTATTATAAAAACCGTCGGCGCGTCTTTAAATAAAGAGATAATTATCGATAATAATAAAGATTTAAATTAAATAAATAAAGAGCCCTTAAAGGATTTAGAAAATTCGTTAAAATTAATAAATTATATATTTCAAATTCGATAGAAAATAGATAATATATTATATTATATTAAAACTAGCTTTATAGTAGTTACTAAATATAGTATATAGATCCTATATAAAGAGTATACGGCGTAGTTACACTATTTATATTATAGTATTATATTATAATTTCTAGTACTTTAGAGTTTTTTTAGAAATAAAAGACTCGGAGCCCTCGCTCTAACTCTTTAAAAATTAATTCTATTATTTAAATATAAAAATTATTTTCTTATTAAGACTTTATATTTACTTTTATATTATTATAAATATTTTAAATATTATAATTTAATAGTTTTAATCTCTCTTAACTTTTTTAGGTAATAATCCGTTAAAAATATAAAAAATCTTTCTAGAAATAATCGTCCCGAAGGCGAGACGTACGGGATTAATACTTTAAACGAAAATATAAAAAATTTACCAGAGAATATTAATTTTACGGTAAATTAATAATTTATAAAATTAAAATATAAGTAGAAAGCCTTTAAAAAAGAGGCCTCTATTATTATAATTTAAAAAAATATCGAAAACTTACGACGTATTATTATAGGTAAAGGAGATAAGGAAATTAAAAATAATTCTTAAAAATTAAATATAAAAGACGAAAACGGCCCGACGGTAGACCGTAGTTAAATCGGTTTTAATATAAATTAAAGTAATTTACGACTATCGAAACTATAAGATTTTTATACGAAAAATCCGTAAAATTATTAAGAATAAATTTATAACGTAGAGACCGCGTTTTATTTAATACCCGTAAACTTTCGAATAAATAAAAAAAAGATTTTATATATAATACCCTATTTAAAGAAGTAAATTAAGAAGTTATAAAATAAATATAAAGAACTTTATTTAATAAATATATTAATATAAAAGTTCTTTACGGATTATTTATTTAACGTAATTAAAGACCCTTTAAATCGAGTTATAAATACGAATCTTAAATACTAATATATACGTTAGAGGAATAATTAATCGGTACGAGATTTCGATATTTATTTTAATACTCTAAAAACCGAATTACTTCTTTACGATAAAGAGTAATAAATAATTTATTTAATAACCCGTTTAAGATTTAATATTTTAAAAGAAGTTAACCGAGTTTAAAGTATTCTTATTAAGCGAACCGAATTTATATTATTTACGACGCGTTACGAACGTAATTTTAATCGAGACTTTAAGATATAAAATAATAATTAAAATAATTAATTAGGACCTCGGAAGAAGTATAAAAAGAGGTTTAAAAACGAAGATAATAAAAATAAATCTAATATAAAGAGATAAGATTTTAATAAGAGTAGTCGTAGAAATATAAATAAAACGTTTACGACTCGCGCGAGCGATAAGAATCTTAAGGATATTAAATACTTTAATTATTATAAATTCGGTCATTACTTTAATAAATATCTAGAGAAGAAAATAAAGATTATTAATTATATCGGTAATTATACCGCCGAGTTAAAAAATAATAAACTCTTAGGGAAGTCTTTATTTTAAGGGAATAAAAAAAAATAAAAACCCGACCGAGTATAAATATCGATAGCGAAGTTATTACAAACCTAATTAATATCGATATAAAAATTATTCGTATTAAAATAGATAAAGATCTAGGAGCGGAGATGAATATTATTAATAAAATATTTATATAATAATATAATTTAAAATATTTTAAAAATAAGTCGTTACCGACTCCTAAATAAATAAGCGGGTAATTTATTTATTATTATAATATTTATAATATCGTCTACCGGTTAACCGATTTATAGGGATAAATTAAAGAGTATAATAATATCTTTTATTTTATTAATAAAAAAGGCTCGCTTATTATTATAAATATACCGGTTATAAAAAAGGAAAAGATTTAAACTAATTATAATATATATATCTAACGGTTCGGTATCGCGCTAAATATATATATATTAAAATTATTTAAGGACTTTACGAAATTATTAAAGACGTAGTTAATTATATATATATTAATCTATATTAAGGCTAGTCTCTTTAATTAAAATCTTATTAATAAAAAAAAGATTAAAAAAAGCGATACTACCGTTAATATAATATTTTCTAATAGTTTCGTTATTATACCGCCTACGCTTCTTAACGAATTTATAAATTTTAATAATATCTTTTTAAATAAAGAAGTAAGTCGATTACCGTTATATAAAAACGGCGATTATATAATTAATATAAAGAGTAACCCGTTATACGGGCCTCTTTATAATTTATCGAATTTAAAATTAATAAAGTTAAAGAGATACCTAGATAACGTCTTAATAAAGGGTTAAATTAAATACTCCGTAAACCCCGCCGGGGCTCCTATCCTTTTTATTTTAAAAAAAGATAATAAACTACGATTATATATCGACTACCGAGGTTTTAATAAAATTATTATTAAGAATTATTACCCGTTATTCTTAATTAATAAGACGCTAGACCGCTTAAATAATATTATATAATTTACGAAGTTTAATTTAAAAGATATTTATTATTAAATAAGAATTAAGGAAGGCGATAAATAGAAGATAATATTTCGTACACAATATAGTCTTTTCGAATATATAGTAATATTATTTGATTTAACGAATATACCTACTACTTTTTAAACTTATATTAATAAATCGTTAACGGGTTTAATAAATATATTTTATATTATTTATCTAAATAATATCTTAATTTATTTAAATTTAAAAGAGGAGTATATTAATTATATATAATAAATACTCGAACGCCTATAAAAATATTCCTTATTCGCGAGTTTTAAGAAATACGAGTTCTTTACTCGGTTAATTAAATTTCTAAAATTTATTATAAATACCGAAGGTATATCGATAAACGAATATAAAATTAATATAATTTAGTCCTAGCCAAAACCAAAGTCCTTTTATAACGTATAAGTATTTTTAGATTTTATTAATTTTTACCGTCGATTTATCTATCGTTATTCGTAGATAATAGGTTTATTAACGGGTTTATTAAAAAGTAGTTAAGATAATGAAAAATTTAGTTTATTTAAATAACTTAAAGAAGTAGAGTAAATATTTTACCTACTTCGCGATTTATTCTTATATATACTTATTTTAATATACTTTAATCTAGAATTAAAAATTCGGATTAAGATAAATACTTCTAATTTTATTATAACTACGATTTTAATATAGTTATAAAATAATAACGAATAATATCCCGTCGCTTTCTAGTCCCGTAAGATATAAGATTTAAAAGTTCGATATAAGATTTATAATAAAGAGCTCCTCGTAATTATTATAATATTTTAATAATAACGATACTACCTCGAGGGTAATTTATATAAAGTAGAAGTCTTAATTAATTATAATAACCTAAGGGGTTTTATAAATATTAAATAATTAAATAATTACTAGGCGCGCTAGGTAATAAGATTTTTATCTTTTAATTTCTTAATTTTATATTATTTTAAAAAGAGTAACCTAGCCGATAATCTTTTACGTTATTTTAATTATAAAAACTAGAATAACTTTTTAGATAATATATTACCTATATTATAATAAAAGTTATTAAATTTAAAAAGTACTAGTTAAGACTTTATTTTTACTACGATATAAGATATATTCGTAAATATAGAAGATTTAAATATAAATAATACTTCGCCGGCGTTAAATAATATATCCGTAGATATCGCGTAAAATTTAATATATATAAAATTTACGTTACTAAGGTCTTTAAAGTTTATCGTAAAAAAGATATATTTTTCGGTAGTATATTTATTTAGGCCTAAGGAGTTAATATTTAAACGGGAAATTCTAAGAAATTTAAACAAAATATTTATTTAAATCGATTATAATATAGTAGAGGAATTATTTAACTTTATCGCTAGAATTATAGGCTATAAACTATTTATTCTACGTATTATTATTAAATTAATAGTATTTTACGAAACGGTTTATAACACTAAAAGTTTATTAATAATTAAAATAATTCGCGCTTTATAAAAGAATAATTCCTTCTCGTAAATAAAAATCGCCGAAATTATATAAACGGATTATTAGCGTTCCGCCGGAGTATAAATTTTAAATTCTATATTAATTCTTAAATATAATAATAAGATTTATATATTTAAAGAAAGATTAATCCGCGAAGAATTATTAAAACGATATTATAACGATATATTAACGGGGTACTTTAATATTAAGAAAATAATAAAGTTATTTATTAAAAAATATTTCTAGAGTACTCTTAAGGCCGATATATAAAAATATATCGATATATACGATATATACTAGCGGGTTAAGGTATATCGATACTATTTTTATAACGAGATTAATTCTCTATTATATCCTACGGGGTCGTAGAAAGAAATTATAATAAATTTTATTATTAATTTACTTTTAAATAAACGATATAAACGCGTTTATAACGCGGTCTTTATAGTTATAAATAAATATATAAAGATATTACGATATATCTTAATTATTAAAATAATCGACTCTACGGGGTTAATAGAGTTAATTTTCGAAGAAATTATCTTAAAGTTTAGAGTTCTTAATAAAATTATTTCTAATAAAGATTTTATCTTTATAAATATATTTTAATTAAAAGTATATTATTTAATAAAAATTAAGAGGCGCCTAAATACCGTATTTTATTTATAAACGGATAACTAGATAGAATACTAGAATTAAACCCTAAAATATTATTTAAAAACCTTCTATTTAAGCGAGTAAAATAATTAAATAATACTTTTATTTATAATAAAATAAGTATACTATAATACGTAATATATAATAATAAAATAAATATTATTTATAACTATATATAGTTATAATCCTTCTCTTAAACCGCGTCTCGAGGGCGAGACGTACGGGGGGGAAATACCGTCGGTATAAAAAAAAAATTAAAAAATTAACTACTTTAAGAGAGTACTTAATAAAAGTATAAACTATCGCGGTCGAAATATAAAAACGTAGTTATAATAGAAGGTATAAACCGAAATCATTTAATATAAATAACCTTATATTATTATTAATTAAAAACTTAACGTAAAAATAACTAAATAAAAAACTCTCTTATAAAGTAATTAAACTATTTAAGATTTTAGATACCGTCGGAATATAAATATACCGCCTAGGATTATTAACTAGTTATCGTATCTATAATATTTTCTATATATCGCTTCTAAAGTCGTATTATTAACGGTAGAGCGATATTTCGATTCTTAATATACCTCTACCGGAATTAATAAATAATATAAACGAATAAAAAATAGAAGAGATACTAAAAAAGAAAAAGATAAAGAGCGAGGTACTTTATTTTATAAAATAACTAGGATAACTAGAGACCTTTAACGAATAAATTAATATAGATACTTTAGATAACGCGCTAGAACTACGAGAAATATTCGAAGAGAATACGAAGATAAAAAAGGTATAGAAAGCGAAGAGTAGGAAAAGAAAGTATTATTAATTACTAACTATTATTAATTATATCTTATTAATAAACTTCGAGCGAGACGTATCTTTACGATTAATAAAGTATTTATAAATAGGTTTATATCTAAAGCGGTTAACTTTTTTAATATTAAAACTCGGTTATTTACAAGTAAGACCGGGGCCGGGAATTCGAATTAAAAAATAAAAGATAAAAATAAAACTAAGACTAGAATTATTAACTTTATTTTTAACTTCTTCCTTAAAAGCCTCGTAAGAAAATATTAATTTATTTAAAATATAACGACTCGTACCCTTTATACCGTCGTATTAAAGGCGAGGCTCTATAGTATTTTTAACTAAAAGAGTTTTATAATTAAATATTATAACTCTTTATATACCGCTAGAGAATAAAGTAGGATCGATAGTACCGAGATCATCGATAATAAATATATTAAATTAATTAGTAACGGGATTAAGGCCGGGAGAAGAGTCGTATTTAAAAATATTTTATATATAACGCGTACGAACCTTATCTTCGTCTTTATCGTCGGCTTTATCTTCGTCCGTCGATTCGAGAAAATCGTTAAGTTAATACTATATAGTTTTATTTTAAAGTGTACCCGTATCCCGTATTAATAAAGCGGGAGACCGTATAAACTTTTTCTAAATATAATACCCGTATATTCCGCTATCTATAACTCCGAGTAGATTTATTAAATATCTTATTACTATTTATTAATAAATTATATATTAAGTTAATTTAAACCCGTAAACGATTTATTTAATTATTTAATTTATATAGTTTAAATTATAGGTTAAATATAATATATAGTAATATTAATCGCGTATTTACTCGTATATTTATATAAATATCGTATATTAATACTATTAATCTACCGCGTTTATTAAACGTATTTATTATTTATAATATTTAATAAACGTTTTTACACGACTTTATGAACTTAAATATATTATATATTAAAACTTATTTAGTTTTAAGGCTCGATTGGCTAGAGTTTAAATTACTCGGTCTATAACTTTATTTTATTAAAATAGGATTACGCTTTTTTATTTAACTTCCGTCGCTCTTTTTAAAATATAGCCCTCTCGGTAATAACTATATCGATATAAATCTTACTATACTTAGTTATTAAATAAATATAATATATTATAGGGATTATCTTCTATTAGTTTAATATATTTTTATAAATTTAAAACTAAATTTATAAAGAGATACGGGAGTAATTATATATTAATATTAATAATAATACTCGTAGAGTATTACCTAGAATTAATCTAATAGAATATTAATCTTATTTATTAATATATAATAATAAATAGGTCCGAGTAGTACCCTAGATAATTATATACGAGTAGAGATAAATATTATTCTTAAAAGAGTAAATAATATTATAATTAATAATTATACTAGGTATAGGATTACTATTTTTATTAACTATAGAATTTATAAAAGAGAAGAAGCGAATATAATAATACTTCTCGATAACTACGATAATGAATTTAATTTTATTACTAGGATAATTCTAGCCTAAATCCGTAAATAAATATTTTATATTAATAACTTTATACTTTAAAAATAAATTAAATTAATCTTTAAAAATACTATTACGGAAATAGTAAACGTATTTAGGTAAATTACCCCCGTTAATATTCTTCTATTATTAATCTACTAAAGGACGAAGTATAAAGTTAATATTATTAAAAATAATTATCTTAATACGGGAATTATTTATCTCGACTATAATAATATAATAAGAGGTAGTTTAATTAATAAAGATAATTATAATAATTATAGAAGTTTACTCTAGGCCGGGTATCGTATAGAAGATATTAATTTTAATAATTATCGTCGGCTCTTTAAAGTATTTAGTTTTTAATTTAATTATAAAGATAATACCCCTAAATTTATAATTAAATTTCATAAATATATTAAAATAGTATTAAGGGGTATTTTTAATAATATTACTCGCCTAAATATATTACGATATAACTCCGAAACGGATATTATAATTATATTTAATCCGATTATAAATATCGGCGCTTTTATTATTAAAAATAATTAGAAGTATCTAGGGACCTATCTTCGTTTAGTTTCTAACAATTATAAATATTATATTAATAACCTCGCCGTTATTAATATAGCCGTTAATAACGGGAGAATTAATATTCTCGACTTTTTTATTATATCTACGATAAAGTTTTATAAAGTTTTTCTTAAAGTTATTTACCTATTTATTAATTATAAGCGCTCGACGATTTTTATTTAATTTTAAAATATAAATACTTTAAAACTTTAATAATTAAGTATTAAAAAAGAGAAATATCTTTCCGTATAAATCTTAACGACTAGAAAAGATAAGTTTAATTATAGAATTTTATACGAAGAGTACTTTAAATAATTTAAGAATACGAGTATTAATCTTTAATATCTCCGAATTAATAATAAGACTATAATTATTAAATATAGGATTATTAGACTATTTTAGTATATTTAAATCTTTTTAAATTTATAGAATTTACGATTATTTTATCTTCTCTATATTATCGAACTTTTTTTAAATATTAATACCGCTAGTTTACCCTCTTAATATCTCTTTTTATAAATATCGTTATTCTCTCGTTATACCCCTATAATAATAAATTACTTATTTTTTTATAATTAATTATATTTATTTTACTCGCTTTCGTTATTATAAATATATTTCTTTAAGACTTCGCGGAGTTTATAACTCTCCGACTCCTTTATAGAGTCTTTTATTATTTAATATATTTATTATCGAGCTCTTTATTTATTATAAATAATTATATTTACTTTAAAAATTATATTTACGAATTTAATTATATATATCGCGCGGTTTTAATTAATTCGATTAATACGATATATAGTCTAGTCTTTAATACTTATTAATTACTCGGAGTTAAAGATAATAATATATTTAGAGGCCGTAAATATCCACTTTATATTTAAAAATATAATGAATTTTACTAGAAATTAAAGTATAGGTTCCGAGGACGTATTTTTTATATCGTCTTTACCCTCCTAAAAAAGTCTAACGATTTTAGTTTATTTTAATTTAAATATATTTTTATAAATTAAAGCGATAGACCTTTTTTATATTAAATAAATTATTTATATAATTATTAAACGATATTCCTAGCGTAGGATAAGGCCTACGTTATAGTATAAAATTCCGTTAAAAATATTTACCTAGTAAATAATAAAAGTTAAAATAAAGAATATAATTATAATAATTATCTTCGTATTAATTCCTTATATTTTATTTCTAAGAATATTTAATACTCGTATTTCTAAGAATATTTAATACTCGTATTTTAAAATAATTATTTACTCCGGTAATTTAATTAATACTCTTTTTAAAAGTTAAATTCTTTTACTTTAATTTATAAAGTTTCTCTTTCTTTAATTTAAATTAATTATTATTCTTTAATTTATTACCCGTTAATTTAAAGTCCTTCGTATCTTTATAAAGAGCTAGTTTAAGGAATAACGATAAAATTTTAATATAATATACGGCCCCGAGTTATAAATATACCGTAACCTTTAATATAATATTTTTCTTATAACTCGTAAAGGCGAGTATAATATTACGATAAATTTATCGAACTCTTTAATTTATTTCTTTAAAATAACGTTTTAATAATAATTCGTATTATTATAAATAATTTAAAAAGTAGTTAAAATAATAATTAAATTTAAATTTAATTAATGGTTCTTTGAAAAAAATAAAGTCTAGTATATATCGTACCTAAAGTATTCGAATAATAATAGTTATAGGTTTTTTATACTATTTATACTCGTCTTTAATATCGTTATTATTATATATACTCCGGATAAAACTTTTATACCTTTTATTAATTTTAATAAATTTATCTTTTATATAATATTTTAGGCGTTTACGCGCTTTATTTAAATAAGAGTAATTTTTTTTAAAGAGTAATATAATTTATTTATTATTTATAAACGTATTTATTTAATTTATTATCGTCCTCGATAATTATTTAAACGGAGTCTTATTAATTAAAATCTTTTAAAGTTTTTAACCTAGTATTATATTATCGATTTTCTAAATTTTAGTAATCGTCTTTATAGTTTTATTATTCTCGGTATATACTTTATCTACTACGATTCTACCCTATATTATATTTTATTAATATTATTATTTTTATATCCTAACTTTATTACCCCTCTTTTTTACCGCGGGAATTTTATTCGTTAAGACTTTATCGACTTAATTAGGAAACGAGGTTAAAGATATAAAATAAAGTACTTTTAAAAAATTATAATCTTCGTTAAAATAAAGAACTTATTTTAATTTTATTAAAAGATCGCGATTTAATATATTTAGTTTTATAGTATAGATTTTTAATTTAAAATTATTATAAATTTATTATAATACTTACCTAAAAGTTTTATTCTTTTATTTTATTTATATATTTATTAAATTTAGTTAATAGGATAGTAAACCCGTGGGGGGAAAGAAAAGATTAAGGTCGTAACTTAGTATAATTTTTTTAAATATACTAGAATCGATATATATATATATTAAATCCCTTAAGGGTTCTTAAACGGGTAATGTATTTTAAATAATTAAAAATCCTTCGTTATTCCCTCCGTAAAATATAAATTATATCTCTTTTTCTTTTTAACTTTCTTTATATCTTTATAATTTAATATAAAGAAATAATTTAGGTAAATTATATCGAGAGTTTATAAAATTTAAACCCCTTATTAATTATTAATTCTAAACTTAATAAAGGTTAGTTATATTATCTTTTTAAATTCTATAATATCTACGAGGTATCCCTCGTTTTAGAAGACTTTTATTTCGAATAAAACGAATATACCGAGTATCTAAAATTAGATAAAACTTATTATTATTCTTTTTATATAAATCTTTTTTCTAGTTTTATAATCTTTAATATTATTTAATTTAAAAAGAAAGTAATAATCCTCTTATCTTCTATTATTTCGGTATATATATTTCGTTACTTTAATAAATTATACGTTCGATAATTTAATTTAATTTATTAACTTTAGTATTTAAACCTAGTTATTAATTTATTTATTCTTCGTCTTTTCTTTTAGGGACTTTTTAATATCTTCTTTTTTCTTAATCGAAATATCTTCTACTTCGTTTTACTCCGGGATAAATACTAGTTTAAATATTTAATTAATAACTACGCGTTTAACTATTTTCTTATTATACGCGGTTTTAGTATCCGTAAAGTCTTTCTATAATCATTTAAATAAATCGTTTATCGTAAACGGGATCGGTCGAGTTATTATTATTAATTATACTATATCTACTAGCGGTTAATTATTTACTATAATTTAATTAACTCTCTTATTATCGCGTATTATAGGGGTTTCGTTATTCTTCGTATTTCGATTATTATTATTTTTACTTTTAAGATTATTAATAAAGAGTTATAAAAACTATATCGTTTTATTATTTATACTCGTCTTAAGATTAATTAAATCGTTAGAGATTTTAATAAAAGAAACGTTATATAAAATTAATTTAAAGTATATATTAAGATTAATAAGTTAATTTTCTTTAATCGGGAACCTAGAGTATATATTAGGACGGGTATTATTATTTTTAATAATCCGGAATATACGCGGTATATTAGGACGGTTATTTTTCGGTCGTTTTCACTCTCGACGTTTATCGAACTCGCTCTATAAATTTATTATTTAATTAATATTTATTAATTATTTATTTAGTAGTTACTTTTATTTACCGTTTTTATTTACGATATTTATTTTATATTTACGTTTTCCTCGCTTTAGATTATATTATAGAATAGGGTAGAGATTACCTTCCCTTCCCTTCCCTTCCCTAAAGGAAGGGGTAGGGAAGGGAAGAGATAAACCTAGGGTAATTCTCTTCTTTAATTTAGAGAAGGGAAGGGATTTTTTATTATTTCTTTTCTCCCTTCCAAAGTAGGGTTAACCCTATATATAACTTATATATACACGTATATATACTTTATTACTACTCCTATATAGCCTATATATACCCCTATATATAACTATATATACGCGTATATATACTTTATTATTACTCTCATGTGGCCTATATATACCTTTATATATAGTTTATATATACGTGTATATATACCCTATTATTACTCCTTTATAGTTTATATATATATTTATATATACCCTATTATTACTTTTATATAGTTTATATATACGTTTATATATACCCTATTACTACTTTTATATAGTTTATATATACGTGTATATATACCCTATTATTATTTTTATATAGTTTATATATACGCCTATATATACTTTATTACTACTCTTATATAGCTTATATATACCTCTATATATAGTTTATATATACGCGTATATATACCTTATTGTTATTTCTTTATAGTTTATATATACGCCTATATATACCCTATTACTACTTTTATATAGTTTATATATACGTTTATATATACCCTATTACTGCTCTTTTATGGTCTATATATATATTTATATATACCTCATTACTACTCTTATATAGTTTATATATATATTTATATATACTTTATTATTACTTTTATATAGCTTATATATACTCTTATATATAATTATATATACGCGTATATATCCTTTATTAAGTAGTATGAAGATTAGGATAATTAAGAAAGTAGTTAAAAAATATTAAACTTTATATCTAATCTAGACTAACCTCTTAGTATTAATTATATATAATTTATAAAAGTAAAAATATATACCCTATTACTATCTTATATATAGTTTATATATATATATATATATACCCCATTCGCTGCTCCTATATATAGTTATATATACGCGTATATATATTTTATTATTATTTTTATATAGTTTATATATACCCCTATATATAACCTATATATAAGTTTATTACTATTTTAAAATATGGCCTATTCTTATTTATATATCGTTTATTACTCCGTGTATATATAGGTTATTACTACGCTAGTCCAAATTAGGTATAAAATTTAGTATTTTAACTATTTTACTAATTATCCTAATCTTTATACCACTCAATAGAGTATATATACGCGTATATATAGATTATATATAGGGGTATATATAAGTTATATAAGAGTAATAATAAAGTATATATACGCGTATATATAAATTATATATAGGAGTATATATAGGCTATATAGGAGTAGTAATAAGGTATATATAAATATATATATAAATTATAAAAGAGTAGTAATGAGGTATGTATACGCGTATATATAAATTATATATAGAGGTATATATTGGCTATATAAAAGTAGTAATAAGATATATATAAATATATATATAAGTTATATATAAAGGTATATATAAGCTATATAAGAGTAATAATAGGGTATATATAAATATATATATAAACTATATATAGAGGTATATATAAGTTACATGAGAGTAATAATAAAGTATATATACGCGCATATATAGAGGCAGCTTTATAGAGAGAGTAGAGAAGAAAAGAATAATAAATAATCTCTTTTTTCCTCTAATAATCTCTACCCCTTCCCTTCCGCTCCCTTCCCTATTAGAAGGGAAGGGAGCGGGGGTTATTCCCTTCCCTTCCTTTCCCTATTCCGCAGCGTACTTTAGACTATAGATCTCGTCTTCGGAATTATCTTTTATTATTATTTCTACTACCCGATATTAACCGTATACCGTAAATAGTATCAAGAAACGGAATAAGAGTTTATTTACCTCGAGATTTTACTATCTTTATTAAAGATAAAAAGAGTTATTAAATTAATCCCTAGTTTACTAGTATAAGTTTAAATATAGAGTCGGTATTCTCGTTATCGATAATTTCTTTAATTACTCCGCGGAGTTAACGGTTCTTTAATAATTTAATTATAAATCTACTTCTTTAGTACTTAAACTAGATTTTTAATAATAACGAAGTATTTAACCCTAGATCTTCGCTTAAATATTTAATAAATATTAATAATATTATATTTAATATTATCTTTTTTAAATTTAACGGAGGGTTAATTAACCTAGCGATATCCACGAGAATAAATCTAATTATTAAATTATTATATCTTATTTTAAGATTAATATCTAGTAGATTAAATTCTTATATAACCGCGTAATTTATCTACTACTTTAATATAACGGGTAATAATATAGTATATTTTATCCACGTTTAATTTAATACCTCGTTAAGAGATAAAAAAAATTATTATAATTAATTTAATTTACGTAATAACTTTTCGCTAGTATCTTTTAGTTACTATCTCGTATTATAGATAATATATTATATTAAAATAAAGAGGGTACTCTAAATATCGTTATTATTTAAATTATTTAAAAGATTTAGAGTATTATTTTTATATTTTAAAATTAAAATAGTAATAAACTCGTTTTTAGTAACTCTAGTTACGTATTATTTAAAATCTATTAAAAAGTTCGATATTAATTATATTTTAATCTCTTTTTTTATTAATTCCTAGTCTTTACCCTCCGTAGTAATCTTTAAATAAAACTCTATTTAATTTTTAAAAATAAAATTAAATTCGTTATTATTATAATTTTCGTATTTATATAAAAGTATCGTAATTTTAACCTTAATAATATAGGGTAGGTAACGTAATTTCTAGTTCTAATATATTATTTATAATTTTATAAATAAGATCGTAATCGTAGTTTAATTATATTTTTTAATAATAATTATAGGTTCTAGTAATAGGGCTCGTGATTAATTAAAAATAATATTTATATATAAAAATCGCTCGCGGTCGGTATTTATATTCACTTTACTCAATTCGATCTCTTTATTTAATAATTATAACTATTATACTCTTTACGTATAAAGGCTAGTAGGAAGAGTAGTCGATTATATATATATAATAATTTATTAATTATATATAATACGTTCTATAATTAGGGTATTATTTATAGTTAATAAATTTATTAAAATAAAAGGGAAGGTAAAATTAAACCGCCCTACTATTTATTAAAGAAAAGTAAATATAACGTATTATTTTCTAGGCTATATATAAAGGGTATTATTCCAAAATAACACGATATATATAATATTCTTATTATAGTTTTAATATTTTTTATATAGATAGCTCGTACCTAGTTAGGGTAAATAAATTATTAAAGGTATTTTATATATTATAATTACTTCTTTATAAAGAGATTAATAAAGAAGTTTTTAATAAACTATAAAATTTATTAATTTATAATTTTATCTTATAATAATAGGTACTCGTTAGTTTTTTAAACCCCCGAAAATTTATTAAATTTTCTACTTTTATTTATATTTAATATAGTAAATTAAGTAGCCTTAGGTTTAATATAATATTTAATTTTATATTCTCGTTAAATCCTTAACTATATATATTACCGTTATTAATATTAAAGATTATTATATATCTTATACTACGGCCTCTTCTTTAACTATATATATCGTCGATAATAAAAGTCGTTAAATTCCTTATATTAATATTAAATCTCGAAGTAATTAGGTCCTAAATATTATAAACTTCTATAATATCTTAATTATTATTAAATTCCTCGGTATTTCTAGTTCTTTCTTTTATATATATAATATTATTAAGATCTTCCTTCGATTAATTTATTATATATAAATCCTTATTTCAAAAGTTATCGTCCGAGTTTAAATCGTAGTTATATTTAATAAAATTAAATACTAGGAGTTTTTCTTTGTATTTAATATAAGTATCTATTTCTTTTAAAAGTCTTTATAGATAATTATAGTAAAATTATTTATATTTCTTCTCGTATAATTAAATCTTTATTTAGTTTATAATAATCGTTAAAGCGTCGCCTACGCGAGAAATCTTAATAAAAATACGGGGATTAAAGAATATAAAGTTTAACTTCTCGAATCCTATTATATAAAGAATTATTATAGATTTCTCTTCGCCTTAGTAATTATTAATAATTCTAGTATTTATATCTTCTAATCCTATAGTAAACGCTAGCGCTCGTTTTATAAAATTAATTTATACGAGATAATTTACGAGGATAAGAATATTTTTAGTTTTAATTCCTTTTTAAATATAATATTAATAGGGTATATAATAAATTATAACTCCCGTTTATTTTAACCGGATTAAGAGAAACCTATTTTATAATATTATCCGTCGGTATTAATCTAGATAAAATTTATAGAGGTATTAAATAAATCTTTATATACTTCGGTAATTATAGCGATATTAAAGCGACCGGCCGGATTTATTATAAAAATAATAAAATTTCTATACTAAATTCTAAAAATAATATTAATAATATTTATAATAATTCGGTATTATTTTATTAGATTATATTTAGGGTAGTTTAAAATTACTTAATATTTATATATATTTTTATTTATTTATTTAGTAAAAGAATTATACTTTATATTTACTTTTTAAATAATAGTTATTTATCGTCTCTTAATAAATATATAATAATTTTATATTATATTAAGGTAACGAAGAGCTCCGCGTTATTAATTTTATTAATTTTTTAAATAATAATATAATCGCCTTTAAAATTCTTCTTTAAGATTATATAACCCGAATTAATAAAAATTATAATAACGATAACGACGTCCTTTATAAAGATATCCTTTAAAAGTAATAATTCGAGTATTTTAAATATATAATATTCCTCCTCGTTATCGAACGTATCGCCGTTCTTAACTTTATAGAATATCTCGCGAAAATATTTATAAAGTTTTTAGCGGTAGGTTATATTCCCGGTTTCGTTTAATTTATATTTAGTATTTTTTTTTACTATTTATTATAATTCTTTAATTTTTTAAAAAATTACGTTTTTAAATATAAACCCCGCTTTACCCCCGTAATCCTCGAAATCTATATTATTTATTAAGATAATATCTTCGTTATCGTAATTAATAAGATCGTTATTATTATAATCCGAGCCTCTTTATCTTTAATTACTTTACGATTTATCGGGTTAAAGAGTATTATTAATTTATATTATATTAATTTAAGGATCGCTCTCGCTTTATAACTCGTTATTTTTAATAACTTTATTATCGTTTAATTATACGCCTTTAGGGGTATTATTACCGTTTATAATAATATTATTAATAAAAATAGGATTAATATTTAAGTTAAATCGACTAGAAAGATTTATAATTTATAATAATAAAATACCGAAGCTCGTATTATAAAGTTTATAATAACGGTTTATAATATTAAAAAGTATCTCTTTAGTTTTATTTATTATAGTTACCGCGAGCCGATTATATTAACTTTAAAGAAGCGAAGAGTTAAATTACTATCGTAAATTATTAATATTATAAATTATATATCGTTAGTTCTTATTTTAGACGACGGCCTATTCGGGTATAAATAAATAAAAGCGAACTATATATTTCTTTATAATTTTAATTTCTTTTTTACCGAGCCGAGTAAATTCGGTATTTAATTTTATAATAAAAGAGTTTATTATTTTATTTATTAAATTTAAGACCTTTACTTTTTTACCGGCCGATATAAATAATATAATAATAATTATATCGAGTTTTATTTTCCCGGTTCCTTATAGTCTCTTTAAAAGTCCGAGGATATTAGGTATATATAATAAATATTTTAATATACTTATTTAAAATTTATTTAAATAAATATTTTATTATTCGAGTTTAATCTTAAAATTTATTCCTTAAAGAATATTAATTACGATCTAGGTATATAAATCTTATCCGATAATAAATCGTTATTATCGAGGGTTATAGATATAATTTATATTTTCTTTATATACGGGATTTAGTATTTTAATAACGGCTAGTTTAAATTTATATAAGATATCGGATAAAAGAGGAACGACTTTAATTATTATTAACTCCGCGTCGAAATAGAACTTCTCGAACTCTTTGTATAATATATTTTACGGGTCTATTAAATTAAAGACTAACTCTAATTTTAAATTATTCTAATCGTTCTTTTCGTATTTCTAAAGACGGTTAAATATAATAATATAATCGAGTGAATTAATATAAGGAAAGGGTCTTAGTAAAATAATTATTATTTATTCTTTAATAAGAAATTTAATTACGAAGTTATCTTCCGTCGAAAAACGATATTCGTAGTTCGAGAGTAGGCGGAGGAGATTTATATAAATATAATTACCCCTTAATATAATTATTAGGGCGCGTAGTTAATATTCCCGGAGCTAAAAATTCTTAACGTCTTTTATCTCGTTTTTCTTTTAATAAATAATAGATATACCCTCGGTAGTTTAGTACTCGTTATTATTAATATATATTAAATTAAATAGTAAATTAATTTTTAGACGATTTATTATTAATATAATTTAATTTTTTTAAACTTTATATTTCGTATCGGCTAAACTATTAAATTAATAAATATATAGTATATATACTCGCTCGAGATTAAATATAAATAATATTTCGTTATATAGAATAAAAAATAAATCCGCCTCCGAGGTCGAAAAGAAAATAATAAATTTAATTATATCGTTTTTTAATTTAATAAATATATCGAGTAACTAATTTTAAATATATTAGAAAACGCCTAGATTACCGGTTTTTAATAAGATTCCTTTAATCTACGCCTTCGCTAGGCGGAACGAAAATTCTATATATATTAATTACTTTATAATATAGTAGGTAACTACTCCGATCTCCTATAATTTAATATAATAATCGAGGTATATTTATTTAATAAAATTATTTTAGGCGGGTTTATTTATAAAAGCCTTAAAATATATATAAATTAATAACTCGTTTTAAATATCGTTTATAATATTTAGCCGGAATATTTAAATATAGAGTAATTATTTTTCGCGAGAATAATCGGGAGTAGGTTTTTCTTTATCGATAAAAGCCTTAATCTAGATACGTATATTAAATAATTAATTATTATTCTCGTTTATATAAATCTTATATATTACGCGGGTACCTTCGTTTTTAAATTATTTAATAAATTTATTTTAACCTTCGAAGATAATTCTCGTTTTATATAAAGAGTTCTTTTTCTTTATAAACGTAGTATTATTATCGGTTTACTCTTTAATAAAATTATCGGCTTCGTCGCGCTCGATAGTTTAAAGATTTATATATATATCGCCGGTAACTTTACTAAGGTTATTTTTATCTAGGCGAGTAATCGCGGTTTATTATTTACTCGGTATAATAAATTAATAAGATATTACTATTTAAAATATAACGGGGTATAAAATAAATAAAAAGTTAAAGAAACGAAATTATAAAATCCGTTAATTAAAATTCCTATTAATAGTGATTATTTATTTATATAAAAAGTAATCTCTCTTTATATTACTACTCTTAACTCGGCGATTATATAGGGAAATCAAATAAAAAGTAAAGTAAATTATAAATAACTTAAGATATAAAGACCTTCGACGTAGATTAAATTTAATAAAATAAGACTACGGAGTTTATTAACGGAATTTTAAAGTAGTAGTAATTATTTATTTACGAGGCTCGTAATTCCTCGTATATAATTATTTTTATTAATAATAATTATATATAAATAAGAAGGTAGAAGTTCTATAGTCGGTAGATAAAGATATAAGAGTATTTATAATAATTAAAAGTATATTAAATTCTTTATAACGTAGTTATATTTAAAGTTGAACGAGTAAAATAAAGTATTAATCGTAGTAACCTACTTCTTATAACTAATTAATAATACCTCGTCTATAGTTAGATATTTATATAGATTTTAGATAAATAATTTCTAAAAAACTCGTACCGTTTTAAAGTAAATAATTAATAAATATAAAAATATAGGTTTTACGATAATAAACGTCTTAATCGGCGGGTATTTTAGACGTTAACTCGTTATATAATAAATACTTTAATATATATAAATACCGGTATATTCGCCGGTTATTATTATTAAGGTACTCGGGAATAAGACGGTAAAAAGAGTAAAATTAAAGAATCTAATCTTAAATAAATTAACGTATCGAGGATTATAATTTAGTTTCGCTATTATAATCTTATTTTATAAATTAACCCTCGATAAATAATCTTCGGTAGAGATAGAAATAAAAGAAATAACTATAATTATTTAATAACTTTATATTCGGGCTTTATATCTATAAACCGCCGAGTAAAATAAATTAATTAAACTATACCTTAAAATAATTCGATATAAGGCACGATCTTTATTGGTATTTATTATAAAAACTCTTATTAATCTACGAAGTAGTAACTCTTTATTTAAAGAATAATCTTTATTCTCTTATTCCTCTTTAATCCGATTTCTAAAAATAGATTTATTTTTATATTAATTCTTATCCGCGAGTTAAATATTTATACCGGTAATACCGTTATCCTCGAAGATTATTATAATTATAAAATATTTCTCGACGCGTTTAATTAAAGGAGCCTTAAGGTATTTAAATTTATAATTATAAATATATTTCTTTTTAACGGGAGTACCTTCGGTAGTCGTATTTTTATTAACGACGATAATATCTTTTATAACGATATTATTATTAACGTCTTTATTATTAATTAAATCGGGCTCGACGGTAGTAACTTTATATTTTATACCCGCCTTTTTTAAAATAATAATAATAAGATTTACTCGCCGTTAATAAGAGCGTTAATACTAATATTTATTTTAATTATAAAAGTATACTTTTTAAAAACGACTTTAAGTTTAACGGGTCCGGCCTATTTATAATTAATTATAATAATAATATAAAGAATATTTATAAATAAAATACTTATTCGATTATTAGAGTCGATATATCTTTTATAATTAAAAATAAATATCCGTAGCCCTAATAACCCTTCTATTTAATTATATATATTCTCGATATAATTATATAGTTAAATTAAATAGAAAGCGAGTCGAGATAATTTACGGGTAAATTATTTATTCTTTTTATAAATTAATAAATTAAGAATATCGATAATATAAAGACTAAATTTTATTCGGAAGAGACGAAAGATTTAATTTAAATTTATCTTCGAGCTAGCTAGGAAGACTTTCGCCTAATATATAATATAGAAATCTTCGAGAAACCGACTATTAATATCGTTTATATTATATTATATACTACTACTTATTATAGTTATAGGTTAAATATTATTTATAAATCTTTACAATTTATCGCTATTATTAATTTTTAATATTTTCGCGTTTTTAATAAAGAAGGGTTTCGGAGCTATATTACTCTTTCTTTTATTATCGGTATAAACGTAAAGAATATATATAAGTCTCGGATCTTTTAGTAATAACTCCTTTTATTTATTTTATTATAATAATTATTAATAATCTTAATCCCGAGTATAATTAATAAATTAGATAATAAGGAAGATTAAATATATAAACCGGTGAAATTATAAATAAACTAAACCGTTACTCTTTAATATCGGCGGAATATTTAGAAATAAACTATTCTAAAGATAAAGACTTAAAAAATCTAAATATTAAATTATTAAAATATTATTTATTTATTAACGTAAATCGGCTCGCGGCGGGTAACCTCTAAAGTTTTATTATATAATAAATCTAGATATTACCTACGTATTTATTCGAAGAATCTACTTTTATTATTATACGGAAGATTATAAATTAATAAAAAATAAATTAAATATTACCTAATAATATATATTATATAGGAAAGTATATTTAATAAATATTAAACTCGTTTATCGAATACCCTCTTTTCGATTTTTATTTCGGATATCCGATTTTACTTAACTATATATATAGTATAATAACTATAAATCGATAGTATTACCGCGGTAAATAGATATTATAGTACTATATATATATAAGTATTATAAGCGGAATTTCGTGAACTCTAATAAATTTAATAAATACCTACCGTATTATAAAGTCTTCGTCGATAACTATTTATATAAGAAACCGCGAATTTTACCCTTTCTACCTCGGCGACTCCTATAATTTATAAAACTAACGACGTATACCTAAAAAGATAACGAGGTTATAGAAATAAATAATATAAAAAGAATTAATATAAGGTCTTTCGCCGTCGATATAAAAAATATCGATATAGATATAAAGATTATTATTTATTAAACGCCCTCGAACCGGCCTAGTCGTAATAATTTAGAGTATAATAAATAAAAGAAATTATTAATTCTATTCTTTAATATCGAGTGTAAGGGTCTTTTATTTATATCTTTATATATTCGGGTAAAAACGTTTACGAAAAGTAATAATTATTATATAAAAATAAATATTAAACCCGACGAGATAAATATTAATATTATAAAATTTAATATATATTCTCAGCCTATTAATAAAATAAAAGGAGTATATTATTTATTTTCGAGTATATATAATTACGCGCTCGCCTAGTAATTTTACGAGGAAAAAGTAACTAAAGACGGTCGCGATAGATTTTTTTATAATATTCGACTCGAATTATTATATAATTTCTTTAATTATAAGAATACTAATAACCTAACCGAAATATAAAATAGTATTATATTTAATATCGACGAAGATAAATAAATAAAATAGATATTTAATATTTAATTAAAGATCTAAGGGACCGAGTTAAAGAATTATAATATCCTATATCGAGATATTATTAAAACCCTCCGATTTTTCTTAAGGTACCGGCCGTTTAAAAATAAAATAATATTTAAACTCGTATACTAATATAATAGTAATAATAAACGCGTATATACCGAGATATATACCGGCGACTAGTAGTAATAAATATAAAAAAAACTTCTTAATAAAACTACCGTAGTATTATTACTTCTTTTTATAAATAAAACTTTATTTATATAATATAAAGGTAATCTAGTTATATAATTAATTTATTTTATTATAGGGAATTTAAAAGTATAAATATAACAAGGTTAAAAATAATTAGGTTTAGTACTCTTAGAACTTCTATTTATTATATTTAATAACGACGAATATATTAAATCCGACGTATAATATAAATCTATATTAATTATATTTAATTATAAATATAATAGAAACTCTTACTTAAGATAATTTTAAAGTCCTAATTTTAAATTAACGATTAGAATCGTAGCGATTATAGATCTCCTTATTATATATATAGATTAGAAAATCCGATCCTATTATCTAATTATTATAGGCTTTATAGTAGATTATAAAGAGTAAATTTTAATTATAAAAATTAAAAACGGCCGATAATATACGATTTATATAGTATTATTAAATAAACAAGGAAACCTCTAAGGTAAATAACGCCTCCGAATTTACTCTTTTATTTAGTCCTAAATTCGGCGATAACGCGAAGAAAATATCCTAGAGAATAATAATTAATAAATATATTTAGTATATAATTTCGCCTAGTTATATATTATAGTTAATATATATAGAGTTATATTAATCGATATATTATATTAATTATTTAAAGGTACGGTTAATTATCTTTTTAAATAAATTATTTTAATTATCGAGGAGAGCGCGCCTATTATTAAAAAATTAAAAGAGGCGAAGATAAAACTAAAGGATATATTAAGAATAATATAATTAAACGAAAGATTTCGTATTATTCTAACTTTTTATAGTTTAAAAAATTATAAATATTATAGCGCCGTCGTATAATAGATAAATAAAGACCGAAGAGCGATTATATAATAATTAATATTAATAATTACTCCGTTATTAACCGATTTATATAGAAGGGAACTTTATTATATACGGGTATTTATAAACTTTATATTAATTACTTAATATCGTTTATATAACGACGAGATATTAGGATATTTTTAAAATATATTTTTTTATTTTAATTAACCCCCGGAACTATTTTCGCCGGTATAAATTAAATAATATAGTAAATTTAAATAATTATTTTAATATCCTAAAACTTTATATAATAACGTATTACGTAAAGTAAATTCGAATATTCGGCGTTACGGATAACTATAATACCGAATATAGAGAAATAGTATATCGTTATTTAATTAAATCTTTCTTCGAGTTAATTAATAAACGAGAGGTTTTTTAAAAATAACTCGTCCGCTATATTTCCCGTTACCTACGAATACTAGTTATAAAGGATAATTTACTTTATTTTATAATAAAATTATTTATTTTAAAAATAATAATCTTTATAATTAAGGTATTAAAACTTAATCGCGGGATTCGATTATTTAGATTTTAATATAATCTAGAGTTTTAAGAAAAGAAAAGAGTTATAAAAATAAAATTTAATACTATATATTAATACCCGCTATCCGTAATATAAGAGAAACTATATATCGAATATTTTTTAAAGGTATTAGTCGTTTATATATATTAACGCCGGTAAAAGAGGGGTAAAGAACCGATAATTATTAAAACTACGAACGGGAGAGAAATTAATCCTATCTAGGTTAATTTATATTTTATTTATTTTTATTTATTTTTATAATATTAGAAGTTAAATAGGAAAGATTTAAAAGACTTAAAGAATTTAATTATAAACCGCGTAATATATAAAACTAATTAATAGAGTTAAAGAGAGTAGAGATATAACTATATTTTAATATAAAAAATATAACCGTAATTTTATATAATTTCCTTTTATAGTTAAAGTCTTATTTAACTCTAGTTTCTTTTAATAATATCGGATATAAACTATTAAAACGTTAAGAGTAAATTATTTTAATATAGTTATACTCTTATCGATTTTCTAAAAATTCGTAATAAAGACTCTCTATATAAGATTTATAATATAGTAGAAATAAAATTATAACCAGTAAATTTAATTATTAAACGGAGAATACTCGGGGGGCGTTAGATTATCCTTATAATAAAAATTATAAAAAGCGTATATATTATACCGGTATATATAAATAAAACTATAAGAAAAGATAATATATTTTATATTAATAATTATACCGATTAAGACTTATATAATTTAATTTATAACGAGGATTTATTAATATAAAGGATACGAGTAAATAATTAAACCTATTATAATTATAGTAAACGAAGATAAATTATATAGTTAATATAATATTTAAATTTATAATATACTACCTAACTTATAGACTACGCGCGAATAATTAAAATAATAAATATTATAAAATAAACTACGGGGGTAAATTATAATATATTTAATTATAAATAATAAAAAATCGTTCTATTATAAGATATAAATTAATTACTCTTATATTAATTAAGGTTAAAACTCGGTTTTTTTCTTATTACCCGATTTTACCGCTAGAATAAATAAATAATAAAATAATACCTCGATATTAGCGGATATACGGAAGATTATTAAATATAATATTTATAGTAGCTAGGGACGGGCTAATTAAAAATAAATTTAAAAGATTTTAATAATATAATATAGTCGGCGAAGATTATAAAAGCGAAGTTAAATATCGATAAAACTATATATTCGTTAATCTTTACGCGATTATAGAAATAATTAGAGGCTATAAATCTCCTAGGTTAAAAACTAAATATAATAAATATAAAAAATTATCTACGACCTACTTTCGTAAATATCTATAACGAGTTCGTTTATATATTCGGCGATATCCTTAAATAATAAAAAAACTAATATCTACTCTTCTTTATTTGAAGAAATAACTATAATAAAAGAAGGCGGGTAAAGATTAAATAACGTCGTATAAATACCTAAAAAAATTAGAGACTCTTAAGCGCCGAGTTATTAAAAAAATTATATAATAAACCGAACTTTATTTATATAAATAAAAATATTAATCGGATTAACTTTATTCGCTATATAATATTATATATTAAAAACGATATAAACTAGAGTATAATTTATACGGTTTAAGATATTTAGAAGAGTAGTATATATACGGGGCTAACGAGTATAAACGACCTCGACTTTAGAAAATTTATATCTTTAATTAAAACCGACCTAGGTTATAATAATAAAAAAGACGTAATTATTTACGCTTATCTTAGTCTATTAAATATAATTATCTCTAACGAACGGGAATAAAGAGTAGCGTTAATAGAAATATATATTTAAAATATTAAACGTTTTTTTTTTAATATCCGAGAGTTATTAATCGAGTATTATATAATATATATAATAATAAACCCCCTCTAAAGGACCGAGACTTTTAACCGAAATTTAAATAACCTAGGCGGCGAGGCTCTCGATATACGATCAAAACGAAAATATTAAATTTAAATAGGAAAAAGGGTATTAATTATAATAATAAATTTAATAATTAAAAATAACCGGCTTCTTTAATATAAACCTCGAGAATTAATATTAATTATATTCGATAAATTAGGATTAGACTCTAAGGGTCTAATCTTATTAAATTTAATTTCTTAAAAATAAATAATTTCCCCTCTTTCCCCCGACCGCGTGAATTCTACTTTTATTAATAATTACTATTTTTTAATACTCTTTTTCCGCTTTATTTAATCCGATTAAAATAATATATAAATTCGTAATTTATACTTTAATAATATACTATTTAATAGAGTAAATTTACGATTTATAATTAAAAAATACTTAATATTAATCCGGCCACCTTTTAGGACTATTATAAAAATAACGCGTTTCATAAATATTTATAACGGAATAATCGTTACTTTAACTCGGAATTAGAATATAATTATAACGATTCGGATTCTAGTAATAAAGAGAATAAATAATTTAGAAATAACGAAAAACGGAGTTATTTTAAAACTTTCTTAAATAATAAATATATAAAGATAGAAATAAATATCTCGGATTATATATAATCGAATCTAATTAATTTAATTATAGGCTAGAGTTATCGTAGGTAAATTATTTTATAAAAGATTAAATAAAGAGAGGCTTTAGCGGTAAAATTAATTTATATTCTATAATTATTTAATATTTATAAGGATTAATATAAATACGATCTTTACCTCTAGAGTAATACGAAATATTAAACGAAGGTAAAGTCTTACGAGATATATACTATTATTATTTTTAACTATAAGAAGTTTTTAAAAATAATCGTTTTAATTAAATATATTTATAATCTAGATAAGAGTAAAGAGCTTTAGCCGGATAATAATTTTTAATAAATTAATAATCGGATAAAATACGTATAGGACGTTGTAATTAAAAACTCGGGATTTAAAATTAGAACTAAATTTAATAGGGTCGATAATCGGTTTATCTTAATTAAAATACGGAAAATTTAATTTATTTAGGTAAATATCTTATATTAAAGTTAATTTAATATATAATTATTCGACTTTTTTAAATAATAACGCGTTTACGCCTTAGTGATCGTACGAATTATAATTATTATTATATATATATAAAACGGCTCGTAGTAAAACGTAATCTCTCTCGCCGTTAAATTATTATACCGTTAAACTTTTATATATCTCGATATAAGATATACTCTAGTTTAATAACGTAATTAACGAAGATATAAATCGATAATAAAATAAATAAATAGGCGAACCCTATTTTAATAAAAATACTCGTTTATATAATATTTAAACTATCGAAGAACGATTTTATTAATAAAAAGAATATAAAAAAAATCTTTAAACCTCTCCCCGATCTTTTAATTATATTTACCGTTATAATAATAATATATACTATCTCGGAGTACTTTATTAAAAAGTATAAAATCGAGAAATTTAAAGAAGAGAGAGTTTAGAATAAATATTTATATTTTTTTTTATTACCGATAAATATATTATAACTAGTTAACGAGAGTCCGTATTAAATTAATAAAGAAGAATATAAAGGGTATAAATAGATCTCGACGATAAAAAGTATAAAATTTATATTTATAAAATATTATTAAAGAGGGTATATCGGTAAATTTTAAAAACTCTTATTAAAACCTTAATTACCGACCGCGCGGATAGGGTTAATAGTATCCTACTAGTAACTTTTATTAAAAAAAATTATTAATAAAACGTTATTAGTAGTTTTAATTTATAGATAAAGTTATTAATATCCTATTAATAAATTTAGTAAATTAAGGGTCCGGGTAGGTAATTTTTAATAAATTTAATAAATTAAAAATCTAAATAATATCCTATTAATAACTCTAAGTTAATTTTAATAGGATTAGTAATTTTAGTAATTTATATATATTATTAATATATTAATAATAACTAACCCTATTATAGAGTTAAAATAAATAAAATTTTATAATTATTACTATTAACGATAACGACCTCTAGCGACGATTATTAACGCTAGCGACCTACCGGGCCCGGAATAATAAATTTTAATAAAAATTCTTATAAGAGCGTTACCTAGGCACATCCGGGGAGTATATATATATAAATACTATATTATTTCGTATACTATGGCGTATGCCTTGGCGTATACTATAATTGCGTATACTATAGTGAGCTTTCGTCTAATGTTTTAGGGGCTACTACGGGGGGCGTATATTATATATATCTTTATATATATTATTCGTATACTATTCGCAAGCTACGCACGCCATTGCGTATATTATAAGGTATACTATAGTTTATATTATAACCCATACTATGACCCATATCAATACGTATATAAATACGTATACTATAGGGTATATAATGAGCCTATTCGTCTAATATTTAAATTATTAATTATTTATCGAGTTACTGAACCTACTAATAGTAAGTATTATTTATTAATAGGACCCTACTTGGACCCCTAATTTATTAATCCTACTAAACCTCGGGTCGGTATTTAATATAGAGTTTTAATATAAACCCGTAGATAACTTTCTAATAAAGTTAATAACATTTAAAGTATATTAATATTTATTTTAAAAATTTACCGATGTAAGGGACGCTATTAAAAGTATAAAAAAATTCGATTTTAATAATAATACGGTTATAATAAACCTCGATAATTATTAAATATACGATCTACTCTTTATTAATAATTTAAATAACGACGAATAAATTAACTTTTCGGATAATAAACTTAAAGGTAATCTTTTTATATTAATTAATAATATAAAAAATATATAAATTAATACACGTAAGGCGATAACCTTAAAATAAATTAATTAAATATTTATAATTTATCTCTTTATAACCCGTATATCTTAATACTCTTAATCTTTATTATTACTCGAACACCGGTATTAAATTCTTAATACGTAAATTTAATAAAGTATAATTATCTTAAATTTAATTAATTTATTATTTATAATAAAATATCGCCCCCGATTCGCTTTTATTTTTACTACGGAATTTTAAATAAACCTTCATTAGAATAAAAAAACTAGATAATAATATAAAAGTTAAAGTATAAAGCGGCTCGCGTAAAACTTTTAAACCTAAAAGAAAATATACTTTTAATATTATATAAAGAGAAAAATAACTAAAAGATTAAATTACTTTTAAATTATAAAGATTTAAGAAATTCTAGGCCGCCTTTATACCGGAAAAACTTAATCGGGTTTAATATAAAAGAAATAATATTAACTCGATTATATCGAGTAATAATAAAAATAAATATAAAGTTTATATTAAATAATTAGGGAAGAGATTACGAGTAATAATAAAACTTAAAAAGAGTAAAATTAAAAAAGAATAAAAATAACGATATAATTCACGTAAAGTTTAATAAATAATAATATATTAATTAAATAATATAATAAAGAAGTCGGAAAAAAGTAGATAATAATTATATATCGAATAAAATTAATAATTATTTATAGAACTCTAATAAATATATATTTAATATTAAGCGCGTAAATTTATATAATATTAATAATAGTAATAGTAACGGTAAAGGCGGCGATTTAAATTACGGCGGAGAAATCGCTAAAAATTAATAAAATAATAAAAACGAAGAAACCGTTAAGGTCGATAAAACTATAATAAAATAATAATATAAATTTATATATTTAATAAACGTATTATTTTAATAACGATATATATATTTATTAAACACGATTTATTAATAATAATTTACGCGTTTAATAAATATAATACTCCAACTATAATATAATCGCCCGATACGATTCGCGTGTATTTATATTTAATATAACTATATAAAATAGTAAATAATAACTATTAATAAAAAAAGGCTACTTTTAATAACTTTTAATAAAAATAGGTATTAAAACGATCTTTAAGGTTAATATATAAACTAAATAAATTTAAATAGATTTTAGGTATTTTTCGGTAGAATACTAACTCCCCGCTTTATTAATACGGGTAGTAATCCCTCCCTAAAAAACTATTAATATACGAATCGTATCTAAATTATATTAATTTACTAAAGTATAAAAGGTATTATTTATACCCTCGATATTTATAGTAAATCGAGATATTAATTATAATATATTCTTTCTCTTTTTAATATCGTTACTCTTAAACTTAATCTCCCGAAGGAAGGTTATAATATCTTTCGTATATTTAATAACCCGCTCGCGAAGACGTTTATTAAGGCCTCGACGTTCTAAATAGTTAAGAAGAAAATTCCTAAAAGTATAAAATTTAGAAAGAATCTAGATACGTTAATATAATTTAGTTTTAAAATATAAATAATATATAAAATTATATAAATACTTATTCTTTACGTAATAAATATACTTTATATATAGTATTTTATTATATAGGACGTAGTTATCTAGGTTTATTCGCTTAAAGTAACGGAGGTATAAAAGTATTAATAAACGCGGGGTAGGAGTAGAGCGGGCGGTTATTTTATAGAAATTAAAAATCGGGGACGTATTAAATATTTAAATATTATCGTTAATATTATATACCGTAGAGATTAAATCAATATATTAAATATTAAAGTAATTTAGTTATATACGTATCGCTAATAAAATAAAATATAGAATTAATAATTTAAAAATAAAATAAATATTACGATAATATTAATTCTTTTAAAATATAAATAAATACTTTATTTAAAGATAGAATAAGTTATTTATTTACTTTAATAATTATAAGTTTAAAGAAAGAATTTAAAAGAAGAAAAGAAAAATTTATTTAAATTATAATATATTAACTTTGGTTTTATTTACGAAATATATATATAATATTTACGACCTTAAAGAAAGAGTTTAAAGATACGACCGAGATTATTATAAATTAATAAAAATCTAAATATAGTATAATTATCGATAGTAGTATATAAGAGTTTATACGTATAGAAGATAGTAGGATATTATAAAAGAAGAAAGTTAGAAGATTAGCGAAGGTTTTATATTTATATTAAAACTATTACCCGTATATATTTACTCCTATAACTAAAGTTCTTCCTAAATAATAGAGTAGAATAATTTATTTTACCGCCGATATCGTTAAAGCCCTACTAATAGTAAAGATTTATAGTTTTCGATAATAATTATAATATTCTTTCCCTTACTTTTCTCTTTAGATTTAAAGAGTTTTATTAAATACTTAATTTAATCTACGACTATATAACTACGCCGATTACGAACTATACGCGACGTATTATTAAACTTTAAGACGTAATTTATTTCCCTCTCTTTTTCTTATTAAGTTTAGAGATTTTTCTTAATATATTATTACTATAAAGATAGGAGATTAATAGAATTAAATAAAAGGCGTAGGCGTTACGTGTATACTTTATTTAATTTAGATTCTCTTATATTATACTCCTTCGTCGGAGTATTAAAACGTTAAATTAATATTTATTAATTTCGAGGGCGAAACCCCTAGAAGGGGAGGTAATTATTATACTATATTAAAACTAACTTTATAATAACTACTAAATATAGTATATAGATCCTATATAAGGAGTATATAACGTAGTTACGTTATTTATATTATAGTATTATATTATAGTTTCCGGTACTCCGGAGTTTTTTTAGAAATAAGAGGCTCGGAGCCCTCGCTCTAACTCTTTAGAGATTAATTCTATTATTTGAATATAGAGATTATTTTCCCACTAAGGTTTTATATTTATTTTCATATTACTATAAACATCCTAGATATTATAATTTAATATAACGAGGAAAATTATAATATCGAGAGTAATACCGAAAAAGAAAATTAAAAAGATATTATTAAAACTTTGATTATATTAAGTTAATAAAGTATAGTATAAATAACTTATAATAATTATCGAAGATATTAAACTATAGTACTTAAATCGCTGTAAACGAAAATTAAATACTACGATAAATATTCGCTAAAGAAATATAAATATATAGGGTTCTCGTATATACGAAGAAATAACTATTTAATATATTTTTATACTAATTTATATACTATTTAATATTAATTATAAATTAACGTATATATAAAGGGTTATAAAAACGTTTATTATAATTTAATAAAATCTTCGATAAACTCGAGCGCGTATTATAATATAATATAACCTCTTAATTTATTATAAATCTAAAGATTTATAAATTATTTAACGGAAATTAATAGAATATCCGAAGAATAAATAAGTATATAGCGTTAGACGAGGATAATTATAAATAAATTACTATATTAAAACCTAATTAACTATAGTTTAATAATTACGATTTTATTAAATATAAATAGATACTAGATAAAGATAGGGAAGGTATAAAATAAATATTCGGGATATTTTTAAAACCAGAGTATACCGAGATAATAAAAAGGGTAAAGATATTTTAGAAATTTAATAAATATAAAAAGTTTAAAAAGGAGTTAGAACGAATTATTTAATCTAGAGAGTTTACGAAGCTACTATAAAATTAAAAGAAAATAATAAATTCGTTTAAATTTCTAGGTATACTTCTACTAGGTATAATTAACTATTTAAATTAATATTTATTATAACTAGTTTATTAAAATACCCGAAAATTCATTAATATAATAGTTTTTATTATTATTATATTAATCTTTATACCTATTTTATTTATATTCTACTATTAATCGTAATTCTAGTTTTTATTTTCTTTTCTTTTATCTTTTAAAGTCCTACCTATATTTCTATTATTTTATAAAGATTTTTAGAAAAGTTTAATCTCTTTAATTAATTTTAGTAAAATCGATTCTAAAGACTTATTTCTCTATATAATCTTTAAGTTATTATAACCTAGATATTTAATTATTATATAAGACCTAGATATCGCCTACGATTTAAAGAATAATTTTATATTCGATTTCTTTCTTATTATTAAATTTTTTAATATAGAGTCCTAAGTCGAATATAAACGTTTCGAGGAATTTCAATTTATTATATACTCGGAAAATTTAATTTATAAATTTACATATTTATCTTTTACGCCTTCTCGAGTTTATTTATAATATTATTATAGGACGTCTTATTTAAGGGTTAGAATTATATCCTTTAATTTTTCCTTCTTTACGAGTTAGACTAATAGTAGGAGTCCTAGAAAATTCTCTAAATTCTTTTTCTATAAAGTTATTAAACTAGCTCTTATTTATATTATTAATTAAATCTTTATCCTCGTTTTTTATTATATCCTCTTCTCGTCTCTTTACCTCTATTTTATATTCTTTAAATATTATTATCTCTTCCTAGTCTAGGTCTTATTATAATATTATTATTTCGTTCTCTTTAAATTAAAAGCGATTAAGGACTATTAGAGTCGAGAAAATTTCTAGACTATAAGATTTTTAGGCTAAATATAATTAATTAATAATATTAAATACTCGTTTATATTTAACCCCCGTAGAAGGTATAATTAGAATATTACGGGCGGTATAAAAAAAAAATTATAATATAACGAAAATTCTTTTTATTAATTAAATATAAATTTATTTTTATTATTAAATCCTATATTAAATTAGCCGATATAATTATTAATATAAAAATTAATATAAATAGTAAATTTACTTATTTCGCGGTAGCTTTAAAATTTATTACTCCGACTCTTCGGAATTAATATTTTCTTCTTACCCTTAATAAAACGTTTAAGAGTATCTACGCCGATATCTCTTTTAATATATACTTTCTCTTAATTAATAATAAATATACGCCGATTAAATTACTCTTTAAATTATTCCTAATAATAATTCTTTTACTCTTTATTAATCTTTTTATTTTAATTTTAACCCTAAAATATAATTGTCTTTCTAATAAGATTTAAGAGAGTTACTATATTATATAAATTACCTAAAGTTAATTAGATTTAAAAATAATATTATTTTAATTTAATTTAAATCTTTTTTAAACCTATTAATATAGACCTTTTTTAATTTATACTTTTAATTTTAAACTTTTTCTCCTTATTTTTAAAATAATTAAATAGAGTATTATAGACCGAAAAGATTATATAAATAATTAATATACGTAAGGTATTAATCGTTTATATATACTAATAAAATAATCTATTAAACTCGATAAGGTAGTTTATTTAATTTTATTCGTTATTATTTATTTATAATTACTTTCTCTACTCGCGAAAAAACTCTTCTAATACCGGCTTTAATCTTCGGGCCCGGACTAATATATAATATATTAAATCCTATTTAATTATTATATCCTAGAAGAGCTTTAATATAATAAATTCGTTCGGGTATTTTTTATTATATATTCTTTATCCTTAAATTAATTTAGCTCATTAATATTTCTCGTTATTAAATTTTTTTTAAATATTTTAAAAGCGCTCGCGTCTTTAACCGTTTCTATTAAAGTAGGTAAAGACTTTACGAATTTATATACCCTAAACTTAATAAATAAATAAAAGTAGGTATAAAGATTAATATAAAATTAAGAATATAAATCTTTATAAGAGTAAATAGGATCCCGGGTTCTTTTTTTATATTAGAAAACTCTTATTTATTTATTTATTTATCTTAATTCTTCTAAAAATCTTTATTTATTAACGAGATCTTAATAGTATTAAGAAGTTCTTTTTAACCTAGTTAAATAATATAAAAAAGATACGGGACGTAATAAATTCTAGTATTCGTAAAAAAATTTAATTCGTTATAAATTTCGCGAAGCTCGTATTTAAACTCCTTTTTTATAATTATAAATTATATACTCTCCTCCGCGGATATTATCTCGAGTAATTAATATATTATAATATTATTAGAGGTATTATTTATAATAATCGATATAATACGGTCCCTTAAATTATAACGACGGATAATAATATTTAAGTACTCGGCTAAATTTCTATTATTATATTTATTTTTTATAAATTTAAAAGCTAAAAGTACTTTATAATACTATTATCATTAGTCGATAAAGTACGTATTTATAATTATATAACTCTACCGGTTTTTAGAAGACTATAAATCTAGTATAAAAATAACTTTAATATTATAATTAAATAAATTTTAAAAGAGAAGAGATTAAATCTTTTAATATTTCTTTATTATATAATTTTTAATTATTAACGTAAAAGAGAGAGTAAATTAAACGTTAATATATTTAAATACTCGTTATATATTAATATTATTAATAAATCGTAAAGAGAGTTTAAGCCCGATAATTATTTATATAAATAATTTAAAGAAGTCCTCCTAAGTTACCTCCTAGTTATTAAATTTTAATATATTAACCTTTTTTTAGTTCCTCTAAATTATATAATTAGGAATTTATATTAATCTTTATATTTATATCTTAAAAGGATAATAATATACCTAGTCTTTAAACGAGAGTATATATTAAATCGGTTTTATTTTATATATTAAAACTTTCCTCTTATATTTCCTTAATTTAAGGTACGTTTTTATATTATTTATAATATTAATTTTTAATACTGTATAATTTTTTTTTATAAATATTCCTCGGCTCTCTAGTATTTATTATAATATTATAATCGAAATACTCCTACTCCGGAGTTAATTTTTACGAGGTTTATAAGAAATTAAATATATAACCCTTTATTTTATTAATTTTATATTTCCTCTTTCGGTTATAATATTATTATTATAAATAAAATTATATAAGGAAGTCGATAACTATTTCTATTTTATATATATAATAATAATAGTCGTTATCTTTAATTATAAAATATTCGGTAGAAACCCTTATTATAAATAAAGTATCCCGGGGTATTATACCGGGAGGAGAAAAATATTAATTATATATAAAGTTCTCTAAAACGAAACTACTACTTTAAGATATTCTAGATATAAATTATATAAATAAATAAAGAGAGTAGGAAAATAAAAGGATTTAATAATTATATTATAATTATATAGTTTATTTAGGTAAACTATATTTTATAGCCGAGGAATACTTTATAATAAAAATATTTAATAAAATATAATAATAAAGTAGATCTATAGTTTTTATATATATAATAGGTTAGGCTACCCGCTATAATAACTATAAATACGTAATTATCCGATATTCGTACCCTCTTTTATAAATTCCTACCGAAATTTAACTAAATTCTTATTAACTAATATTAATAATTATATTTCTAGTTATTATAGAAAATATAATTAATATTAATCTTAAGCTCTTTAACGGTTTATATAATATAGTAATAACTAGTTAAAACTCTTAATCTCTTATTAACTAGCGGAGTCTAAAGATAGTAAAAAAGATATTTAATATATATAAAGTTCCTCCTAAAAAAACTTAAATAAAGAAAATCGCGGTATAAAGTAAATAACTAAAGAATAGTAGTAAATAGGATCTCTTTATATTAAACTCGAATTCGTTAAATTTATTAGTTGTTATTTTATAAGAAATTAAGTTTCTTTAAAAAATAACCGATTTTTTAATCTCGAAATTATTCTTTACGCGTTTTATCCGCGAAATTATATATACGTTATATAAATGTTATTTTCGGATTTAATCTACGGCGTTAAACGCGTTATAAGAAATCATAGAGGCGATATTAATTAAGGAGTTTATAAATAAATTATAAATCATCTTTATTAATATAGTAATTAACTTCGATTATAGTATTTAATTTTTACGGAATTTATAATAAACGGGTTACTCTAACCCCGAAGGATATATACTTTATATAGCGGTTAAAGAGTATATCTATTAACTAAAGATATATTATAAGATATATATATAGTTTAAGAGTTTATTATCTTTGTCCTAATTTTTATATCTAGTAATTTAATAGAGTTTTTCTTCGAGTTATAAATTTTTAATTTACGATTTATTTATAAATTAAATTATTCAAATTTAGTAATTATAAAATTAATAAATAACTTTATTAATTTTTATAATTTATTAAATTAAGATAGAAGTTTATACTTTAATATATAATATTTTATTAATTGATTAGAAATAAATAATAACGGCGCTAATTCCGAATCCCGCTTTTAATATTATAGATTTTATTATCCTATTTACCTCGTACTTTAATCTTACCCTAATATCTAAACTATATTAACGATACTACTCTAGGAATCTTTAATTAATTGAAAATAAAACGTAGTATATTTATTAATATATAGATTAATATAATTAACTTCTAATAATTTATATAGGCGCTTTCTTCTTTATATCCCCTAATTCTTTTACCGTTATAAATAAGGTGAAATTAAATATAACTAGAGAACTTATTAATAAAACACTTAACTATCGTAATATTTATTATCGTTATATCTTTTATTATTATACGTAAAGTCTTCTTTTAAAAGATTATTTAATTTTAATTTAATAAAATTACTAGGATAAAGATTAGGATAAATAGTATTAATATTATATATAGATTATAATTAATAACTCCTCTACTACCTATTTAAGCCGAAGTTATTTAATTATAAAATAATATTATAATAAAGTTACTAGGGTAAAGTCTAGGATAAATAATATTAATTAAAATTATAAAATATAGAAAACGCCTTCTTTATAAACTATCGAATCTAGTAACTCTTAAATAAATATATATAAAGATATTAAATAAATAAAATCACTAGTATAAAGATTAAAATAAAAGTATTAATTATTTTTATAAATTATAATATCGTTTAGATATTCCTCTAGATAAGTTCGAATTCGACGAGTTTATATATAATAAGGAATCTATAATATACTATAATCCGGAAAAACCTAGAATTAATATATATAATTATATAAGTAAACCGTTATTAATTACTTTAATTATAACGGCTCTAAATATAATTTTATATATAAATCCGTCTATACCTAGTAAATATAATCTAGATAATAATAATTATTAATATTAATATAATCCGTTTATTAATTATTTATCTTATCTTCTTTATTTAGACTTAAATTCATTTTATTCGTATTATAAAAAGAGACCTCGTAATCTACTATATAAATAGTATTTTATTATAGAGATTAAATATATAGTTAAATACTAAAAGCCGGTTATTAGATAAGAAGAGCCGGATTCTACCGAGATATTAATCGGTATTAAACGTAATTTAAGAGTTTTATTATAGATTAATTATTTAAAGCTCGAAGATTTAAAATTATTTAATAACAGAAAATCTACGCGTTTAATCGTTTAGGATAAAATATTTATAAATTAAAAAATTCGTAAAGATAAAAAGATAAAGGAGAAAAAAAAGATTATAGATTTAATTTAAAGTAAAGCTCTAGGTAGTAATTTTCTTAACTCTTTCTCTTAATATTATTTTAATTATTATATTAATATATTATTTTAATTAAAATTATAGTGAAAGTTTAAAGTAAAAAATATTTAATTTATATCCTAATTTTATTATAATTAATATATTAATCTATTATTATTTATAGTCTCTAGGGCTAAGAAATTTTAATTTTAAGAAAAAAAAAAATCTTAGACCTTAAAAAAATCTATAAACCGTAAATATCTTACTTTTTATTCTAGATTTATCGTAATTATTATATTAATCTATTAATATAGAGAAAGTAAAGGATATAAACGGAGATTTAATTTAATTATCGGGTAAAAATCTAGTTTAAAATAATAATAAAGATATTAATACACGCCCTCTAATAATTTAAAAAACTCTAATTATAATAAAAACCCTACGACGGTAGATTAAAAAGCGGGGATAGAAAATAAAAGTTATTTCTATAACCCGTCGACGCCGTATAAATTAAGGATATAAATATTTCGTCTTTTTATTAAATTTTATCTTAATTAATTTATTAATTTATTATTAATATCTATATTTCGCTAAATTCGATATTATTAAAAAACTATTAAACGTTTTATTCTTAAAGCGCTATTTTAGTATCTAGTTCGAGAGATTATATAAAATATATAATTAGGCTATAATTTCCGATAATAATTAACTACTTTGAAAATATTATAAAAGGCGACGGAGTACTATATAACTATATTATTTTCTAATAAATTTTAAGCCTATTATATTACTAAATATACTAATTTTTAGAATTTATAGTAGCGAATCTTACTATTATATATATTAAATATATAATTATTTAGGCGAAGGATATTAAATTATTAAAAAATCTAATAAAGATATATAAAGGAAATATTAATATTCTATAATATTTAAGGTAATAAAATCTTAATATATTATATCTACTTTCCTTATAATAAGTCGTGAATATATATTTAATAAAAGAAATTAAGAATATATTAAAATAACTAGTATAATTTAAAGTTAGAATAAAGATTAATATAATTAGGGTACGCGTTAAAAGAGCGCGTTAGTCGACTATAATTATTAGTTTTATAGAGAGGGTAGAGATAAAGAATAATAAGGAATCCCTTCCCTTTTTTATTTTCTTTTAATATTCTCTTCCCTTCTCTATCTATTCTCTTCCCTACTCTAGGGAAAGGAATAGAGATTAGTTTTATCTCTTTCCTTCCCTATTCCGCGGCGTAACTATAATATATTATTAATAATTTTATAAATTTTATATAAAAGTTTCTAACTAGTAGTTTAAACTAGCGTCAAACTTTTAAGAAATAGTATTAATAATTAATAATAACTTTACCTCTAAAATATAACTAGTTATTTTAGAAAATAGAAGAGTTTATTATTTAATAAATTAAACTATCTAGCGGGCGGCCCTACTCTAACTCTATTATTATAGATTTTAATATTATATTTTCGAGAGTAAAGTTATAGAAATTATTAATTACTATAAACTTTATACGAATAATTTTATTTATATTAATATAGTCCGTAATTTCTTATAATTTAATTAATTATATTTTAATAATTTCTAGAGTTAGACCCTAGAGTAGTAAAATTAAAATCTCTAGATATTTAATTTAAATAGACTAGCCTATTAAGTAGTTTAATTTACTAAATAATAAACTCTTTTAATATAATTATATAGATATTTCGCTATATTTAATATAGGTTACCTTAATACTAATACCGCTTTAATACGAATTCATTTTACTATTAAAAATCGAATATTTTAAAACTATATATAGTAGCTACGATATATCTTAATATAATAACTATAATAAATTCTAACTATAAAATATAAAACTAAACGATATTATTAATTTAATTTATTATAATACGAAAGATATAGAAGATAGTTAATTTAACTAGCGCGATTTCAACGATTCTAATATTTAATATATAACTCGTATAGTACGAACTTAATATTTTATTATTAAGAGGATAATATTTATAAGTTTAATATAGGAAGTTATTTTAAAATTGTATATAAAGATAGTTGTTATATATATCAAAAAATATTCGATTTTTGGCGGTAAAATGGATTCGCGTTGGGGCGGCATTAGCGTTGGGGTGGCCCGCACTGAGCACAGCGAAGTGCCCGCACGATTAGTTAGTTGGTTTGGGGTCAAAATCGAAATAATCAAATTATTGCGAACACTGACTTCCGGGCTCTGCATCACTGCTTACCTCGACAATTTGCCTGCGTTCCACTCCTCAAGTCGGTCAATCGACCGCCTCTATCCAGCCTACATTCTGTCCAGATTTAGTCAGTTTGAGCAATTGATAGACGATGGGCTACAGTGAGACTGTATGCCAGCTTTGTGGCGTCAGCTTTGCAATTGCACGTCTACGCCGTGCGGACGAGCCCGACGAAGCCGCATGGTGCTACTATGGGTCTGATTATGTCGATGAAGCAGATGGAGATGGAAATGAGTTCGTTATCTCCTGCGGCGACAAGACTGGCTGTAAGCTGCTCGAACGTGATCCCGGCTTTCCACCCCAGGATGAGAATGGGCAGGAGCATTTAGCCGGCCCAGGATGTGCCTCCACTCGTGGTTATTCTGGTCATCGCATATCGCTCGAGGAAATGAAGGGCTGCCGTGCGATCCAGTGTCTGTTGAAGAAGGGAGACGACTGGCAGCCTGAGCCAGATGATCAAGACTTTGAGCTCAAAAGCAACTACTTCCTTACTGGAATTGGAGATGGCTCGCCGGATGAAGAACCGCTCATGGACATTGATCCGGTCAGACACGGTGCTGACGAGCTACTTTTGGCCAACTGTGTTGATGTAAGTTTCGTCCTCACTTTTTGGGGCGTTCAAGTCTCCAGATTCTGTCATTTCACTGGTCTTGAGTCTTGTCTGCCGTCTCTCTCCAGCCTCTTCAGTATTGAACGCCACGTAACATTGCTAGTCTTGCTTTATGACGTTCTCACTTTCCTTGAACCTAGAGCCATGGTTGCACACCGGTTAGAATGGCACCTTCTGCGATCGAACCCTAAGCACCGACAGAATGTATCAACCCTTCAGTCTGGCTTTCTTTGTTGAACAATGAAATCTGATGACGGAGGTTTAACGCTAGAGATGGCTGATGGAACGCTGTCTAGCATTATGACGATGATACATGGGGACTCCCGTTCCACCCAACCTGCCTGGAGGTTTTCAAGAAAGTATCAAGGCTTCGGCTTGGAAGTATTGATGTCGAAGGTCTTTGGCATTGGCGGAAAGTGAGTCCAGTGCTGAATCTAATCTGCGTGCTACCTGTTTTCCTTAAGCTGGGAAAATGCGCGCTCCACCCCTGTTGGGACAGGGTATCCAGGGCTAGCAATGAGTTGACTAGTGTGAGATTGCTAATAATGGTCGCTTGTCCAGCTTGAGCCGTCTTACGAGGCATTCTTCGAGCGATTTCCCCGCGACTTGGCTATCAAAAATGCGAATGAGCAGTGGTGGAAGCACGAACCAGGCTGCGAATATCTTGTCGCGAACCCAGTAGCGATACCAGGGCTCACCCGGCTCATCAACACAAGAGATAGATCTGGTGCAAAGGTCACCTTCGACAGGAGGGCTAACGAACCATACGATAGGCTCGACGACGACCATGAGAGATTATCGTCGCCGAGACCTACACCTCGCGACCCGTTCCAGAAGATGCCCGCAGAGGTGGCTAGCATGGTGACTCATTGCTTGCCCTCCAAAGATATTGCGAATCTTAGGCTCGCTTCGCTGGCTTTCCAACAACTCCCGACTATTCTATTTCGTAGGTTGTTGTTTGAGGATATGCCGTGGTTCTGGGAGAGCAGGGATCTCCCACTGGCTGAGATTGATTGGTATCACCTATATCGTCAGGTAAAGTCTTGCTGGGGGAATTTGAAAGGCTTGATGAATCGAAAGCGGATCTGGAAGGATGTGGAGGAGATCGTGAGGAGGATTGAGCGCTACAGGGCTGAGGGTAAGATTGGAGATGAAGCGATGGGTATATAGTACACGTAGTGTCAGGCACTCTTTCCTAAGAAATGGCAGTAGTGGCTTCATGAGATCCGTAAAATCCAAAAAATATGCACAAAGAAGGGGTTGTTCTACCAAGTGCCTTTAATCAATATAAGTTCGGCTGTTCGAGGCTATTCTGAATGGGAAAACAACCAGGACTGTGCGTGGACGTAGTTAGGATTGCACTCAAGGTTGCCATCTATCATCTCAACTTGCCTAGTGTTGGAGCCAATAGTACTAAATTACATAGGCTCATAACACAACTCATGTCAGTTCTAAATTCATCGCCTTATCTTTGTCTCCGCGCGGGTCTCTTGAAAGCATCGTCAGATACTGTTGCATCCACTGCTTCTGAATAAGTGGCACGCAATCCACCCGCGACCCGACTACTAGAGTCGACTTCAATTGAGATGCTCGCAACCAATTCCCAGCCTGGATCCTTTGGTATGATTGCGGCGCCAGGCTCATGAGGGTAGTTGACCGAGTTCTCTTCCGTGTTGTTGGGGCTGACTATGACGGGAAGTCCTGGGGGGCGCACAAACGGGTTTCAGCGCACAGTTCGCTTAATAGGGGCGCACGACTAGATACTTAGATTTATATGGGGCTCTCACTAAAATCTAAGTGCCTGTTCATACCCTATTATAAAGCGCAGTATATCGCTATTATATATATCGCTATCGTTTATCCATTGTGTTTATACCTTTTATATATTACATCGGCAAATCTCAAAAACTCCTGCCAAAACCTGAGTTGCCGCCCGCGCGGATAGGGCTGGCAGCGTCCTGTCAGTAACTTTTCTGAGTAAAAGTTACTGACAGGACGCTGCTAGTAGCCCTAATTTACGGATAGGGCTGCCAGCGTCCTGTCAGCAGGTTTAGTAAATCAGGGGTCCAGGCAGGTTACTTTCAGCAGGTTCAGTAACTCCGGGTTAATTTCAGCCGGATTAGTAACTTCAGTAACTTGTATATACCGTTAGTATACTGACAGTAGCTCAGCCCTATGATAGGGCTGAAATAAATAAAGTTCTATGATCGACGCCATTAACGGCAGCGACCCTCAGCGACGACCACTAACGCCAGCGACCTACCGGGCCCGGAATAATAAGTTTTGGCGAAAGTTCTCGCGGGGGCGTCACCCAGGCACATCCGGGGAGTATGCGCACATGAATACCATGGTATGTCGCATGCCATGGCGCATGCCTTGGCGCATACCTTGCGCATGCCTTGGCGCATGCCATGATTGCGTATGCCATGGGGGGCTTTCGTCTGATGTTTTAGGGGCTGCTGCGGGGGGCGCACATCGCATGCTATTCAGGATACCTTTGCGCATACCATTCGCATGCCATTCAATGGCATGCGCAAGCTGCGCACGCCATTGCGCATGCCATGGGGTATACTATGGCCCATACTATAGCCCATATTATGGCGCATGCCAATGCGCATATAAATACGTATGCTATAGGGTATATAATAGGCCTATTCGTCTAATATTTAAGTTACTAATAATTTATCGAGTTACTAAACCTGCTGAATCTACTAATAATAAATATTATTTATTAATAGGACCATACCTAGACCCTTAATTTATTAATCCTATTAAACCTCGGGTCCGTATTTAATATAGAGTTTTAATATAAATTTATAAACGGTTTTCTAATAGAGTTAATAACGTTTAAAGTATACTAATATTTATTTTTAAGATTTACCGATATACTTTCACTCTTCTACTTTAATATTCCGCTCTATATTATTAATTAAATAAATTTAAAAACGTTATATTAATAATCCGTTACTTCTACTACTCTCGCTCGTCTATATTTATAGTGGCGATAAAGTTATTTTTAAATTACTTTTTTATAGAGTTAAAAGACTTAGTTATACTCTTTATTTTTAATATAAAATCTTTTATTTTTATTTAATAAAGTTACGACTCGTCTTTAATTTACTTTTATATTTAAATAAATTTAAATTATTATTATTTAAATATTAACGAGGCGGAGAATATAAAAGAATTTTCATAATTAAAATTAAATTTATATAATTATATTAGAGTCTTTTTATTATAGAGGCGGTGTAGTTTTATTTAAAGAGATAGAAATAATTATTAAAGAAAAGAAGATAGAAATTCGAGTATTTTATTAATAATATTACTATTACTTTACTCCTACTTTAACTTTTATTATTATTATCGTTTTTATATATACTCTTAGTATTCTCGCCTAGTTATTATTTATTTATAGTTTTTAATCTCTTTTTTAGAAGTTTTAAAAATAATTAATTTATAAATAATAATTTTATTATATAATTTCTTCTTTTATAAAGTTTACTACTAAGTTTTTTTTATAAATAATAATATAAGGAATTTAATTAAGATATTATAAATCCGGTTTTTATATATTTTATAAATTTTAGTTATATTAATAGAAAAATTATCGAGTTAAATAATTAATTTATTAATTAATTATTAAAGGAGATTTTAATATAATTAATATAAATTCGTTATTATAATAAAGAATTTATATTTATCAAAATCCCGAAATCTAGTTATATTCTTATTATTAGAGAGGAGTATTTTATTATAATATTACGATTTTTAATCTTTTAGAATAGAAGTTATTATTAATTAAAAATAGAAATAAAAAAAGAATAACGGGATTAGAAAATTCTTAATATATATATATAAAAAGTAAAAGTAATATAATAGCGCTTTACGGATATAAATCTCGTATTTATATATTAACTCTAAAATATAGAATAAATATTTAATATTATTAATAAAAATAATTTTTATAATTATTTATTAGTAATTTGAGAAACTCCGATTTTTATATATTTTATACCGAAATTATATAAAATACTAGAAATACGTATCTACTTATGTCCCGTATTTTAAGTATATTATACACCGATTAAGTAGCGATATTATACCGATTTAACAACTTTTTTTTTTAACTTTAACTTTTAAGAGTATCTAGACTAGGACCTTTATATAGAAATATAAATATCTTACTAAATCAATTTTTAGCCTAGATTCCGAGATTTTAATTAGATTTTTACTAACGTTACCCTATAGGGTTATAAAGTTATTTTTAAATTTAAATTTAGCGCTCCCGCGCAGACCTTAACTCTAATTTAAAGATCTTGGCGCTAAGATTTACCAAGGCTACAAAATACGCATTTTATACCAATTAAGTAGCGATTTTACAAAATTGTTTTTCTAGATTTATTAATATTTATTTAGGATTTATTATCTTAGTAATATAAATTAATACTTTATAATTAATTACCTTCAAGACGTTAATACGCGACTAATTCTCGATTAAATATAATTTATAATAAAATAATCGTAGTTTAATAATTATAATTTTAATTATATTTTTTATTAAAATCTAAGAATTTATGATAATTTTAAAAATTAAATAAATATTTTTATTTCTTTAAACAAAATTTACTCTGAAATTGAAATAATTTTATATTAAATATTATACGACTAGTAATTCTTTAGTCTTTTAATTATTCTTAAAATAAATCTTTTTATTGAATTAAAATAAAGCTATTAATACCTCGCGATTTTTAATTAATTTAATAAAGTTACTTTTAATCTAGATTTAAATAATATCGTGAATTTTATCCCGTTTTTTTTCGAATAATTTTATTTAAAATTTCTAACCCTAGCTTTAATATTTTGAATAATATACTAGTTATATAATTAAAACTAGATTTCTAATATTAAAAATAATAGAGCGGCGATAAATTTTTAATTTTAATTTACGATAATAATATAAAGTAATAAATAGATATTTTAAAATTCTTTATTTAGTATTTAAAAAAAAAGCTATATACTTCTTCGAATTCTACGATAGTAAATAATAATATAATTAGAAAATTTATATTTATATTCGTGATCCTAATAGCGATAAAGAGTAGTAGTTTAATAGTATTAATATTAAATATAACGTCGCTCTAGAATATTAAATCGTTATAAAAATATATTACTAGGCGACGTTAATAATAATTAATAATAATAATTTATTAAAGAATTCTCTTTAGAATTATATTATTAATAAAGTCCTTTAAATAATTATATCGATATTTAATTTTAAATTATTTATTATTTAAAGTTTATAAAAATCTATTTAAAATATTATTTTATAAATAAATTAATAATAATACTAGGTTATAATATTTCTTCTTTAAAATAATAAATATCTAATCGGGCTCTTTTAAAATATACTTTAATATTTATTCGGATTAAATATATAAAAACTATACTAGGCGGTTTATTTTCGAAAATTTTAAAATTTTAATATAGTCTTTATTCTAGTTAAAATATATATAATACGAAAAAGAATTTATTATTAAATTATATATATATTTTTATTTATTAATATTTATAGCTTATATTTTAACTTTACTACTATAAATAATAAACTTTTATATAATAAAATAGTATTATTAATAACTCTTTACTTTAATCTTTATTATCTTTTATTATCTAGTTTTATAATTTTCTAGATTTATTAAATCTTTATATTTAGAGAGTCTTTTCTAATTCTTTATATTCTTTATATAATAAATATAATTATAACTCTTTCTACTTTTTCTATATAAATTAATATTTATAATAAAACTTTAGTTAAGAATTTTATTTTATAATTAATTTTAAATTTAATCGGGCTCGTTAAATATCTCTTTAAATATAAATAATAAAAAATATTATTAAAATATTTTATTTAGTACTCTTTAAATTCTTAATATAATTTCGGAATTAAAATCGAGATAAAGGATAAATAAAAGATAATAATAATAATATAACGACGATAAAGATATAATAATAATAATAATATAATTTAAAAAAGAATAATAAAATAAAAGCGACTAGTATCTAAAAAGAATAAAAGTAGAGATTAAAAATATTTATATAAAATAAATAATAATTACCGATAATAACGATAATAGGATATAAATAAATATTTAGATTTTATTAAAAACTCTATATAAATCTAAATATCTAGTTATATATTTTTATTAAATAAATTATATATTAAAACTCGTTTATATATCTCTAGGACTTCTCGTAATTATAAAGAGGATACTTGAATAGAAATCGTCGATATATTCTCGTATTCTCGTATTTACCTATTATTACTCTCGAGATAATAATATTACTATATCGTGGGACGAGGTAGAGGTATTTAAGAATTCTATTATTTTAGAAATTATAATAAGAATCTAAATACGGGTAAGATATTAAATATAATAAATAATAATTTATATTTAACCGAGAAGCCCTAAGGGTATATACTAGAGAGCGTATTATATAATTCGGATATAACTATAGATACCGAGGTTTTCAAATTTATATAAAGATTTTTTATTAATTTAAATTCTCTTATATTAATTATATTATCGTTATTATTATAAATACTAGCGTAGTATATTATTCTTATATATACGATTATTGTTTATCTACTTTATTTATATTTTTTATATATTATTATTACTCTTATACTTTATTATTCCGATTTATATTATTAATTAATTTAATTTAAAAACGCCGCGTTAATAATCTAGTTACTCCTACGACTTTCGTTTATTTATATTTATAACGGCGATAAGATTATTCTTAAATTACTTTTTTATAAAAATAAAGAATTCAGTTTTACCCTTCGTTTTTAATATTAAACTCTTTACTTTTATTTAACGATACTACGACTCGCTTTTAATTTATTTATTTATTTAGTTAAATTTAAATTATCGCCGCTCGAGTACTAGCGGGGCGGAAAAGATAAAAGAGTTTTCTTAATTATTAAAAATAAATTTATATAATTATATTTACTTTTTTAATTAGCGGCGGCGTAGCTTTAATTAAAAATTCTATAAATACTCTAATATTTACTCGGAGATATCGAATATCTCTTTTTTAACGGGTAATATAAAATATTTTAAAGAAAACTTTTCGATAACTTTTTAAATAATAAAGAGAATAGATAAGTTAAAATCTATATATAGAAATATATTAACGATAATAGAATAAAATAAAAAGGCGATAATGAGGTTAAATAGAAAATAATAATAAAGAGAGAGTAATAATAATAATAATAATAATAATATAGAGGAGTAATATATAAAGAGGGTAGAAATAAAAATAGAAGATTTATATATATTATTACGATATAGGGTTTAGGATCTTATTAAATATATTAAAAAAGTATATTATTAAGGCTCTCCGTTTAATATTTTAATATAATATCGATAAGACCTAAATTAGTACTTTTAGAGAAAAGTCTTAAAAATTAATAAATAATAATCTTTATATAAATAAATAAATATAAATAGATTTAACTAATAATTTAATAAATATTTATATTTAGAATCTATAATTAAAAGTTTTAAAATAAATTAAATACGAAGCTCCTACTTATTAGAAAATATATTATTTATATAATAAAAGGAAATCGTATTAAGAGTAATATATTTACTTTATTTATATTTCGAGTAGGGTAAATAGGTTTACTCTCCGATTATAATAAATAGTTTTATTACTAGTATTTATCCTATATTTCCGCCGGGTAATTTTAATATTATATAATATTCGTAATATTTATAACCCCGCCAAGATAAAAGATCGCTTTAAATTAATATTATATTTATAATAATTACCCTCTTTTAAAGAGAAACTATACGCTTTTATATATAGGCCCGATATATAAATATAAACTCAAATATATACCCTTCGGGTATTTATATATTATAAACTAATTATAACTATAATAGTAGAGTTAAAAAATATATAGAGGGTTTATTAAATTCTTTACCGAATTCTAAATATTATATAATTAATTTATCTAGGTCATCCGACTATATACGTGAAGATTTTAATCTATTATTATTATTAATTATTACGAAATAGGGTTTAGAATTTTATTAAATATATAAAAAAAGTATACGACCCCGTTAAGACGGAAGATCTCTCTAAATTAATACTATATTTATAAATTATATATAAATTATAAAGTAGTTAGAAATTTAAATTAATATAAAAGTATTTAAATTTATATAAAATCCTTATATAAATTTAAGGACCTCGGTATTTATAATTATATCTAAATTATATAATATATTCTTTAATACGTGCCTTTAGGGCTTCCCGAGTATTTATTTAAATATCGAATATAACGGGTTATATTAATTCCGTTCTAATTTCTATCTAGTTTCGAAGAGGATAGAATTTGTAAAGACTTCTATATAATTTTAATAATAACTAAATTATAAAGTTTTTGTCCTCTCTTTTAGTATTAAATAAAACTAGATATTTTAATAATATTTATAATTTTATCTCGGGAAAAGTCGAAGAAATTTCTTTCTTTTACTTAAAGTTTAATAATATTAATAACTATTTATAATAAAATAAAGAAGTTAGGATAAATACTTTACTTTAGATAAATTAATCCTAGAACTAGATAATTATCTAGAATTATTTCTAGCGGCTTCGGGTCTACTCGGTTAATATATTTATATAAAGAACTATAAAAGAGTTCTCTTTTCTCTATTTCTCGTTATTTAACTAAATTATAAATATATCCTAACCGAGGTAGGTAATATAAATATATAATATATTAAAATTTAAAATTACTCTCTACGGTCTCGGTTTATATTATTATTATTATTTTTCGATTATTTAGGCCCCCCGTCTACTACCTAGATTTAATTACTTTTTATAAAAAAGGATTCTCTAATAATTAAAATTATAGTTAATTATAAAACCCCGGGCGGAAATTATAAATAAATAATCTAGGTACTAGAATTTATATAAAGTAATTATTAATATTAATTAAAATAGAAAATAAAGTTATAATAAAATTATAGATAAATATATTAGAGAGATATAAACTAGTATATAATAACTTTATAATATAATTATATTATAGAATACGTTAATAAAATGAAAAATAGTTTAATAATAATTTAAAATACTCGACGAGTACTCTAAAAATCTTAGATACGATATTTATCTACTAAATTAACGTGCGCCTAAGATATATAATTAAGAGGGACGGATAAAATTAAACTCTATTTTATTAATAATAAACTTATTCTATAAACTTTATAAATATTAATAATAATTACCTCGTCGTCGCTTATATTTTAATTATCGTCATCGTTATTATTAATAATATATTTATTATATTAATTACCCTTATTATTACTTTACTCGTTATTATTAATTTAATTTCTTAAAACCTTCTCCGTACTCCGAGTAAATAATATTTATAATATAAATAATAGAAACTAAAACCTAGAAAGAGTATAGAATATAATTATAAAATAAATAATTATATTATTATTTATTTAATATAGATTAGGCTTTAATTTAATTTATAAATTAAAGTAAAATATATTAAATATAGTAATTAATATCGTCTTTAAAATATTATAGAAAATATTAAGCGTGAAAGAACTATTTAGTATTTATTAATTTAATTCCTAGTAATTTTATATATAAAAGAGGGTAAAGAGTATAACGTCGGTTAATTTACTTTATTTAATAATATATAATAAAATATTAGAGTCGAGAAATTAGAGAAGAAATATTAAAAAGACTTTAATTTATTAAATATAAATTTTAAAGTCAAAATTATATTAAAGTTATATAGAAAGGGGTTTATAAATAAAAGAGTTTACAAATAAAAAAGTTTATAAATAAAGGGGTTTATTATTAATAAAATAAAATTTATCTCTTTCCGTCCTCTAGTTAAAGAGTCTAGAGTTACTCGAGTATATATTAAATAAATTTAAAACTACTATTAACGGGCGCTAAATTAAAATTATATTATTAATTTTTATTTTTATTTATAATCTCTATTTATAGTTATAATTTTATTCGAGTTATAATTATAATTATAGTTTTATTATTATCGTACCTCTATAACTAGTGTTATTATATATTTTAATATATAGTCTAAGCGTACCTCTACGAGGATTTCGCGCGAATCGATTAATTCTAGGAATTAAAATTTACTAGCGTTAAGAGTTATTCTAGAGGGTCGTTATCGTCGATAAAAATAATTATAAAATATTAAGATTTCTGAAAATTTTAAATAGTAAATAATATAATTTTTTAAAATTAAAGCCTCTAAAGTTTTAAATCTAAATTATTTTTATAAAGAACTCGACGTTTATTTATAATAATCTCGAGCGCTCGTCGAGTACTCGTCGAGTAATTTAATACTCGAAGAGTACTCGGTAGGCGTTAGATATATATTTAAAATTATTTAAATATTTCAAATTTATCTCGAGTATTTAAAATAATTTATATTTAAACCTCGAGTTATTAACCTAGTTTTCGATTTATTAATATATTAATAAAATATATTATAAAATAATAATAAAGTATATTATAGATTAATAATAAAGTATATTATAAAGTAATAATAAAGAATATTAGAGAATAATAATAAAATATACTAGAGAGTAATAATAATAAAATATATTATATATTAATTAAAATATATATATAAAATATATAGTTTTATTAGTTTTATAAAAGATATTAATTATTTATAAAGAATTTAGCCCTAATATACTAGGATCTAGTTAAAGTACTAGTTTTATTATAGAAATACCGAGGTTTAATTTAATAATATTTATATTAAAGTTTACTTTATAATAAATTACTTCTTTGAAAGAAAAACGTTAATACCTTTATTAATATATAAATATAAAATATCGTAAATAATAATATTAATAGTATCTATATATAGAAAATTAATAGAGTAGATTAATATATTAATATATCTCTAACTTTTAAATAGTCGGTGCGGGATAATTATAAAAATATTATAAAATTTAAAAATTTAATATAAAGTTATAAAATTAAATTATTAAAATCGCGACGACGAGGTAAAATAATAGAGAAGTATAAAGATAACGTAAATAATTAATAATAATAATAATTATAGTATTAATAAAATAGAGGTATATATATTTAATATTATAAAAATATTAATATTAAAGAATTAAGGCCTTTTATAATTAATTTCTCGTATATAAAAATAAGATGTTAGCGTAAATCTATAAACTTAGTATAGTTTTTAAATAATTAGCGATTTTTAAAAATAGTCGTTTACTAGTATTTTCGAAGTTGAAATTATTTTAACACGATATTAATCTAGATTCGACTAATTTTTAAATTTAGTCTTTAATTATAATTTAATAAATATTATACTTTAAATTATTAACGTTATTATACTAGTCGTATTAATTACTAGCGAAGTATAAAGAGTAGTTAATATTAATAATAATTTTTTATTTATTATTATCTTTATATATCGTTAATTAAATATACGCCGCGGAACAGGGAAGGGAAGGGACAAAACTGACCCCTATTCCCTTCCCCGGAGCAGGGAAGGGAATGGACAGGGAAGGGAAGGGAATGCCAAGAGAAAACAGGGAAGGGAAGGGATTACCTGTTATTCCCTGTCCCTGCCCTCCCTATAGGGCTGGCCATGTATACGCGCATGCATGCCCCATTGCTGCCCCCATATATGGCCATGTATGCGCGCATACATGCCCCATTGCTACTCCCGTGTGGCCCATGTTTGCGCGCATGCATGCCCCATTGCTGCCCCCATATATGGCCATGTATGCGCCCATGCATGCCCCATTGCTGCCCCCATATATGGCCATGTATGCGCCCATGCATGCCCCATTGACACTCTCATATATGGCCTATGTATATGCCTATTACTGCTCCCAAATATGGCGTATTACTGCTCTAAAGTATGGCCCATGTATGCCCCCATATATGGCCTATTGCTCCGCGTATTACTGCGCTAGTCCAAATTAGGTAAAAGGCTTGGCGTTTCTTAACCGCTTTCTGAATTGTCCTAATCTTTGTACCACTTAATAGAGCATATATACGCGCATACATGGGCCACACGGGAGTAGCAATGGGGCATGCATGCGCGCATACATAGCCATATATGGGGGCAGCAATGGGGCATGCATGCGCGCATACATGGCCATATATGGGGGCAGCAATGGG
>JAABUS010001002.1_pt1 | contig 66174 bp, 55 predicted proteins | sample 5560161 | NCBI WGS metagenome assembly JAABUS01 (sample SAMN10711885, study PRJNA513376) | rock metagenome | isolation source: Antarctica rocks | place: Antarctica: Victoria Land, Trio Nunatak nord | collected 2016-01-04
TTTTAAAGATCTGAATTCAGCTGATTTAGAGCTACAAGTATGTCTTAGAAAGTTTTGTCAAATAATGAATGCATGAAGTTCAGTAGTGATCGGGGAATTGCTGCTATGCGGGGAATTCGGTCGCTCAACGCATCAAAATATCCCCAACCTCGACTGCTAGGTCAAACCTCGATATTTTTCAATTATTTCTGAAGCATTGAATTCAGCTCAATCAGAGCTACAATTATGCCTCTCAAAGTATGTGAGAAAGTCAGCGCGCAGGAATTGATCCGGGCGGGGGAAGAGTTACTACTAGGTGGGCGATCACCCAGCGCAGTGAACCTCTTCAACCTCATTTACTAGGTCAAATCTGAATATTTTTCGATTATTTTTGAAGCATTGAATTCAGCTTAATCAGAGCTACAATTATGCCTCTCAAAGTATGTGAGATAGTCAGTCTGCAGAAATTGATTCGGGCGGGGGAAGGGTTACTACTAGGTGAGTGATCACCCAGCGCAGTGAACCTTCCCAACCTCATTTACTAGGTCAAACCTTGATATTTTTCGATTATTTCTGAAGCATTGAATTCAGCTAATTCAGGGCTACAGTTATGCTTCCCAAAGTATGTCAGGTAGTCAGCGCATCGAGGTTGATTCGGGCGGATAATTCGATAGCAGGTAGGAAATTCACCCATTCGCCCCGTCGATAGAGCTGATCACTGCTGCTAGGGCTGACCACTGCTGCTAGGGCTGAACATAGGTGGGAACAGGTAGACCCCGAAACATCAACATCCTCAATCTCATTTACTCGATCAAACCTTGATATTTTTCAATTATTCTGACGGCATTGAATTCAGCTAATTCAGAGCTACAATCATGCCTTTCAAAGTATGTGAGATAGTCAGCGCGCATATGTTGATCCGGGCGGGGAAAGAGGTACTACTAGGTTGATGATCACCCAGCGCAGTGAGTCTCCCCAACCTCGATTTCTAGATCAAACCTTGATATTTTTCAATTATTTTGACGGCATTGAAATCAGCTAATTCAGAGCTACAATCATGCCTCTCAAAGTATGTCAAGAAGTCAATGCGCAGAAATTGATTCGAGCGAAGAAAGAATTACTACTACAGTACTTCGCGCTAAGTCTTCGACTGCGCTCTCTCAACAAATCACCCCTCATCTGCATTCAAACATTAAATTCTCAAATCAAGCTGAGAAACTTCAACATTTGAGCTATTTATTTAGTAGTATATGAGTTATGATTTTTCAATCAATATTTGATATGCCAGTCGTTCGCTATGATTACAGCTGCACATCTCTCGAGCATACTGAATATTAGTCTCTTCATTATCTTCTCTCGTAGATTCGCTCAGACTCTCTGTAAAATCTGAAATAACTGAGTTTCAGCTTCATTCTCTTTATTCTTCAGCGAATTCAGATTTGAATAAACTTTGTAGATCTTCTTCTTTAGTAGAGCTCAGAGATTTTCGATTGAGTTCAAATCAAGACTGTACGAAGATCACTTCATGACTTCTATATCATTTTTCTGAAATCAAAGCTTCGATTTTCTGACTCTATGTATCGAAGCATTATTCTGCATGAACACTAGTTCTGACTTTCATATATCAGTCAAATTGTATTTCAAAATCTGAAGATAAAAGACTGTTGAATAGTTGTGTTTTTTGAATTCGAAGTCTCGATTGAGCAGATATAAATTCGATCTTTCAGAATCTCAAAAAGCTTCTCAAATCATAATGAAAAAGATCTTTTCATTGAGAATTTTCATCACTTTATTTCTATTTCATTTCTGTTTGCGAGTTTCAAACACTCATTCTGATGTTTTATCTGATCTTCGAGTCACGAATGTCACGTTCGATCAAATGACTTTTCTTCATTGATTCATGATTCAATCTTCATGTGTTTTAGCTCATTTTAATCGAAGTTGAGCAGCTTCAGATGTTAATTTCGATCGCTTAAAAGCTAGTCAGTGAGAAATTTCGTAAGCTCGTAGTGTTGCGTTGAGAGTTCTTGCATTCAAATCGATTTCGATGTTCATTTTCAGCTGTCTTCAGATAATTTTAAACTTCGATCATAACTGATGTAACAGTATTCTAACTGCACGAAGAATAATTGATATGAATCTTTCTGATCTGAGTTCATTGACTTCGAAGAATGTTGTTTGAAGTCTTCTCAAAACGCACTGAATGATGATTCGCGAAACGTTCAAATTTCGTTCTATTTGAGTGAATTTTAGATCTAATTGAGTCTGACCTGATATTTCATCTTTGATGAGCAAAGAAAGCTTCTTTCTAGAAGTCTTGTTATCAGAAATTGAAGTTAACGAAGTTCTTCTGAGCATTGTAAATGCAGTTGAAGAAGATGAATTGTTTTGAAGATACGCGATTTTACGTGTTTTTGCAATTCAGTCGAAGACTTAGTGCAAGATACTGTAGATGATCAATCAGCGCAGTGAGTCTTTTCAATCTCGATTACTAGGTCAAACCTTGATATTTTTCAATTATTTTGAAAGCATTGAACTCAGCTGATTCAGAACTACAATTATGTCTTTCAAAGTATGTGAGATAGTCAGCGCGCAGAAATCAATTCGAGCGAGAAAAGATGCTGACAGCTGAGAGATCGAGCAGTCTCAATTCTCAATATTTTCGATCTCATTTGCTGAGTCAAATCTTCATATTTTCCCGAAATTTTTGAATCATTGAACTGACTTCGATCAACTCTACAATCTTCGTCACGAAAGTTCTTCATTAGAGAGCATCTAGTAGACGTTCGAGACAGATGATCGATTGATCGAAGAGCAGATGACTTCGCTAGTCGAATGAGATTTGACGACGAAAAGCTTTCTCTGAGTCATCTGCTCAGATGACTCAGAGAATCGAGTCAAGAATAAAAGATAGACATATGATAAAGATGACTTCGAGAAGATATTCTTTCGTCGTTCAACTCAATTTTATAATCATAGAGATGATAAAAGAATAGTTGATCAGTCATCGTTTAATCAAACATGTCTAGATAGTCATGATACTTCAAAGAAAGCTTAGCTTTAACTTCTTTCAAGATTTCTTTGTGTGAAAGCTCTTGTAAATTTACATTTTTGAATTTATTTCTAGCTGTTTTTAGAAGTCAATCAATTTTCATGATGATGATTGCAAAAGTAGTCACATTTGATCATTTGACTAGTGATTTATATGCTGCAATCTTCATCATTGCTATGTTCATTGAATCAAAAGATGAAGTGAAGTTGATTGAATTAAATGATTTCACGATTTTATTAAATGAAGATGACTTCTCGCTGAGTTAAGTGACAACAGAAGAAATAAATCTCTTTAATATTTAAATAAAGATTAAACTTTTCTGTTTCATCGTGATTTTCTTGCTTAAAAGAACAGTTGAATGAGCTTTGATAAAAGCTTTAATATGAGCTTTGAAACTAGAAAATTGAAAATGATTATTTTTCATATCAATAATCATTTCAATCTTGTTCATTCATGTTTTTTCAAGAATCATCTGATGTTGATTTAATCAAGTGATCAGCATAAAGATGAAATATTTCATATGATTTTAAACAGTTAAATTTGAATAAATTGCATGAGTAATGAGCTTTTTTGCATAATGATCATTGAATTCTTTTATTGATTTGAGCTTGATTAAAGATAAAGATTCAATTTGCAAATAATCATAAACATTCTGTGCAATTAATTTATCAATGAATGAATAGTCAGTTGCTTCAATGTCAATCAATGACTTTAATGAATAACTAATTTCATTGCTAAATAATACACATTCAATAGTCAAAGATTTCGAAGTAAAAAAATCATTTGAACTGCTCATTGTTGAAGAAATTAACACATCTTTCATCATATTTTTGATGAAAGTCACTAGTTTTTTGTTTTATTCTTTAATTTCTTTGTAAATAATTTCTTCTTTTCTTTCAACATGATGATTTCATTGAAACAAGAGATGAATGCACAAAATGTTGAAGTACTAGTTTTCAGCTGAGAGCAGTTCTTTGAAAGATGATTCAATACTTTGCAGTTGAAGCAAATGATTAACATTCTTAATCATGTTATGAGCATGTTCAATCTTCTACTGAAATGCACATTCTTGAATGAGTTTAAGACTTTATTGAGCTTAGCACTCTTCTTTTCTCTATACATATAGTTTTTGCATCTTGTAAATTTCACTCTTTAGCTTTGAATTCTCATTTACTCATATATCATCTTGATGTACATGTATTTTTATGACTCACTCTAGACATGATCTTAACATTATTCAAAGCTTCGTACATATCACATAATAGTAATTTGCTTTTTCTTTACATTTGAAAGAAATAGAACAAACTCTGTCAATGACACGTTGCAAAGAATTGATTCTTCAATCAATCTCTTGAATGAGTTTATCATTGAACAGAACAAGCTTTATCAAATGCAATAAACAAAAATGAAACAAGTTTTATTGAATGCAATAGACATGAATGAAATAAGCTTTGTTACATGCATGTAGTAGACATAAATGAATGAAAAAACATGAACATGTTGTTCTTAATTAACTTTTTCCTGAAGTCAGTCACTTAATAGTTAGTCTGCTTGAACAACATTTGAAGTGAGTCTGCTATAAAGATACAAATTGAATAAACTCTGTTATATGCATGTAGTAGAAATGAATCAATAAGTGAGTCTGCTTTAAAAACAGATAATGATTGATTTCATCATTGAGTTTGTCACTTGATAATGAGTTTGCTTGAACGACATTTGAAATTGAATTCAGTCATAAACTTACTTTTATTCATATTTTCTATAATTTATATTTATTCACAACATTGACAACGATAGTAAGATGATATGTATTGCAAACAGAATGAAATATGTACTATATGTCTTGAAAGAATTGAACATATATTACATGTCTGAAAACACAAAAATATGAGCTGAAACTCATTCATCATTGAATATTGAAGCTGAATAGAAAGAATGCTTGAATGATAAGAATAATTAGTCTGCTTGAACGACACTTAATAGTAAGTCTGCTTCAATGATACAAACGAAATAAGCATGATTAAATGTGATAAGTCTGAATCAGAAGTGAGTTTGCTACAATAACAAGTCAATAGTTGATCTCTTGATTGAGTCAATCAATGAACAGAACAAACTCTACTACATGCATGTAGTAAACATAAACAAAACAAGCTTTATTGAATACAATAAACATGAACAAAACAACTCTGTTACATGCATGTAGTAGACGTGAATCAAAAGACATAAGTTGATCTTTTAATTGAGTTGATCAATGAACAGAACAAGTCTTGCTACACTTATGTAGTAAACAGAAATCAGAACAGTGAATCTGCTTCAAAAACGCGTTCAATATTGATCTCATCATCAAGTCAATCACTCAATAGTTAGTTTGCTTGAACGACACTTAAAGTAAATTTGCTACAATGACATCAGAATCTGATTCAGCAACGAATCTTTTATTCATATCTTTTATGATTTATCTTTATTCACGACATTGATGACAACAACAAAGATGATATATATTGCAAACAAAGTAGCATATACTATATATCTTGAAAGAATAGAACATATATTATATATCTAAAAACACAAAAATATGAGCTGAAACTCATTCATTGTTGAATATTTGAAGCTGAATAGAAAGAGTCTGCTTGAATGACAAGAATAGTGAATCTGCTTCAAAAATAAATAACAATTAATTTCATCATCAAGCTCATCACTCAAAGTGAGTTTGCTACAATGACAAGTTGATAGTTGATCTTTTGATTAAGTCAATCATTGCACAGAAAACAAGCTTTATTGAATGCAATAAACATGAATAAAACAAGTTTTATTGAACGCAATAGACATGAACGAAATTAAGCTTTATCAAATGCAATAAGTCTGAATTAGAAGTGAGTCTGCTTCAATGACATTCAACAAGATGAAATGAGTTTAAAACATTAAATGAGAATGAGTTTAAAACACTTTATGTCAAGAAGAAATAAACTTAAAATGTTTAATAAAATGAGTTTAAAATGCTCTTTGATATGACAAGAAGAAATAGACTTGAAACATCTGATGAAATGAGCTTGAAACATTCTTTAATATGACAAGAAGAAATAGACTTGAAATGTCTGATGAAATGAGCTTGAAACATTCTTTAATATGACAAGAAGAAATAGACTTGAAATGTCTGATGAAATGAGCTTGAAATGCTTAATAAAATGAGCTTAAAACGCTCAATGAAATGAATAATAAAGAAAGAAGTTGATTGAAGCAATGAGATCATTGCTTGACTGAGAAAAGAAAGTAATGTTACAAGCATGCTCAGTCTTCTACTGAAATGCATGCTCTTGAGTGAGTTTAAGACTTTATTGAGCTTAGTGCTTTTCTTTTCTCTATACATATAGTTTTTGCATCTTGTAAATCTCACTTTTTAGCTTTGAATTCTCGTTTATCTGATTCACTATCTTGATTTATCTGTATTTTTATGACTTGCTTTAAACATGATTTTAACAGATCATTCAAATTCAAAGATGAAAAAAGTAACAAGTTGAACATAGCTAGTAATTGAGATTGAAGCTGATGTTGATGAAGAAATAAAACGTTTTTTCGAAGCTGCTATTAATTTGACTGTTCATTGCTCATCACGTAGCTGATAATTAACTTGTTGTTTGTTATTCACAAATGTCAGAATCATGTTTAAATGAATCAATCAGCGAAAGTCAGAGTTGAATAGTGCTTGATCTTTAAAGATAGCTATAACTGAATATTAAGAATACAGAAGAAGATGAGTACAAAAGCTTCTATTTAAGTAATATTCAAAGACTATGCTAAGCTTGAAGAGAATATGTTTATGACATGAGTAGAATGTGATGTAGAAAGAAAGATGATGTTGAACAAAGAGATGTTGAGAAAAGAAAATAAAAGCTGAGTCAGATCTGAGTCAGATTTGAGTTAGAAACACTGACTAGCTCTATTCAATCTTGATATGCTTGTAACATTACTTTCTTCTTCGAAAATTCATGTTTGCATAAATGTTACTCATTTGCTTGCTTTTTTATTGAGTTATTTCAATACTAGCGTGACTTTCTTGAGTATAGCATATGAAATTCATTCAAAACTTTCTCAAAGTCATTGAATTTATCTTTATCAACATAGTATCATTCATGATTTCTATTTAAATCTTTTCATTTAATCTTGTACTGTATTCAATCTTGATAATGTCTGAAGTTCAGAATGTCATTTATCTTTCAATGTTCATCATTATCATCATCAATAATGATGAGTTTGAAAGATTTTGCATGCTGTTCTGATAAAGAGTCTTCTGAATATAATTGCAGTAGCTTTGAGCTGAACATTGAATGCAAATGTTTCATGCTGACTGATAAATGAAGATGATAAAAGATTCTCACTTTAACAGTGATCTGATACAATTCTAGTTGTTTGTCTTTCAAATCTTTGCATGATTTCGTGATTTTGACGTTTCTGAAGAATAGTCAAACTCAGTCATTTATCTCATAGATGATGTCTCATTTATGTTTATTGATCTGTACTTTAATAATCAGCTTCGTCTTTTTCAATTGTTGATGATCAAAACTCAGTAATTCTTTCATTTGAATGACAATATCATTTGCTTTTCTAGCTTTCAATCATTCATAAGTGATTTTGTAGTCAGTTGTATCTGAATTGAAACTCATTCAAGAGTGAAAATCTTTATTGAAGTAGAAAGAGATCATTGAGATGATCAAGAAAATATTGAAATTGTGTCTGAATTTCATCATAGATATTCATTTGACTCAGTTGTTCTGCATGTAATTGCAGTAAATTCTAAGTTTGTATTCAACGTCTTGATTGACTCATTTTGTCTGATCATTGATTTTCAAATGATAGACTGTGAATAGACTAGCTGTGATTCTCAGTTGCTTGCAAAAACTTTTTCACATAGTCGATATGAATTGAGAGTTTCTGTTTGAAACAATAGAACTGAGTAAATCATGCAGTCAATAAACATTTCATAACATGATTCAAATCATTTCTTTCACTGAGATGTCATTGTCTTCTCAATGACAGAAAACATAGTGATGTTTTTTGATGAAATGACATATGATTGTGCAAATGATGTTATAGTCTTCTGACAGAGATAGTTCAGTGATAAAGTTCATAATTATATCTTTTCAGCGTTTCTGTGAAATCAAGAGAAAATGATGAAGTTCATTGATACTATTTCTAAAGACTTTGCTTTGCTGATAAGCATGATAGTTTCAAATGTATCGTTGAATAGTATCTCAATGATCTGATCAATAGTAGAAATGTTGAACTAGATCAATGATTCATTTATTGTTGAGATAAGAGATTGAAGATTGATCATGCACTTCTTGTAGTAATTTCATGTGCATGTTCTCAGAGATTCACAGTAAGTCTTTTCTAAAGAGAACGCTGTCAATGATTTTGCAGTTCTTCAATTTAATGATATGAAATTTGAGCTTGTTCTTGTTCATAGCTTGTTTATATTCATTGCAGAACTCATTCATTTGATTGATCATATGCATTCACTGATAGAGATTTGCTTTTGATTCAACAAGTAAAACATCAACTTTATTGAGAGTCAGAATAGTCTGAAAATGATCTTCAAGTTGTTGAGCTGATTTAAAGATGTTTGCTAGAGACATTCAAGTTAAAGCATCAACTTTAGTATTTATTTTGTCTGATTTAAAGATGATCTGAAAGTTAAACTTCAACAAAATGTTCAAATAGTTGACTTGTTGTTGACTTAACTGTTTATTTTTCATGAAGATCTTCAAAGCTTAATGATCGATGAATATCTGAATGAATAGTTCAATGCACTTCAGCTCAAGTCATTAATGTTCAAAACATCGAATAATAACTAGCAATTTCTTGTCATAGATGTGATAATTGATTTCAGTGAAGATCATGCTTTTACTGTAGAAGATCATCAAATGAAGAACTTTCTCATCATTGTACTGAGATAGTATTTCATCTTTTACATAGTTCAAAGCATTGATCTTCAGAATAGCTTGTCGTTTGAGATCGAAGTGACAAAGTACTGAGATTGAGCTGATCTGTTTCTTTAGATTGTCAAAGACTTGAACATAGATTTTATTTCAAACAAAAGACATGTTCTTTCTAGTCAACTGAGTGAATGATTTGACTAGCTTCAAGAAGTTCTTAATGAAATGATGATAGAAGTTAACAAATTTCACGAAGCTTTGAATTTCTTTTAGATTTATTAAAGTAATTCAGCTGACTATGACTGTTACTTTGCTTAAATTCATATGAAGATTTAGTTCTGATACAATGACTTTTAGAAAGACAGTCTCTTTTACATTGAATTTGCACTTTTGAATATTCATCTGCAGTTCAGCTTTGCGTAGTTGACTCAATACTAGTTTGATGTGATCTTTATGTTTCTTTCTCATTTTGCTATAAATGAGAATGTCATCTAAATAGACTTGACAAAAGTCATTCAAAAAGTCTCATAAAACATCATTCATATATTGTTGAAAGAAGATTGATTTGTTAATCAGTTTAAATGATAGCATCTTGTATTTATATGCTTCTAAAGTAGTGATAAAAGTGATGTAATTCTCATTATCAAGATGCATTTGAAGTTTGTTGAATGTTGATATGATGTTCAATTTAGTCAGATGCTTGCAATTCACTATTTTATCAATGATCTTGTTTATCAACAATAGAGAATATTTATTTCTTTTGAAAATGACATTTAGCTTTTGATAGTTCATGCAGAATCAAAGATCTTCATTTGCTTTGAGAATGAATAGAATGAGAAAGAAATAAAGAGTTTGACTAAAAGTGATAAATTTCTTCAACAGATTCTCGTTTAAGTACTTCTTTATCTTCAGAAGTTTGACAGAAGATATTTAATAAACTCAACAGTGAAAAGACATTGAATCACTGATGAGTTCAATTTTATGATCATAAAAGCAATAAAAGAGTAGTTTATTTAATTGAGTTTAATCAAAAACATTTAAAAACTCATGATATTTCAATGACAGCTTCGCTTTAATATCTTTCAAATTTTGAGTCGTTTCATTGATTAAAGAAATGTTTAAAGCGTTTAAATTGCACTAAGTATTGTACGCGATTTTTCTATTAATGTTTATTATGAATAAAGCAAAGACTTCAGTCTGATTCTTCTTTGAATAATTCAACAATGTTTTGAATGAAGCTGCGTTTATACTTTGAATCAAGAATGATTCTTTCTGAGCAGTGATTGAAATGAGTCGTTTGAGCATCATAGAGATCTTGATCTGAGTGATTAAAAAAGACGAAGTTGATCGTGATCAACTTAAGTGCTTTGAATTGAAAAGAATTGAAAAAATCGAAATAGAAGTATTCAATTGATTCAAAAAAACAATAATGTCATTTTGCATATTCAGTAATATTTCGTTTTTATTTATTCAAAGCTTACTCAATATGACTTCATGATGATTAATATCAACTATCAACATTGATACAATTAATTTCTTATGACTTTCAATGATGAGATTGAGTAAAATTTTATGAGTGATGATCTTCTTAAATATCTTCTCATTATAATCTTTTATTAACTTCTCTTTTGTCAAAGATATAAATTGAATTTCTAGTTTCTTGCATACTTTATTGACTAAATTAACGTGTATGAGCATATGAGTGACTGAATCACTGTCTATTAGCAAATGAAGACTGAAGAATTGATTCTGCAAGATGAGATGAGCATCAATTAGAAATGACTTTTCAAAGTAATTTTCTTCTGATAGAATTTCATCTAGTTTGCATAAAAATATAATTTCTATCTTTTTAATGATTTTTGAAGAGATGACTAGTTTTTTAAATCAAAATTTGAATTGAAATTGAACTTAAAATGATTGTATTCATTGTTCACTGCATTGATTCTGATAGATTGATCAAAGCACTCTTTAAAGCTATGATCTGATTTATGACATATAAAACAGGTTTCGACTAAAACGTTTACTTTTTTGACGTTAGTTAAAATCGCGTTACATGACTTTAAATGATCAGATTTTGAATGATTGACTGATTGAGTAACAACAGCTTTATGAAAGATGATCTTTAATAGATCATCAACATCTTTGATGAGATTGACTTTGTTCTTGATTTCTTGAATGACTCGCTGATTATTATTCAAATGAATCAGATAGAAATGAATCTTTTTAAAAGAATCAGATTGAACTAATTGATCTATTCAAATGAATCAAAGATGAAAGTTTATTTTATCTTTCATATCAATGATCAGTTGCTTTTTGTGATACTTCAGATAAAAAGATAATTGTTGAAACTGAGTGTAAAACTCGCTGAACTTCTTTAATTCTTGAATTAAGTTGTAGTATTTTTTATGAAAGTTAACTTTCTTATCTGAATCATTAAACAACTCAGCTAGTTCTTTCAAAAGATCATCAATAATCTTATAAAGATTGACACAATCACGTTCACATCTAGATTAAGTGATATCAACTGCGTCATTGAATAATCTGAAATGTACATAGCTCAGTTTGACTTATTCATTTGAAAAGAGATTGATGTTGATCTCTAGTTTATTCTGAATTTTGTTGTATCAGTTTTCTCAAGTAGAATTCTTTTCATCAGTAAATCAAAGAGAATCAGATATTTTCTGAGATCTAGAATGCTTAAAGTAAATGAAATCAGAAAAAGTAATTTCTTTAGTTTGAAATCTAGTCTTCAACTCTTTGATTTCATCATCTCATTGTTTACTCAGCTTGTTGAGTCGATCTGTTTCTCTGTCGAGAATCATGCATTAAGTCTTTCAGTTTTTGATAGAAACAGAAGATATTACTGTTTCAGCAGATGACTTGTCATCTTCATTGATGAATGATTCAGCACTAGAGAATTTTGATGAATCAGTCTCAGAGATTTGAGAAAAGTGACTTCAAAATTCTTCAAAATGTTCTTCAATAAATGAATGTTTTGACATGATGAAATTTGAAGAAAGAATGAGATTGAGTGAATGACGATGCTCAACAGTAGTAATGAAGATGTATGATCAAGTGTTTAATCTTCAGAAAAGAATGTTGTTAATTAGAAAGATATTTTTGATTTGTGAGTTTTTTGAGTGATTCTTAAGCAATTCACGAAGATTTTTTATCGTTGATTCTCTTAATTGAGTTGAACAGCTTATTTTCACTCGTCTGTTTCATGAAAATGAGTTGATTCTCTTGATTGAATGAACTTTGCGTACTTAGTGAGTAATAAGTTGTCTAGCAATTTAAACAGTCTCATTGTTGATTCTATCAAACTCTTTAGTGTTGTTCAGTCTTTCAATTGCATTGATCATCAAATAAATGAATTTCTTTAGACTTGTTCTGTTTGTACAAGTATGTTGAATGAGTAATGAGATCAGTATCATGTGATTAACAAATTCTTAATATAATGTCAGAATCATGTTTAAATGAGTCAATCAGCGAAAGTTGAAATTAAATAATGCTTGATCTTTAAAGATAGTTATAACTGAATATTAAAAATACAGAAGAAGATGAGTATAAAAGCTTCTATTTAAGTAATATTCAAAAACTGTGCTAAGCTTGAAGAAAATGTGTTTGTGACATGAGTAGAATGTGATGTAAAAAGAAAGATGATGTTGAACAAAGAAATGTTGAAAAAAGAAAATAAAGACTGAGTCAGATCTGAGTCAAATCTGAGTTAAAGACATTAACTAGCTTTATTCAGTCTTGATATGCTTGTAACAACATCTTGAAGAAAGATTTTGAGCTTATTAAGCGAGTTAAACTTTATAAGACAAACTGACAACATGTTCTAAAGATGATTGTTGATTTTATTCTGAATGTCGTTCATCAAAGTGACATCATCATAGTTTAAAAAGCTGAATATTCTAGTGAATTCTGAATAGAAAGAGCTGAAGAGCTTATTGAGCTGCTTTAAAATGATGTATTTGCAATGACACTTTTGAATCAGATTCTGATCTTCATAAATTTCTTTCAGATGTTTCAGTAACTCTGATAATGATTGATAAAATGAGAAAGCATCAATATGATGCTTTGCATAGATTTGCTGATCAGCATCGTCTTCTAGTCTGAAAATCACATAGACAATATATATCTTTTCAGTAGAGTAATGATTTGCATTAACATCGAGCTTGTCAGCTATTTTAATATTTCATGTCTTTCAGATAAAATCATCTGTTTCAATAAAGATGAGTGAATTTAAAAGCTTGATGAACTTGTGATGATTATTTTCATTTTCGTTATCAGATAAAGTAGAAGATTTTCATTAAAAGTGAGCTTCTTTCTGATTGACTTATTGCTCAGCTGACTGAGTATCTTGACGAGATATAAATTGATCAGCTTGACGTTGTTTTGCTCTGAAGTTCAATCGCTCACCTTGTAGCTGATTGATCTTTTTCTCTAACTCATTATTTTTATTGAAAGTGACTTCTAGTTGTTTCACTTTCTTTCTATGATCATCTTGTACAAAAAGTCAATGTTCATTAAGTTGTAAAGTCAAGTCTCACTGACTTCAAAGCTCATTCAGCATATTGATGACTTCATTAAGTTGATTGCTGATTTAATGAAATAGTTGTTTTTTGATGTTTATGTTTCATGAAATGACAGCTTTCTCAGCTTCGATTGAAGCATTAATGAGTAGAAGTGAAATTCTTTTATTGACAATACTTCTAAGCAGATAAGTTGTTCAAGACTCAACTGACTTGACATCATGTATCATGATGAAAGAAGATAGAAGTTATTAAGATAAAAGTAAATGAAAAATTGATGTTTTGAATTGATGTTTTTTGATGAGTGAAAATTCAAAGAATTTCTTGTGAATTTCAGATAATAATTAAATGCTTTATTCAAAGAATTTCTTGCGAATTTTTCTTACTGAATAAATTGTTTCATATCATTTATTTATCAATAGCAGAGTAGTAAATGATGAGCATTTATTTAATGTTAGAAATCAGCATAAAGTAAGTCAATATGAGTGTCATTTAACTAGAAGATAAATGCTAAGAAAGAAAGATAGCTACAGAAAAGAAGCTGATTACATATGTATGTTTCTCAGTTGACGCTAGACTCAATAAAGACTAGTTAAAATGATGAAGTGAGAATAAATCTGACAAGATTAGAAGACTGAGTCTGACAAGACTAGAATCATGATAATTCACATATTTATAACTAAATTTATTTTGTTTATTCATGTTTTTTCTAAAATCATTTAATGTTGTTTTAATTGAGTGATTAACATAGAAGCAATGTTTACTGTATGACTTTGAATCATCAGATTTGAATAAATGACATGAATAATGAGTTTTTTTGCATAATGATTGTTGAATTCTTGTATTAACTTCGCTTTGATCAAAGTCAAAGACTCAATTTGCAACTGATCATAAACAATTTACACAATCACTTCATTAATGAATGAATAGTCAGCAGCTTCAATGTCAATCAATGACTTCAATGAGTAGCTAATTTCATTGTTAGAAAGTATATATTCAGTAGTTAAAGATTCAGAAGTAAAAGAATCATCTGACATGCTTATTGTTGAAGAAATTAACACATTTTTCATTGCATCTTTGATGAAAGTTACGAGTTTTTTGTCTCACTATTCTCAACAGAAAACATTTTCTCATTCTCTTTATTCTTGAGAATGACTATTTCATGCAGATGAGAAGTAAAAGCTTAAAAAGTTGAGATGTTGATCTTGTTTTGAAAGTAATTCTTGAACAAGTGACTTGAGATTTTGCAAATGTAGCAAATGATAGAAGATCTCACTGATTCAGAAATAGAAAAGATAGTCAACTTAACATAATCAATTATCAAAGTCATCACTGATAATAAAGTAATATATTTGTCAGATACAACAGTGACTTTGATGATGACAGTGCAACGTTCGCTGTGTAACTAATAGTTGACTTACTGTTTATTATTTACATCTTGAAGAAATTTCTTGAGATGAGAAAGCAAAGTAAAATTCTCTGAACAGATTGATAAAGTGTTTTGCAGATGATTGTTGATTTTATTCTGAAGATCATTTATCAGAATGCAATCATCATAATTAAGATAGTTGAATAATTTCATAAAGTTGAAGTAAAAAACATTGAAAAACTTGTCTGCTTATTTTAGTGTTACAATTCTAGCTACGCATCTTCATTGATAGCTATGTTGATGACTATTCTGAGAACTATCGTTGATTGCTCATCACTAAAGCATAGACTTGTTTCAAAGTCAATTTTATTCAGAGTTAGCTTATGTTCTTCTGAATTATATAAATAGTTGACTTTTCTCTTTTAAACACTTTTCTTTCTTAACATTTATATACTTATTACATTACATTCATATGACTCGCTCTATGCTGATCTTTAACATTATATAAATGCTTCTTCATTACAGACAAAGAGAAATAATTTGCATTAAGTGCTTCTGCTTAATTCAACTATTGACTTTGATCTAGTTGACTCATCATGTGACAGCACTTACTCTTCTTCTCTTGTGAGTTGATCAGCAAGTATAAACAAAAGATCGAAATTCTTTTCAACTAGATCAGAAGATCAGCGAAAGCAATGAGATCAGTCATAAAACTGCATTGAAGTCTTTATTTCAGAAGCAAATCTCATAGTGAGTCTGCTACAATGACATTTTTCGTCAATGCAATGATTTATTTATGCACATCGCTTTATTTATCAATGAATCAATCTATCTTGTGTTTCTGTATCAACTAGTGAGTTTGCTTCAATGACATCGTCAATGCAATGATCTTCTCATCACTTTACCTATCAGTGAATTGATTCGTTCACTCGTTTGTATGCAACTAGTGAGTCTGCTTCAATGACATCATCAATGCAATGATCTTCTCATCATTTTATCTATCAGTAAATCAATTCATCTATCAGTTCACATGCAACTAGTGAGTCTGCTTTAATGATATTTATTCTTAATGCAATGATCTATTTACTCACATTGCTTTATCTATCAGTGAATCAATCTGTCAACTCGTTCACATGCAACTAGTGAGTCTGCTTCAATGATACTTCTATCTTGCATAGTGAGTCTGCTACAATAGACATTTCAATTCTACACAAAGCTAAGAAAATACATTCATATGAACATGAATCATTGAAGAGAGAGAGTAATGTTATGATTCTAACTATGCATCTTCATTAATAGCTATGTTGATGACTATTCTAAGAACTATCGTTGATCGCTCGTCGCTAAAGCATAGACTTGTTTTGAAGTCAATTTTATTCAGAGTTAACTTATGTTCTTCTGAGTCATATAAATAGTTGACTCTTTTCTTTGAAACACTTTTCTTTCTTAGCATTTATATACTCGTTACATTACACTCATATGACTCGCTTTATGCTGATCTCTAACACTCAGAATGTTGTATTCACATTAAGACTTTCAATTCTTATTCAGTTCATTGTATATTTCTTTCAAATGATCAAATAGCTCATAAATTGAAGTGAATGAATTTAAAGAATCAAAACAACGTTAAGTGAAGATGTACTTTACAAAGTCATTTTTAATCTAGACATCATGTAAACAATATAAATGATCTCATCATTGAATTGATCAACATTAACAATCAGCTTGTTGTTCATCTTGTTTCTTCAATCTTTTCAATTTAATTCATCTTTATCAATAAATATAAAAGAGTTTGAAAATTTGTAGAATCAATGATGTTCATTTTTGAATGAAATGAACTTAATAAATATCTCTCATCAAGTATGATTCTTGATAAAAGCATGCAACTCAATATCTTGTTGAGATAGAGAATTCGTAGTAAATCGAGACTCAATATGCTGTTGAGATCAAAGCTGATCAGCTGAACATTGTTTCTTTTTAAGTTTCAACATTGTCTTTTATAGTTAAGTGTTAATCTTTTTTAAAGTGTTCATTGATGTGCAATTGATCTTTAGCTGTTTCAGTCTCTGAATATGTTTGATCTGTAGAATGATTTAATGTTCATTGCATTTCAGAATCATGTTTTGTTGATCTTTTAACTCATTTAACATCTTGATGATCTTGTTTGACTGATCAAGAACTTATTGACGTAGTTATTCTTCAATCTTAATGTTTCATAAGATCTTGATATTCTGAGATTCAGCTGAAACATTGAAAGAAAGAAGAAAAACTCATTTATTTGCAATGCTTTTAAACAGATGAATTGTTCATGACTCAACTGATTCAGAATCATATGTTATTGTGAAAAAGATAAAAATAGATAAATAAATTTGATTATAATAAGATTGAGTAATTGATTTAATAAATTTAAATGTGTGTTTTGATGAAAGTAATTCAAAGAATTTCTTGTGAATTTTTTGAATAAGCGAAGTAGATTATTTTGTATCATCTACACGTTGATAGCAGAGTAGTTGATTAGCATTTATCTACTGTTAGAAGTCAGCATAAAGTAAGTTATATGAATGTCATTTAACTAATAAATAAATGCTAAGAAAGAAAAGTATCTACAGAATAAAACTTGCAGCTTATATGTGTATTTCTGATCTCTGTGCTAAACTCGAAAGAATTGATGTCTTACACAGATGATGCAGAAACTCGATGACATCACTTTTAGCTTGAATGCTCACTAGATTCAATTAAAGATAATCAAGATCAAGAATAAAGTTGAGAATAAATTAAGAATAGAATCGAGAATAGAATTGAGAATAAAGCAAGATCATAACAAGAATATTACATTATCATATCACTTTTATAAATATCATCTATTTATTTAGTAAACTTGATCATCACAATTATTAAGAAGCTCTCAATAGCTTGAGAAGATCAATCAACTATAAAGAGTTTGTCAAGCATTGTTAAGTCGAGCATAACATAACTCATGATATATTAAGTTGAAGATATGACGTAATTTAAATGATGTTTTGACAAAGTCATAAAGTTTCAGAGCTAACTTAGATCTGATTTTCAACTCAGTCTTTGACTTTAGTCTTTGATCTAATCTTTATAAGTCAATTCATCATGATAAAATCACAAAGAAAGAAAGAAGTGAAAAAAGAAATAAATATTTCTAGCATCAAGTCAACTTTGATCGAAGCAAAAATAACTAATCATCAAAGTATACATATGTGCATATGTATTTTGTTTTCAACATCTTTCTGTTAAAAAGCGAATAAAATCATTTCTTTTATAATAAATGTGTTTAAAACTTACTAGCAATTTACTCATGTATGTTTATTGATTTTATATTATATAAGCAAGCTAAACTCAGCTGATTTAGCTTGAGAAATTTGATCTCACTGTCATCATTGCTTCATACAAGTATGAAGTAAATCTATCTTTCTATCATCAATCATGTCTTCTCAACGTGATGACAAATCTTGCAATCAAACTGTTATTGATGTCTTTTAAAGCATAATTCTATCAAATTGAATCATTTCTGCAGTGAAGTGCTTATACTGTTATCGTCAAATGACGTTTGAAACTACTCGTCAGCAGACTCATCTGAATCAATGTATTATTTACATCAACAGATCATGCTGAAGAATTTTTTGAATAGCATCATTGATGATGAGATGACAATAAAGCACTCAACTAATTGATGCTATTTATATATATTTCTGTGTTTAAAACATGCTTCAATAAACATGTTTAAAACACGTTTTTGACTAATTTAATTTGATTAAATAATAAACATGTTTAATACATTTTGCATTCTACTTTCTGTTTGCAAAAGACTTCTATTTATTTATATTTAAGCTAAGAAACGCTAATTGCGATGATCAACAAAGCTTCAAGACAGTTTTACACTTATTGATGCAATCATAATGTGATAGCACGAAGCTTGAGTCTGAGCTTGTGCTGTTTCACTGCATCTTAGGTTCTTGCGTATTCAAGACACATGCACAGCGTAGAAACATAAGCGACTGCCTACAATTTTCCTTCTTCGAAATGAAATTCTCGAATCTCTCACATCTTTCATTGTCATCATCACTTCTACATCTATTATCAAAGACTTTTCCCCATCAGAAATCTTCAGCCTTGTCGTTTCAAGATGATCTCTGATTGTTGAAATACAAGATCATATGAGAGCATATTGACATTTTGATTGTTGTTGTTAGAAGGTTATCTAGAAGGTGAAAGGTGAAAACTCTACTGGCGGGCCCCAGCCCTACCAGCCCTATGAAGGCGAAGATTACCATGTTCCCTATTTCCAACACTGATCTCACTTTCTCGTCAATCATCACTCATCCCGTAGTCCTTGATACCCTTCAGATTACTGCAATAGCTCTTGTGATAAGCTTTACGCCTGCATCATCCATTATACGTTCAGCTACCTTGCCTCTCATTCTAGCCATCCCGATGTACTCTATTCCCGGATGTTTTGAGCGAGTGCAGCGAACCATCTGGGGTGGTATCCTCGGCAGTCACAGCAGCGGCTATCTCTTACAGTACCTCGAAGTCGCCTTGCTTGGCCGGTATGCCTTCGAAGGTCTGGGCCCTGCGTCCCCGGATCAAAATGTACGATTGGCGAAATAGGCCAGGCAAACGGCGCGGCCAAGACCAAAGCTCTTAGAAACAAGAACCACGACACAGTGTGGGATCGTATACGATTTGGCTTCTCCGTATGCTTTGATAGTCGAAGGAATGGAACTCCATTCGAGGTAAAGGGTGTTCCTCTTTTCTCTTATAAAGACCCACGCTACGTACCTACGCGCAGCCAATTTCTTCGCAGCACAGCCCAGAAACTGCTCATCAACTACATCATACTGGACTTGTTGACTGCCATGGCGGCAGACCCGGTAAACAATGCGAAGACGTACTCTTCTCGCCTTGTCACATTTTTCAGCCGGCTGAACGAAGTGACGGTGGAGCAGACTATTGTTCGAGCCATCATCATGATTGCCACTTGGCTTAGTATTTATTGCATGAAGCAGGTTTTGCACAGCTTCGTGGCCATCGTTGCCGTAGCTTCTGGCCTGACTGAACACAAGACCTGGCGGCCTTTGTTTGGCTCGCTAGGCGATGCCTACACCATTCGACACTTTTGGAGGTATGTACCTTCTTGAAAATTATCCTGACTTCGGCTTTTTGCACCACAAATCTGCCCATCTTTGAAGAACAAACATCACTAATTCTACCTACTCCCGGTCCACAGCCACTTTTGGCACCAAACCAACCGCCAAAAATTCTCAGCGCCCGCCTCCTGGCTCACGTACTCCTTTCTCCAATGCCGCAAACGTAGTATTCACGAACGCTACCTTTTCTATTTCCTCGTTTTCCTTATCTCCGGCATTCGACATGGCTTGACCGACATGGCGAAGGGCATATCCTGGTCACACTCCGGGTCCGTTCAGTTCTTTGTGACGCAGTTCATGGGTGTGGTTTTGGAGGATACTGCAGAGAAGATATGGCGAATGTGTGGCGGCAAGTCTAGTACGCGGTTCACGAAGGCCGTGGGTTTTCTGTGGGTATTTTTGTTTCATGTATGGTCGATGCCTTGTTGAGTGTACCCAGCTCTGATCGGTAACACGGGGGAGGAAAAGGATAGAGTGGTACCGTTCAGTGTTGTGAAGCCTCTGCTGAAACTGTAGGGTCCCATGATACAAAAGCATCAAAGAGTAAGGAGGGTTTTCTGACAGAATGAAATCGTGATGCAATATTAAAGTCTGACGATCTTTCAGTTATGATTTCTATTCACTCACCTCAGAGGTTCTACCAGGCTTCGAGCCAGGTTCCCTTTCTAAGTGCTGCTATCAATAGTTTCGAGCAAGAATCTCGAAAGACCATATCGAAACTTCTCAACATCTTGAAGAATCACAAGATAGCTCTTAGTCTACGTTCAAGATGTTGGTTTACGAATCGGCCAAAATGTGAACACACTTTGGAACAATCCTATTCAGGTATGTATAGCATATTCCAACACCTTCATGGCTCGATGTTAAACTCCCTACCAAATTCCCTAGTATCAAATTCCCTACCAAATTGTCGACCAAACTCCCGACCAAATTCCCGACCAAACTCCCGACCAAATTCTCGACCAAACTCCCGACCAAACTTTCTACCAAACTCTCTACCGAGCTTCCTACCAAATACCCTCCATGGCTTCCTTCATGATTTCCTCCATGGCTTCCTTCATGGCTCCCTCCATCATTCCCTTCATGACTCTTTTCGTAATTCCCTACCTAAAACCCTCCATGGCTCTCTTCTTATTTAATGATTTATTAAATATTTAATTCATTGATTTAATAATTTATTGAACAATGATGCTTGAAGTTGAAAAAGTTGCTAATGTAGCTTTTTGAGCCCGCATGGGTCAAAGTGACGCGGGGAAAATAGAGTGGGTCGGTAGCGACCCCTGGGCCGGGACATGCGCACACTGGCCCCACACGGCCCCTGGCTCCTTTAGCCCTCGGCGCTGAGCTTCCCGAAATGCCGACGTAGGTTCAGCCCTATGAAGCGAAGATGCCTGATTGCCCGCTGTTTGCCTGCTGTTTGCCTGCTGCAATAACCCAGATCTAGCTCAGAAATGAATAAGAGCAGGCGGAATGGCCTTGATCTAGCTCAAAGTTGGCTCAGAACTAAATAAGAGCAGACGAAATGGCCTGGGGCCGACTTGAGCTACCTGAGCCGTTCTAGCTCGAACGATTTTGTTGAACCGCTTTCCGATTTGCCGATGCTTTCGCTGCTTCATCATTGCCTTCAATCCGCTTCAATGTACGGCTGTTGATCTCAATAAGGCTCACATCAACCATCGTCGCCATCACTAGTGCGAGATACTCACACAGGCATGCCGATTTGAAATGGCTACCCTCGACTCCCTAAAGCGGGCCCTTAGGCAGAAAGTCAGGGCAACGGCGTCGTCCCCGAAGCAGCCGTTGTCCGACACTCAGTACAGCGCCGGCTTCGATATCTTGGTGCGGGGCTCAGGATGGATGACGTACCAAGACTTCATTATCCCTCAACTATCTCAGCTGCTAGCCCCTCTCTTCAGCTCGCGTATTCATATCTCGGCACTAGAAATCGGACCCGGCCCGAAGAGTATACTTGGATATCTTCCCGGCCGTCTGAGAGGGAAGGTCAGGAGATACACTGCATTCGAGCCTAACGGCTTGTTTGCCACAAGGTTGGAAGAATGGCTTTGCTCTACCTCCAAGACGGAGTCCCCGCTGCCCTGCTTGGAAAGCCCGCCCGATATTCATCGAATTCCATTCGTTCTAAAGGACAACATAGGGAGCGGTACCGATACAGGTACGAGTGATGACGACGAAAAATACGATATCATCCTATTCTGCCACAGCATGTACGGCATGAAGCCCAAACACAGGTTCATCGAACGGGCGTTGGAAATGCTTGTTGAGCGGCCACAAGGCGGAATGGTGGCGGTTTTCCATCGCGACGGGGCCCTGCACCTCGACGGCTTGGTGTGCCATCGAACGGCTTCTTTTCCTACCGGAGTCGTTCGCGTGACAAATGACGACGAGGTACTGGACTGTTTTGCTCCTTTCGTCGCGGGGTTTGTCATGCAGGATGTAGATGTGAACAAGGCTATTCGAGTTGAGTGGCGTAAGGTGTGCCGCGCTTTGAGCCGTCGTGAGGAAGCTCACCCAGACCATCTCTTTTTCAGCTCGCCCAACGTCATGGCGGCCTTTACCCAACATGCGACCACGTTGCCGGAGCTGACGGCGCAGGTGCCATTGGTGAAGGAGTACCAGACGATTAAAAACCGGGAGGCTCGCCTTCACCGCCCCGCCGCGATTTTTAGGCCGACAGAGGTCCGACACGTTCAGCAGTGCGTTCGATGGGCTCTGAAGCACGGGGTCGGCCTGACCGTCGTCGGCGGGGGTCATAGCGGCCACTGTCTCTGGCCAAACGTTGTCTCGGTCGACATGGGCGCCTTTGACCAAGTAAACATTCTCACGACGGGGAAGGATGAAGGAGATTCCGGTTCCAATTCCGGTTCCTTGGTCGTCGCCGAGGCCGGCTGCAAGACGGGGAATATCGTCCGCAAGACCATGGCTGCGGGCGTGACAGTACCCCTGGGGGCTCGCCCAAGCGTAGGCGCGGGGCTGTGGCTACAAGGCGGCATCGGGCACCTGGCTAGATTGCACGGGCTCGCATGCGACGCCATTGTCGGTGCCGTTGTGGTCAGCGTCGACTCTGGCCAGGTTCTCTGCATCGGCCGTGTACCAAGCCCACACCGGCCGGCCGGTGTCGTTCGCCCGGAAAACGAACCGGGTCTGTTATGGGCAATGAAAGGCGCCGGAACCAACTTTGGCATCGTGGTCAGCGTGACTTTCAAGGCTTATGCGGCTCCAACCTACTTGACTCGAAACTGGGTGGTCCCGCTAAGAGACAACCTCGAGGCGCGGCTCAGACTCAGCGACTTTGATAAACTCGTTGCCAGGAAGCTCCCCCGGAACTGTTCTGCAGACGCGTATCTGTACTGGCATGCCGGCCAGCTGCATCTTGGCGTGACCATGTTCGAATCTTTCACGACTAGGCGCGCCTTTGCGACACCCATGCCCACGCCCGTAGGTGGAATTTGGGAGTCGGGAGACGATTTCAAGGCCGTGAACGGCGTCGGTTTGTTCGAGGCCGACATGTACGTTTCCGGGATGCACGGCGGGCACGGCCGCGGCAAAACCTCCTCGTTCAAGCGATGTTTATTCTTAAAAGACATCGGAGAAGCGAACGTCGTTGACCGCTTGGTAGCGGCCGTTGAGACTCGTCCCTCGCCACGCTGCTATCTCCATCTGCTGCAAGGTGGCGGAGCGGTCGGCGACGTTGCGGCCGATGCCACTGCTTTCGGCTGTCGAGACTGGGACTTTGCCTGCGTGATAACCGGTGTCTGGGCCCGCGATCAAGATGACACCGAAGCCGCACGATCTGCCGTGCGGTGGGTTTACAACGTCGTTGGGGACCTGTTGTCCCTGAGTAGCGGAGCTTACGGCGCCGACCTCGGGCCGGACCCTCGAGACGCCGCGCTGGCGGCCAAGGCTTTTGGGCCGAACCGGCCGCGCCTGGCCCGTCTCAAACACAGCTTGGACCCGCGTAACGTGCTGGCTTTCGCCTGCCCGCTCCCGAAAGCGTCAATGGAACCGAAGCTCATTATTCTTGTCACGGGCGAAAGCTGCGCCGGCAAGGACTATTGTGCCGACGTCTGGGCTTCCGTGTTCATCAGATGCACCCAGAAGAGCCTCACGGCGCGTGCAGTCAGCATTAGCGATGCGACCAAGCGCGAATACGCGGCGGCTACCGATGCCGACCTGAGCCGCCTGCTTTGGGACCGTGCCTACAAGGAGCATCACCGGCCAGCGTTGACCGCATTTTTCCAGGGACAAGTGCGGCAACGATCTCGGCTTCCAGAGGAGCATTTTATGAATGTGGTGTACGACGCCGTAGATGTGGACGTGCTGCTAATCACCGGAATGAGAGACGAGGCGCCCGTCGCAGCCTCGTCGCATTTGGTGCCCGACAGCAGGCTACTCGAGGTTCACGTCCAGGCTAGTAAACAGACGCGGCAGATTCGCCGAGGGTGCGACGGCGGTGACGACGATGGTGACGACAACAAGGACAGCAACAATAGCAAATCAAATTTGACGGCCTTGAACTACCGCCCCAGTCTCATCTTCGACAATGACACGACCGGAAACGAGGCGGCAAAAAGGTTTGTCGAACATTGCCTGCTTCCCTTCTTCCACGAGGACCTGCAGCGACTGGCCAATATGGTGCGCCCGATACCTGACTTCCCACGCCCGGGCGTCGAGTTCCGCCACGTGCTCGGCATCTCTCAGCAGCCGGGTGGGCTGGCCCTGTGCACGTCTCTGCTGCAAACCCACTTCACCGGTGACTGGGCCAAAGTCGATGCGGTGGCGTGTTGCGAGGTCGGCGGCTTTGTCTATGCGTCGGCGTTGGCCTCGCGGGTCGATGTGCCCTTGGTGCTGATTCGCGAAGCTGGCAAGCTCCCGCCACCCACCGTTTCTGTTATCAAGCCCCCGTCGCATATCTCGTCTTTGACATCCAGCAATTCGAAAGAGAAGCGGATCGAGATGGAGCGGGATATGGTCCCCAAGGGCGCGTCAGTGGTGGTGGTGGACGATGTGCTTTCCGCGGGGGAGACGCTTTGTGCGATGCTACAGCTATTAGATGAAGCTGGCATCGACGCCGAAGATGTCAGCATCATGGTCGTGGCCGAGTTCCCGGTTCACCGTGGCCGGGAACTGTTGCGCCAACGTGGGTTTGGCAGAATCAATATTGAAAGCCTTTTGGTCTTTGGCGGTGCTTAGAAAAGGAAGGAAAGGGTCTTGATAGGTGTGATTCGGACAATTTAGAACTTCTGCCCTATCGTTTCATATGTGTCACGACCAGGGTCGAGGAGTGGGCCGCCAAGGGCCGGCCCAAGAGGGGAATGACGTCCTGAGGCAATTCATCGAAGCCATGTGTGTTCAAGCTGACTCAGCAACCTGCGCTCATAAAATCCTGTCAAGCCCTTCTAGGCTCTCTTGCCTTCAAGCATCAGTACGATTGGATACCTCGATTACCTTTCTCAACGAAGATGCTGTGTCGTTGCTTCGCTATCTGCAAACCTCGTTCTTGAAAGCCATTGATTCTGGTTCCGTTCTTGCACAGCTGCTACTCAGCATGGTGGAACCGCCGTTCTTCTGGGAGGCTCTCACAAAGTCATTCACAGGCGGTCTCTTGGATCCAAACGCTTCTCAGGCCTTCGCATGGCTGCTGCTACAGCTTGTCTCCTTGCTTGGCAAAGCATCATCACCTCACCTAGTGATAGCAGATTCGTCGAACATCCTGGACACAATCTTGAAATCAATTGACGGAGAAACTCGAAATCTGGGTCAGAAGATCAATCACGCCTTACCTTTGGATGGATCAGAACTTCACAACGATGCAGAAGCGAAATCTGAAGGCAGACATGACAACGATTATGCGGACCACAGAGAGATCTTGATCATGCCCTTCGCAGGGCTTCTATCGAAAGACCGTCCCTTCTTCCGAACTGCTAATTTTACCGATGACCCGAAAACCCTTGATAACCAGTTCCGACTTCTTCGCGAGGACATGCTCGACGAAATACGAGACGAATTGAAAATCTTGACCGGTACAAAGGCTGGTCACCACAAGAGTATTATCGTGAATGATCTGTCTCCAGCAGGAGTGAAGATGGGGACTGATCGTAAACGGCTGCCGTGGGGCGTTGTGCTAAAGTGCAAGGGGGGACTACCACATGTGAAAAAGATCCAGCCAGACAAGCGGAAAGGCTTATTGAAGGAAAATCGTCATATTATAAGACAGGGAAACATTGCATGTCTCTTAATTGACGGCGAGCCAGCATTCCCCACGATCCATCGGGACGAGGAAGAGCTTGCCAAAACCCCGACGACCATTATGATACAACTTGCAGATGATTCAACATCATCATATGCGCTTTCCAAGATGAAAATCGCTGAAAATGTCAAGTTGATTCAGCTTGACGCCGCAACTTTTGCATATGTACCAGCTCTTGAGCTACAATAGCATCCGCTGAGCAGCTCTAATTGCTGAGGGCCACATTAGCAACCTTAGCAGCATTAGCAACTTTTTCGACTTTCTGCATCATGTTAGATAAATCAATAAATGAATCAATGAATTTAATATCAAATAAATCATTAGATAAATCAATGAATTGATTATTTAACTAGTTATCTAACTATCTATTTAAACGAATTTTTGACTATGTAGGGTGCTTAGTAGGGAATCATGAAAGGGAGTCATGGAGGGTGTTTGGTAGGGAATCATGAAGGGAGCCATGGAGGGTGTTTGGTAGGGAACCACGGAGGGAGCCGTGGAGGGAGCCGTGAAGGGTGTTTGGTAGGGAGCCACGGAGGGAGGCATGAAGGAAGCCATGTAGGTTGGAAGCCATGTAGGAAGCACTGTTTGACGCTTGTTATGCGCTCGACCGAAGCGTATTTTGAAGCATGTAGGGTGTTCGATAGAAAGCTCGATAAGAAGCTTGATAAGAAGCTCGATAGGAAGTTTGGTAGGGAGTTTGGTATCGAGCCATGAAGGGTGCTTTCTATTGAGCCAGTTAGCATGTGCTATGAAGCATGTATGAAGCATACTATGAAGTAGGCCATGAAGTAGGCCATAGAGCGAATGACGCATGTTTGAACACGTCGCATGAAGCATGTTTTGAAGCGAGTAGGCTGGTGAGTAGGGTGGCGAGCATGTAGGGTGACAAGTAGAGTGGTGAACACGGGAGGTCTTGAGAACGCAAGTATTCAGCGCACATTGCGGGTAGCGTCACTTTCGCTAAAGGCGAAATCTACCTTCATTTAGATGAAGTTTGCTAACAAATACATGTAGATTTCCCATCATATATAACATTTTATTCTATTACGAATGTCGATTCAATAAGTCTCTTTTGTTGAGACTTTCTTTCATTCAATGTTGCTGTTGTCATCAAATTAGGCTTAGATCTCTTTCTCACTGACTTCGAAGTCACTACCTTCAACGTAGAATCACAGAAACGACGTCTAGACTGAGACTTCTGCTTTTATACAGTTGTTTTCTTCATTGCATGATCAGATTTAGTTGTTCTAATTATCACAGATGAGACGAAAGAGAATGAAGATTCGTTGAAAGTTGTAGTAGTAGTAGTAGTAGTAGTAGTCGATGTGAGATTTTTACTATCTTTCGATCTATCTTGAAGCTTGAACGTCATAATGACGAAGAGTGAAGCGAAGAATAGAAGAGAGTTCGATGACAGTGAGATTATAGTTTCACTGTTCTTTTCACTATTCTTCTTTTGTTTATCTCTTTGCTTAGCAGTCTCACTGTTTTTCTTTTGTTTATCTTTTTGCTAAGCATCTCGTTGCTTAGCATCTCGCTCAGCTGCTTCTGCTGCAGTCAAAGCTCAAGCATTGACTCTATCATGTTTCTTCTTTTGACGAAGCTCAGCTCAAACTTTTTTTCTTGTAGAAGATAATTTTGAAAGCATTATGAAAAGTCTTTGACTCATCTTTTGCAGTCTCTCGTGTGTGACAGTTACGTTGACATGAAAGATAAACAGCTGATTGATTAGAAGATTGATCTGCTGACGTGATAACTTCTGATGCAACTTCTGCAAGCTGATTGTTGCATGAAGAAATTTATTCTTATCAACATCGTAATATTTCGTTGAATTTGCATCATTCAAATTGATGAAGTCATCGTAGTATTTAGTCTGTCAGTTGCTCGATGCTATAAAAGATTCGTTCAGTCATTAATGAGAGTGAAGAAGTGATATTGAAATTGAAAATTCTTGTATGCAAGTGCATAAGAGATAATGTCTGCAGAGAAGTTCATATTTAATGTAAATATCACAGTCACATGAATCTGCAGTGATTGACTGAGTAGCGAGCTTCTTGACTGCTATTCATTCAGAATTGATCTTTTCTAGAACTCAGATAGTTACATGATTCACAAGCAATTGAAATGCTTCAAAATTAACGACTCAAAATTTATTTATACAAGATTTCTCATCAATCTTACGAATGAAGCAATATCATAACTTTAGCTTGAACTTCATGAATCTAATGATGTTTTTTAAAGACATCTGAAAGTTCATGATGATCTTGAGAATAGAATGAAGATTTTCATTTTGCTGTGAAGTCATTGCTTCAAGATTATGATATCATCATGTATAACATAGAATCATCTGTCTTTTCTTGAAGTATCAGTCGATTCAGAAGTAGTCTCGATCAGACGAATGTAATAGCGTTAGCAATGCTACTTGATTGACTTGCAGCTCAGTAGTAGTACTGAATTTCACTCACTGTCATGTAGCATTCTTGATCTCTTCACGATGCTCAAAGAAGTAATCAACTTTAAATTTAACTACTCGTGCTTGAATGTTTTTGCAGACATGTCAATTGCATAGCTGAAGCTGAATCTTGAGCATAAATATAAATAGCAAAGTCATCAATCTCTTGCTTTAATTGACTATAATAATTCGTGAAGACAAACAATCATTAAATAGTTCTTCATGCATACATTGAATGAAGAAATTGAACATCTCTTCGAATTCTGATATGACAAACGAGAAGCAGATTGAAAAGATCATTGTCGTGTTAATGACATTCACAGTCATGAAAAGAAGCATCTTCAGTGCGTTGATATTGAAGATATCATCTGTTTTCATTATAAAGTCGCTTATAAATCTCTTAGATAGTTCTTGCTGATAATTATTCAATAGAAATATCTGCTCAATATTCTTCTGAATCAAAACGTCAACATCATTTAGCGTGTAAAAATATTGAATTCAAACGATGAACATTGAATTATCAAGACATTGAAGTAGTTCTGTGATGATTTTCTCTTTGAATCATGTAATAGAAGAAATCAAATTGTAATACTGCTTTTTGAATAAATAAAATTTCTGATTGTAATTCTTGAGAGTATTTTCTAGCACTCACTCAGAAACTTGATAAATAAGCTTGCTTAAGTGATTTGTTTTAATCAATTCAATTGTCTTCATTTGCTTCAACTGACGCTTTTTATGAATATCATAGAAAAGAGAATTGATGACGACATCATGATTATGAGTCTGATCTCATATTCTCAGTATTCATGTTTTATTCTCATCACTGCGATCAAGAGATCAATAGCTGATAAAGCAACGTCATTTGCAATCTTTGACTTTGATCTTAGTGAGTTTCTGCTTGCGATTCGTACTTTCGTCTTTGCTAGCATGATCATCGAGCTTTCAATAATTTTTGATATCGATCTTGTGATGTATGCATGAATAATTCTTTCTGTCTACTTCGCAGAATTCGATGACTATCTGAAATCTCTGACTGAAAGCGTAGTTTTGTAGTCTTTCATATGTCTCATTAGATATGTCAAAAAGCTCGTCGTCAGCAGAAGACTCTAGATGAGTCGAGAGTATTCTATCGATTGCTCGCTGAATGATGAGTATGAGGCTGAGATTCAGATTGGGGTGGGATTGCCATACGATAGGCATGACGATGAGATCGACGGCGACGTGAATGTAGATAGGTAGATAGATAGGTAGAGCGTAGGTTATTTGGGGGGGAGGTTGGTGAAGCTCGGAAGGTGGGCGAAGCTCGGAAGTCATACTGAATGAGCGGTGTGATAAAGTTTATGGTGGGGAATCTACATGTATTTGTTAGCAAACTCCACCTAAATGAAGGTAGATTCCGCCTTTAGCGAAAGTGACGCTACCCGCAATGTGCGCTGAATACTTGCGCCCTCAAGACCTTCCGTGATGAACATGTATGTAGGCGTTTACTCATTGCATTCAAAAATATAAAGGTGACTTTTACCTGTGTACATGTTTTTAGCCGGTTTTTATTTCGCCATCGACCAAAAAGCGACCTGTCAAACATTTTGCCGATGACATTTATGACATTATAATAATATTTGCAGCATATGTTTTGCATGGGCAAATCATATGTAAATGTTATAAATGTAAGTAAATGTTAATATTAAAACATCAAATTTTATTAAAAAAAATTAGCATAGGCATTGCACAAGCACTCTAAGTAGGTATTTCAACCCTCTTTACATAGGCGAGGCTCATGAAGTCCGACTCGATGCCAAGAATTTTTTCCGGCTCTCGCGAGGTGCAACCCGAATTTCCGCCATCATACTCTTTATTTGATTTTTCATTCTTGCACTGACTTGATTGCGCTATGCTACCGCGATACAAAAATGGAAAACCTGCCCACGTCTAAAAATCACGAAAACGCCGAGAATTGAGATCATAATCGCTTTGAAAATCACCAGAAATAAAGACTGGGCCGAACGCCCCAAAATCACAAGATAGAAAGACATGCAGCGACTCCTAGGTCCTCAAGTCACGAAAACGCATGCCGACACCGACTTCGAATGCTGCTCAGTCGTGTAAATGAAATCCACATCGCTTCTTACTCCACCCTAGACGACGCAGAACATAGCCTTCAGCAGCTGTAAAGTCGCACACTTTTTCGAGCCAGCTATCAAGCCAGCGACCAGCGCGGCTTAGCAGACACACGATGTCGATGCAAAATCCTCGGCCAATCCAGGGAATCATCGTGGTCCCACTAGAACAGAGCTACGAAACCTCAACTCAACGGGATGTTAATAGAAAGGCATGGCCCCGGGGTTGACTAGCAGAGACCATCTCATCTTCGGTAGTAGAAAGTATTCGGGTCCTTGCAATCTTTGAATTCTGCTCCGGCCTCGACACCGTACTTCAGAATCATCTGCGCATATTTTTCCACGCTCTTCATCTTTTCGATCTTCTCCGGGCTCCATATGCCCGTCTTGAGACAATAGTGCACCAAGTCCTTGAGGTGATGCGCAAATAGCATCAAGCCGTGGTCTTGAAGGTTGACGACTGTGATCATATTTAGGTGCAAGGCCACAGTCTGGCAGGCGTTTTGAAGGGCGTCAAAATCTTCCATCAGGAATTTCATCCACGTCTGTAAAGCCGTCGAGAATATCCCTGGCCGCTTTGCTTCGCCCATGATCCCAAACCACTGTTCGATCTGATTCCCAACCTCATGACCGAATTTCCCTTTGAGCAGGTCTCGGCTTGGAGCTTGGACGGGGGCCTCGACCACCGCTTTAGGCACTGGGCCTTTGATGTGTTTGGCTATTGGCCCGGTAGTCTCCACTCTCTGAACGTGAGCTTCACTACCTAGACGCTCGCCCTGTTCTTCATCCTCCTCTCGCTTTCTTCGCCCACCTCCACCTACTTTTGTGGTCGAGAGGTTGTCACCACCAGGGTGTGAAGCCGCCTGTACATCACGAGTTGCTTTGGCAATATCTTTCAGGCCTTGAATCGTATGTTCTAGCCTAGCGCTCTCTGCAATCCCCGCTTCCACCGTGCCATCCCTTTTCCTCAGTTTTTCTTCCAGGTCTCTCTTCTCTGCTTTTAGCGTTGCCACGTTTGCATAAGCGGCATCTCGTGCTTGCTTAACGTCCTGCAACTGCCTCTTGAGAGGAGCCTGTGCCTCATTATAAGGCATCTCCAGACGCTGATTTCGTGGCTCCAGCACCAGCACCTTCTCTCTGAATGCTTGTGAGACTTGTTTCTCGTCATCAAGCTGCCGTTTGCATTCCGAATGGTCGCACACATGGGGCGCTGTGACATCCTCCATTTCTTCGTCATTGTCGTTCTTTTCGTTTAGCCGGAGCTGTAAGGATTCGGCTGTGCTCTTGGCTGCGTCCAACTGCTTGGCTTGCTCTTTCAGCTGCCGAGAGGCATCGGTTTCTTCAGCCTCCTTGCGAGATAGTTGGCGTTGCAATGACGTGGCTTTGCCGTTGGCTTCTTTCAGTTCCAAGGCCAGCTCATTCAGCTCCCGAGAGAGGTCGGCCTTCTCAGCCTCCTTGCTAATTAATTGGCTTTGCAGAGACTCGGCTGTGTTCCTGGTGGTCTCTAGTTGTTCGGTCACGTCGCTAAGCTGCTTAAGGACATTAGTTGGTATTGCAAAGAGACCACTTGAACGACCGCTTCGCTATATTCGTCACTTACTTCTTCTAGGCACTTGTTCGTGCTTTCCAAATCTTCGGTCAACTTTTGCTTCTCGATTACAGCTGTACTTTTTAAAGTTTGTACTTCTTGTCGTAATCTCTCAAGCTCTTCGTTTGAAGCCTCCTGTAGGGTGCGTTGCTTCTCAATCTCTTCATCCCGTACTTTCAAGGCACGCTCATTCTCTAAACGTACAATCTCGCTTTTCTTCGAGATCCCAGCGTCGGCCTCGAGAGTCAGTTTTCCTCGAAGATCGCCTAGCTCCTGTATCCTCTTCAGACTGCACTCATCTTCAAATTTGCGCTCACTGTCAAGACGTTCTGCCTTGTCCAATTCAGCTCTGTCGACCTCACTTCTCAGCGTTTGTATGAGACCTTTGCTAATACCGGCCTCCGTCTCTAGATCTCCGGCTTTTTTATATGCGGAATTGAGCTCGGCTGATGCTTTTTTGTATAGGGATTGCAGCTTCGCCAATTCCGTTCCATTGGTAGCGTCACGCAAGCGAATTTCCGTTTCTCTCGCCTGTTCCTCCGCCGATAATTCAGCTCGTGTTTGATGGTGTATTTGCTTCATCTCCAGGAATGCACCAGTGACAAGACTCACCTTTATATTCACCCGCGCATTCTTGCTGTCCCAGGTCTTTGCCTGCCTCTCCATTCTTCTCTGCTTCATTCTTAACACTACATTTGAGGCTTTAAGCGACTCGTCCTCATCTCTCATCTCCTTAAAGATCCTCGAGCAAGCTTGTACCCTGGCAACTGTGTTTGGATGTTCAAACAACTCCACGTCGTCCTCGGTATCATCTCCGGAGTCGCTAGGGCATCGGAAGACGAGCACTGGTCCAGAGCCACTAGGTGGGTTGTCGACAGTAGCAAGCATTGAGTGGTCGATCGAATCAACGGCTTGTGAGTTGTCTTGCTCATAAACGACTATCGACGAGCTAGGCTTCTGGGGCTGTGTGATAGTCCCAAAAATTCCGTGATCCGAAAAATAGCATTTTAAGAGGTAGTACCCCATGGCCAGAAGGAGAACAACGGTTATGAGGTCGGAGATAAAGGATTGTAAAGGCTAGAGTTCCACACGTTAGCTTTTTCCTATGCCAAGCTCTGGAGTTTAGACTTACCTCATAGCCATCTTGATAATACAAGTGGTACGCGGTACCTAAGATGCAGGCGACACTGGCACTGAGAGCCGGGACTCGTAAGGCCTTTCGAAGTATCAAGCAAAAGATCACCGCCAGAGCAAGATGCCATGGTATGATAGTATCCATGATGTTTGCTGACGAGACAAAGATTGTACTCTCAATTTGAGCTGACTAAATAAAAATAGCTGACTCTCGGAGAGATCTTTCAACAAAGGGTGAAGCGGTATCGGTGAGAAGAGTATGGTGAGCTTCTGAGTTCTGGAGTGAGGAGCTCGACTTTATGCTTTCTGACCGTGTGCAGTGTATGATGTGTGAGCTCAAACCTTCGATGGTATGCCAAAATTATCAAAAGTATTTGATATTGATGGTTTGTATCAAGAAGGTTGTTACGGTGTGGATCAAGAAAGTTGTACGAATAAATACCACGGAAAGCCTAGGAAAGTGCTGGTCGGCCGTGTGTTATGAATTCCAATGTCGCTAATTATTGTGTTGAGTTTTTCTTTCTTCACTTCCAGCGGTGCCAAAACAAAGTTTGGCACATCAACCACAATAGCCACAAAGAACCCCTTAACAATGGCAATTGTCACCGACAACTACAATGCTTATTAGACATCATCTGATGGCGCGATCAGCGTCTACAACCCAATAAGACTGCTATTCACAACCTCTCGCTGGTTTTGAGGGGTTGCTAGACCATCTGCGATTTGCTCCAATTCAGGAGCAACGCGGACCATCACAGCAGCAATGGGGGGCTTTTTGTCCATGAGATTTCAGATCAGAGTTACCGTATACCCATAACGATCTATATACATAGAAGGTATTATAGTATATATAGCATGATGACCAAATATATATAAGAGCTGTGTAAAGGAAAGGGGGTACAAATACAAGAGAATCCCCAACGTTTGGCCCTATGAGGTGAATATGTCCAACACCCGCTAACATTCTCATGCTGAGTCACATTTATGAAATCACGTTCTGAACGAAGGTGTTGGTAACAGACGAATCAAACATCATAATTCCATCTCAATAGATGTCAGGTTCACACTCCAACACCTCTCGCGTCATGAAGAGACTTTGGAGCGGTGTTTCGAGATTTGAGCCATACAACACGGACATGAATGAGCTGAGGAGATAGGTTTCTGGCCTGAGATCTCGACTAGATTCAGCGGCTCCTGCAACTGTGGCAGGTGGATAGGTGGCTTGTTTGCGAAAATCTGAATTATCTAGAGCCATTGTCAAAGCACTGAAATGAATGTTCTTCTTACTCACACTACCACCTTGGAAACTCTATAGATGTTTAGCGAATGCTGTCATCTTTCATCAAAGAACTGCATTGAGTTGCTAGTAAAATCCAGGGTTTTATGGTGCGTAGTAAGTTTATTGGCTATTATATGTAAGGTAGCTTTAGGGTGGCTCGGCTGGTTCGATATAGCCTTGGGGCCTGAGAACCATGACTCCTCGAATCAAAGCTCCAATCTACAGGAATACAGAGGGTTTATTACGGAGCTTGATGCTGCAAGCTTTGCGCCTTTCTTTCCATGATTAATACGGGACTTCCATACGAATCAATCATGCCTGTGGCTCCATTGTTCGCTTAAGATGCTGAAGATTCGAGATACTATTGGAGACCACCTTCCATGGTCCGTATTGACCAAGCTGCAGCAATCCGGATCAGTCAATGAGGGGGTATCGTCGATCCTTTAATTCACTATACGACCACATTACGTAACATGGGAACAACTCAAAGCTTACTCTACGAGGTGAAGGGCTTTTGGCTTTGTGCTTGGCATAATGTAGGCTGAAAATACTGTCCAAATGTGGAGCTGAATCTTCCAGGCTCAATTACGAGAAAGGAAGTTCTCAGCCCAGACTTGGCGAACCTCGAATTCAAGAACAGCTCCGGATTCCCACTATCCATAGCATCGGGACTGGCTCAGTGAGCCAGGACAGTGTCTATAAGAACCGCCTCAGTTCCTGAGGAAAAGGCCATTTTCTGATCACATCAATCAAAAGCGAGTAACTACACCTCAAAACACTTACAACCTCAGTCAACAAGCTTCTCTACAACATGTTGTTCAGCTTCAAGACCATTGTTGCCCTAGCAGCTTTCTCCACCGCCGTTGTCGCTGCTGTAAGCCTCATACTCCCCCCTCAGTACCATACCAAAGGACAGCCACTAATGTATCACTGCTATAGCCTCAACCTGATACCACAGACAGCCTCATCAACAAGCGCTGGAACTGTCCACGTTACGACGAAGGCAACAAATGTGCCCAAGGCATTGCGGGCCTGTATCTCGGAGCCGGGAACAATAAGTCGCGACAGCTCGAACGTCTAATTGAGGAGTTTATCGGTTGGAAGGACCATGGCTGCAACAAAGAGGACCTCTATCTCGTCTGCGATGAGGATGGTGAACATAACGGTTGGGGCGCTCCAAACAAGCAATGGTACAACCCCCACCAGAACGAAGGCCAGTGTGATCACGACTGGAAGAACTGGTGTGAGAATGAGCATCCATACAAGCATTGCCACGTCCGTAAGTAATCCTTGAGAACCCTCATCATGGCAGTATACCGTATCTCGCTGACCTTGTGTCTATCTTCTACAGAATGCCGAGGCAAGCCTGATTGTATCTAAGGCAATTACCGAAGATGGTCCTGTCATCAGTTGGGATTCAGGATTCATGGACTGGTCCCGATGACTGGCGCTTTTGAGGTTGTCTCGAGCCACTGCGCTGTCTTGTTGCGATCTTTTGGCCTTCCTTTGTCATACCATACTGTCAATCACTTAGCAACTGCTTTAAGTCTCGAGGTAGCTTCTTGATGCCCGAGACCGACGATCATTGGATGTGTCAACCGAGTAGTACATCTAATAACAGTCATGAACCCGAAACCAGAATACCTGAACTATTTCAGGGGCAATGATTAACAAAACAATTCCGTATCAGTGAATACTAGAGCTCCCCGGTCCCCGAGAGCTCTCTATCCAGCGGCCACCCCTTGTTAGAATTCCTTGATGTGTTTGTAACAGCTACGGGTAGCTCAAGACGAATCTCACAAAGCCCCTCGTATGCCGAATTTGTTGAGACAACTTCTCTTAAAGTAGAACAGGATTCATCCCCAAATAGCAATTTCGCCTGCGGCTTGCTGCTGTTTTACTCACTTTGACGTATGCCCTGACGATTGCCAAGCTCAGATGACCCGTGACCGAGTGGCCTAATACTCTAGCTCGGGTGAGAAGTTTGTTAGTGCCATCTTTCATCCAGAACGTATTACGGTAGTCATTACTCCGAACGTTACGTAGATCGAAACCCACTGAAAGAAGTCGTGGTTAGGATAGATAAGAATGAACTAGGTAACCCAAAGAAAGACTGTGATGGACGATGATGATCGTCGAGAAGGTAGTAAACGCTATTAAGCATTGCACTTTCTGAAAAGCTATCCCCTCTACCTCTTATGAATTAGACACTAATATAGAACGAGTGCACGAAATACTCAAAGAAGACGAAAATTGAAGTAGTATTCAATGGCACCCAACAGGTACGTGTTCCATCTACATGCAATATAATCTTTGAACCGCAAACGACATATATTCTAGGGTTCATCGAGAAACGACTGGTAATATCTTCAGCACACTATTGGGTACCCTTCCTCCGGGCAACCTGGCGCCCTCATTTCAAGATCTCTTCTGCGCTTGGCATTCAGGGTTACTCTAGGCTTAGCTAAATCTACTTCACCTCAATGTAGCCAACCAGCGGCTCCTCAGCAATCCCTGGGCCACCCACACATGCTGACCGCCATTGTTTTCGTAAATATCGAAGTAGTACTCCTATCGTAGAGCCAATACGGCAAGCCTGGTTCTAGGGAGTGGACTGAAGAGGAGCCGCGAGATAGCGCCATAGCTGATTGATAGTAGTAAACCTGTAGGGGTAGTGATGATAGTCTCGAAAAGAGAGATGGACGATATTACAGGCGCTGGATCCACCACTGTTGATTAAGGCTTTTAAATCATTCATGTCGACCCCCAGACGTAATAGAAAATTGCTGAAGAAATAGTAGTGATAGTAATAGTGATAGGAGGTAGAGATTGGCAATTGTCCCAGAAAAAATTTGATTCCTCGGCCACACGGCAACGAATTTTGATAAGCCAACCCTCATCGAACTATTATGGCGGAAGCTTAGAAGTACCGCGCGCAGGGCGGGACAGGCAAATATGACTGCCGTAGAGTGCATGTCCTGAATAAGTCTGCGACCTCCCAATCCATGAAAGTTAGGCATCTGGCGAGCATCCATCAGAAAGGACCTGGTATATAAAGATGAAGCTTCGAAAGCCCCTTACACTCAAGCCAACTCCTCCCGAAAGACACCTATATGGAAATACAAAGAATGTAAGACATTCGGCTATGGTTTCACTTGTGCTTTTGAATGCGCCTCCCTTACAATGTCATTTCAGATCCAATTTGTACCAAAGGTTCACCGTTCGCCGCAATAAATCGATCGTAAAGCTGGAACTCCTTCTTGAGCCACATCCTACTGCCCATTCCCGGACCCCATTCACCTGTATCTGTATCCCCCTTCGTGCAACCACACCAAGTGCGCGAGGATCATCGAAATCTCCTAATAGACCAGCCCTTGCGACACAGCTCGCATGACGCTCTTGATGCAAGATATGGCTGACATTCTAGACATGCGGCACGAGTCGCAAGACTCTCCCACAAATACATGAAGATGGCGTGCCAGGTGAGCAGCTGCCCTAACCATCGTGATTTATTCTTTCCTCTATCCAGCATTATGAGGGCTTCACCTGCCTGACCATCTTACTTCATTGGGTGTTGGCTGTTTCCTTGCTTTCCGTGTCATCCTCTGCAAAGGTGTGTCCGGGTATAGATTCATCTGGAAGGTGTCATGTGTTTGGACTATGGTCCTGTATTCTTAACCTCTGTTGAAGAATTATGACGCGCTCATCTGTGTCTAGGACTCGACTATGGATCAATTTAGAGGGTTGATGATCTGGTAGAAGCTAAGTATAAGCTCAGGGTAAGGTTCGAGGACCAGAATTATCTACTCATCGGCCAAGGAATGAAGTAACCGATACCATTCCTTTTGTTCCATAAGGGGTGGAAATTTTTTGATTCTCCACTCGAAACAGGCCGAAGTTGAGGGTGAGCTACAAGACCATGCTTGGTAAGAAAGTGATCCAGTCGCTGCTGGCCCAGTTAGCTCAACAGTGGAACTGTGCCATGTGTGGGTACTTAATTATGCAAAGAGCTATCGAAAAAGTTGTGGCTCAATCCTCTTGGGAGAACCCGACATGCTCTGCCTCTCGTCCTAACTCTAGCAATTTCTCCCGCATTATTTCTGCCCTTTTCTTCAAGCTCTCGTCTTTCAGACCATCAAATTTGCATCTATCAGCCCAGGCTCCAACACCATGTTGTAGAACATTCCTGGCCCTGGCGCGCCCCGCAGCAACATGGCCTATCGACCCATGCAACGTCATTCTTTGGGCGGTTGATTTATAGACTCCTCGATGCAGAATGTTGTTGTTGTAGAACACTACGTCTCCAGCTCGGAGGCGCACGGACAATTGGTCAGGCAAATCCTCCGTGTATGGGTCTGCCGCCCTTTCCACCTCTGTGCGGGCACGGTTATGAGAGCCGGGAATAACAACCAAGCTTGCGTCATCATAGAGCGCGAGGTTCCACTGCGCATGCCAAGCTGGTTGAGAGAGCTTGGCGAGCTCCTCTGCTAGCGTCGCAGAGGGCGAGATGTCGTCTCGGTGCCAGCGAAGAGAGAAGTCGTATGTAGGCGTAACAAGCAGATTATAGAGTTCCATCACAAGTTGCTCCTCTGAGCATGAAAGCAGCTCTTTTACAGGTTGAACTACAAAGTCGGAGAAGTAGCTTGTGGTGAAAAGGTCGTGGAAAGGTAGATCAGGATGCATCAAGTGCTGGACCCCCCAGATACCCTTGGATACGTCGGACGACCACGGCGGAAATTGTTTAGGAAGGGTTCTTATGTGGGGCCATTTCCCAGCGACGGCCAGTGATTTGACGTGCTCGCAAGCTTGGCGGAGGTCGTTGATTTGAGATTGGGATAGATTTGACGGGACAACTACGTAGCCGTGGGAGAGAAGGGCATCTTTGTACAACTCAGCCATTCTCTGTCTACCATGATGTGGTTGTCGAGACGTCGTCCCCGGGCGCATCTTCTTGACTTTGGTTGGGAGAGGACAAAGCCACAAGAGACGCGCGGAAGACGGATCCCTGCAGCCGCAGATTTTCTCCTTAGACGGTACTCCATAGATTCAACGCTTTCTTCTGTTCGGGGTTCTGTACGATATTCATATTAATCCAGTATCGACTGTTTATTCAACCTGTGCTCGTGATGGAGTCATTGAATCGAGATGTGGTCATGGTTACCTACCAAGAGTAAGGTTATTCCCTCAATGCGCCGACTGTAGCACCACAATTTATGGTCAAGACTGATATCTACTAAGCGAACAGTACTTGAAATCCCCTACCTTTTGCCTAGCGATAGGCATGGCCCTTTCCGAATCTCGGGCATCAGCGGGGAGGTATCTCCCGGTCGTGTCCTCGAAGCTACATAGAATGGAAAAATGGCGCAATTGCGTTGAGATCTTCCAGGTCTCAAAGGAGCATCTCTGGCAAGCGTTCGTTATCTCGAAGAGTACCTGTATAAAGTAGCAATATTCCAGGTGTTAGCCACTCTTGGTTTGGTTGATGTGGTTGTGTTGACTAATGATACTGGAGATGTGGGTGAAAGCTCACGAAGATACAGTCGGGGTCAGCGTCGTTCTGAATGGTCAGGTTAGTGACGAACTTCCTTTGATTCTATGTCGAACTTATTTATGCATTTTTGGGGGTTTATAAACAAGATTGTTAAGATCACTTTCGCCGGCCCACGTATAGTGAGTGAAGTCAAGTAACCTTTGCGTGGATATCCGACTTCTAAAAGTATTGTTCTGCTTCGGATGTGACCTACCTTTTTTTGAGTTTTTTAGCCCTAGAGTCTGGGTTCGAGTCATACCCAAGGAAGTCTTGATTTTGACCAGTTTATCGAAGCCACGAATGTCTACGAACAGCTTACTAAAAATTCTCGAGTGCTTGGGTCTTGTTGCATTTCGTATTGTATGTTCTCTCTTCGCTCTGAAGAATATCATCTGGTCTTGAGAGACAGTCTTTGCAAGCTGTACCTACGTGACTGAGGTCACTATTAGCTCACCTGGCTCCACTGATCGTTCTCTGAGGTTCCTGACACTCAAAGAGATTTCATGTCGGCTTTATAAAGTACGAATATCCTGTATGTTTTATACATATGTTCGAGGATAAATACGGAGACGAACATGGAAGTTTCTATTACATTCTCCTGCATCTCCGTTCTTTCTTTCATTACCTTTAGCCATGTTAAGTAGCTACAATCCCCAGAAGACAGAGTAACTAATCAACCATCTTACCTCTATTTCTTTACTTCCAGGAGACTTATAAGCCTTCCTATATCATTTCCCGCAATGGTGATTTCAAATGAATCAATTTTCAATCCTCTATGCCACGTCACTAATTACTAGCTTTTAGATAATTTCTCTATTTCTATAAAAGGTTTCTACGCATGCGTATGACGATAGCGAAACCAATTCGCCATTTAAAAGGTAAGCCAGGATGAGGTGGGAATTCTAGGGTGGGCAGTTCTAGAGTGGGTCGAAACTTCTCAAGGAGCCATGCTTCATCAGCTGAACGACAAGCATTTCCGCCGAAGTATGATGAAAGTGGTAGAAAAACAACTGACCACGAGTAGCGATGCATTGATCTGTTATTCTTCCGTAACCTTTATCGCCTTCTCGTGGTTCAGAACAATAAAATGACATAAGTCATGATCTTCTTGTGTTTTCAACAATCATGTTATTCTTCTGATGATACATACTCCCAAAATCAATTAGCTATATACTTCGATAAAACGATCTGGTGAGCCATGGTAAGTTTATCAACTGCCGAATCTGAGAACCACCATGTTCTCACAGAGTACCCTGCGGCTCCCTGCAAAGACTAACCAGTCAACAAATCGATCTTACTCCCTAGGAAGTATACTACTGCTCTAATCCACGAGATGCCTTCATCCGAAATATAAAAGGCCGCAACAGACCTTCAGGTCAGGGGCGACTCTTGGGGTTGCTGGTAACGATCAAGATCTTCCAAGAATCTGTTACTTTACCCAAACACAGAAAGCCACAGAACATGAACATCTTCTTCAGCATTGACCGAGGCGAGATGACCATTGATTCTTTGCAAAGGGTCCTTAGGATCTAAAGATATTTCAACTGGATGACTGCCCTTACAATAATCCTTGGAGGAAAAACCTTGAGTTGTTCCTCACCAGCGTCTATTATGATACGCAATATCGCCCTCGTTCGCCTACAGTAAGGTAGTCTAAAGTGAGTGTTAAGAACCATTCACTCGCTGGTATGTGACTAATATTTGGGTGTGTGCTGTGAATAACACAATAACACTTGGTGTAGGGCGAAGCTGCACCTGGCGCGTCAACAATGACAAGACCCAGCACCTCACAATCTTCGGTGATCATCCGTCTTCTATGAACCTCGATAACAGATGCTGTACTGAACTCCACCTTTGATGTTCTAAGAAATCCTTGGCAACACCTAGAGCTCCTCACTCGAGAGGCTTGGATGTCTCGTATGTCACGCCTTCCCTTTCTGACACCTTCCAAATCCCGGAAATATGAACCAGCGTCGCCCATTCCCAGTCCTCCATCAAAAATCCTACTAACAGCATTTGCAGAAAATGAGTACCTTACACAGTAACAACATTGGCAACGTCTTCGTCAACGGCACGTGGCGCTATCCACCCTGCCCAACATGCCGCAAACCCCACAGCCCAGCCTGGTCATGTTGGGACATCTGCAATTCGTGCTTCGAGCGTCATCCATGGGGCCAATGCCCGACGATCACAAGATACCAGTTAGCTCCTATGGTGGCTATACCTCAGCGGGCTGCTACGGTTAGCTTTCGCCCAGTGCAGCCAGAACAGATGCCGCTACCTCAGATGGGCTTGCATCAGGTGCCACCGGATCAGGAGACACAGCACTTGCATCAGCTCTTCCGACAGTTCCTGGTGGAGGAAAGTCCACAAATATTTCAGCAGTTCCTGCAATGGCGTCAAATGCAATCGGCGCAACAGCAACCTATGATGCCGGCGCCAGTGCAACAGACACATCCGGCACCGCAACAGTCTATGATGCCGTTGCCGCAGTATCAGGTACGATTCCACATGGGTGCTACAGTATCTCTCCAATCTCCTAGCCCGCAGATGCCACACCAAAGACCACTTCCTACTAGAGACGGGACACCAACGATATCACCTGCGACACCAACTCGGAGAACCTCCGTAACACCGAGGCGATTGAATCGGAGCGCTCAGAGCAAAGCTTCGTCCAGAGGGTCAAAGAAAGAAGATAGGTCGAGCCTAGCGCCAATCTTCGACCCAGCAAATATGGTCTCCAGGAAGAAGAAGCGTCGTCGTCGCAGGTGCAAGAAGCACCGTGCTGACCGCGCAGAGTCCGAAGCGGGTGATCAGTCGGAGGCCGAAGAGGTTGAGGTGAAACAGGAGGTAAAGCAAAACATAAAGCAAGAACCCAGTTCTACAACCTTCGCGGCGTTCAACGGTGGACCGTCTGGTGCGAACAAGATTGATGTGAAGCGAGAAGCCATGAAAGAGAATCTGGCTGCGAGCCACGCAGAGGTTAACATGGATCAGTTCAAGGCTGCAGATGGAAAGGTGCGGCAAAAGTTGAAGCAAGACGACAATTCTGCAAATTCCGCACCGTTCAGTGGTGAAAAATCTGAGATTGAAGCGTTCAAGGTGAAGCAAGAGGCGCAAGACTTCTGCTTTGGGCGTCCTACATGCGACAACACCAGACTAAAGCCAAGGGTCACACAAGAAGTCGAGCATACAGTGAAGCAAGAGCCAAAGCAAGAAGCTAAGAACGTTGATCAGGCCGCTACTTGCCCAGGATATAGCGCCGAGCAGTCCGAGGCTGGAGAGTTGAAAGTAAAGCAGGAGGTCAAGCAAGAGTTCCGAGCTTCCATTCCCGCAGAATCCATCAACGATCGTTCCGAGACGAAAAAGCCAAAGGTGAAGCGAGAGGTGGAACTAGAAAACCATGCTTCCATCCTGCCAAAACCAGAAATTAATCATTCCGAGGCTAGATACTTCAACGTGGAGCACGACGTCAAGAAGGGGGTCGGTTTTGAGAAGTCGGAGGTTCGGCGGTATATCGCACCTGCATCTTCTAACACGACCCAAGGGACCAAGGTGAAGGCCGAGACGGATGAGGGTGGGGAGAAAGCCCAGCACGACGTATTCGCGAGAGGGCGTACGTCAAAGGCATTCCATGAGCACGTGGTCACTGAGGTTATAGGTCCTAAATTTGGCGCTATCGGATCCGCTATGCCTTCACATCCTGGCTCAGCTCCATCTCGCAACGGCCGAGATGATCAACACAATGGAGATGCCCACCGCAGCGAGGGCGCTCATCAGAAGTGGAACGCATGCCACAACGAGGATGATCACATGGATGTAAAGCTTGACTGGTCTGACGACGATGAGGACTTTAAGATGCAATACGAGCCGTTGGATGAAGAGTTCCCCTACTTCTAAGAGACAAGGAAACAGACCTCTGTGGCTCGTTTGCTATCAGACGCGCGGGTCGACAGATAGATAGGTATGCCCTAATTTTGAGAAGTGGTCTTGTCGAATAGTCGGTGGCGATTTTCATGCCTACAAGATTGTGTGGCATAGGCCTTGCAGTTGATTTACGATTGATTCTAGGTGCCTAGATAGTATCAGCTTTGATGCTCAATAGGTGCAGGTAGGGTTGTAGAATAGCTATGTACCACTTGAAGAGAGTCCCACATACCGAAGATGCCTTTTTGTTTTGACTCATAATCGTACCGCAGTGCCCGCTTTTGATCATTAGTTTTATCGTTGCTATTTCGTAGTATTTTGGGGGAGCAGCAGCCCTCGAGAGTAAGAAGTCGATCGTAACAAAGCATCAAATCGAAGAACATATCGATAGTAAGGTAGATGACAGATAACACGAGCAGCAGCTAACCCGGTTGATGACGAGCCAGGGAGCAGGTCAAAAAGAGCACATCTAGGCCTTGGAGCCCTTGACGGTTCAATAATAAAACCAACGTGGTTGAGTAAGCATACTCGCCCATTACTATCACGGATAGCAGTAAGCCATCTCGGACTTTTTTCGTTTTCGGAGGAAGGCCGACCACAATGCGCCGACAGCCAAACGCCTAACGCTGAGAAGATGTACTGTAGTTACGCAACATGCCGAGTTTATGTGGAAGCACGTTACGACCTTCGAAGCCATTCAAAAGTGCTATCTGTCCAGATTTCCATGACCCTAAGAGATGCGCCCGACTGCTGGAATGCTATCTATCCCAGGAGCAAGCTAGAAATCTTTCCTCAAAGAATGAGCAGCCCGAACATCGAAGTAGCCAGATTTAAGAGACAAGGCACTGGAATCTAACCCTCAATCTTATCCGGCCCTCGCTTGGGTCAGCCTCCACGACGGCCGAAACCGAGTCATGGAGCTATCGAGCCATACCATCAAGCGACTCTCCTCCAGCAGACATAATCCAGCAGATTGTCGAAGGCTATCGGTTGAGCTAGGACGGCATCTTGCCATGTCTGAAAGGCAAACAACTTAACGCCAGTATGTTATGATAGCAAGAGTGAAGAAGAGTATGTGATTCGGGATGTAGACAGGTGAAGAGGTTAGTGAGGAGTAAGAGGACAAGAGTGCAGCGAAATACAAGGTACTTGGCCGGCGCTTCGAGTATAAATTTTGGAAATCAATTCGTACGAGACACAGTTCAGGCTGTTGACCCGGTCTAAGGCATCGAGCAAACAGTCGAGCATCGAAGCAAACAAGTAGCTAAATGATTAAATGATCAAATGGAAGATAATCATTGACATACAAATACAGATTCAACACTGGTGAACTTACCGTTCAACGACTATTTATATAGCCGATACTCCAAGTCCCAAGTAAGAGGAGCAACCGCGGAGCCCACCCTAATTAAATAAGATATAAATTTCCAAACGATGTTCAGCACATATTAACAGAGACAAGCCTGTCTGACCGCGACCAGAACGCCTGCTGATGCTCCCAGATGCCGCCGGCGCTTATAACGCTTAGAAACGCCCCCAATGCATGTAACGATTGTGTCTTTCCAAGACACTGCGCCAATCCCCTAATGTTTTTTGGACAATGGCACCTACCGGCGCTACTCCGATACAGTGACCATATCCGATTCCAGTTATACGATGGACTTGCCCTACTCTTACAGGGCCGTTGTGGCCTTTTCTCTAGACGAATTGTTTTGTGGCATTTGAGGATTTTTGCGTCTCCTCCTACTATATGGCTCGCGTCGTCGTTTCCGTTCTCTCTTGTGTAGACTCTCTCAAGAGCACTTCCGAGCTCTGCGGGCTTGTACCCTCCTCTTTCTTTCCCCCAGCCTCGAGGCCCCGGGCTTCCCGGACGAACCTGGCCTGCTTCTTCCACTGTAAGAAAAATATCCGACTGCCGTGCAATTGTGCCGCACAGAAGGCACAGTGTAGTATAGGTGTGGCGACCTTGAAGGCAATCTGCCATTGGTCCCACAAGCTGCCGAAGAGATACATGGTAACGATAGTCTCGAAGATAGTACCGCCAAAGGTGGTAAAGCATGCAAACATGAATAGGCGGCTGAGGAAATGGTGGGAGTCGGGGTACACGCGATAGAGGATCATGGCGATGTGAGGTAGCAGCTCGCAAACAATGTCAAACGCACCTGTATTGGATGTGGTCAGTCAATGGCCTAGCCAGGACAAGGCAAGAGAGGCTCACCCCATACGCAACAAAGAATGAATTCTATCGATGCGTCTTTCTCGCGCGGAATATCGAGACTAATTGCGATGGCTGCCTGAGCCACCAAGATTGTCCCAATGTGATGGATTGCCGACACAGGCGAGATGCGGACCCGGTAAATAAGTTCGAATATATACATGGAGACCAGGAGATTGGCGCAGACTACCAGAATATCCCCCAGAGTCACTCTCGACCCAGGTGCATAGGGTTTATGTAGATAACCGGTCCGGAACGCAACGTCTATGAAAGGATACACGCCGGCGATCAGGATCACGAGTTTGACAGCGCCGGCAAAATGGTTATTGACGAAGCTTCGACGATTGACCTCGTTCTGCCTGGTGAACATGTCGCCGTACATCCATTTTAGGAGCCATTTCTCGACAATGTACTGCTTGATCAGGAAGAATACGACGAAGATGATTGAGATGGTTAGGCCAGAGTAGGGCGAGAGTTTGGAGAGTGTGGAAAGTGGGGTGTGGCGAATATGCTGATCACCGTCGACGTCGACCATCCTGTGTCGCTTTTTGGTTCATTCAACGGTTAGCAGATGCGAGGCCGTATAAGTAAAGGGAGGGGGGATGATGAAGGATGACAATGAAGAGGAGAACAAGCACCTTAAATTGAAGAAGAGGGTCCTTCATGGTGTCTATGAAGCTGACCAATGTGATTGTCGCTGTGAAATGAGCTGAGACGTTGATTAAGGTAGGCCATTGATTGATTTCCTTTGTCGGGGGGAGCTAATTCTTAGCTTTCATCGCCCTTGGAATAATGGGAAACGTGTCTAAAGATATGACATGGGAAGCTAAGAGCAGCCCCGGGCTGAGATACCTTAGTCTGATGGTTATATTACCGAGTAGCGGGCCGCTTTGTCTGTAAAGGCTCTAGACTCCCCCCCCATCAAGGGGAGAACTCGGCATTGGTGGTATTCTACATCCATCTGCAGGTGATAGCCTGATAGGCCATCATCGTAAGGACAGGTAAAGATACCTACTGTATCGGTATTCTCAGCAACGGATGATTACGTACTAGCGTCGTTTCAGCGGAGTTACCCGATTACCCCTCCTGCTCCCGTCAGCCCTAAGTACACGGTAAGCGTTATGACCGCGTATTTCCTCGTTATTTATTACCCTATTGTTCACAGCGGCCTCACCGTAGTTTAGCAGAGCTTAAATGATAAATATAAATGACTTCGCCACTTTGAATGAACAAGTTAGATGGGAAGTCAGCTTGCCGCATAGAGTACTGTGTAAACACTACTCCCACAGAGTACATCTTCATGCACTCCTTCCATTGCAGTGAACAATGCGTCATATACGTGACGAGTCTCACGTAATCATTTTTGGAGGCATATAATTGGTACGTTCGGAAAGGGCCACGTGGGGGGGGGTTTGGGTGGCGGTAATCTTTTGCGAGATCCACTTCTACCCTCCGTACGGACGTATCAATACGACCAGGCCAATCCCGTGCATCCTCCTCGACTCACCAGGCCAAAGCTCGCCGCTAACCGCGGCTGAGCAGGACGCCAAGAGCCAGATAGGGGACACGAATTGCGAGTTGCGAGTTTCAGAATGTTCTTTTAGCGGCACGAATAATACATACCTTACCTTACCATACCTAGTGATAATAATAAATTCAATGTGTGGTGACTGGTGACTGGTGAATGTTCACGGCAGCGACCTTTGGAATCACGGCAGCCGGCCTGGAAGGGTGGAAGTCTCCGTGTCTATCCTGGCCCGTGTAACAATACAATGATATCACCGTCGCCAACAGGGATCTCATCGACACTCTAAGGCAACAACTACAACTACAACAACTACAACTACAACAACTACAACTACAACAACTACAACTACAACTACAACAACTACAACTGCAACTACAACAACTACAACTACAACAACTTCAACTACAACTACAACAACTACAACAACAGCAACAATGTATTCCGTACAGCTGCCAGTACACATCTTAGAAAGCGCGTTTACGTTGAAGCAGTCTAGTACACAGCCCGATCACAACACGGGACAAGTGGCACCACGGCACTGAAGTCATACACACCGACTCAAGCAGGCTTCCGAATCACCCGGTCGTCGTGTATTCCAAAGGTAGCTTTCAAGTCGTATTTCTCCTTTCGCCCTGTTTCCATGGCATTGTGTTGTGCGGTGTGTACGAAAAGCCAATCGGTGCATATTCAGGAGCTTGCGTGGTTTGGTCGGGTCATGAACTTCCTGTTCTGTATCAGACTTTTATGCGGCCAAGCGTGGTGGACCCAGGCCTTTGGAGTCAATCATACCCACAACATGATCGATTTTTGCCGAACTGAAGTTCCGATAAGAGTCTGACAGGTCAACAGTGTGCGAGACTAAATGAATGTACGGGTAGTTCTTGCAAGACTGATATCTCTGGCTGTCTACATCCCTTGTTGCCCTTTACGAGTCTCTTCTTAGATGTTCCTTGATTTTAAACGACCAACTACAACTCTTCCAAGTTGACTGTATTCGACATCTAAGCCGGAGCCGGAAAATGACATTGCGCGCTGCAATACTAGAACCTCTTGGACACTGGCCTTGACTCTTCTTGTCTTCGCCTTTGCTAGATGTGCATTGAAAGATGACTGCTTCCTTACAGCGCTCGAGCTCAACCAAACATGAGAGACGATCTCTCTTCCAAGACTCAGGCTTAAATGTCGCTTACAAATAGATTATACATATTGTATCTATCATAGAGTTATGGTGTTGTGGTGCTGAGTGTATGCGTCAGACATGGTTTCTGCATGGGACAAAGGATGAAGCCTTGTTCTTTCAAGACCTAGGTACACCGTCGCATCTCTCCTCGATCAAGATTGAATACCCTGCACCTAGCCCATCTGAAGATTAAGGGACTTGACAATCTTGGAGTAGCCGAAGTTTACTTATCTCGCTGGTAGGCCTCAATCCCAACCGTTTTCATCTCTTGTTATACATCAACTCTCCTCTATACTCTTCTGTTTTCGATCACGCCATTGAATTCCTCGACACAGCAATGAGGCCGACGCTAAAACAAGCAATACACATTTCCTGCATCAGCCCTCCAGCTGATGCTGCATAAAGCTACATATCGTGGATGTGTTTTACTATTTAATCGTTGGTTAGGCCAACAGGTGGCGACCATGTGCAGTGACTAGTCGTGTGCTGATTACCAATAGCATGAGGCTGAGCAAAGAGTTATATAGCTCCGTGCTAAATCAATCATGCCATTTGTTTCAGCGTTATTCAGGCCTCCCATGCGTTGTGGGTCAGGCCTACAAGCGATGATCCAGACTGGACTTGCCAACACTTTCATCACCGTCTTTCGTGAGTCTAACCCGGCCTTACCTACTACCCAGAACCAAGTATTTCTTGCAATTTGAGTGCTCGGTAAAGTCCTTGGTTGTTTCTGTGTGTCTTCACAGAGTTCGTGCCAACCTGTTTGATTCGAGGCCATCGCATACATTGAATCATTTATCTCGTCTTTCAATATTTTCTCATCAAGATAGGCAACCTTTTAATACCTACTTGCGCCCCTTTGCAAATCTCGTATACTCATTGTATCAAACGTCATCAAGAAGAGGATAGGGGCCTAAGTGATAAGCCCACAAACTTGAGACCCCAGATACTACTTAAGCAACGACTTCCGCTGGTGACGAATGCCTGGATCAAACCCTTTCTACGGAGTACACCTACCGGGCGTGAGGATTGGGCCAATCTGTTCTCGACACCTACGATCCGCGATCTTGGTGATGGGAAAGTCACCAACATCTTACGTTTGGCCCTGCACGAACCTCCCTTGAAAATCGACTGGTGGGTTTGCCAATACCGTGGAAACGTCTCTCTCGCTCTCAAAACCTCCATGCTAAAGCCGTTCCAAATCCAATCCTTTCCCAACAAAACAAAAGTCCTGACAGTAAAGCTTGACATTCAGTTTCTCCGATTCATTTATTTCTCGTGCTCAAAAGTTCCGCGGACCGACTCAGCAGCTTTTCCAAGATCTAACATCCTCGACTTATTCCAGAATATTACTCCTTCAATCGGAACATCAATTAATCTCTTCCTGTGCCCAGACTGAGCCAGATCTAGAGTGAAGAGATCTACGACGGTAGTGATTGCTCTAATTTACGGAGCGGTTCTATACGCAGTAACCAAGTCCTCCCATAATTGCATTTCCATAAAGGACTCGGTCCACCTCATTCCACCATCCCTCTCCACTATCCCTCCCCACTATCCCTATCCCCTCTCCTCCCCATACTCCACCAAACTTGCATCGCGAGCTCCTCACCCTCTCACCGCCCCCAACCCATCCCTTCAACCAGAAACCACAATCTTCCTAATCCCATTCCCGGCTTTTACCGCATAATATAACGACATAGCAGCACGCAGACCGCAAACGATTCCCGCGCCTCTTCGACCGTACAAAGCATCATTTCGTAGTGGTGAACTTTCGCGCACTCAGGCTCGTACTGAATCCGCGTTATCTTTTGCCGTCAGTCTCGTGGCGATGGACAATGATGATTGCGACCTACATACATACATGCTTCCGTGCAATTTTCCGGGATTTTATATACATGGGGGCTGTGTAAGACGATTTCGGTATCTTCTACAATGTCAGACAGGAAGGAACTGGCACACTGGGTCTTGGGTTTTTTAGGAAAGTGGGCTAGATACCTTCGGTAGAGGCGTTGGATGGTGGGTGGATGGTAGTGTGGTTGACATAAGTGGTGCGGATATGTAGGATGCTTGTTTGTCGTTGATGGTGTAGTGTAGAGGAGCGTAAGATATGTTCGTGTTTGTGAGAAGTCGACGATATGTATCTCTTCGTTACGTCAAGCTCAGTGGACATGATGCTCCGCAAGAATGTCAACATTGTGTAAAAGCCATATCAATCGCCTTGATGATATGGCAGGGTAGAAAAGTATTCCGACATTTCTTGAACTGTAGTTACATGCAACTCCCCACATAGATACCGTTACCTTATCGCGTACAGTTCGCACGCAAAGAACAGTTTCCAAGGGTATATTCACAAACCGAGCGGACCCAAAACATATACAACCAGAAAGGAAATACCATCCACATTTTACATCACGACACACTTCCCACCCCTCACCTCCCTCTCAACCTCATCATCCCTCCTCTCCCCGTCCTCCTCTCTCCTCCTCCCCCTGCTCCTGCCCAACCACCCCTTCTTTACCGGCTTTTCCACCCTCATCCCGGGTCCTGCACTTCGACTTCTCACCCTAGCGACTCTCTCCGCTGCATCCACAGATCGTGTCCTCGCATTAGAGATGAACGACGAAACGCTCTGTATAGTTTCCAGACGCCGCGTTGAAGGCCGCACGAGCGCAGGCGTGGACGCGGCAAAGGAGTTGCGTTGGGAGATGGAACTTTGTTGGGCGACGGACAAGCGTCGCTGGGGTGAGCCAGGGCTTCCAGCCGCTCCTAGGGCGCCTCGAGGGGGTGAGGGGGTGGGAATTCCTGCTGTTCGGATGCCTGGAGGCAGTTTGCGGGCTTGTGGGGGTGTTTGGTTATACCGGTTGCGGAGATTGGCGAGCTGTTGGGCGCTAGGCATACTGGGGACGTCGGCGATATCTGTTGGCAATGGTTGGTGGTCTTGCGTTTCGGTAGTGGAGAGGCCCTCTACACGAGATGGCGGAATTGGCCCGGGAGACTCTTGACTTAGGCGATCAGGTGCTGGGGGCAGTGGATAATCTAGACGATGCTGGAGGTTTGCACCGGACAACGTCAGGTTCGAGGCTGGGAAACTGCCGCTAATAGGACTTGCAGGTAGAGATATTGAATGGCCTGGGCTGCGGCCTGGAGAGATTCGAGGTTGGGGAATAGGCGAAATTGGGGATGTTAGCCTTGCCGTCTGAGGTCTCCTGATGGATCCCGTCGTACGAGCTACGAAAGCAGAGGCAGGTCTTCTATTCGGCGACGTGGGTTGGCTGAGCGGACTCGATTCAGATAGCCCGCTGAGCCCCGTACCTGTACGAGTACGAGGGGAGAATCCAACAGAGCTTAGCGGACTGACGGTTCTTGTGGGTGAATTTAAGGCTGGATGTCCATAACAGTCGTTAATCACTGAGCCTGGCTGTGGAGGGCTTCGGATTCTCTCCGGAAGAGAGCTTATCCTTCGTGAACCAGTATTTCGCATAGCTTCATACATGGTACTTGCTCGACGAGGTCGGTCTCCCTCCCGACTGGGTCGCCGCACAGGCTGTGGACCCCGTGGTAACAATGTTGAAAGTAGGTGTTCCGGCAGAGGCCTGTCTGGCTCCTTGGTGTACACGGGCGGTGGAGGCACCCAATTATCAGCATCACTTTCATGAGGCAACTCTCCACGACCATCAGCACGTCTATATTCGACACGACCTGAGTCGACTATACGCCGTGGAGGATTTCGTTGCCGATTTGCGGCTACAGCTGTAGCAGACCGATGAAGGGAAGTACGGGACCGAGGTTGAGTGTGCGAGTACGGCCCATCGAATGCCATCGAGGCCTCTTCTAATGTAAGGCCGTCAGTTGGGGAAAACTCATCGCGGCTAGCATCATGACTTGGTGAGCTCTCCTCGAGAGCAGAGTTGGGGCCAGATGTTGGTGACGATGAAGACTCGATCCTAGGTAACTCAGGAATATCGAAACTTGACGCGAGCACATCTGCAAGGCTGGCTCTTGTTGATCCATCTTTCTGCCGACGAACAGTACGCTGTCGAATGAGAGCAACCTCCGTGTCCATATCCATATCCTCTTCTTGCAGTAGCTCAGGGGTGCCTTCACCTAATTCAAAGGTCAACTCGCCAAGTTTTCCATCGCTATGCGTGCGATCGAAGTCTAAAACCACCAAACGGCCTCCATCGACAGGCGCAAAGTCGTCTTCGTCAATATTGGAAGACTTTGAAACACCGCCAGGCGCCGCTATTATCAAACGTTCACTGACAGACCTCTGTCCTTGTTCTGTATTCTTCCGGCTTACCCATCGCACAGCAGCTACGCCTGGAACCTCCGCAACTCGGCGTCCTTTAGCAAAAACGTTGCGATACTTATCAACCAAAACTTGCCACTGTGGTAACCTCGTCAACTCTGCGCTGTCACCTCTAGTCCGTGAAGTGGGTGGACTCCGCCCACTGCTTGAGGTAGGACTTGGACTTGCACCAGCCATTACAATGCCTTGAAGACTCGCTTCGTCCGTTTGAGATACAGTCGAAGTGTCCAGGCTTTCAGGGACACCATATAGCCACACATCCTTCCCAAGAAAGCCTGCTGCAGCGAGCTCGCCTCGATCGCTTGTAGCAGGTAGGGTGCAAGGTATAAGCTTGTTCTTGAGGCGTCCTGATCCGGCTCGATCATTTGGCTTCGGTCCCGTGAAGTAGGTAGTACCGTTCCTCAAGTCATCGGTGCGGACTGCCCTGAAACTTTCAAAGACTCGATCAAAAGTGAAAGTCCAGCTCGCGTCGCCTTCAGAATGATGCGGTAGGAGAGTGGCGTGACTACAGTCTCGGCTGCTATTTGGAAATAAAATCTGTGAGGTCCAGATATGGCTGATTAGATCACTAGCTGGTAAGTCCTGATTACCCTCGGTAAAGTAAGGCGCAGATAAAATTATTGTGTTTGGACTTTTGCTGTTTTGGGTTGTCCCGAGCAACATTGTTCCGTCACCAGAGAATGCAATGGCATCCACAGAGTCACACTTGACCACTCTACTCTCCGTTGATGGGGCATTTGTAGCTAGGGAGTGTAACTCAATCCCTCCGTCGTACGCAGCGACAAGTACCTCACCTTTTGGTGATAACGTAAGGGTGTTTGGCTGGTTGTCGAGAGAGACATAGCGAAGGCGTTTGACTTTGGGACCAGAAAGGTCATAAATATTGACCCGGTGGTCGCTAGATAAGACAGCTAGCACTGACCCATCATCAAGGATGGTTGCTGAGACTGGCCGTCGCAAGACCTTGAGCTCCCTTTGCACAGAAATCTTGGGGGACACCGTGTCTATGACATATATTCGAGATGAGCATAGTGCAAGTACCCAATGGCCGTTGGGTGAGAAATGAAAATCAAAGGCTTCACCGCCTGGAAAAGCCGAGGAAGAACTTGTAGTCGTAGATATGAAGTTGATGACAGTATGCCGGGGCCGCAGATAGGCTTGGAATAGGTTCCGCTTCACCTCCTGAACAAACTGCCTCTTCAAACGTGGTAGACTATTGTCGGTAAACGGCCCAGCGATAACGTTGTTGTTTATGGAAAAGGAAGGGCATCTCGACAGATGATGAGCGTAGAGATGGGGCGTCTGGGAGGCCTCGTGCCAGGCATGACTGACGAGGACGAGCGATGCAAACGACTCCGGATCGGTAAGATAAAGTATCCTACGAAAGCCACAAGGTCAGCCACTTCACATTCCAGCTGTCGCCGATGCGCACTTACCGCTCGATAATCTCAGGTGGCAACATTGCTACATTGAGCCTTTTGAAAGTGTCTTTTCCTTTGCTTGGCTTGTGGGTGTCCTGCACAAGCTCTTGTCTCACAAGTGCAACCCCTTCAAGACCGACTGGGTGGAGTGTTTCGTCATGCGGCTCCTGGTTGGTGTTGTGTTTGGAAGGGCTATCAGGCCAGCTTCCTAGAGGCTCACCCCCATTCATCTTAAGCATGCGGACCAATCCTTACAGCCATATTGTATTTTCAATGTCCGGTGCTTCGGAGGTCAGTAGCGACGCGCCCACCAGCATAGCAATCGCCAGTCCACGCCGAATTCCTTCGGAGCGGAGCGGAATTCCTCCGCATTATCTTCCGCTCGTGCCGCTCTAGTTCACCAACGTGCTAACTGGGAGTCAGCTTATAATCACCATGCATCACACACAGCTTGAAGTAGTGTGGGCAAGCACCTTCTTGCTTGTGGCAACGTCTTCTCTTTCGGCCTTGGACATACCACCAAATAACATGCGACTGAGGATCCACGTTTCAGATAGATTAATCTAGCTCAGAAAGCCGAGGATATCAGATAATTACGAGCTACAATGCGGCTGAGACGATAAAGGATGAGCATGAGCATGGAGGATGGAGTACATGACATTTTTGACTGTTGCCACAATCTTCTACTTGGCAGGTAGAGTCTGTCCTACGTACTTCGGCAGCATCTGAGGAAGTTCACACCTTGAAATACCTTTTTTTTAACAGAATCCACGACATATGACACTTGTCAATCTAATACAAGCTACTAGCCAGGCCGATCTGCTACGCAATTCTCATCCTATGTCTGACGATGTTTGAATATTTCCTTGAGAAGAGTAATTAAATAGAACATGCGAGGTACGTCTACATCTTCAATGATGCTGCGCTTCGGATAAAATCTCCATGCTCCACGGCGCCCACATACCACACAAGTGTAACAAAACACAGCCTCATCCTCGGGTGCCGATGCTCCTTTGTGAGACCAGCATACTCAAATCCCAAGCTTCACTTCTGCCCACCACCACCACCTCCACCAAGGAAGCCCAAGACACTTGACTTCATCCCCTTCATAGCCTCCTCCTGTAACATCTTTTCCTCTGCCGCCATCTCTTTTAGCATCTTCTCTCCGTTTTCTCTAATCTCTTTTTCAAGCATCTCGTACCCCTTCTGACCCCTCTCGCGCACCTGGTCTTGATACGTTTTGCCCTGGGCGAAACCCTCAGAGAACGACTGCTCCATGCCATCCGCCGCCATAGGCTTGATACCCAAGGCACTACCCAAAAGACCGACGCCCGACCGCTTTGGCCGTTTGGCACGCTCCTCGGCCAGTTGCTGCTGGAAACGCTCACGGGCTACTGCTTCCCGCGAGGCAAATTCTGTAGGAATTTGTTTTCCCGCAAAGGATTTCAAGACTTCGCGAATATCTGTGAAGTCCATGCTTGCGACATATTCAAGGAATGGGATCAAAGAGACAAGCTCCTTGTCTTGTAGGTCACCTTTCCATTTGGGAATAATAATAGCGTTTTCAGGCTGGAGCTTAGCATGGTGGTCTACAGTGTCAATGAGAATGACTTTCTTGAGATCCCGATTGAGATATGATAGATCCTAGTACTCGGTTAGCTAGCGACTGATCTGGTAAAGGGAGGTGATGGCCAACCTTTATGTACTCTCCATTTTTATACCGTGTAGCTTCACGGAACAGAGGCCACCTTATGATTCTGTACGGATCCAGTTTTCTTATGATAGGGTCACCAATCATGAATGGAACGCTGGTGAAGATCGCCAATTCGTAGTACTGGCTTAGATACCGTAAAAAGTAATCAACTCCCGGTCTCTTCGCCATCCGCCAGCCGTGCTCTCGGGACCATTCACTATGCACCAAGAGATCTTCCAAGCTCAATACTAGGGTATATGGTGGGTCCATCGTCGGATCTGATTTAGGGAGTAGTTTAGGAAAAGCGGGTTCGTTGTAGTAATCCAACATATCCCCTATCCGTGCACTCGCACGATTGTAGAACAATCCAAAACCCCACCCTGATGGTGCATCTGGGTGGTTTGATTCCTCCTCGGGAGTTTCCCAATTCCTTCCAAGGTAGATTGTGCCGACAATTGACAAGCCGAAGAAACCGGCATATAGCCAATTTGCCAGTCTGTTCCGCCTTCGGTCCATTGATGATATGTACGCACTTCTTGGTAGATTATCTCCCCCTCGGCCTCCCTTTGATGGGTCTTCGGTGATGTTGAGACTTGCTGGGTCTGAGTGCGCAGCCGATGAAGTGGCACCCAATTCCGAATCGAGTGTCGAGGGTATACCCTGAGTCAGATCTGGTAGTGGGCCAAGCTGTTCTTGCTCTTGTTTTTTTACTCCAGCTGGATCAATTGCAGATGGGGAGGTGAATTGAGGAGTAGTGTCCGTAGCGGACGATGAAGAGGTCTGGAATTCATCTTGAAGCGTTGAGTAGTCGGGGTGAGAGTTTGACTGAGGGAATTGCGTAGATGTAGAATTAGGGCCTGAGCTTGGATACGACGGCTCAGTATTTGCATTTGATGTCGAGTTAGATTGGAATTCGTCCTGCTCCCTCGAAAAGTCTGGCTTCCCTGATCGATCACTGCTCTCTGATGGCGAGGCGGCAGAGGCAGCCCCTACAGCTGCCGCCACTGGCCCTTGCGATCTTTGTGCAGCAGATCCATACGTACTCGTTGCTGAAGTTGGAAACGGTGTTTTATAATCGTTCGCTCTCCTCGGTTTGTTGTTCTTCGCATAGTATCGTAGAGGCTTGTGTGCTAGAGCAAGGCGTACGGGCGTGGGCGTGTTGTGTAGCCGCAAAGAGCGGACAGCTGCTCGAGCCAACATAGTATAAGAAAACCACAGAACAAGGACCTCGGTGAGGCTCTACGGACCCATTGTGTTGTCATTGCAAAAGCCCAGAAACTTTTCGAATCAGGCTTAGGAGATGACGGAGCCGGATCAATAAAAGGCCGTCCCCAACTCATGTAGAAATTCGCCGCCGACTGAGCTTTCTTTCTTCAAGAAAGTTTATACACCCACAACAAAAATTTGACTCGGCGCTCGCAACTGAATCTACGAGCATGGAGTTGACGTAGCTGGGGAGAGCGACGGCGACTATCCGTGCTTCAAGAACGGCGGCTAGGCTTCCAATGAGTTGTTTGTTCCGTTAGCACGGTACATAATTCTCACGTCCTATACTTTATTAAAGGACCATCACTTGAGGACCTCAATCTTCCGTCGGTGTGTCATCAGAAATCGTCAACATACCTTGTGCAAAATGGATGCTTCAACAATCTCAGACTCCGACGTTGATCGACCGCGTCAGCACTTCCACTTCTTCAACCTGCCATCCGAGCTAAGGTTGAAGGTCCTGGGCATGGTCCTGCTAACAGACCGTACCATTGATCTTGATCCTCTCAACCATCGCAGCGCCTTACAACGTCTCAATGTATTCCTGACCTCACATCGATTCCACGAAGAAGCCTACCGGGTCTTCTACTCTGGACATACCTTTCGCATTCTTCCAACCCATGGAAGGTTTTTCGGAAACAAAATAGAGCCTCTACTTTCAAGATTGCCGCCTCGGTATCGCGCCGCAATGGTGTCTTTAGAACTACGCCTTGGACCTGGATGGAGTAAGCCGCCCAAGTCTTGGCGGATCACCGATCGGCTGGGACTTGGCGATGCTACTGCGGTTAGAACTCTCAAGGTTTTTGTAGAGGTGGACCCTTCGAGTGACATCTTTAAAGGGTTCCGGGTTGCAAAGGATTTCTTCACGGATTTCTCTGGAACTTTGCTTGAAGGAGTCATTGAGCGTCTCAAGAGCCTCGAGCAAATTGAATTCGATGCATATCCGTCCGTATCGCGAAACGGCGCTTTGCTTGGGAGACTAGTGAAGGAAGCAGATAAAGCAGGCGCGAAGATTGCGTGGAGCTCCAACCGCAACTGGGACAATGAAATTGGGGGAATGGTGGGTCGGCTGAAATGCTTAGGCTTAAATGACAATATGTTTATGATACATGGCATGAGATACGACGACGACGTTTCATATTATATGTACCATTCAAGGCGCCAACGCTATGCTACATAGACAATTGTACGAAAATCGACCATCAAAAGTCCGACCAGCCTTGTGATATCAAAGCTCTTCGTCCATATCCATAGCTCCGTTTTGATGCCCATTCTCTCCATTCGTCTTCGCGACAGATGCTTCTTTGTCAATCATCTGTCTTGAGACCGACACGATGTTGTCCTCGATGAGTTGTTGTCCAACATCCTCCATGTCTAAGATATCGCCAGTAAGCGCGTGAAGATTTTATCGGGGTGAGCAACGACTTACGTTTCTTGGGATCGACTTTGCCAACGTATCTAGTCTTCAGCTGGTCCTTCGTAAGCTCTGTCTCCTCCTTCACTCGCTTCTCGTAGCCTTCCGCCAATCCAACGAGTCTCTTAAGTTTTTCCTGATTCTTTCCCCCCTCTTCACGAAAGTCGTCCATCTGTAGTGCTTCCGTCCAGACGTGCTTGTGTAGATTCATGAGCATATTCTCCTCCAGACCAGTCTTTCGGTAATTGATGCCAATGCTGTAATAATGTCTATTGAGGCCATGAATAAGCGCTTGTATTGAAGGCTTATTGAGATGGCCGAGGTTAGAGGTGGTCTGTCGAGGTTCGTGGCCCATCATAAGGGTTTGCGGATTTATTAATCGGAAGGCATCGATAACGACTTTCCCCTTGACTGATTGTATGGGGTCGACCACCACGGCGACGGCACGAGGAGTAAGCTGCTCGAAGGATTGTTGCGTGTTTATATCGACCGAAGATAGCCAGCAGCCAAAGCCAGGGTGTGAGTGGTACCATCCAACCACTGTCTCAGGTCTGTGTTTGTCTCAGATCTGTGGACAGCCAGCATGCGAGAGAGGACATCACGAACCTGCCTGTTTGCCGGAGCATGTCCATCATCTTTGTTTGAAATACAGGATCAACAGCCTCCACACTGACACCGGTTCCGCTCTGAGGCATAGCAAATACATCTACTACCCGCACCGTATAATCGTCGACAAACTCTCCCAACATCAGGCCCATAACTTCCATAGGCACACCAGCTCGACCATGCCTCAACATCTTGAGCAGAGCAAGGGAGGAGATGTATACAGTTTCGGAGTTATCGATGAGATTGGAGTCCTGGTCAGCCACTTATATCAGTAAATGGACCATATCAAATGCTATGCTATGAGCCATTGCACTCATCAGAAGAGAATGCTTGACTCTATAGCTCCACAGTAGTATCTCTTAAGAGAGCGAGCTCACTTACGGCACCTGGAGGAGCTGAGTTTACACCCATACCTCCGTTTTGGAACATTCTATTGAGACGGTCCATCTTGGGAGCTCTACTGTATTAAAAGCCGGATCAAAGATGTATCAAACGAGCTTATTGATGGAATATCTGGGGTGTTGTAGATGATAATAAGAAGAGCTCTGAAGGGCGTTATTGTTCAAGCTTCAACACCTCAGAATCACTTTCGCGCTAACATATACCATAGTCGGAGCTTTGCCCGCTCTGACCGCCGCTAAACTGTGTTGAGACACAGCGGAATGAATCAGCCCTGCCAGCATCTCCATTCCGCCCTAAGAACTTTACTTCCTTCCACAAATCGTACTCAATCCATATATCGCAGGACGACGACAACTTGATTAATTGATGCAAATCCGCTGCATTGAGCAGACTCTCAGTCATGTCTTCTTTTGCGCCCCTTGATGTTCCCATCCTCGGTTCCAACGATAAGAAACATGTGGCCTACTTCTACGATTCCGACGTTGGCAATTATGCCTACGTTGCGGGGCATCCAATGAAGCCGCACAGGATCCGATTAGCCCACAGTCTGATCATGAATTATGGTCTCTACAAGAAGATGGAAATTTATGTAAGCTTGTCCATGACCTGCTCCACGAGCAGTTGCCCTCTTGTTTTGCTCTGCCCATTTCCTCAGCACAGGCATAGTTTGGCTGCCCTTGTCCTTGTTCTTCCTCCCCCTTCGCAAAATCATGTGTTCACTAGACATTGTGTAGCTGACATCTTGCAGCGCGCCAAGCCTGCTACTAATCTGGAGATGACTCAGTTTCATACCGATGAGTACGTCGATTTCTTGAAGAAGGTCACTCCAGACAACATGGAGTTGTACCAGAAAGAACAATCACGCTTCAATGTTGGAGACGATTGCCCTGTCTTTGATGGTCTTTTCGAATTCTGCGGCATCAGTGCTGGTGGAAGCATGGAAGGTGCTGCCCGTCTTAACCGGGGCAAATGTGACGTAGCGGTCAACTGGGCTGGCGGCCTTCATCACGCAAAGAAGAGCGAAGCCAGCGGATTCTGCTATATAAATGGTAGGCTAAATGTCCAGCCAACCATGGTTAAGCTGCTGACCAGACTTTCTAGACATCGTGCTTGGTATTCTCGAATTGCTGCGGTACAAGCAGCGCGTTCTGTATATCGATATTGATGTCCATCATGGTGATGGAGTAGAAGAAGCTTTCTACACCACCGACCGAGTCATGACTGTCTCCTTCCATAAATACGGCGAATATTTCCCTGGTACCGGCGAGCTCCGAGATATCGGCGTTGGGCAAGGGAAGAACTACGCTGTCAACTTCCCCCTCCGCGATGGTATTGATGACAAGTCTTACAAAGGGATCTTTGAACCCGTCATCAAGAGCGTTATGGAATACTATCGTCCCGAAGCCATCGTACTACAATGTGGTGGAGACAGCTTGTCCGGGGACAGACTAGGATGCTTCAACCTAAGCATGGCAGGTCACGCCAACTGCGTTAGTTTTGTCAAGAGTTTCAATCTCCCTGTTTTGGTTCTTGGTGGAGGTGGTTACACAATGCGGAACGTCTCTAGAACGTGGGCCTACGAGACTGGACTCCTAGTTGGACAGACTATGGGGCCAGAATTACCTTATAATGATTACTATGAGGTAAAGACTAGTGTCCTAACCCGTGTCTCCTACTAATGTTCACCAGTACTACGCTCCTGACTACGAGTTGGATGTCCGACCTTCCAACATGGATAACGCGAACTCGGAGGAATATCTGCAAAAGATAAAGTCCCAAGTAATTGAGAACCTCAAACGCACCACCTTTGCTCCATCAGTCCAGATGACTGATGTCCCTCGTGGTCCGGAGGGCATGGACGATGAAGCTGACGCTATTCTTGACGACCTCGATGAAGATGACAACCCAGATGAGAGGAATACCAAACGCCGCTGGGATAAGTACGTGGAGAAGGATGGTGAACTCAGTGAGAGCGAAGATGAAGACGAGAATGAGAGGAACGGAGTACGGCGCCAGCCGAACGCTCGAAAGCGTCGCAACATGATGGACTACCAGAACCGCAATGCTGTGCCTGACGACGAAGAGATGGTCAATGATCAAGATTCTCCGAGACGCGAACGGAGCCGCAATGGAGAGAGAACCGACGGACCTCATGCAGCCAATGGCAAAGTACATGGTAATGGTAACAGCAATGTCTCACCCCATAGTAGCATCGCCAACCCAGACGAGAGTGCAGGTTCCAGTGGCGCTTCTCCTGAGGGATCTATAGCTCCAGAAGACGCTAATATGGAGGACGAAGATATCGACATGGCCGATGATGCCGATGCTTCTGGTGCTGCTCCGGCTATCAACCAAGCCTCAACAGACGGACCGCAAGAAGCCACGCCCCCAGACTCTCCCCCGGAAATTGCAGCTGCCCCTGTGGCACCTGCGCAAATCGCCAATGCGGTCGGAGACGACGCTATGGACGAGGGAGATACGCTTGAAGAGCCAGAAATAGCGAGGGAAGAGGGCGGGGAAGAGCGAGAGCTTGAAAATGTCACCGCGGAGCAAGCGACTGAACTTGCCGAGCGCTCCGAAGAGCTTTGATATAGTGCAGGAAATCTACAATCACATACCGAATAGGCGTTCTTGGGGGGTGGCACACTGTATCTAGGCCCGGCGAACTGTAGGAGACGAGCTTCACATTCTATGGTACCCCATCCGGTTTGACTTGCGTTGGGAGTGGAAGGTTGGACATCTAGATAGTGCAAGAGATATCGGCACGAGTGGCAGGACTACGAGGAACCGTTTGCTCACGAGCTACAAGCGACATATTGGAAGAATAAGTATTGTATCTACTCCAGCTATAGAGGCTTGCAATTGCTCAATCGAATTTCTACACCAGAAACTCAAGGTGTACTGGTACAAGGGTTGCTATATGGCTTTCACAACCGCTCTCTCTCAATATCCACTGTAACAACAAGGCGTTTCCTCACAGGCCAGAAAGACAATCCAAGACCCCGACTTCTCGGATACATATAAAAATCCTCGAATCCTCAACCCCATCATCCCCTCAATTTCATCCCCCCCATCAAAAGCCACAAAACAATCAATCAAAAAGCGACGAGGCCGAGCACCAACTCAAAGTATTGGCACCCAGGAAATTTACGCGAGGCGAGCTATGTACCTTATCTAGGTACCTGGTTACTGGAAGGGGAAATGGGACGCCATGTCGGCGGTCGGATCCAGAATGAAGCGTCCATCGCCTGTACTCGGAGATGATCTCCCCAGAGGATGAGGAGGTGGGTGGGTGGGTGGGTAGGTTGAAAGATTATTTCCGAGGTGAGGGAAGAGATGCCGCCTGCGGATGAGGTGGTTGGCGGTAGGGAGGGAGGGAGGGATTGGGCTGTGGTTGTGGGGAGGGGGAGTGTTGAGAGTTTGAGTGAGGGAATGGTGTTGGTTGGTTGGTGTTGGTGATTGGGGCATGGTAATGTGTGGGCTTTGGAGGAGAGGGATCGATTTCGAGGATGACGGAGTAGGAAGGGTTTTGATAGAAGGAGGGAAAATGCAAAATAGTCCGAGGAGTTTACGAGGATATTGGAAAATCTTTTGCTGCCGTATCATCGTATGTACAGGATTCTATTTACATGTCTCCATCTACAGTTCCTATTAACTATTAGAAAGCACCGACTTATTTCAGCTATCCTTCCCAATCATAAAATATCCCCCAGTCCCATGCGCCCTATCTACGCCCCCATTAGTATTTTCCGCAGCGTCTAAACAGCAGTAGCAGGCGCAGCCACCGTCCCCGGATCCTGCGGGCTCAAGCTGAAGCCATACGAGGAGCTAACGCTGTAGTAATTCGAACCGCGGTACTGCCCGTAGTTGGTGCTGTACTGCTTACCCCACGTCTGCGTGTACAGGGAGCAATAGGTGCCGTCGGGGATGTTGTTTTTGCTGAGGAAGTAGGCGTTGAAGAAGTTGCAGGCGTCGTAGGAGCCGTCGGCGCGGGCGTGGCGGTGGTTGTAGGCGGTGTTGGCTTGGCAGGCCGAGGCGCAGAGGAGGGCGTTGTAGACGCCTTTGAAGTATTTGACGCCGATGTAGGTGTTTTTGCCCTGGGCGTTCAGGGGCGCGTTGATGGCGCCACCGAATTCGGTAGGGCCGGAGAAGCCCGGGATGGCGTTGGGGGGGTTCGACTTGGTGTACCCGTTTGAGCCGGCGATCACGACGTGGAATTGCTCGCGGTATTGGCCATAGTTGACGGCAGACTCTGCGGTGACGCCGGAGCCCCAGAGGGTGCACTTGATGTTGGTGAAGGAAGCAGGTGTGGGGCAGGCAGGGGCGGGGGCGAGGGTCGGGTCGCGCTCAAAGTAGATGTTGAAGGCCGTGCAAAGGTCGGCGGCGTCACAGTATTCTTGACATTTGATGGGGTCGTAGGTATGGAGCGTGTAGAGGCCCATATAGCTGTTGGCATTGGCGGAGCCTTTGAGGTTGGAAAAGGAAAGGGTGTAGCCTTGCGGGGTAGCGGCATTGTTGGCGGTCGTCTGGCACTTCTGTGAGTGATGTCTCAGGAAGGGAAGGTATATGCAACTTACGGAAAATACATCATAGGCTAGGAAAGCAGAGTCCTGGTCTTGGGATGGGGTTGGGCCGTATCCATCTGGTTGTGGAGAGCAAGGGTCGTTGACACCTCGAATGTCCAGGTCTCTCTTAGCTGGCGCAGGTGTTGGGGACGCGGAGAGATCTGAGGCAACTGCGGCAGAGGCAGATACAGCAGCTGCGTCCTCGTTGTAGACGACTGGCTGGCTGACTGCGGCTACGGCAGGACCTTCGGCTGTAGGGGCAGGCGCCGCATCGATCTCTGAGAAGTCGAGGCCTTGTGGGCTTGGGCGTGGAACAGCAGCAGCCAGGCCAATCAAAGCCACGATCAAGCAGGTTGAACGCATCCTGATGTCTGGAAGTGTTTCTAATGAATGAGACGGTTGAAAGATGGGAGAGGGGAGAGGCAAGAGGGGAGATGGGAGATGGGATTTCAGAATGCTATTCAAAGAGGGAAATGCTTGATGATGTGGTGAGAAATCATAGGGGGGGGGGGGGGGGGGGGTGAGGGGACGTAAAGGGAACTTTATAGAGAAAGACAGCGACATGTTAGCAGGCTTCCCTTGGTATGGTTCGGCATCGGCATGGACAGTGAAATCTGAAAGGGCTTTCAGTCAGAGCTGGATCTATCCTATTCCTGGCATGTAAACATCGCTTGTTTCCGCCATGACCCACATCGGTACAGACCAGGCTGACAGTAGAATAGGTATTCCGTAGGTACATAGTAACCATACTAGCTCGTTGGATGCATGAGCCCGCGGATAGGGTAAGCTACCACGCTACCTACCTTACCTTATCGCCAAAGCCCAGACACACCACATGGATCTCCGGGATCAGCAAACCTTGTAGATGAGACCTGCACGACCGTGTTGTCGGATCAGGGACGGCTTACCGAAGTAGAAAGGCGCGGTCGCGAAGAAAGCTAAAGTCTTGGAAGGGAAGGGATGGATTCGAGGCTAACCTTCTTCGTCAACACCAGTCTTGATCGAGAAAGACTAATTTCAGGTTCCGCGGATCAACTTTATCACGGTCCCATAGAGGTTTAGCTCATGGTTAAACAGGGTTTTTCGAACCGACCTCTCCTACCTATGTACTACGGTTGCTGGGGTATTATTCCCTAGTACACGCTAAAATAACCCCTGCTAGCTAACATTGGGTGTTGCCAGAATATTCGGCCCCTATTTACTTCTACATCAGATTTTAAACCACCTACCAG